>VFSW01008866.1_pt1 | contig 14407 bp, 15 predicted proteins | sample 5358111 | NCBI WGS metagenome assembly VFSW01 (sample SAMN11554181, study PRJNA540505) | mine drainage metagenome | isolation source: sediment from site ElyBrook_90M | place: USA: Ely Copper Mine, Vershire, VT | collected 2017 | reverse complement strand
TGGTGGAGGCGGGGGGAATTGAACCCCCGTCCGAAGACCTTCCGGCGTCGGCCACTACACGCTTATTCCGCGATTTGATCTCGTCTCCGGGACGCCCACGGACGGGCTGCCCTTCGACCAGCCGATTGAAGTTTCGGAGCGTCGCTCAATCGGCGAACTGCGAGCTCCTAGCCCACTAAATTACGCCTCGACCCCCTGCCATGGGCGAGCACGGGCGAGACGCCAGCGGCCCTTAGGCCGCTAGAGCGTAACCGTTATTGTCTGCGGGTAAATTTCGCAGTCTGTCTGGTTTGCGGGCCGACAGCGCCCGGCGTGCGACCAAAGCCCTATTGACTCCGTCGAACCCATTTCGCCCCCGTAAGTTTTGGGAAATGAACCTCGGACCATTAAGGACGGTCGGAACGGCTACGCATTTCTAATGTAAGGCTTATCGGGCTCGGAGTCGAGTTTCGCTTTCTTTTCGTCTCGGTCCAAGCGAGCGGTTGCGGCGAAAACCCATTGATTTCGCTCGATAAAGTGGCTTTGTTTTGCCCTTTCCTGATGCTCCAGTTTCCGCAGCGCGGTTCTCGCAAGTGGCTTTGTTTCTGCATTTCTTGCCAGACCTGCGGTCCTCGGAGAAGTCTCCCCCGGGGCGCTCTCCACAAAATGATTGCACAACCTGATCGGACTGAATAGTCGCCTCGTCTCGACGGCGGCGTTTCATTCTTCGTCCTCGCGCCGATAGACTTCTTTGTTGGCTATGGCAAAACCTCCCGCAAAATCCGGCGGCGTGAAAACCGACGATGGCTTCGAGCTGGTAGTCGATAATCGCAAGGCGCGACACGACTTCTTTATCGAGGAAACCTTCGAGGCCGGCCTCGCCCTGCTCGGTACCGAGGTCAAGTCGCTCCGCGCGCATCGCGCGAACCTGCGCGACGCCTATGTGCGGATCAAAAATGGTGAGGCCTCGCTCCAGGGCATCCACATCGGCGCCTATGCCCCCGCCGGTCAGTTCAGCCACCCCGAGACGCGCCCGCGCAAGCTGCTGCTCCATCGGCGCGAGATCGATCGGCTATGGGGCCGGGTGCGCGAGCAGGGCTATTCGATCGTACCGCTGAAAATCTATTTCAAGCGCGGCCGCGCCAAGGTCGAGATCGGCCTCGCGCGCGGCAAGAAGATGTACGACAAGCGCGAAACCATCGCACGCAAGAGTGCGCGGCGCGATATCGAGCGCGCGATGAAGGCCCGCAATCGTTAGCGCCGGCTAAATGCCTCCGGGAACGATCATCGGCGTGTGCTCGTGGCGATGATGGAAATCGAACATCCCCATCAAGTCGCCGATCGCGGGAGCATTGGCCGGAAGGTAAGCATTGTCGCTCAAGCTGATCGGATTCGGATAGTTATCACGGCTGCGCGATGACAGCGGGTGGAGTCCCCAGTTGGCCTCGATGAACTTCAGAATCGAGCCGTGATCATTGTAAGTATGATCGATATGGCCGGGCGTGACCCACGGTGAAATGATCATCATCGGAATGCGAGTGCCATCGCCGAAAAAATCCAGCGGCTGGATGTAGCCGGAGTCATAGTAGCCGCCGCCCTCGTCGAAGGTGACGATTATAGCGGTATTATCGAAAAGCGCGTGGTGGTTCATCGCGGCATTTACGATACTCATCACGAAGTATTCATATGCCGACACGCTGGAGTCCGCAGGATGTCCCGAGTAAGGCTCATAAGGTCTAACGAAAGAAACTGCGGGTAGGTCTCCCTGCTCGACGTCGTTGTAGAAGCTGCTGACACCTTTGATGTTGTTGCGCAGCGCCGTCGTCATCACACCTTTGCTGAACTGTAAAGGATTACAGATCGAGCACCAGGTCACGTTGGCCTTCCCATCCTGAAATCCACCGATGTAGTACTTCCAGGAGACGCCGGCCTTGCTGAGCGCCTCGCCAATGTTGGGTACGGTTTGCGGCGGCAAAGTAAAGGGATGCTGCTTGACGTCAACGAGAGTGCCATCGGCATTATAAGCAGGCTCGTAGTTGTTGAGAAGATAGTAGTGGCCTGGCTCGCACCTGGAGTTGCGCTTCAAGGATTTGAGATAGCTGAGGATTGCCGCCACTCCCGGTTGAGTCTCATCGGCGCAGTTCACGTAGGAACCGCCCCTGTATCCGTCCTGGGTGTACCAGTTGTTGGTACCACCTCGCGGATTGGGATTCTCGATTTGATTGTCAGGCGGTCGCTGAGCATTGCCGTTGCCATCGTTGTAAAATGCGGCGTCACCGGTGCCGAGGTAGATAAAGTCCGCGCCAGTACCACCCATGATGCCCTGATGGTAGTTGTCGCTCAGGGCAAAGTTGTCGGCGATGAACTTGAACACCGGGACATCGCCCTCGCTCATGTTATAGAAGCCCATCGCGACCGCGCCCTGCCGCGTGCTTTGATCGGTGAACGGCGATGGCGGTGGTTGACCGTTACTCCCGGTGCCGATTGTCAGCCCGACCCATGGGAAGAGATCGAGTCGCCCTTCATCATACTGTTGCCACATCTGAAAGAAGCGATGGACAGGATCGCCGGTGTAGGAAAGCTGATAGGGAGCGTACTTGCTGAGTTGGAAAGGTCCGTTGGGCAAGCTGCTAGGAAATCGCGCATCGGCAACATTCGAGGGCTGGCCTAGCGCGTAGCTGGTATTGGGCTGGGGCAAGGTTGCGAATGGCGAGGTGCGCCTGGGTGCTATCGAGTATTGATCCTTGTCCTCGGCTTGCCACTGCTGCGCCTTAGTGAAGTTGGGACCAGCCGTGCCATCACTATTAATGATCCCTTCCGAGAGCAGGTTCATGATCTTGCTCCCCGCGCGAGGCCTATAGGTCGCGAACAAATGATCGAAGGTGCGATTCTCGCCCACGATGACTATCAGATGCTTGATAGGTGTCTTCGCACTGTGGCCATTGGTCTCCGCGGCGGCCGGCGCGAGGTGCGGCGCGCAGAACCCTATTGCTAGGGCAACAATTATCGTTCGGAGAATAGATCTTCTCATCGACACTACGCGCCTGGCGCACCTCAATATTGCTCCGCGGATCAGAGCTACAGGTGCGAGGACGAGCCTACCTCAAAGCATGTGTCGCCGCTCACTGTCCACCTTCGGTCTGTTTAAAGACGAACAGCATCGAGTCGGTGAATTCCTCCGGATGCTCGAGCTGAGGATAGTGACCCGAAGTCTTAAAGACGACGGTAGCCGAGCCGGGTAGCGCGCTCTTGATGGCGTCGCCCTGACGTGCGCCGAAATATTGATCCTTGCCGCCCCACATAATGACGGTCAGGGTGTTGAAAAGCTGTCCCATCTTCGAGCGGATGTAGCCCTCGTCCTTCGGAATCGAATTGAGCATCTCGGTTTCGGCCTGCGCGTCGCCCGAGAGCTGCTCCATCATGCGCTCGTACATGAAGGCCGGCATCGGCGGCAGATCGAAGAAGCTGTCCTTCGCCTGCTGCTGCATCGCCTCGACCGAGGTCGGCAACAGATCCTGGCGCAGCTTCTGCGCCGAGGCCTCGCCAAAGAGCCCGCCCGAGACGAGAATCAGCCTCTCCACTTTGTCGGGATGATCTACCGCGTAGTAGAGCGCGACATCGGCGCCGACGTCCCATCCGACCAGGTTGACCTTGTCGAGTTTCATCTGGTCGATGAACTTACCGATGCCGGCCGCCTGGTAAGCGATGGAATGATCGATTTGCTGATGCTCCGAGTCGGCGAAGCCATACAGGTTCGGCGCGATCACTTTGTAGTGGCCCTGCCCGACGGGGCCCATCACGTCGCGCCACACCAGCGCGGCATTGGGACCGAGGCCATGAATCATGATGACCGGTTCCATGTCGGGCGAGCCGCCGTTGATGTAGTAGGTCATCAGGCCCGCATCGAGGCCGATTTCGGATTTTTGGACGCCTGACCATCCGAGCTCGGTCGCCTGCACAAATCGCAGCACGCCGATGGGATTCTTGTAGAACGCCGCGAGCATGATTGCGATGATCACCGCGCCGAGCGGACCCGCGATGTTGAGCCATGCGTGGCGGCGCGATTTGCCGGCAATTATTTCGCCACGCACCGCGGCCTCGCGTGCGCGCGCCTCGAGTTGCTCGGGAGTTAGATTTTCGTCGCCCACGCGATGAGAGAATTTCGAGCCGGCAGGCATAGGCGCTACCTCGCGGTGATGAGATTGCTATTTCGCAGGCGAAGGCTTCGCCGCCGGCGCTGAGCCTGCCGCGGTGGTCTTCGCCGCTTTGTCAGGTGCCGCTTTCTTGCGATGGCGAGGCTTCACGTCCTCATCCTCGGCGTCTTCTTCGTCGCGCTCCTTCTGCATCTGCTCCAGATGCGCCGACACGCGATCCATTTCCTTGGTCGCTTCCTTAACCGCCGCAGCAGCGTGATCCGCAGCCTTCATCGCGGCTGCCGACGCTTCCAGCGCCTTGTCGGCGGCTTGCTCCGCGCGTTCCGCCGATGCCTGCGAGCGCGCGGCGGCCGCCTCGGCGTCTTCCGCGTCTTTCTCGCGTGTCGAGGCGCAGCCCACGAGGCCGACCGCGAGCATCAACGATATTCCGATGACGAGCCTCTTCGCGAAGCTCCCCGATTGCGATTCCAGTGCCATTGCTATGCTTTCCCAGACCCATCGGCACGAGCCGATCGTAGCAGACCGCGCCCCCGTATCGGAGCGCGGCCCGCCAGCACAAAATTGACGATGGCTAATTTACTTCGGCGCGAGCGCTTCCATCGCGCGTTCGTCGGGCAGCGGCGCCATATCGGTCCTAAGCGGCTGAATACAGACGTGAGTGGCGCCCGCTTTGAGATGCGCCTGGATGCGATCCTGGATTTGCGTCTCGGTACCCCATGCGACGATCGCATCGACGAGGCGATCGCTGCATCCATTCTCAAATTCGGCATCGGCCCAGCCGAGGTTCTTGAGATTGTTGGTGTAGTTGGGCAGCCGCGGCACGTAGGTCTTCATGAAGAAGCGCGCCGCGGTGCGAGCCGCAGTCGCATCGGTCGAGAGGATGACCTTCTGCTCGACGCAAATCCACGGCTTGGGGCCGATTTGCGCGCGCACCTTCGCGGTATGCTCGGGCGGCACGAAATAAGTGTGGGTTCCCTGCGTCTCCTCGGCGCATAGCGCGAGCATCTTCGGATGCAGCGCCGCGAGCACGATCGGCACCGGCTCCTTCGGCGCGGGCGCCTGGTACAGCGCACCCTTCAATTTAGGGAGGTATTCCTTCATGTACGAGTACGGCTTGTCGTAGCTGTGCCCGCGCAGGTTCGAAACCAGCGGCTTGTGGCTGACGCCGATGCCGAGCAGGAAGCGTCCGCCCGACAGTTCCGCGACGGTCTTCGACGCCGCCGACATCGTCATCGGGTCGCGTCCATAGATATTGGCGATGCCGGTGGCGATGTTGAGTCGGCTGGTCTTCGTCAGCAGATAAGCGGCATGGGGAAACGGTTCGCGGCCGACGGCCTCCGGAATCCAGAGGGTCTGGTAGCCGAGTTTTTCGACCTTTTGCGCGAACTCCGCCGATTGCGGCGCGGGCATCGCGTCGAGGAAAAACCACATTCCAACTTTTCCGAGTTCCATAGTGATCCTGTAGTACCGCAGCTATCGCCCGCTGCTCAAGGCTGGCGATTGGGCGCGAAGAGTCAATTCATTGGTATTTCGTGCAGTTTAATTGGAAGCAGATTGGCGAATGCTTCAAAGTCACGGTCGGTTGTCAGTATCGGCATTGCGAGGCGGCTTGCGACGGCGCAGATCAGAAAGTCAGTATTGGAACCCTGAATGCCGCGACGACGACACCGATTGCAGAACCTCGCGCCTTGCTCGTAGTCCGTCTCATGAATGGCCAGATCCGGGAACGGCCGCAACCTTTCGCGCACAGCTTCGAATTGTGCGGACTCCCGGATGCCGGAGAGAAGTTCCTGTCGCACCGGCCCGATCAGGAGGGCACCTTCATCCTGTATCAATTCGGTAAGTTCGACCGTCCAGCGATCAACGACTCGGAGCCTGCGTCGAAATACCAGTGACCAGACCGGAGTGTCGACGAGCACATTCACTTCCGGCGGCGTTGCTTCTTGTAATCGTATGTGGGGTCGAAGTCGATCTTGCCGAACAACTCGATGACATTCATCTGCTTGCGGCGCCGGATGTATTCCTGAAGTGCTTCCGTTACGGTCTCCTTTTTCGTGCGGTGACCGCCGATGCGTAAAGCTTCCTTCATCAACGCATCATCGATGTCGAGATTCGTTGGCATGTGTGAGAGTCTACACAATGTCCTCGCGAATAAGAACTTCGTCGAGTTCGCGAAAATGCGTTTCCCATCCTTTTCGCGGTCGCGCTAGATTGGCGAATCCATTACTCGCGAGGCAGCTATGAAAATCGGCCTGATGTTCGCCAATTCCGGACCCTTCACCAATCCCGATCTCTTCGCGCATCTCGTGACCACCGCCGAGAAGGTCGGGGTTGAATCGATCTGGACCGTCGAGCACGTCGTCATTCCGCAGGATTATAAATCCCCGTATCCATATTCCTCGACCGGCAAGATTCCCGGCGGCGAGGATGTCTCGATTCCCGACCCGCTGCAGCCCCTCTCGTTCGCGGCCGCGATCACCAAGAACCTCAAGCTCGGCACCGGCATCCTGATTCTGCCGCAGCGCCATCCGATTTATGTCGCGAAGGAAACCGCGACCATCGATCAGCTATCGAAGGGACGCTTGCTGCTCGGTATCGGCAGTGGATGGCTCGCCGAGGAGTTCCAGGCGCTGGGGCTGGATTTTCACAAACGCGGCGCGATGACCGACGAAGCCATCAAGGCAATGCGCGCGCTCTGGAGCGATGGTGCGGCGACCTTCCACGGCAAGCACTACAACTTCGACAATGTGAAGATGTACCCGAAGCCATTTAACAAGAGCGGCATTCCGATTATCGTCGGGGGGCATTCGCCTGCGGCGGCGAAGCGCGCGGGACGTTACGGCGACGGCTTCTTCCCGGCGCTCGGCGAGATTCCCAAGCTCAAGGAACTCTTCGCGATGATGGCGACCGAGGCGCAAAAGGCCGGCCGTCCAGCCACTCACATCGAGTTGTCGTGCATGGGGCGCGCGAAGCCCGACGTGCTCAAGGCGTTCCAGGACATCGGCATCGCGCGCGTGGTGGTGCCGCCTCCCGCATTCGATCAGGAGGGCCTGACGCGCGGCCTCGAGAAAATGGCCAACGAGGTGATCGCGAAATCGCTATGAGGAAACGGCTCGCATCATTTGCGCTCCTGGCGATCTTCGTCGCGATGCTCGCGGGATGCACGTCATCGAATCCCGAGGACGCGACCAAGGATGGCGTCGCGGCGGCGACCTCGTGGCTGGCACTCATCGACGCGGGAAAGTATGACGACGCGTGGGCAGCCTCGGCCGACGAGATCAAAACTGTCGGGCCGAAAGAGACCTTCGCCAAGATGATGGAACAGACCCGCGCGCCGCTGGGCAAGGAAGTCAGCCGCGCGATTAAGGATAAGGGCTACGCGAAGGATCCGCAGAACGCGCCGCCGGGCGAGTATGTGCAAATCCACTTCACCTCGTCATTCGAGAATGCGAAGTCCGCGACCGAGTTGATCATCGTGAAGAAGCAGCCCGACGGCGCGTGGAAGGTCGGCCAGTATTCGGTAAATCCTGATTAAGCGAGGCATTTTTTGTGAGCGAACATCACAGTAAGCGCGATCCGCTAATCGTCACGCATGAAGCTCCGCTCGGATGGCTGATTCTGAACCGGCCCGAGGTTCGCAACGCGCTCAACTTGCGCAGTTGGCAGCGAATCGCCGAAGGCATGAAGGAACTCGACGCCGACCCCGAGGTGCGCGTGATCATCATGCGCGGTGCGACCCCCGAGGCGTTCATCGCGGGCGCCGATATCTCGGAGTTTCCCGCGATGCGCGCCACCGCCGAGCAGGCGCGCGCCTATCGCGATGCGCCGGCGAATGCGATCTCCTCGATGCTTGAGTCGCCGAAGCCGGTCATCGGGATGCTCTCCGGCGTATGCATCGGGGGCGGATTGCAGGTCGGCCTGTCGTGCGACATTCGGATAGCGGCGCGCGGCACGCGCTTCGGAGTTCCCGCCGCGCGGCTCGGCCTCGCGTATCCACTCGATGGAGTGACCGCGCTGATCAACGTGGTCGGTCCCGCCAATGCGCGCGACATCCTGCTTTCGGCCCGGCTTTTCGATACGGATGAGGCGATGGCGATGGGCCTCATCAATCGGGTGGTTGAGGGTGCGCAGCTTGAAGAGTCGGTTCGCGACTATGCGACCAGGATGGCGACCAACGCGCCGCTGACGATGCTGGCTGCGAAAACCGCGATTCGCGAATCGCTCAAGGACCCGGAGCATCGCGACGGCAAGACGGTTTCCACGCTGGTTGCACAATGCTTTGACAGCGAAGACTATCGCGAGGGAGTCAAGGCCTTCCTCGAGAAGCGACGGCCGGTTTTCCGCGGCAAATAAGCCTTGCTGCCGCATTTCTGACCGCCTGCGATTGGCGTCCGCAGCGCGCTCGCGCTATGTAGTCCGTCTGTAGACATTCTCGCCTGTTTGCAACATTCAATCCGGTATGTCATATAACCGAATGGCAGATTTTGTGTCACGTAGTAGCTTACAGGAGGAGCGCAGCGCGGAAACGCGCCGGCGGCTGCTTGAGGCCGCCATCGCGTGCCTCAACGAGCGGGGCTACACTGGCACTACCACCACTGAGATCGCGGGCCGCGCGGGAGTCTCGCGCGGCGCCCAGGTGCATCACTTCCGGCACAAGGAAGAGCTGGTAATCGGTACGCTGGAGCACATCTGCGCGCGTCGCCTGGCGGAACTCGAATTCGCCTTCGAGGAACTTCCGGTCGGGGGGCTGGAGTTCAGGCTCGAGTCGCTGATCGATCTGATGTGGGCGGCGTTTCGAGGCCCGAGTTTCTTCGCATGGCTGGAACTGCTGGTTGCGAGCCGCACCGAGCCGATTTTGCGGGTTGCGGTGCGCGAGACCAACCAGAAGCTCGCCATCGGCATCCGCAAGGCGTTCGCGAAGTTCTTCGACGATGGCCTGCCACCGCAAGATCGCGCGGAGCGGTTGGCCAGGGTGGTCGAGATTGCGTTCGGCAAGCTCGAGTCGATGGCGCTGGAGCGCGCGCTGCTCGACGCCGATGAGCCTGATCCGCCGGATCTCATTCGGTCACTGGACGATCTGAAACGAACGGCGCGGGAAATCCTTGGCTCCGGGGAAGAAAGCCGTTATGGATCGCGGGGGTAAAATTGATGAGTGGAATGGCTGAGCAGGCCGCCGGCGCGGGGCTGTCATTCAATCCGTGGGACGAGAATTTCCGCCGGAACCCCTATTCGTATTATCAGCCGCTGCGGATGAGCCCGCCGCCGGTGATGCGATTCTTTATTCCGGTCGCGGTTCTCACCCGTTACGAGGATGTGCTCGCGACACTGCACGATCATTTGCGTTTTTCCAGCGTACCGGTGCGCAATCGGATGACCATGGCGACCAGCGAGGTCTTCGGCGACTCGGCAAGTATCATCAGTTCCGACCCGCCGATTCACACGCGGATGCGCAAACTGGTCAGCCGCGATTTCTCCTCACGCGCGATCCGCGAACTGGAGCCGCGGGTGCGCGCGCTCACCGAGGGCTTGCTCGATGACATCGCGCACAAGCGCCACTTCGATTTGGTCAAGGATTTCGCAATTCCACTGCCGGTCCGAATCATCGCCAGTATCCTCGGCATCCCGGGCGAGCGCCATGAGACTTTCAAGAAGTGGTCGGACACGCTGATGGAATTGACCACGATGCTGCCTGGCGCGCAGGTCGATGATTCGATGCGCGCCAACCTGGTCGAAATGCGTGGATACTTCGCCGAGGAAATCGAGCGACGCAGGCGTCACCCGGGCGACGACCTGATGAGCTCGCTGGTCTCCGCGCACGAAGATACCGAAATGTTGAGCGCCGGCGAACTCATGCAGTTCCTGGTGATTCTTTTGATCGCGGGCAACGAGACAACCACCAATCTCATTGGAAATGGAATGCTGGCGCTGCAAAACCATCCCGATCAAATGAATATGCTGCAGCGCGATCCGACACTCTTACCGCGCGCGGTCGAAGAGATGTGCCGCTACGACAGCCCGGTGCAATCGGTCTTTCGGACCGCGAAGGAAGACGTCGAAATCGGCGGCACTCAAGTCGAGAAGGGCAGCGGAATTTTCCTCATGATCGGATCGGCCAACCGCGACGCCGCGAAGTTCGAATGCCCGGATGCCTTCGTCATCATGCGCGAGGCAAACGACCACCTCGGGTTTGGCGAGGGCATTCACTATTGCCTCGGCGCACCGCTGGCGCGCCTCGAAACTTCCGTCGCGTTTGGCACGATGCTAAAGCGATTCCCGAAACTCCGCCTCGACGGCGATCCGATGCTGGACTACAAGACTTCATTCTTCGTCCGCAGTCTGAAATCTCTTCCGATGGTCACGGAATAGCTCGCTCCCAGTCGTGTTTTGATTGCGCGTGCTGCCGCAGTCGTCCTGCGTGCAGCGGCGGCCCTGCATGATTTCCCGTCAATCTCGAATCGCCCGTGACGGGTTTCGCGCGTAAACTTCCTCGCGCGCGACGGCATCGCGATTGCTCATAGCCCCATCGCTACCGGAACGGATAGACTTTTTCGGTCAAGCTGCGCCCGCGTGTTTAGCGGTGCGCCGCGCATCGAAATCCCGTAGCGGAGGGGACACCATGCCTGAATCGGCCACGCAGGAAATTTATTTCAATCAATGGGACCCGGAGTTTCGCGCCAATCCCTATCCCCACTACCAGCCGATGCTGGCGGGACCGCCGCGCATCATCAACATCACGATTCCCGCCAACCCCGAGATGCTTAAAATGTTCGGCCTCGAAGGCGCGGACATCACCGAGATTCCGCTGCCGACCGGACTCGCGACCCGCTACCAGGATTGCCTGACGATCTTGCGCGACCCGCAACGTTTTTCCAGCGCACGCGCTCCCCAGGAGGAGGCCATCGCGGACCAGGGACCATTCAAGGGCGCGGCCACGATGCTGTTCTCGGATCCGCCGGTACATACGCGGCTGCGCAAGCTGATCAGCCGCGACTTCACGCCGCGCCGAATTCGCGAGATGGAACCGCGCATCCGCGAGCTCACCAATACGCTGCTCGACGAGGCCCAGCGGCGCGGCGATTTCGAAGTGATGAGCGACCTCGCCAATCCGCTTCCGGTGATGGTGATAGCCGAGATGCTCGGCGTCGAGCGGGACCTCTACGCGACGTTCAAGCATTGGTCGGATGCGATCATCTCAGGCGACAACACTGTTCCGGGAACTCCGATGCCGCCGGAATTCACCGCCTCGGTGGATGACCTGCGCGCATACTTTTCCGCGCAAATCGAAAAGCGTCGCAAGACGCCGGGACCGGATCTCGTCAGCGCGCTGGTCGCGGTCCATACCGAATCGGACGCGCTGAGCGCCAATGACTTGCTGGCCTTCGTCATCCTGCTTTTGCTGGCGGGAAATGAAACGACCACCAACCTGATCGGGAACGGCACCCTGGCGCTGGGACGCAATCCCGATCAGATGAAGATGCTGCTACGCGAGCCCTCGATGCTGCCGCGCGCCATCGAGGAGATGCTGCGTTACGACGGTCCGGTGCAATCGACCGCGCGCTTCACCAAGGGCGACCTCGAACTGGGCGGGACGTTTTTCCCGGGTGGGTTTCCGATTTTCGTGATCCTCGCGGCAGCGAATCGCGACCCCGCGCAGTTCCGCGATCACGATCGCTTCGACATCACGCGCGATCCCAATGACCATTTGGCATTCGGCGAAGGGATTCACTTTTGCATCGGCTCGCCGCTCGCGCGCCTCGAGGCACAGATCGCGTTCTCCTCGATGCTGGAGCGATTCCCGAATTTGCGCCTGCGCGATCCCGGCGCGAAGCTGCAATACAAAGGATCGTACTTCCTGCGTGGGCTCGCCGCGCTCCCGATGGCGATTGACTAAGATGGAGATTTTGTGAGCGAACCTTTGCCCATTCTCGATGATGCATCGCAGGCGCCTGGCGAAGAGGAGCGTTGGGCCGTCCCGCTGGGCTTATTTGGCAAGACGCCCCCCTTCACCAAGCGTCAGCGGCGCGTTTTTCTCATCGCGGCCACCGCGGGATTCTTCGATCAATACGACCGCGCGCTGCTGACCCTCGCGCTGAAGCAGATCCAGAAAGGCCTCCAGATTACCGAGGCGGCGCTGGGCAACCTGCTGACGCTGATCCGCCTCGGCTACCTCGGCTCGCTCTTCGTAACGCCGCTGGCCGATGTCTTCGGGCGCCGCCGCCTGCTGCTTTACACCGTCGTCGCGTACACGATTTTCACCGGGCTTGCAGCAATCTCCCCCACCGCACACTTCTTCGTCGCATGCGAGATGCTCGCGCGCGTGTTCGCCGGCGCGGAAGGAACTATCGCCCTGGTCATCCTGTCCGAGGAGGTCGACGCGGGCGTGCGCGGATGGGCGATTGGATTGCTCTCCGCATTGGCGTCGGTCGGCTTCGGAATCGCCGCGCTCGCATTCGCAGGGATCCGGGTGATGCCGTACGGATGGCGCGGCCTGTATGCGCTCGCGCTGATCCCCTTGATTCTGATCATCCCGCTGCGCCAGGCGCTGCCTGAGAGCGCGCGCTTCGAGCGCGAGCAGCTCGCGGGCATCGGTCCTCGCAACGTCCTGGCGCCGGTGAAGGCGCTGTTCAGCGCTTACCCCGGACGCCTCATCATGCTGATGTCGTGCGCATTTCTCGGCAACCTGGGCGGCAACCCGCAAGGATTTTTCTTCTCGAAATATTTGCAGGAAGCGCATGGATGGTCGCCCGGCAATGTCTCCAGCCTCTACTTCATGGGCGGAGCGCTGGGCATCATGGGAAGCATAATTGCCGGGCGGCTCAGCGATCGCTTCGGGCGCCGCCGAATGGGCGCGACCTTCTATGTATTCGCGGCCGCGTTCGCGTTCTGGTTGTACTCGTCATACAGCTCCGCGCGGATAGCTCTGCCGTTGCTGCACACCTCATTCAGCGCGGTCATTCCAATCTGGATCCTCCAGGTCTTCTTCGATGTCGCCTCCAGCACGATTGGCATGGCCTACGGCGCGGAGCTGTTTCCGACCTCCTATCGATCCACCGCCGGCAGCGTTCTCGCGGTTACCGGCACCACCGGCGGCGCGCTCGGCTTTTTTCTCGAGGGCGTGCTGTATCGCTCGACCGGATCGCATTGGGTCGCGATTCGCTACCTCACGCTGGTCTGGCTCGCCGTCCCGATCATCATGATGTTGTTTTTCCCGGAAACCGCGGGCCTCGAACTCGAAACGATTTCTCCCGAAGAGACCAGGGCGACCACTTGAGCGACGGATGAGGAAACCTCGATGGCTGAGACTTCAATCCGCTGGGCCACTGAAAACGACGCGGCGCTGATCGTTCGCTACATCCGCGAGTTAGCGATTTTCGAAAAAGAAGACGTCGCCAATGTTCATATCACCGAGGATGACGTGCGCCGCGACGCATTCGGTACGCCGCGCCGCTTCGAGGTCCTCATCGCGGAAATCGATCGCAAGCCGGTCGGCTTCGGGCTGTTTTTTCCGAACTACTCGACCTGGGAAGGAAGCGCGGGACTCTACATCGAGGATATTTTCGTCGAAGAGTCGGCGCGCAAGTCGGGCATCGGACGCAAGCTCATCGCGGCGGTGGCGAAGGTGGCCGAGTCGCGCGGATGCGCTCGCATCGACCTCGCGGTGCTGCACTGGAATCCCGCGCGGGGCTTTTACCATCGCCTGGGGTTTCGCCACGCCGAGCCCTGGCAGATATTCCGGCTCCTCGCCGCGGACTTCGCCGCTCTGACGGATGACGCGGCTGATTTCCAAATCTAGTGAAACGGACTTTGCGCGACGGGCCCGCAGTTGCCCGCGGGACTGACCACCACCGCGATACCGCCCGATGCGGGTACGCATACCGGTGGCGAAGTATCGCTTCCCGATGCCGTCGAGCCATTGGTGGCATAGACGCCGACGAATGTTCCCTTGGTCAGGTTCTGCGCATTGGCGTTTGAGTTGTTGATGGCCTGAGCTCCCGCGCTGGCGCCATTTCCAGCGTCGGCCTCGGCGTTGCTGTTCTGCGATGCTTGCGCTTGCGCCGAGCTCCCGCCGCTCGCCTGGCTTTGTGCTTCGCTGTCTCCGCTGGCGATCGATTGCGCGGTGCTCGAGCTGTCAGCATTCGCGCGTGTCGAGCTTCCACCCTGCGCGCAAGCGGAAGCGGAACTGAAGTCGATAGCGGTAGATTCCGATGAGCTGCTCTTGCCATGGAGTTGACCCGGTTTCGTGGAGTGTGTTTGGCAGGAAAGGCAAGGAGGAG
>VFSW01008865.1_pt1 | contig 14407 bp, 10 predicted proteins | sample 5358111 | NCBI WGS metagenome assembly VFSW01 (sample SAMN11554181, study PRJNA540505) | mine drainage metagenome | isolation source: sediment from site ElyBrook_90M | place: USA: Ely Copper Mine, Vershire, VT | collected 2017 | reverse complement strand
TTAGTTAGTGCCAGCCCATCTCTCGCTGTTCTCCCCTTGGAAGAGACATTTTTCCATCGCGCGAGCGCGCCAAAAACGCGCGCAGGCAAGGCCTTGCAACCGACAAATTGTACTGGCGTTATTTCACCGCGCGCATGTTTTCATAATGCATCGAACTGCATATTGACAGCGAAGTCCATTGCCATCACAGCGACGTCGAGCGCGAAGACCGCCGCTTGCGGGGCAGATGCGTCGCTCAGCGCCACATCCTTTTATCCGGATGAGTTCGGCGACGCCCGAGGAGACACCAGAAGCGAAAAGATCCCGGTACACAATCCAGGAACACGCTGACCAAAAGCACCGTTTTTCTCGGCCTGCAGCTGCGTCATCGATGAATACAAGCCGCAGGCGCCGTTCGGTACTACCGCAAGGGATTGCACTTCGTACTCCCGGTACGGATCGCACCCTGGCCTTCGCAGGCGCAGGCGGCTAGGGCTCGGCGCTTCCCTGGATGTCCTGGTAGGCCTTCTGGATTTCCTGTCCGGGTGGTCGGCCAAACAGTGCCATGAACAGACTCTCGCATCGGTGGTACGCCGCGATCGCTTCCACGTTCTGTCGCAGTCGCCGGTGGGACCGGATCAGACCCGCATGCATCTCCTCGGCCAGAGGATCGATCTCAATGCCGCGCCGGTGCCATTCGATTGCAGCCGTCCAGGCGCCGCTGCGCTCCAGGGATTCCCCCAGATACCCGTGCTGGCGCCGGAACCTTGATCGTAGCCGCTCGCGCGACTCGAGAACCCACGGGACTTCTTCATCGGCGAGAAAGTCGCCGCGGTATATTTTCAACATTTCATCCATCGCATCGCCAAGGTTCACCTCACTGCCCGGCATCACAGGATCGTCGATCTGCGGTAGCCGTTCGAACACCCACATATCGAGCCAAACCAGGCGGGGATTGAGCGAAACGCGACTGTCGTCCAGCAACACTGCCTTCTCGTTCGCCAGAAGGCGCCGTAGCCGGTGCAGCGTGGTGGCAAAGGATTGGTGAGCGATGTCACCATCGGCCTCCGGCCAAAGAATTTCCGACAACCGCCGTTCTGGCACGGCGCGACCGCCTCGAGCGATCAGCAACCGCAGAAACTCCATCGGCTTGGTCGAGCCCTTTCGTCCAGAACTCAGCGACTTGCCGTCGATCTCGATCCGGAGGCGCCCGAACGAATATATCTTGACCGGCCATGGCCACGCGTCCGAAGCAATCGAGGAGTCCTGCGGCAGAAGTGCATTATGGCGAATCAGGAACTGGGTATAGTCCGTCTCGATTCCGTGCTTCATGGCGAGTTGGCACAACCGCACCATCATATCGCGCTGCCATGCCTCCCACGGACTGCCATAGTGATGGCGGACACCGAGCGCGAATGCCTCCCGCACCAGCCGGCAAGCTTCGTTTTCATCACCCTGGGACAGCTGGTTCCACGCCCCGGCAATCGAAACGATAAACAGAAGGAGTGAACTGTTCATGGCGTAGGCGATCCGCTGCGCGGCATATATATGTCTCGCCGCGCTAGCGTGCTCACCGAGCCTGGTCAGAACAAGGCCCTGGGAGACATGACATAAGCCCCGAGGGAATACGGTACCGGCCTCGTTCGCGAGCGCGAGTGCCTTGCGGCCGTGACTCTCAGCACGCGCCAGATTGCCGTCGAGCAAATGAAAACATGCAGCCTGGTAGTGGTAGTGACTGGTATCGAGACGTCTTCCCGGATCGACCTGGGCCTCGACCGCAGACAGGATTGGTGCACTTTGAGGGATGTCTCCCAGTCCCAGATGGGCGTACAGGGCCTGCGCCCGGATCCGTCCGTCGAAGATGTGAAGCCCGGTGGAATCGCCCAGGGCGAGCGCATCCCCGACGACTGACAGACAACGCGCAAATTCCCCCACATGCCACAGATATGCGGCCTCAAGCAGCATGTAAACCATTCGCTCCGTATTGGCGGCGCCGCGCGAATGGGACGCCCGGTAGAGCATGTCGATCAGCAGCCCGGCGTTGCTCAGATCTCCGATCCATAGATAGTAGGTGAGCAACGGGGTGGCGCTGCGGATGCGTTCCTCCGGGTGGTCTGTGCCTTCGATCAGCGCCGAAAGGCGACCGGCCCAGGCACCGATCGCCGCATGTTGGGGCCGACGGAACACGAGCAGCGCGACCAGACCGCTCACGACGCGCCGCTCGATCTCAATTGAGGGAAAATCCGGGTGGCGGCGCCGCAGATCTTCGAACGCGAGGAGCCAGTGGTCACAAGACGCGAACTCGTCCCAAAGCAACAGATAACAATGGGCGATCCCGGCCCAGGAAAGAAATTGTCCCAGCACTTCTTCCTGGGCGCGAAACAGATTGAATGCCTTGGCGAAATGGCTACGCGCCGGGTCGAGCGGCTGTTGCACCGTTGCCAGCCAGTAAAGCAGCCACGGTGACTGTTCGCGCATGGCCTCCGGCAGCATCATGATCCAGGATACCAGCGTTTGTCCGCGACCCTGCGCCAGCAACGACGCGGCCGCACGCACGCACAGGGGCCCGAGAGCTTCCCAGTCCTGCGCCTCGACCAGCAACGCTGCAGCAGCCTCGATCTCGCCCGACTCTTCGAGCACCTTCGTCGCAGCGGCGCGTATGCTGCTGAATTCCTCATGCGCGAGCAGGTTACGCGCCTGCGCGAGGAGAAAGGTACGGAAGAGCGGGTGGTACTGATAGGTCTGTCCGCCTGAATGGACTACGGTGAAATAATTGCGCCGGGCCAGATCAGCCAGCACCGTGGGCGCATGGGGACTTCCGGTGAGCCGCTGCGCCGTGGCAGCCGTCACCTCAGGTAGAAAAGCGGTAGCAAGCAGAATCTGACGCACGCCGGAGTCCATCTGCGCGAAGATCTCGCGCGCGAAATAATCGAACAATAACTGCCCGATGCGGGCGGGCGGTCGCTGCTGGACCGAAGGTCCGTCCGTGCGGTCTTCCATCAGCAACGTCAGCCCTGCGGCCCAACCCCGGGTCTCGGCCAGCAGCCGGTCGATTCCCGCCTCAGGCAGGCGGATTCGGCGCAGGCGCGCGACACCCGTGGCTTCGGCACGCGTCATCGACAGATCCGCGCCGTCGATGATAGAGATACGCCGGTGGATTCGCAGCCGGGCAAGCGGCGGCGGCGGCTCGGCTCGGCTGCATACGATCACGTCGATGTCTTTACCAAGGGCTTCGAGGCCATGAAGGAGCAATTCGTACACGGGGCTGTCGTTGGGCAACTCCTGAAAGTTATCCAATACCCACACGCAGGGTGGCCGGAGCATGGCGGAGAGCGTCTCGAAAAAATGGCGCGTAAAAGCGACTATCCCTGGAAGGTACTCCGGGGTCAGCACCGGAAGCTGACGGCGCGAGCGTGGGTTCGCCGCGCGCGCCGCCAGGCCGAGATAATGAAAGAGAGTCGCGGGATCGGCATCACCCGTATCGACCTGGTACCAAAGCGACCGTAGCCGCTTCTCTTTGAGATAACTGCTGACGAGACTTGTCTTGCCGGCGCCCGGGGGTGCGGCGATCCATACCAACCCATCCCGTCGGGCCCGGTCGAGGCGCCGGAAGAGGCGCGGGCGTGCCAGCAACCGCAATGGCCGCGGCGCGGTCACCTTGGCGGGAACTGTTGTGTCTCGCATCGGCATCATCACGTTCGCGCGGCCACCACGCTGGGCCTGCAGGCGACCCGCGGAGACCGGCGCCGCTCCCCCCCCTGAAAGCTCCGAACTGCGCGCCCATCCCGGTATTATTCAAATTTCTTCCGGCTTGTGTGCGAGTGTACCCGATCACCAACCCGTAGTGCGAATGGGTATGTTCGCCAAGATTGAACTGCCCCATGCAGCTGAAACCCATGGCGGGCGCGGACACGAATCAAGATACCGAGCTGCACAAATGGAAGGTGGACGTCGACAAGTATCGAACCTTCGATAAACGACTGGGAAGAAGACAGCCTGTTATCGAAAAACTGCAACCGCCGACGCCTGTTCCATTGCATCCGGACTGTCCGCTGGCGCAGACACCCTGCGCGGTCACATCGTGCGCACACCTCTGGCCATCGCTCTAATGGGCTTTTGCTTTCGGCGGCGAGGTCACGGGCGTTTTGTCAATTTGTCCGCGAATGAACAGGACGGGAACAGGCGACAGACGCGCCACCCCTTCGGCCACGCTGCCGAGTACCAGATGTCCCAGCCCGGCACGACCGTGGGTTCCAAGCACTACCAGGTCGGCGGGCCATGCTGTCGCCGCTTCTACGACGACATTGGCCACGCGTTTTCCTACGGTTTCCTGTAGTACGGTCTCAGCCCGGAGGCCGGCCTTGTTGGCTGCCGCAACGGCGCGATCCAATATCGCCTGGCCGGTCTTGCGCAACGCCTCGAATACGCTGTCCAGGATCATCCCGCCGGCGCTCCAGTAGATCACGTCTTCGTCGACGATGTGGATGAACCGCAGTTGGGCTTTCTGGTCCGCGGCAAACCTGATCGCCTCATCCACCGCCAACCGTGCGGTATCACTGCCATCGACTGCCACCAGAATGTGCTGATACATTGCGCCCCTCCAGTCCTGCCATTAGAGCCCGACCGGCCTTACGGTTCCCAGCCACCTGTTCGTAGCATTGCCAATGCCTTTTGCGTACTTTGGCGCGATTACGGGTGCCGGACGGTTGATGGTCAATCTTTGATGCCCAGGGAAATCGTCGACAAAGTGCCAGATGCGGCGGAACTCACCGAAGCCGATTTGCGCCGCCGCCCCCAGTGCACGCCGCCGTTGCGGCCAGCCACTCCTCCCACCGTTGGGACGGTGGGCCGACGACTAACGGTGCTTGCGCCGCCTCGCGGCGATGCGCATGCGCAACGCATTGAGCTTGATGAAGCCTTCAGCGTCCTTTTGATTGTACGCACCCTTGTCTTCCTCGAAGGTGGCGATACGCGGGTCGAACAGACTGTCGCTGTCAGATTTGCGGCCCACGACGCTGACGCCGCCCTTGTAGAGCTTAAGGCGCACAACACCATTCACGGTTTTCTGCGAAGCGTCGATCATCTCCTGCATCATGAGTCGTTCCGGACTCCACCAGTAACCGTTGTAGATGAGGCTCGCGTAGCGCGGCATGAGCTCATCCTTGAGATGGGCGACCTCACGGTCCATCGTAATGGACTCGATCGCGCGATGGGCCTTGAGCATGATGGTGCCACCCGGAGTTTCGTACGCACCGCGCGACTTCATGCCGACGTAACGGTTCTCGACGATATCGGCGCGGCCGATGCCGTTCGCACCGCCCAGCTTGTTGAGCATGCCGAGCGCCGTGGCCGCACTCACGGTCCGGCCATTGACGGCGACCACGTCGCCCTTGCGGTACGTCAGTTCGATGTAGCGTGCCTTGTTCGGCGCCTTCTCCGGTGCCACCGTCCAGCGCCACATGGACTGCTCCGGCTCGCGCCACGGATCCTCAAGGATGCCGCCCTCGTAGGAGATATGCAGTAGGTTTGCATCCATCGAATACGGGGACTTTTTGCCGCGCTTCATCTCCACCGGGATACCGCGCTTTTTGGCATAGGCAAGGAGCTTGTCGCGGGAAGTGAGATCCCATTCGCGCCAGGGGGCAATAATCTTGACGTCTGGCTTGAGCGCGTACGCGCCGAGTTCGAAGCGCACCTGGTCGTTGCCTTTGCCGGTGGCGCCATGCGCCACCGCGTCGGCGCCGGTTTCATTGGCGATTTCCACCAGGCGCTTGGCGATGAGAGGCCGAGCGATGGAAGTGCCGAGCAGGTATTCGCCCTCATAGAGCGCGTTCGCGCGGAACATGGGAAACACGAAATCGCGTACGAACTGCTCCTTGAGGTCGTCGATATAAATCTGCTTCACGCCGAGCTTGCGGGCCTTGGCACGCGCCGGCGCAAGCTCCTCGCCCTGACCGATGTCAGCGGTGAAGGTCACCACCTCGCAGCCGTAGTTCTCCTGCAACCACATCAGGATGACGGAGGTATCCAGTCCTCCGGAGTACGCCAGCACAACCTTTCTTATCTTTGTCATAGAGCCTGTTTAACGTTACGCACCACCAACAAAAGCAAATCCGAAGCGGTGCGGCTTGCGTTGCCCGCTACTTGCCGCCCGCCACTTTTTGAGTCCGACGCAGGCGCGAAAGCAGGCGCCGCGCCATCTCGCCGAACAGTTCGGTCTGAGTGGGGTGCGGATGAATGGCGCGCGCCACCTGCTCCAGCGTCATATCGCCTGCGACCATCATCACGGCCTCGCCGATGAGGGTATCGGCGTGATCTGCGAGAAAATGCACGCCGATGATGCGCCGTGTCGCCTTGTCCGCCACGATCTTGATGAGTCCATCGGTTTCGGCCGTTATCATGGCCTTGGCGTCGATGCTCAAGGGGACCTTCACCTCCACCGTGTCGATACCCTTGCTCTTGGCCTGCTCGACAGATAACCCGACAAAAGCTGCCTGCGGCCGGGTGAAGATTACGCCGCAGTCCTTGTCCTGGTCGTACTCCATGGGCTCGCCAAGGATGGTGGCCGCTGCCACCCGTCCCTGCTGACCCGCCGTGTGCGCCAGCATGAGCCCGCCGATGACGTCGCCCACGGCGAAGATATGCGGAATATTGGTGCGACAGTTACGGTCCACCGAAATCACGCCGTGCGCATCGGCTTTCACGCTGGCCTTGTCGAGCTGCAGCGGTCCGGTCACGGGGCGCTTGCCGGTGGCCATCAGAACATAATCGCACTTGAAGTTCTTGGTTTTGCCTGAGGCGTCGACATAACCCAGCGACATCTGCCCCGGCTTGCCGGAGATCCGGCTCACCTTGGCGGAGGTGATGAGCGTGAGGTTCTTCTGTTTCCCGAGCAATTCTGTCAGCCCCTTGGCGATCTCGCTCTCAACCTCGGGCAGCGGACGCTCCTGCGCTTCGACGACCACCACTTTAGTGCCGAAATCGGCGAAAATCTGCGCCATCTCGAAGCCAATGGCCCCGGCGCCCACCACGCCGAGTCTCTTTGGGGCGGCTTTCAGGTTCCACACCGTATCCGAGGTAAGCACACCCTTGATGTCCGCACCCGGAATCGGCGGGACAAACGCGGGTGCGCCGGCAGCAATGACACAGGCCCCGAAGGTAATACGTTCCATCTTCTTCCCGTCACCGCGCCGGGGGCGCGCGAACCGGTCTTTACCATTGCCCGACACATCGACCACGATGCTATTTGCCGAATCAAAGTAGGCGAAGCCCTGCTTCAAGTCGATCTTGACGCCCTTGTCGGTCTTGAACGCCATATCGCCGCGCGCACTGAGCACATCCTTGCGCATCTTTTCCAGGCCGGTCCAACTGAGCCGCGCGCCAGTGCTGTTAACCACACCCAGATGCGCGTCGTGGGCACGATCACGGATGCGGTCCGCTGCTGCGCGCCACGCCTTCGACGGAATGCAGCCGCGCCACAGGCATTCGCCTCCGGGCAGCGGCGCGTCATTGATCATGGCCACCTTCTTGCCGTGGTCGGCAAGATCGCGCGCGCAGTCCTCGCCGCCGGGTCCGCCGCCGATCACTACCACATCGTAGTCCCATTTCCCGGGCGCGATCGCGGCGCTGCCGGTTGCGGCCGGGATGCTGACGCCGTGCAGCCAGGATGCCGGATTCTCGACAAATCCCTTGAATGCATTCAGAAACTTCGCAGCGTCGGCGCCATTGATAATGCGATGATCGGCGGTAATGGTTACCGGGACCCCCTGCGGCCCCTTGGTGGCAATGGCGAAGATGGCCGAAGTGCCTGGAGAAGGAATGGCGTCGAACTGGTTCACCCCAAGCATGCCCATGTTGGAAATGGTGAACGTAGGGTTCGAGTATTCCTGCGGCTTCAGCCGCTTGATGCGCGCACGCGCCACCAGATCCTTCCATTGCTCGTTCATCGTCGGGAGATCGGTGTTGAGCACGTCGCGCAGCACCGGCACCACCAGCCCCATTCCTTCGGTCTCAACCGCGAGGCCGATGTCAACTTGTTCACGCTCGACGATTCGGTCTTCGTGCTGATAGACCGCGTTGACCCGGGGAAACGCCTGGATCGAGAGCGCTGCAGCCTTGGCAAACATCACAGTGAGCGAGTAACCCGCCTGCTTGGCCGCCGCCATCAGGCGCTCAGGCTGGATGTTGACGCTGGCGCGGAACAGCGGCATGGACAAGGCGTATTCCATGTTGTGGCTCACCGCCTTCTCCATGGCATCCATCGGCCGACCTGTTCCCGGCACCTGAAAGATGCGCCTGGCCAGGGCGCGCGGAACTTGGCCCTTGGTCACATCTGCAGCCTGAACTGACCCGGACGGGCCGGTTCCGATAATGCTGTTGATTTCGATTCCGTGCGCGCCGGCAAGCTGGCGGGCGTACGGGGTGGCACGGCCGGCCTGCGGGCGCGGAGCCGGTGTGGCGCCATGAGGCATGGCGGGAATATGGGTTTTCGCTTTATGGGTTCCGAATGGCTCGAAGCGCATGCCGGAAGGCGCCTCGACCTCGACCTCAACTTCCCTGACGGCAGGCTTCATCGGCGCCTCGCCACCTTTGATATCACCCTTGTCCGCGACCAGATAGGCAATGATCTCCCCGACCGGCACCACTGCATCGACCGGTACCAGCGGGCCGGACAGATAGCCCTCGCGGAAGATTTCAACATCCATGATCGCCTTGTCGGTTTCCACCGTTGCCACGACCGTACCGCGGCCGATGTGATCACCGATGTTCTTTTCCCACGACACCAACGTCCCTTCGGTCATCGTGTCGGACAGCTTGGGCATTTTTATCGCGTAGGGTTCAGCCATTCTCTTTAATTTATATCAATGACCGCGAGTTGTGGTTTCGAAAATCCGGGCGCGTGGTCCGGGCAGCCGATGCCTGCCCTTTGGCCACTTGGAAAATAACGCGGCGACGGTTTGTCGTGCCGCGCACCGCTAGATTTTCCCCAACACCTTGAGTGCGCCCTTATAGACGTCGTGCTCGTCCGGAATGGCAGCATGCTCCAGGTTGGCTGCATACGGTACTGGCACGTCTGCGGCATGAATACGCACCGGCTGTGCATCCAGAGCGAAAAAGCAGTCTTCGATGATGACGGAAATGATTTCGGCACCGGTGCCCACCGCAGCCTCATCCTCTTCAGCGACCAGCACTCGGTGTGTCTTTTCCACTGAGCGGCGGATCGTCTCGCGATCAAGGGGCTTGAGCGAACGCAAATCGATGACCTCAGCGCTGATGCCATCCTTCGCCAGCATATCCGCCGCCTTCATGCACAGAATGAAGCTCCAGTTATACCCGATCAGAGTGATGTCTGTACCTTTGCGCACGATTTCCGCACCTTCGAGCGGTCGGAAATATTCCGTATCCGGCACTTCCTCCCGCATGTTGTACATGCGCTCGTGCTCGATGAAGATCACTGGATCATTGCAACGCACGGCCGATTTCAGCATGCCGCAGGCGTCCATGGCACCACGTGGGGTCACGACGCGCAATCCCGAGGTACTCATGAACATCCGCGCGAGACGCGCGGAATGCTGGGCCGCAAGCTGGTGCGCCGTGCCACCTGGCGTGCGCAGCACGATCGGGCAGGACACGCGCCCGCCCGACATGTAGCGGATCTTGGCGGCGGCGTTGATCAGCGTATCGAGGGCGAGCAGCGCAAAGTTAATCGACATGATCTCGATGATCGGCCGCACCCCGGCCATCGAGGCGCCGATGCCAATGCCAGTATAGGAATTTTCCGAAATGGGTGCGTCGATGATGCGTTTCTCGCCGTACTTCTGGTACAGCCCGGAAGTCGCCTTGTAGGTACCTCCGACGACACCGATGTCCTCACCAATGGCGATGACCATCGGATCATTGGCCATTTCCTCGTCATGGGCGCGGCGTATCGCCTCCCAATATGCCAGCTCAGCCATGCATTGATCCTTCTTGTTGACGATTTGCCTGACGGTGAGCCTGTCAGGAGTTCTGCAGCGGCCCGATCCAGCGCGGATCCGGGCTATCGTCCAGAACGAACTTGTTGAGATCCTCGACTTTCGGCGCCGGACTTTCTTCGGCGAATTTGACGATGTCGTTTTCAATCTCGTTTAAGACTTCGTGCTCCATGGCCTTGATGTCGGCGTCGGTCACAACTTTCGCCTTGACGAGCTTTTCACTGTACAGCTTGATCGGATCGCGCTTGGCCCATTCCACCTCTTCTTCCCTGCTGCGATAGGCCGCGGTCTTGTCAGACATCGAATGTCCACGCTGACGATAGGTGAGAAATTCGATGAAATAAGGACCATTGCCGGAACGCACATGATCAATCGCCTTGGCAGCGGCGTCTATGACAGTCTCGATATTCTGACCATCATGCTGGCTCGAGGGTATGTTATAGCCACACACCCGTTTGTACTGGTCAACCACTGCGGTCGAACGGTCGATGCGCGTGCCGATGGCATACTGGTTATTTTCGCATACGAAAAGAACCGGCAGATGCCACAACGAGGCCATGTTCATGGTCTCATGGAACGTGCCTTGGTTATTGGCGCCGTCACCAAGGAAGCAAACCGCGATCTGATCGGTTCCCTTGTGCTTGCATGCCAACGCCAGGCCCGCCGCCAGCGGGAAGGGCTGACCGACAAGCGCGTACCCCCCCATGAAATGCACGGTCGGATCAAATATGTGCATGGAACCGCCACGGCCGCGCGACGAACCCGTATCCTTGCCGTAGAGCTCCGCCATCACCTCGCGCGCCGGGGCGCCGGTCTTTATGGCATGGATGTGGTCACGATACCCGGTAATGACGTAATCCTGCCCGCGCCGGATCATCTCCAGTACTCCGGTGGCCACCGCCTCTTGGCCGGAGTACAGGTGCAGAAAACCGCCGATCTTGTGTTCCATATAGGCTTCGAAGCACCGCTCTTCGAAGCGGCGGAAAAAGATCATTTCGCGCAACAGGCGTTTCTGGTCAGCGGCTTTCATGAATCTCCCTGGCATTGGAGAAAACGTTCGTTTTTTCAACAACCGATGCCCGGAAGCCGGGGCTCAACGGCGCGCGGATAACGGTTTGGACGGATACCCGCCGATTTCAAGCGGCGTATGATCGTTTTTTTGTCCGACAAGGTCAAGGTATTGACTTTCCAAGGCGATTTAAGCGGTCAGTGGAACGCGCCCAGTGGCGTCACCGATGTGCCAGATCACTGATTTCCCCGAGAATACCCGCACAATCACCCTCGGTTCGATGGAAATCGCGGCATCTTTCGCATCAGGCACCAGCTGTGCCGGCACCCGCAAACCAGGGAGGAGAATCGATAAACATAGCGGCGACACGGTGGTTGCGGATACCGATGGAATCGGGCAAGCCCTTTGCGGGTACTGCCCAACGGACGCCCATCCGTCGTTCCCGTCACCCGGGTCGGCGCTCCCCAGACAGGACCTTGGCGATTGATGGTAGACTTTCCGGACCGGTCTTCCCGTGATTCCTGGAACTGTTGCCCGGGGCATCCGGCATCGTGCAAACTCGGGAAGAGCCGCGCAGTCGCTGCAAATGACGTAATGAAGCAATGCCGCCGTACCGCGCGCACTCGTTATCTGCGGAATTTACGTGCGGCGACCGGGCAGGCGATGAACCACCGATGCTTCAGGAAAAATTCACCCTGGGACGGAGGGATTGCAGCACTCTCTGAACATTGACGCCGGAACAACGTGAAACAAATAATGCCGCTACCGCAAAGCATTCGTACCGTGGCAGCACAATCTTAATCACTCTCATAGCCATTGTTGCTCCTGGATGCCTCCTTGGTAACATAAGGATAGACTCAAGATAGAGACTTATTTGGAAATTTAGCAAAAAAACTGCCGCATACCCCTGCAGCTCGCAAGATGGAACCTTATGAACAAGATATTCTTTAAGAAACATATCATTATAGACACACTTCGCGTCGGAATTCTTTCCATTTCACTCCTGGCCGCGGTCGGTGTGGTGACCCTGATGACCTCCGGACGCGCTTTGGCGGCTCCCGCCGCGCTCAACTCGGCGCAATCCGTCCGCGCAAGAATAGCAGGTTCGATCCTGCAGGATATCCAGCATGCCACCTGGATCTCGGAAGGCCACAACAAGCACGTCATCTATATATTTTTTGATCCGAATTGCCCATATTGCCACAAGCTATACGAGGAATTTCGCCCCTGGGTCAAGCGTAATGAGGTCCAGTTGCGCTGGCTGCCCATAGGAACGCTGATGGCTTCAAGCCGCGGTAAGGCCGCCGCAATCCTCCAGGCCAAAAATCCACTTGCCGCGTTCCGCCGGAATGAACAAGGGTTCAGTCCGGTACACGGCTTCGGACGGATCGGCGAGGAGCCATTACCGAAACCGGCGATTAAGAAAGCATTGAACATCAACGCAGAATTGCTCGATCGCACGGGCCAGGAGGCGGTGCCCACCATGGTGTTTCGCGTCAAGGATGGCACACCGATCTTCATCCAGGGATCACCGCCACCGCGTTTCCTGGGACAAATCGTCGATCAACTCGAGTAATCCTGGCGCTGGCTCCAGGGCACCTGGATGTCATCCGCTGCCGGCAGGATCTCGCGCTAAAACACTACATCGCGGGGCTTGGGTTTTGATGCAGATCATTGCCGGTTGTCCGTTGGAGGGTTTAAAGTTCTAGTGCGCTGATTGATCAAGGATCGTTGCTGGGTCAAAACGAAAACCATTGCCGCAAGTCAGCGTACCGGTGCGACGCACTTGCATTCTGCGGTCAATTCAGCGCAAAGTAACTTGGCATGCATTGATATTACTTTCATGGAGGGCATAGAGATGGCGAAATCAAAAGCCGTATCGACCGAAAGGAATTCCAAGGCGCCGGTTGCGTCACTGACGATCTCTGCGGAGGAAAGGCGTCGAATGATCGCAGAGTCCGCCTACTATCGTGCCGAGCGCCGCGGTTTTACGGGTGGCGACCCGATCGAGGACTGGCTAACGGCGGAAGCCGAAATCGAAGGACGGCTTAACCGGGTACACTGAAAGTCCGCCGCGGACCCATCGGACCCGCGGCGTGCAATTCAGGATCGGTTGTTTGCCCCATAAATAATAGCAGCGTCGACCAGGCAGCGCAGCGATTGGCGCTTAAACGGGGTCATCACGCCTGCCTGACCGTCCGACCCGGACGGAACACTAGAATGCTTCGTGACCGGGCGCCGAGGGGTGAATATAGGCCCAGCCCTCGGACTCCCGCAGTGTAATCTCGCCCATTCCCGAAGGCACAATACTTACGAATGGGTAAAGTTCGGAACGGTTCACATGCAGCTCATGGAGGGTATTGTTGCATTGCGCCAGAATGACGCCCTGCTTTTGCAAACCACTCAGCTTTTTCTCGAACCCATTATTCTTGACGTAGATAGCATATCCCTTGCTGTTCGCGATCAATTCAATCTTGATTTTTCCCTTCAATCTCGGATCATTCAGCAGATTCTCCACGTTATTGATCGTCTTCTTGATCGCGCCATTGCTGCCACTGTCGATCTGGAAGATCGCTCCGTAGTGCGACTTGGTCGCCACTGCCCCGTGAAACTCGCCGGCGGCTGCGGTCTGACTTGCAAGACCCAGTACCGCCGCGACCGCCACAACGGCGACCCGGGCACGCCGCGCAGATTTAAAGCCGAAAAACCCGTCTTTTATGGTCATCATGCACTCCTCCAATGAATTGACAATCGTCTTCTCGCCGTTTTACGGCGACCGTGCGGAAGCGGTGGTCTGATCGCGCCGGACAACCGTGCCTGCGGAGCCAGAGCGTAATCGGCATCATTGCTCAGATCACTGGCCTCAGCACAAGACGTCGGAAGCGCCCAAGTTTATTCCCTGGGTTCCCCCGCGGCTGCGGCGCGCGGAACGCTCCGACGGCAAGGTTTTGTACCCACTGGAGTCCAAAAAAAACGGTACCCCCGGCACTACGGCGCCTCGCGACTGCAGGCGGACAGGGAAGAGGAGACAAAAACTGCTCCGGGAAGGCACAAACCCACGGAATTGCCGGGCCACCACACACCCGGGCGAGAAGATGGCGGCACGCGCCATGCCGGTCGGGCCGGCGCATGCCGCTTGCACGTAGGCTCAGGCCATTACATTAATGGAACCGCTGCCATCACCGTCGCCATCGCTATTGCTATTGCCATTACTGGGAAGCGCCAGCGCGTTCGCCCCGCCGTGATGGTGATGGTGGCTTCGACTCATGCTCTGCACCTGCTGCATGAGATTGGTAAACCCCTGCTGCGCTGCCGACAGATTCCCACCTTGCAAGGCCTGGCCGATGGCGGCCAGATCGCCGGACAGCGGCGAGCTGTTGCCACTCGCAAACGGCGAACTATTGCCGCTGCTGTTGCCGCTTTGGCCCTGCATCAAGCTCATTAG
>VFSW01008864.1_pt1 | contig 14408 bp, 14 predicted proteins | sample 5358111 | NCBI WGS metagenome assembly VFSW01 (sample SAMN11554181, study PRJNA540505) | mine drainage metagenome | isolation source: sediment from site ElyBrook_90M | place: USA: Ely Copper Mine, Vershire, VT | collected 2017 | reverse complement strand
GATCCGCACACGCTCGCCATCGAGGTCGAGCCGTTGGACGACATGGTTTCGGAGACGAGCCGAATCGTGTACGGAAACTCACTCGAATCCGGAATCACGCTGGAGAGCGCGCGTTCCGCCAGTGCGCCGTGTCCGATCTCGCGGCGACCTGGCCCGCGCGACGAGCGCGCCTCGCCGACCGAGTAGGGCGGAAAGTTGTAATGGTGCATGAAACGTTTTTCGTCTTCGGTGGAAAGCGTATCGATGCGTTGCGATTCGCTCGGCATGCCGAGCGTCGCGATGGTCAGCACCTGGGTTTCGCCGCGCGTGAAAAGACCCGAGCCGTGCGCGCGCGGCAGCAATCCAACCTCGCTGGTGATCGGGCGAATCGTGGTATAGTCGCGTCCGTCGGCGCGGCGACCTTCGTTCAGCATCATCGCGCGTAGGTCGGATTTCAGCTGGGATTGGAACGCCTCGGCGATGTCGATGGGCTCGTAGGTCCCGGTGAACGCCGTGACCATTTCTTTCTTCAACGCGTCCATCGATTCGTTGCGTTCCGACTTGACGCCTTTTTCTTTGATCGTGGCGGTGATGCGTCCGTTCAGTTTTTCCTTGACCGCGTTCTTGATTTCGTCGGAGAGCAGGTGCAGCGCGAATACTTTCTTCGGCTTGCCGAGTTCCGCGCGCATTTTTTCTTGCAACTCGATTACCGATTGCATCGCGGCGTGTCCTTTTTGCAGCGCTTCGAGCATCAACTCTTCCGTGACTTCTTCCGCGCCGGCTTCCACCATGATGACGGCTGGCTTGGTGCCGGCGAGCCGCAGGTCGAGGATCGACTTGTCCATCTGCGAGTAGGTGGGGTTGAAGACAAACTGCCCGTCGATGTAGCCCACGCGGACAGCGGCGACCGGACCGTTGAACGGAATGTCGCTGATCGTCAGCGCGGCGGACGCGCCAATGATCGACAGGATGTCGATAAAGTGCTCCTGATCGGCGCTGAGCGCAGTGATGACGATGTTGACGTCGTTGCGGAAACCTTTGGGGAACATCGGACGGAGCGGTCGATCGGTCAGGCGGCAGAGCAGGATCGCCTGCTCGCCGGGGCGACCTTCGCGTTTGAAAAAGCTGCCGGGGATTTTGCCCGCCGCGTAGAGGCGCTCTTCGTAATCGACGGTGAGCGGGAAAAAGTCGACGCCCTGCCGCGGCTCTTGCGACGCGGTCGCGGTAGCGAGGATGACCGTATCGCCGTGGCGAACGGTGACGGCGCCGTTGGCTTGGCCGGCAAGTTTGCCGGTTTCGATCGTGATTTCACTGTCGCCGAAGGCGGTGGTGAAAGTGTGACTGTCGTTCATAAAACAAAAACCTCCAATTAGTTGACCGTTGCCTAGTTTCCCAGTTCCGTCGTTGGAGGGCGCGGCTTTCAACTACTCAACGACGCAACGAAAGAACTAGACAACTCGTTGTCCCCGCTGGAGGCGCCAGGGACTGGAGACTGAACCACGGTAATCAGTGTTCAGTAATCAGTGTTCAGTATTCAGTGGTGGGTACCCCGCCTACTGATTACTGAACACTGATTACTGTTTACTGGCTACTGAGGTGCACTCTCCAATTCCTGTTCCCCCGTGGGGTGGTGTGATTTAGTCGTTCATTACCGATTGAGCCTGGATGTTGGAGATAGAATGTCGTAGAGAGAATCTAACTTCCAACGTCCAACCTCCAGAACTTAAACAAACGAGTAGATGGGTTCGCCGCGCCCCGCATCTACTCGTCATCGACTCGCTATTTGCGCAACCCGAGTTTACCGACAATCTCTTTGTACCGGGCAGCGTCTTTCTTACTGAGATACCGCAAATGTCGCCGGCGTTCACCCACCATCTTGAGCAGACCACGTCGAGAATGGTTATCTTGTTTGTGACCCTTCAGGTGTTCCACGAGCTGATTGATGCGTGTGGTGAGAAGGGCAATCTGAACCTCTGGCGAACCAGTATCATTGACGTGCGTGTGATACTTTTCCATGATGGCTGTTTTTTCAGCCTTTCTTAGCGCCATGCGCTTCTCCCTTCCAATGTATTGCCTGTTTGAAGTTGGGCGGATTATAGCACAGGTGGGCGATTCTGGCAAATTGGGTTTTCCCGGTTCGATTGAAGCTTGGCTCCGCGCGAAATTCAGTGTGATCGATAAAAACTAAACCGCGCGGTGAAAATCGCGCTGGCGCGAAGCCCGGTCGCATGCGGCTGCCGCGCGACGCGCGACCTGAGCGACCGCGGCGGCTTGATCGCCAGCGGTGCGGGCGCGATCGAACCCAGTTTCGATTGCGTTTCTTTCGGCGCCAACATGCCGCGCGGAAAATCCGTATCACCGCTTTTGTAAAACGAAATGACTGTTTTTCGATTTGCCAAGCGGCTAGTTTGATGCTAGAATGATGCCCTCAGAGAGATCAAAAATTCGCGGCGGCTGTGCCGCTCATTCTTGCCAAAAGGAGGTACACCGAATGGCAGACGAAGTGGTCATGGCGTATTGCGTCAAGGAAAAAGCGCAGAAACCCATGAAAGAGGCGAAGGAAGTGACGCTGAAGAATGGCAAGCACGCGATGCAGGGCGTTTGCTCATCGTGCGGCACAAAGATGATGAAATTCGTCTCTGCCAAGAAGACGGAACCTATTCCTCCAGCCGCTTAACTTTGGAAATTCGATTCAAGCATGCCCGTCTCACTGCCGAGGCGGGTTTTTGCTTATAGAGGTCGGAGCGAATCCTATGGCATCAAGAAACCTCCGCGTCTGGCTCATCGCGTTCGTGTTGGCAGCCGGGTGCAATCCGGTGGCGCCGATCGCGCCGCCGCGCGCGCCCGCGGTTGCGGTCGACGAGCTAGCGCAATACCAGCCGGCGCTGATTGCCGGCAACGCGAACGATCCGGCATTGCTCGATCGCCCAACGCGCTACAGCATGACGCTGCAGTACGATCCGGCAACGCCCACGCTTTCCGGCGGCGAAGACGTGCGCTACTTTAATCGCCAAGCGGTTCCGCTCAATGAAATCTATTTCCGGCTTTTTGCCAACTATCCGGATTCCGGCGGCAAGATCGTGGTTAGCCAGATCACCATCGATGGAACGCCGGCGTCTGGCGCGCTGGAGGTGCAGGATACTGCGCTGCGCGTCGCGCTTGCCCAGCCGCTCGCGCCGAACGCGGGCGTGAATATCCATCTCGATTTTGGGGTCACGATTCCGCGCAACAGCAAAGGGCACTATGCCGATTTCACCGCGACCGACAGCGTCACCACCCTGCCGACCGTCTATCCACTCATCCCGGCGTACGACGCGCAGGGCTGGCACATCGAGCTGCCGCCGCCGTACGGCGACCTGGTTTACGCGGAGGCGTCGTTGTACGCGGTGACGATGACGGTGCCGACGACGATGACGGTGATCGCCTCCGGCTCGACGGTCAGCACGGCGGACAATGGCAACGGCACGACGACCTGGCGGCTCGTCGGCGCGCCGATGCGCGATTTCGATCTCAACGTGTCCACGCAGTTGGAGAAGGCGAGTGCGACGCTTGGCGAGACAACCGTTAATTCGTGGTACGAGCCGGTGGATGCGGACGCGGGAAAGAGAGCGCTCAAGTTCGCGACGGACGCGCTGCGCGTCTATGAGAATCGCTTTGGGACGTACCCTTATCGCGAATTCGACGTCGTGGAAACGCCGACGACCGCGGGCGGCATCGAATACCCCGGCATCGTCGCGATCGCGCGTAACTTGTATCGCGACACGCGCTCGGCTGACTTTTTCGAGTTTGCGACGGTGCATGAGGTCTCACATCAATGGTGGTACGGGATGGTGGGGGACGATCAGGTGAACCAGCCGTGGGTAGACGAGTCGTTGGCGCAGTACAGTTCCCTGATTTACACCGAGGATGTGCACGGTAAAGATGCCGCGCGCGTCGTCTTGCGTAACTATTTTTCGAGTCTGTACACGCGCGCAAAAGACGCGGGGCACGACCAGCCGGTCAATTTGCCGGTCGCGGCATACAGCGAAGGCGACTATAGCGCGATCGTCTACGGCAAGGGGCCGCTATTCTACGATGCCATTCGCACGCGGATGGGCGACGCGCTCTTTTTCAAATTCTTGCGGACGTACTTTGAGCGGTACCGTTACAAGATTGCGACCGGCGACGATATTCTGCGGACGGCGGAGGATGTGCTGGGCGCAAGTTTGCAAAGCGAATACCGCGATTGGATTCTCAGCCCGGCGAAATAGAAACGTGCGGCGCACCTGATGGCGCGTCGCACGCACGTTCATTTTCATTCCTGACTCTCCTCAAGTAAGAACACGCGAACATGCCGGCGAGAATCATCGATTTCGTAAGTGATGACGTAAGCCCCCACTCGAACGCGATACATCTCAGGGTCGATCAACACGCTGTCGGGCGGGCGCGGGTCATTCTGCAAAGCAAATACCCTCAGATGGATCTGTTTGTACCTTTTGGGGTGTAGGGAGTTGGCTTGCTTTGCGAATTCCGGATCCAGCACAATGGCGTACACCTAGTCCTCTTTTGTGTACAAGCCGAGATCAACGCCCCACTTTTTTTCATAGTCGCGGACGAACTGCTCGAAAGGGATGAACTTCTTGTTAGACTTTTTAAGTGCGCGCACGCGTCTCGCGCGCTCACGGTCTTCCATCTCTTCCAGCCGCTTTAGATCGCCGGTACTTACAATCGCGCCGACCGGTTTGCCGCGCTTGGAGACGACGATGCGCTCGTGGCGATAGATGACGCGGTTCAGCAAATCCGAGAAACGGTTTTTTGCTTCAGCTACGCTAACGGTTTTTTCCATTGGAACCTCCTTATGGACAAAATAGCCATCTGGGCTATCTTGGCTATATTATCCACAATTGATGGGAGTTTGTCAATCTGTTGAAGCAAAAAACCTTGCGAAGGTTTTCGACCTTCGCAAGGTTTTTATCACAGCCCGTAAATCTCCCCGAACTTGGTTTTTAGATACCGCATGTAGGATCTCGTTTGCAGCGGCTCCCCGGTAATCTTCCGCGCCAGCTCGTCCAGGGTGAACTTGCGGCCATGTTGATGCAGGTTGGCCCGCAGCCACTTGAGCAATTCTCCAAATTCGCCGCGTTCGATCTGCTTCGGCAGCGTGGGAAGGTCACGCAGCGCCTGATCGAAGAGCTGCACCGAAAAGATCGAGCCGAGCGAATACGTCGCAAAGTAACCGATGCTGCCGCCCGACCAGTGAATGTCTTGCAGGCAGCCCTGCGCGGCGTCCGGCGGCACGATGCCGAGGTACTCTTTCATCTTGGCATTCCACGCTTCCGGCACATCCGCGACCTTGAGCTTGCGTTCGATCAAATCGTTCTCGAGTTCAAAGCGCAGCAGGATGTGCAGACTGTAGGTCACTTCGTCTGCCTCCACGCGGATGAACGAGGGATGCACGCGGTTGATCGCGCGGTAGAACGAATCCACCGTTTGACCGGCGAGCTGGCGCGGGAACACTTGGCGCAGGCGCGGGAAGAAGAATTTCCAAAAGCCGCGGCTGCGTCCCACGACATTTTCCCACAGCCGCGACTGCGACTCGTGCGTGCCGAGCGACGCGCCGCCTGCCAGCGGCGTGCGTTCCAGTTCGGCGCGGTAACCCATATCGTAGAGCGCGTGCCCGGTCTCGTGAATCGTTCCAAAGAGCGCCATCGGCAAAAAGTGTTTGTCGACGCGCGTCGTGATGCGCGTATCGCCCAAGCCAAAGCCGGTCGTGAACGGATGGACGGATTTGTCCTGCCGCCCGCGCTCAAAGTCAAAGCCCAACCGCTGGATGACCTCCACTCCAAAATCCCATTGTTTCTTTTCGTCGTACGCGCGGTGCAGGCAGCGGTCATCGACGCGCCCGGTTTTTTGCGAGATCGCGCGCGCGAGCGGGAGCAACTCTTGTTTCAGCCCGTCGAAGATCGCGGCGACCTGCGCCGTCGTCATGCCCGGTTCGTACTCGTCGAGCAGCGCATCGTAAATCCGATCGGTGTAACCAAAGCAGTTTGCCAGTTGAATCTCCAGCTCGACGATTTTCTCAAGATCGGGCTGGAAGATTTTGAAATTCGATTCTGCCCGCGCCTGCGTCCACGACTCGAGCGCGAGCGAGGTCGTGCGCGAGATGTCTTCGATCAACGCCGGCGGCACGCGCTTGGCTTTGTCATACTCGCGGCGCGTGACGCGGAGGAGACTTGCCTCGTCCGAATCGTAATCTTGTTTCGCGGCATCGGCTTCCAGATCGCTCAGCAAATCGCCGATCGCGTCGGTCGTGAACGACTCGTGCGCGAGCTTATCGAGTATGGCGAGCTGCTGCGCGCGCGCCGCCGCGCCGCGGGGCGGCATATAGGTCTGCTGGTCCCACCCCAGTACCCCGGACGCGTGGTGCAGGTCCTCGACTTGCCCCAAGAGGTTTTTGAGTTCCTCGCGTTTCTCATTGGTGTTCATTGCGGTGTTCTCTCCCGTATTCCAAGGGATGTTCTCTTTCGTAGTCTGATCGATGTTCGCTTGCCAGCGGGTAATACTCGCGGTGGTGATGGTGTCCCAGCCCGTGTCCCAGCCCCTCCTTGAAACCGGTGGTGACGATATCCAGACTAAAATGCATCGCGTCGGCGAGGTTCGCGCCGATAAAAACATCCAGGAGGTACAATAAGTAGTAAACCACGTTTTCGACTTCACCGGCGAACGTTAGGCGGAATCCCAGATTGCGCAGCAGCAGCGCGAGTGGCACAAGCGCGAACGATAGAATCGCCAGAGTGTAGATCCAGCGCACGCTGGTTCCCAGAATCGGCGTATGCAAACGGTCGCGGTGCTTGACGATCTTGGCGTAGGGCCACCAGAAAATCCGCATAATGCCCCAGTCCTCCATCGATTTGGACGTGAACAAATCCATATCGGGGGACAGGATCAGACTCGATATCGCAATCCCGACATCCACCGCGACGGTATCTCCGATCGACCAACCCTGTGACAGCATCACCGCGGTTGTGCCGACGAGCACCACTCCGTTTGCTGTTGTATGCGCGAGGAAACCCGGCATGGCTCTCTCCCGAATGGGCTGATGAAGAATGAGCGCGATTATACCCGATGCTCGCGCAAAACGCAACCCGATTTGACTTTTCCCGTTTAGTGGATAGAGTAACCGTATCGCGCGGCGGTCCGAGCGCACGGCGCGCATTTTCGCAACGAGGTCAGAGGTCAAATGTCAAAGAAGACGATTGTTCTCCTGGTTTCTCTTCTGCTGGTGTTGTTGGTCGCGTGCGGCACGCCCACTCCAACGCTCGCGCCGCCTGTTCCGCCGGCGCCGAGTCTTGCGCCGACCGCCACTTTGCCGGCACCAAGCGCCGCGCCGACTGCGACTTCCGCCGTCAGCGGAGCCATCAAAGTAACGATTCTGCATACGAACGATATGCACGGATACCTTGAGGGCGAGAAGCTCACCGGCGGCGACGGCACCACCTTCGAATTCGGCGGCGTCACCAATGCGATGGGCACGATCGTGCGGCTGAAGCAAGAAGCCGGCGCGAACACCATCACGCTCGATGGCGGCGATTTTTGGCAGGGCACGTTTCCTTCGAACCGCGACGAAGGCAAGGCGATCATCGCGGCGATGAACGCGGTCGGCTACGATGCGATCACGCTGGGCAATCATGATTTCGATCACGGAGTGGCTGTCGTCAAGGCGCGCGCGGCAGAAGCCCAGTTTCCCATTCTCGCCGCGAATCTTCTCGACGCTTCCACCGGCAAGCTGCCGGCGTGGGACACGGCGTACATCGTCAAGCAAGTCGCGGGCATCCGCTTTGGCATCATCGGGCTGACAGACTCCGGCACGCCCGCGATCAGCAGCAAATTGAAAGAGCTGAAGCAATTCCAATTCGTGCGCGAGCAGGACGCGCTGAAGCAGATTCTGCCGGAAGTGAAAAGCAAATCCGATCTGGTGATCGTGGTCGCGCATGAAGGCATCGATCAAGATCAGACGCTGGCGGCGAACGTGCCGGGCATTGACGTGATCGTCAGCGCGCACACGCACGTGGAGCAGCGGCAGCCGAAATTCGTCAACGGTACGATCATCGTTCACGCCGGCTACAAGGCACAGTACGTTGGACGGCTTGAACTGACGATCGATCCGGCGACGAAAAAGATTATCGATTACACCAAGAACAACGAGCCGGTGCCGGCGGTGAGCAACAAGGCGACGCCGCCGCAACAAGTCGCCGATTCAATCGCCAAACTGCTCGCCGACGCGCGCGCGGCGATGAATCGTCCCATCGGCGAGACGCTGATCGATTTGAACCGCGCGTATACCGCGGACGGGCGCAGCACCGGCGAGTATCCGTCCGGCAATCTCGTGGTCGACGCGCTGCTCGCGGCGAACCAAGCCGGCGACCGACCGGCGGATGTGGCGATTCACAACAACGCGGGCATTCGTTCCGATATTCCCAAGGGTCCGCTGACGTACGGTCAGTTGTATGAAATGCTCCCGTTCGATAACGTACTGACCGCGATGGATCTCAAAGGCGCAGACATCAAGGCGGTGCTTGATGTCGCCGTGTCCTGCCCGCGCGTCAACACGCTGGTTGCCGGCATGTCATTTGTCTACGATTGCAGCAAGCCGCAGGGCAGCCGCTTGTCGAATATTTTGATCCAAGGCAAGCCGCTCGATCTGCAAAAGGTTTATCGCGTCCAAACCATCGATTATCTCGCGACCGGCGGCGACGGGCAGACCGCATTCACGCGCGGCACCAACCTGGTCTATGGCGACCCGGTGGTTGATGTTGTCGCCGATTACGTGACGAAACATTCGCCGGTGAATCCGAAGGTGGATGGGCGAATCGTAGAAGCGGGCAAGTAGCCAAGTCAAAAGTAAAAAGCTAAAAGGCAAAAGTAGAAACGTGAAACGCGAGCATCCCGAACAGATCACGATCTACGTGAACGACAAACCGAAGATATTGTTCTTCGGAATGCGCGTCAAGAATGCCATCAGCGCGCGGCGCGCGCAAGCGGTGCGCGAGCATCGCGCGATCATCCGGGATGCCGATGGCAACCGCATCGATGTTGACGGCGCGCTGTACGACGGCGAGCGGCTGTACATCGCGCCGATGGACCCGACGACGTTCGCGGATGAGGTGCGCAAGCGCGCGGATGCGGCGTTCCGGTGAAACGGTAGGGGCGATTCGCGTTTGCCGGTGCGCTGTGTTTGTGCTAGAATGTCTTTGCCGTGGACAGACCCATCTGCCGCGAGCAAGTAACGTGCCACGCACGGACGAATTATCAGACGAACAACCGCTTGGATCGCAACTGCGACCGAGACGGAACGACAGACTTGTATTCTTGTCGCGCCTCCCGGTGATTGGGGAGGCATTTCCATTTGAATGGGACACAGACAAACACTGACAAACACACGCTTCGCGAAATCAGTGTTCGTCTGTGTTCGTCAGTGTCCAATATGACCAAATCGATTATCCGCGTAGAAAACTTACATCACACGTACTTTCCTGAATCGCCGCGCGCGATTCACGCGCTGCGGGGCGTCTCGTTCACCGTTCAGCGCGGCGAGTACCTCGCGATCATCGGGCACAATGGGTCGGGCAAGTCCACGCTGGCGAAGCACCTGAACGGGTTGCTGCTGCCAACGCAAGGCGACGTCTGGGTCAACGATTGGAACACGCGCGACGCGGCGCACCGGCTCGACGTGCGGTCAACCGTCGGCATGGTGTTTCAAACGCCGGACAACCAGATCGTCGCGACGATTGTGGAGGAAGATGTCGCGTTCGGTCCGGAAAATCTCGGCGTGCCGCGCGCGGAATTGCGCCAGCGCGTCGATTGGGCGCTCGATACGGTCGAGCTGCAGGCGTACCGGCACCGCGCGCCGCATCTGCTTTCCGGCGGGCAAAAGCAGCGCGTCGCCATCGCTGGCGTGCTGGCGATGAAGCCGCAAGTGCTCGTGCTGGACGAATCGACCGCGCTGCTCGATCCGCTGGGGCGCGATGAAGTACTGCGCGTCGCGCGGCGGCTGAACGACGACGGCACGACGATCATCGCGGTGACGCATTTTATGCACGAAGCCGCGCTAGCGGATCGCGTGATCGTTTTGGAGAATGGTTCAATAGCGATGCAGGGCACGCCGCGCGAGGTGTTCAGTCAGTCCGAGCGCCTGCGCGAGTTACAACTCGATGTGCCGGAGATCACGCAACTCGCGCAGCGGCTGCATGCGCGCGACGCGACGTTCCCGGCGGATGTGTTGACGGTGGAGGAATTCGTTGGCGCAGTGACGAGTGGCGAGGAGCGGGGGGCGAGGGGCGGTTCTCCAATCCGCCAATCACCGAACCGCTTAATTACCCAACTACCGAACCACCCAACCACCGAACCACCTAATTCTGTTATCTCGATCCGCGCGCTTGAGCACACCTACCTCCGCGGCACGCCGCTCGAATCCGTCGCGCTGCGCGGCGTGGATTTCGAGGTCGCACGCGGCGAGGTCGTCGGCATCATCGGGCATACTGGGTCGGGCAAGTCGACGTTGATCCAGCATCTCAACGCGCTCTATCGCCCGCAGCGCGGCGACGTGCGCGTGCTCGATGACGATCTGAGCGATCCGAAACTCGACGCGCGCGCGCTGCGCCGACGCGTCGGCTTGGTGTTCCAGTTCCCCGAGGCGCAACTGTTCGAGCAGTACGTCGGCGACGACGTGGCGTTCGGTCCGTGGCAGATGGGCTTGCGCGGCGAAGAGCTGCGCGCTTGCGTGCGCGAAGCGATGGACGCAGTCGGCTTGCCCTTTGCCGCGTTCAAGGATCGTGCGCTCTACACGCTCAGCGGCGGCGAGCGGCGTCGCGCCGCGCTTGCGGGCGTGCTGGCGATCAAGCCGGGAATCTTGGTGCTCGACGAGCCGACTGCCGGACTCGACCCGCGCGGGCACAAGGATATTCTCGCGCGGCTGATGGCGCTGCACCGCGACGCCGGGATGACGCTCGTGATCGTCTCGCACAATATGGAGGATATCGCGCGCGTGTGTGACCGCGTCTACGTGATCGCCGATGGCAAATCGGTGTTGAGCGGTACGCCACGCGAAGTGTTCGCGGAACCGCAGCGTTTAATCGATCTGGGCTTGGGTGTGCCGCAAGTGACTGCGGCAATGCACGCGCTGCGTGAGCGCGGCATGCCGGTGCGCGCGGATGTGCTGACGGTAGAAGAGGCGGTGGAGCAGTGTTCAGTGTTCAGTATTCAGTAAACAGTAAACAGTTTGCACGCACTGAACACTGAATACTGAATACTGATTACTGAACACTGGGTTTAGAAAATGGAAGAATTCGAAATCTCGCGCAACATCACCATCGGGCAGTACCTTGCGCTCGGCTCGTTCATCCACAAGATGGACCCGCGCGTCAAGCTGCTTTCGTTCGCGCTGCTCGTCGCCGCGATCACGTTCAGCGCGGGCATCACCGCGAACGCGATCCTACTTCTCGTCATTTTCGCGCTGGTGCCGTTCAGCAGGATTCCATTGCGCTATGCGCTGAGCGGACTCAAACCGGCGATTCCAATCGTGCTGCTGCTCGCCGCGCTGCAAATTCTTTTCTACACCAGCGCGTTTACGGGCGGCGCGAACTGCGTATCGTTCTTCCACTGGGGACCGATCGAAAGCAACACGTGCGGTGTCCAACTCGCTATCGTTTCCGCGGCGCGGTTTATCGAGCTGCTGGTGCTGACCAGTCTGCTCACGTTTTCGACGACGATAACGGAATTGACGCTCGGCACGGAGCAATTGCTCGCACCATTGCAGCGATTCAACTTTCCCGCGCACGAACTCGCGCTGACGATGACGATTGCGCTGCGGTTTATCCCGACGTTCGCAGAAGAACTCGAACGCATTATGAAGGCGCAAGTTTCGCGCGGCGCGGATTTGGGCGGGCAGGGGCGGCTGCGCTTCATTCAGCAGACGCGCGCGCTGCTGCCGCTGATCGTGCCGCTCTTTCTCAGCGCGCTGCGCCGCGCGGAAGATTTGATCCTCGCGATGGAAGCGCGCTGCTACGTCGGCGGCAAGGGGCGGACGCATTTTCTGGAATTACGATCCAAGCCGAGAGATTGGTTCGCGTTATTGATTGTGGCTTTATTCGGAGTTGCGCTTTTGGTTGTGCCATTTCCAATCTAGTCGAGCGCCGCGGGGCGCTCGGCACAGTTTATAGGAGGAAGTCATGTCTGTTCGTAAAATTGTCATCGCGGGTGTGCTTTCGGCAATCGCGATTCTGCTGGGGTACACTCGGCTTGGTTTCATTCCGGTGCCGAACCTCGCCGGCAACGCGACGATCATGCACGTGCCGGCGATCATCGGCGGCGTGCTGGAAGGATCGCTGGTCGGCGCGCTGATCGGCGGAATTTTCGGCTTGTTCAGTTTCCTGCAAGCTACGACGCCGGTGTTCAAGAATCCCATCGTCGCGATTGTGCCGCGCCTGCTCATCGGCATCTTCGCGTATTTCACCTACGCGGGATTAAAGCGCGTGAACGAGTACGCCGCGCTGGCGGTCGCCGCAGTCGTTGGGTCGCTGACGAACACGATCTTCGTGCTCGGACTCGCCGGGCTTTTCGCGCTGATTCCCTGGGAGGCGATGATTCCGATCATCCCGCAAGCCATCGCGGAAGCCGTCATCGCGGCGATTATCACCGTCGCCGTCGTCGCCGCGTGGAAGGGGATCGAGTCCGGCGTGGGTGGTGGCGCGAAGAAAGTCTGAACGTTGTAGGGGCGGGGTCACCCCGCCCCTACGCGCCGCGGATTGGTTTCCGGTACACCGCGCGCGTTTTGTGGACGACGAACCCCACGCGCTCGTAAATGCGCGTCGCGCCGGTCAAGTTCTCGGAATCGCAGCCGAGGGCGGCTTGCTGCGCGCCGGCGCCGCGCAAGTTGCGCAGACCCGCGAGGAGCAGCGCGGTGCCGAGTCCCTGCTTGCGGTACGCGCGCCGCACGCCCAGGATGTCGATCCAGCCGCGCCGCACGCCGAGCCGCGCGGTCTCTTCGTCGCTGATGGTGATCGTGCAGAAACCGGCGATCGCGCGCGTCGCCGCGTCCTCGGCAATGACGGTGAGATCGGGCTTGAACGCCGACCATGCCACGTAATGCTGCCAGCGTTCGAGCGGTTCCTCGGTGTGTCCCCAGTGGTCGCGAAAAACCTCCGTGTCCGCCGCGTGCATGAGCGCATCGTCTTCTTTTAGGCGATACGCGCGTGGAACAACCCCGGTTTGAAACTGTGGCGCTGCCAAATCGTCGAGCGTTGGGCGCACCATCAGCCAAAACCGGCGCACCTCGCGCATCCCAAAGCGTTCCTGCGCGGCGATGCGTTCCCGCTCGACCAGATTGCCGAATGAATCAAAATACACGCGCGGCGTATCGCACTCGGCGAGACGCTGTTCAGCGCGCGCATAAAGCCGCGCGAGCAAGCGGTCTTCCAGCCCGCGTCCGCGCGCCTGCGGATGAACGACAAACCACGTTCGAAAGCCATTCCCGTCTGGTTCTTTGGCGAGCCGGAGATTGGCATAGCCGACCACGCCTCCAGCGGTGTCCTCGACGACGAAAACATTTTCTGCCGGATCTAAACCGTGCGAATTAAACAAGACGCGAGTCTCCTCGACCGACGTGCCATCCTCGGTCTGATCAACCGCGTCTGCCGCATTGATCAGCGCGACGATGGGTTCCAAGTAGTTCGAGCGATAATTCCTAATTACCGGTTCCATGTTTTCCTCTCCCCCGCGTCAAACAAAACGCCGTTAATGATGCTCATTCACGGCGCGTGGTCTTTGAGGGGAACCTTGCGAAGGTTCAGAAACCTTCGCAAGGTTTTGTTTTACGTCGTGAGATATTTTTGCCAGACCGTATGAGCGTTCGCCTCGCCCAGAAGCACAATCGCGATAAAGCGCGGGCGCGCCGGTTTGGACAGGAGCGCCATCTGCGCTTCTTCCGGCAGGCGGTCGCTCTTGCGCCGATTGCACGGCGCGCAGGCGGTCACTACGTTTTCCCAGGTCGTCGCGCCGCCGCGCGAGCGCGGGATGACGTGATCGATCGTCAGCTCGTGCTTGCCGGGCTGACCGCCGCAGTACTGACAGGTGAAGAGATCGCGCGCCATCACGGTGCGGCGCGACAGCGGCAGCGGCAGGCGGCGCGGCACCGGCACGAACGCGACCAAGCGAATGACCAGCGGCACATCGATCGCGAAATGTTCGGCGCGCAATTTGGTTTTGGCGGCTTCGACGATCTCCGCTTTCTCTTTGAGCAGCAGCACGATGGCGCGGTGAACCGGTACGATGTTCAGCGGCTCGTACGTTGCGTTCAAAACCAGGACAGCGCGTAACGCGGCTTCCATATCTATTCTCCAAAAGATATTTTATCGAATAGTGAAATATTGTCAACATCTATGCGCGTCTCGATT
>VFSW01008863.1_pt1 | contig 14410 bp, 17 predicted proteins | sample 5358111 | NCBI WGS metagenome assembly VFSW01 (sample SAMN11554181, study PRJNA540505) | mine drainage metagenome | isolation source: sediment from site ElyBrook_90M | place: USA: Ely Copper Mine, Vershire, VT | collected 2017 | reverse complement strand
CGGCGGGGTGGGTGCGGGGCCCCAAACGGGGGCTATGGCTCCCCCCGAACCTTGTAGGGGCTAACGGGTGAGGGTGCAGGCGGGCGAGGGAAGATTTCGAGACTGGAGAGTCAGGTGCCCGAAGTAAAACGAGCTGATCGCGTATCGGAACTGGTGCTGCGCGAGTTGTCGCAGTTGCTGATTCGCGAACTCAAGGATCCGCGACTGCGCGGCATCACGCTGACGCGCGTACATATGGATGATGACCTGCGTCACGGGCGCGTCTACTTCTCGCATCTGGAGGGCAAACCTCGCGCGGCGGCAGCGTTGGCGGGCTTCAAGAGCGCGAGCGGTTTCATCAAGCGCGAAATCGGCCGCGCGCTGAATCTTCGCCGCACCCCGGACCTCGAGTTCGAATTCGATCCCGGCATCGAGCACGCGGCCCGCATCGGCGCGCTGCTGCGCGAGAACGCCCCTAAGGAATGATCGCTATCACTCATCCCGCTCCGTCAGGTTTCAGTTGGACGGAATAATCCTCATCGACAAGCCCAGCGGCATCACTTCGGCCGAGGTGGTGCGACGCATCAAATCGAAGGTGAAGCCATCGCGTGTCGGCCATCTCGGCACGCTCGATCCGTTCGCGACCGGGGTTTTGCCAATCATGGTGGGCGAGGCAACGAAGCTCGCGCCGATGCTCGAGGGCGGCGAGAAAGTTTACGCGGGCGTCATCAAGTTGGGCGTCGAGACTGACACCCTCGATCGCGATGGCAAGGTTGTGCGTGAGGCGCCAGTTCCCGCCATCGATGCGGCTCGTCTCGCCGAAGTTGCGAACCAATTCACCGGCAAAATCGATCAGGTCCCGCCGGTGTTTTCAGCCATCAAGCGCGACGGCGTTCGAATGTACAAGCTCGCGCGCAAAGGCAATCCCGAAGAATTGGAGCCGCCGCCGATTCGCACCGTCGAAATCAAGGACCTGTCGCTGGAGCTCGCGAGTCCCGATGAAATCCGTTTCGTGGCCACCTGCTCGCCCGGAACCTACGCGCGCGCGCTCGCCCGCGATATCGGAGTCGCGTTGGGGACCGTCGCGCATCTGAAAGATTTGCGCCGCACGAGGAGCGGACACTTCGCGATTGCCAATGCGGTTGGCCTCGATGATGCCCTTGCCGCTCCATCGGCGAGGCTGACCGGATTGCGCGATGCGCTACCCGATCTCGCCGAGCTGAACGTCGATGACGACGCGGAGAAGCTGCTGCGCAACGGCGACCCTCGCGCGCTGGAGGGCAAGGTGCCCGCCGGCACCGAGATGTTCAAGGTGATCCACGCCGGTCATCTGATCGCCGTGGCGAAGGCAACCTCACGCGTGACCGCCATTATCGTGCGCATCTTCAATGTCGAAAAACCGGACGCCGCCTAAACTCCGCCATACCATTCGTAGCCCTGGTTTTCCCAGTAGCCGCCGTTGGCGGTCGGCATGAAGTTTACCGCGGTCAGGTACTTTACCGTTTTGTAGCCGAGCTTGACCGCCGAGTAGACTCGCAGTGGCGCGCCGTGATCCGGATATAGCTGATTTCCGTTCATGCCGTATGCGAGCAGCGTTTGCGGATGCAGTCCGGTGGCGAGATCCCACGACGACCAGTAGTCATCATCGAAGGAACGAAACTCGACGTACTTCGCGCGCGGATCGACGCCTACCGCTTTCGCGATCTCGCTCAGCCTGACTCCATGCCACGAGGCGACCGCCGACCACCCCTCGACGCAATGATGTCGCACGCGCATTTCCGTGCGCGGCATCTGCTTCAACTGGTCGAGGGTGAATGTCATTGGCTTGTCGACCAGTCCACCAACCTTGAGCGTCCAATTGGCCGGCGGAAACGGCATCGAGTCCGAAATGAAATAGCTCGGGAAGGCTTTCTCGGGCGTCTGCTCCGAGGCGGGAAGTTCCGGCGCGAGTCGACTCGGCGAGAACAGCGCCTCGTCGACCTTCCGATTCCAGGTTCCCATCGCGTCCAGAAATCCAGTCACTGGCGCGCTGTCGCATCCCGCGAGGAGTGTCGCAGCTGACGCGCCGATGAGGAATCCGCGGCGGGTGAGAATCCTACCCACGCTTGCCCCCGGTGATCATGTTGAGGAGTTCGCGCGGATGCAGTGCGACCAGCACCAGATGATTGGCGACGAAGAGCATCAGCAGCGCGAGTCCCGCGAGATGCACCACTCGGGCGCCGTCGTAGCCGCCGAACGGCACGGTCAGAAAATGGAGTTGCACCGGCTTGTAGATGGCGAGCCCCGACAACACCATCACGATGCCGAAGATAATCGCCGAAGTGTACGCGAGCCGCTGCAGTCCGTTGTAGAAGTCCACCGGCGGCGGCGTCTTACGCAGCCGCGTGTAGTACGCGAACATCGTTGCGGCGTTCACTAGGTCCCGCTGCGGCAGAAACATCCGCCGCCGCCATTCGCCTTTGGCGAACATGTAGGTGAGATAAGCGATGCCGTTGAGGATCAGGAACCACGCGATGGCGAAATGCCAATGACGCCCGCCGCCCAGCCATCCGCCGATCCGAAGCCATTCAGGAGGCGGGGTTCCTTGAAACGGATACCAGGAATATTGCGCGCCGCGCGGCCCCAGCGATGGATAGGCGACAAAGATCTGCAAGCCGCTGCCCGCCATGATGACGAGAAGTGGAATCGCGAGCCAATGAGTGAGGCGTATGAGGAGTGGCTGCGCGAGCCGCGCTTCAAAGCGATCGTCCCTCGGGTCGGTCTCGAGTTTTTGAGTCGGTCTACTGATGGGCCATCCCCGTCGCCTTGCCGCCGTCCATGATTTTTCCGTCCAGCATCATCATTTCGCCATCTTTCATCTGGAGCTTTGTTCCGTCCCTCATGATCATCAATCCGGCGGTGGTGACTTTGGTTCCGTTGGACATCGTCATGTCTGACGTCATCGGACCCGCCGGCTTCCCCATTTTCATTATCATCACTGCGCCGTGCTCCATCATGATACCGTCCATGTCGCCCGCCATGGCTGTGGGCTGGCCAGCGAACAATTCCAGCGAGATGACCAAAAACAGTACGGTTGTTGTCCAGGTCCTCATCTGGATAATGGACCCCCTCATGAACAATTCGATTCGGATCCGCCGGTGCACCCGCGACGATTGCGCCGCGTTGCTCCAACTTTGGAAAAGCGCCGATGCCACGCCCAGCCTTACCGACACGCTCGACGAAGTGCAACGCGTCATCGATGAAGGTGTTGCGATTTTTCTGGTCGCCACCGACGCGAACGATCGCGTCGTCGGCTCCCTCATCGGTGGATGGGATGGATGGCGCGGCAACATCTATAGGCTCGCGGTCGCGCCCGAGGCTCGCCGGCATCGGGTCGCGGCGGCGCTGGTGCGGGAAGTGAGTGCTCGGCTGGCGAGCGAGAAGGGTGCCCGTCGCATCACGGCGCTGGTCGAGAAGGCGCATCCCGATGCGGTCGGATTTTGGGATTCGATGGCATCCGAGGGGTACTCATTTGATCCGCGCATCGTCAGGTATGTGAAGACGGTTGAGCCTTGGTAGCATCAACGGCTTCATGAAAGTGCTTGATCTCCCTGAAGAATCAGGTTTTTCGGGCAGATACTTTACTATACCGGATAGGTCTGTTAGCTTGCTCGGATAAATCAAGGAAGAAGGGAAGATAAAGAACTCCTGATGCCTCTCCCGATCGCCCGGAAACGGGAATTAGTACAGACCCACGCGCGCACTCCCAACGATAGCGGCTCGCCTGAAGTTCAGGTCGCGCTGTTTTCGGGTCGCATTGAGCAGTTGACCCAGCATCTGGCGACGCACAAGAAAGACCACCATTCGCGCCTCGGGCTCCTGCGCCTGGTAGGGAAACGACGCCGCTTGCTCGACTACCTCCATTCGCGCGACGTTGCTCGCTACCGTGGGCTGATCGAAAAGCTCGGCATCCGGAGATAAGGCCGCAGTCGTTTTGCCGCGCGTTCCGAGCAATTCGGGAGGCGCGGGACTGGACCTCGCCGCATCGGCAAGATTCCGGTCGCGTCGCATGGACGCCCCCGGCGGGAAAGAGACCCGGCGGAGTGTTTTGCTGTTGGCGGCCTTCGAGACCTCCCCTCAGGTAAAAGGCACATGTACAAGAAAATGGAAATTGAGTTCGCGGGTCGTCGGCTTTCATTGGAAACCGGCCGGCTGGCGAAACAGGCGCACGGATCGGTGCTGGCCCAGTATGGCGACACGATGGTGCTCGCAACGGTAGTTTCGGCGTATGAGGCCCGGCCCAACGTTGACTTCCTGCCGCTCACGGTTGATTACGCGGAAAAGACCTTTGCCGCCGGAAAAATCCCCGGCGGTTTTTTCAAGCGCGAAGGACGCCCCTCCGAAAAAGAAATCCTGACCTCGCGCCTCATCGATCGGTCGATGCGTCCGCTGTTCCCCAAGGGCTATGACTGCGAGACGCAACTCATCGTCACCGTGCTGTCCGCCGACCGCGAAAATGATTCCGACGTGCTCTCGATCATCGCCGCATCCACCGCGCTTGAGCTCTCCGACATCCCGCATGCGGGGCCGGTCGCCGCGGTCAGGATGGGACGTATAGACGGTAAGCTGGTAGTCAATCCGCTGGTTCCCGATTACGAGAACAGCGATATCTCGATCATCGTTTCGGCCAAGCCGGATACGATCGCGATGCTGGAAGGCGGCGCGCGCATCGTCGATGAAGACACGCTGCTCGAAGCGCTCTACCTGGCGCATGAATCGATGGGGCCGATCTTCGAGATGCAGCACGAACTCAAGCGTCTCGCCGGCAAGCCGAAGCGCGGCTTCACGCCCAAGGAACTCGACAAGGAGATCCTCGCGGCGGTCAAAGAAATCGCGAGCAAGAAAATCGAGGAAGCACTCGCCGTCAAAGAAAAGAAAGCACGCCGCGAGGCGATGCATGCGGCGCAGGCCAAAGTGGTGGCCGAGCTTGCTGAAGGCACCGGAGTTCGCTTCGTCGGGCGCGAAAGTGAAGTGAACGAAGCATTCGATAAGGTCGAGCGTACCATCGTGCGCCAGGCGGTGGTCGATCATGATCGTCGCATCGATGATCGCAAATCGACCGAGATCCGCCAGCTCGCCGCGCAGGTGCAGGTGCTGCCGCGCGTTCACGGCTCGGCGCTGTTCACCCGTGGCGAGACCCAGGTCCTCGCGACTGCCACCCTCGGCACTTCCTCGGATGAGCAGAAGATCGACGCGCTTCTGGGCGAGCGCTACAAAAAGTTCATGCTTCATTACAACTTTCCGCCGTTCTCGACCGGCGAGGCCAAGCGCTACGGCGCTCCGGGCCGTCGCGAGATTGGCCACGGCGCGCTGGCGGAGCGTGCGCTCACGCCGACGCTGCCCGACGAGGAGACCTTCCCATACACGATTCGCGTGGTGTCGGAAGTGCTCGAATCGAACGGCAGCTCCTCGATGGCCACCGTGTGCGGCGGAAGCCTCGCGCTGATGGATGCGGGCGTGCCGGTCAAGGCGCCAGTCGCGGGCATCGCGATGGGCCTCATCAAGGAAGGCGACAAGATTGCGGTGCTGACCGACATCCTCGGCGACGAGGATCATCTGGGCGACATGGATTTCAAAGTCGCGGGCACCGCGACCGGTGTCACCGCGATCCAGATGGACAACAAGGTCGGCGGCATCACCAAGGAAATCATGCATCGGGCGCTGATGCAGGCGCGTGATGCGCGGTTGTTCATCCTGAGCGTGATGGAAAAGGCGATCCCGACCGCGCGTAAGGATGTTTCTACCTACGCGCCGCGCATCGTCACCATCAAGATCAAACCCGACAAGATTCGCGACGTCATCGGACCCGGCGGCAAGGTGATTCGCGGACTGGTCGAAGAAACCGGGTGCAAGATCGATGTCGAGGACGACGGCTCAGTCTTGATTGCCGCGGCCGACAACACCGCGCTCGAGAAAGCCATCGCAATGATTCAGCAGATCACCGCGGAGCCCGAGATCGGCAAGATCTACGATGGCGTGGTGCGCAAGATCGTGGACTTCGGCGCGTTCGTGGAAATCATGCCCGGCACCGACGGCCTGCTGCACATCTCGCAAATCTCCGATGAGCGGGTGCGCGCGGTCGAAGACGTGCTCCACGAGGGCGACGAGATTCCGGTCAAAGTGCTGGATGTCGATCGCAGCGGAAAGATTCGGCTCTCATTGCGCGAGGCGCGCGCGGACCTCGCCAAAAAAGGCAAGTAGGGGAAATAGCACCTGATGATTCGAAAGAGTGTTCTTTCCAATGGCGTACGTGTGCTCACCGAAGACATGCCCTCGATGGTGTCCTCGACCATCGGGATCTGGGTCGAGAATGGCTCGCGCTACGAGACGCCGGCTGAAAACGGCCTCTCGCACTTCATTGAGCATCTGCTGTTCAAGGGCACCAAGAAGCGCACCGCCGCACAAATTGCGGAAGAAATCGACGCGGTCGGCGGCGTGCTCAACGCCTTCACTGGCAAGGAATACACCTGCTACTACGCTAAGGTCCTCGGCGACGACCTCAAGATGGCGACCGAGCTGCTCGCGGATATCTTCCTGGAATCGGTTTTCGATCAGGACGAGATCGTGCGCGAGCGCCAGGTCGTAATCCAGGAGATTTCGCAGGCCGAGGACACGCCCGACGATTTCATCCACGACCTCTTCAGCCTGGATTTTTGGAAGGGACATCCGCTGGCGCTGCCGATCTTCGGCTCACCCGCGACCGTCAACACTTTCGATCGCGAGGCGGTGGTAACTTTCCTCGCGGAGCGCTATCGCGCCGAGCGCATTTTCATTTCGGCGGCCGGGCAGGTGAATCACGACGCGTTGGTGCAGCAGTGCGAACGGCTCTTCAACTCGATCGCAGGTAACGGCAAGCCCGACAAAGTGACCTCGCCGAGCGCGCACCCGAATGTCCTCAACCAGCAGAAGAACCTCGAGCAGGCTCATCTGGTGATGGGCGGCCCGGGCCTCGCGTACACCGACCCGCTCCGCTACGCGAGCTATGTGATGAACACCGCGCTGGGCGGTGGGATGTCGTCGCGGCTGTTCCAGGAAGTGCGCGAGAAGCGCGGCCGCGTGTACAGCATCTACTCGTTCATGAGCTCATGCGTCGATACCGGCTACGTCGCGGTTTACGCCGGCACCAATCCTGAATGGGTCGACGAGGTTATCGAGGTCACGCTGAACGAGCTTAAGAAGGTCAAGCGCGAAGGTCTTACGCAGCCGGAGCTTGATCGCGCGAAGAGCCAGATCAAGGGCAACATGCTGCTTGGGATGGAATCCACTGACAGTCGGATGAATCGCCTCGCGCGCAACGAAATTTATTTCCGCCGCGACGTCCCGCTCGAGGAGCTGGCCAAGGGCATCGAGTCCGTTACCAATGACCAGGTGGTGGAGCTGGCCTCGCTATGCTTCCAGCCCGCGCAAATGGCGATGGTGATGCTGGGCGACCTGAAAGGCCGCAAAATCAGCAACGACGTCTTCGCACCGCTCGGTTAAATACTCGCGATAACTTTGCGAAGATCAGCCTCTAAGGCTGAAAGCAGGTTGCCTTGAAACACGGCGAAACGCTCTGGAGCTAGGGTGCTCGGAGTTGTCTCGCCAGAATACTTTGCAAACACCGCACCCGCCTTTTTCCTTTTTGCGACTACCTTGCTGCGTTTTCCGTGATCGACGTCGTGCTGCAAATCCGTCCGAAGGTCATTCACGTCCGTGAACGAATCCGGAATGTTGCTGTCGAGCCGTGACCCAAACGATTCACGAAATAGAAAATAAAGGTCGCTGATATACTCTTTATAGTCTGGATACCCAGATATAACTTTGCCCAGACGATTCAGAGTCGCCGCCGTCTTGTTGGTGGCCTTGAATAAGTCTTCTCCCTTCTTCGAGGCGTACGCCGAGTTCGCGACAGAAACGAGGCTGGCAATAGACTCGCCCAACCGAGCAATGTCTTGACTCAGTCGGCTTTCCAACACGATAGTCGGGTCGAATAGCTCTGCGAACCCCGGATCAGCGCGGAGCAATTTTCGGAGAAGGATCTCTTGACGAGTACGAGCACCGCCTTTGACATTTGCGCTAACTGAACGTTGAAAAAGCAGAAAGTCAGGGTCTGTCGCCTCTAGGCCGAGTTCTACTTGCCTAGAAAGCTCAGACAGGAATTCTTTAACGAACTTATTGAACCTCTTCTCGTGACCAGCGCTGCGGCCAGTCGAAACAAGCTTGGCCGCGAGTGTGGCGACTGACTGAACTATGGAGCGACTTCGAAGAGCAGGGCTTTCTCGAGGAAATGCTTTGTGCAAGAAGTCAAAAGTCGCGTGTAACTGCTTCGCAATCGCTGAATTCGCAGAGAACCGAGCCTGACTCTCGAAGGTGCCTTTTAGATCATCAAAACGCAAACCAGTGTTGAGTCCATCTATTTCAATTGCCACCACTTTCGAGATGATGTCGAAGTAAGCATAGCGCTTGTCTGCGAATGGAATCGTGTTGCTGAAGAATTTGTGCTTTGCCAGCTTCTTGCAGAATGCCTGCAGATTGCTATGGACGGCGTTTAGTTTTTCGCTGCTTGTTAGAGGAAGGCCGGCCTGAAGGCGGAGAAAGAACTCTTTGATTTCCGCTTCGTTTGCTTCGGTGATTTCATCGTATTCAACCTCGAAGTCATCGAAGGCATCGGATAGCGGCGACGGTAGGTCCCTATACTTCTCCGCTTTGAATCGCTGCTCCGATTCGCTCGAAAGCTCGAGAGCATTGTCAAAGAATTCAAAAATTGCGGTTAAGCGCTGCTGCCCATCCACAACTTCGAAGTCTTCGGGATCCTCGGCGACCTTCAAAAAATAGAATTTGGGCAGCTTCCACCCTCGCAGGATGCTGTCTATGAGTTGCTGCTTCTTCTCAAGATCCCAAACCTCGTCGCGCTGCCAGTCCGGTATCTCGTATCGGTCACGACGCTTGTAAATTTTGTCGAGAGCTCTCTTGTTCGAGACTATTTTCAATGGCTCGCCCCTCTTCCTCGGACGATTCCCCTCGTGGAGCCTGTCTTACTCAAACATCGTTACTGCACTCCGGCGGCCGATTGCTGCTCGGGCAGGTCTTCGGTCATAAATTACTCTATTCGCAGGACGCCAAAAAGGCTCAGGAAATCCGGCAATTTTAGGAGCTGAACATCAGTTCAGCTTGTCGCTCGATGCAGCATTTCTATTGCGCTTCGATTGCCGATTTGACATTGCACAATCGATGCGCGGAAACTTGCCATCCACAAACGCATGACACCCAACATCAAGATTAAGCGCCTGCGCAAACATCATTTGCCATTGCCCGCGTATCAAACCAGGGATGCCGCCGGGATGGACCTGATGGCTGATATCGAGGCCGAGTTCATCATCGCGCCGATGTCGCGCGTTGCGGTGCCGACTGGCTATGCCATCGAGATCCCGCCAGGCTTCGAGGGCCAGGTGCGGCCGCGCAGCGGGCTGGCGTTCAAAGAGGGGATCACGGTGATCAACGCGCCGGGTACCATCGATTCGGACTATCGCGGTGAAGTCAAAGTATTACTTATAAATTTGGGAAATGACCCGGTCCTGCTTCATCCTGGCGATCGCATCGCGCAGCTGGTGATTGCGCCGGTTGTTCGCGCCTCGGTCGAAGAAGTGGATAATTTGGAAGACACCGCGCGCGGCGAAGGCGGCTTCGGCCACACCGGGCGGTAGATTCATATGGCAGCGAACGAACACGATCGCGAATTCGCTTTGATGGCCGTCACTCCGGTTGACGGGCGCTACCGCAATCGCGTGCGCGCACTCGAAGCCTACTTCAGTGAGTTCGCGCTGATTCAGTACCGCGTGCGAATCGAGGTCGAGTGGTACCTCGCGCTTGCCGCGCACCCGAAAATCGACGCCATCAAACCGATTGCTCCCGCCATCGCACGCAAGCTGCGCGCATTCTACAGCTCGTTCACGGTGCGCGACGCGATGCGGATCAAGGAGATCGAGGCCGAGACCAATCACGACGTGAAGGCAGTCGAGTATTTTCTCAAGGAGCGGCTGCCCTCGGTCGACGAGGCGCTGCCACTCGAGATGATGCATTTCGCGTGCACCTCGGAGGACATTAACAACACCGCCTACGCGCTCATCCTGAAGGAGTTCGCGGAGGGCGAGCTGATTCCGAAGGTCACCGCGGTGATGCGCGCCATCGCGGAACTGGCGCGCCGCTTCAAGGATGTGCCGATGCTCTCGCGAACGCATGGCCAGGAAGCCTCGCCCACCACGGTCGGCAAGGAGATGGCGATTTTCGCCGCGCGCGTCGAGCGGCAGATCAAGCTGCTGCGCGCGCAGGAATATCTCGGCAAGTTCAACGGCGCGGTCGGCAACTTCAATGCGCATCTCTTCGCGTATCCCGAGGTCGACTGGATTGAGGTGTCGAAGAGCTTCGTCGAAAGCCTTGGCCTGGTGTGGAATCCGCTCACGACGCAAATCGAGAGCCACGATTTTATCGCCGAGATGCTTGTGACGGTCTCGCGCATCGATACCATCCTGCTCGGCTTCTGCCGCGACATGTGGAGTTACATTTCGATCGGCTACTTCCGCCAGCGCAGCATCAAGGGCGAGACCGGCTCCTCGGTCATGCCGCATAAGGTGAATCCTATCGACTTTGAAAATGCGGAGGGCAACTTCGGCATCGCCAACGCGCTGTTCGAGCATCTCGCCGCGAAGCTGCCGATCTCGCGATGGCAACGCGACCTTTCGGATAGCACCTCGCTGCGCGCGCTCGGCCCGGGGTTCGGACATGCGATGGTCGCCCTGAGCGCGCTTGAAAAGGGATTGACCAAGGTCGAGATCGACGAGGAGCGCATCGCCGCCGATGTCGACGCCGAGGACTCGTGGGAGGTGGTGTCGGAGGCGATCCAGACGATGCTGCGCCGTCATGGATATCCGCGTCCCTACGAGGCTCTGAAGGAGCTGACGCGCGGGCGCGACGTCGATCAGAAGCGGATTCAGCGCTTCATCGAGTCGCTGGATCTGAACGTCGGCGCGCGCGAGGCGTTGAAGAAACTCGCGCCGCGCAACTATACAGGCCTCGCCGCGAAGTTGGTGGAGCTATATGCGCCGGCCGCGGAAACCTCCGCGAAGCATCGTTCGCGCTGATCACCACAACGACTTCTTCGCGCGCGACGGCCACTCGCGATCGTAGGCCTCGCCGCCGACGCGGTGCTCGCTAAGCTCGGCGAGAATCTGACCCGGGCTCGGCAGCGTATCCGGATCGACGCGACGCTCGGGATTCCACAGCTCGGAGCGCACGATTGCGCGGGCGCACTGGAAGTACACCGCTTCGACCTTGATGACGATGACCGTCCTCGGAAGTTTTCCCTCCATCTCAAATGACGCGAGGACCTCGGCATCGGTGGTGAGATGCGCGCGGCCATTGAGGCGCAGCGTGGTGCCGGAGCCGGGAATCATGAAGAGCAGCGCCACGCGGGGATCGCGCACGATGTTGCGCAGCGAATCGACGCGATTGTTGCCGCGCCGGTCGGGCATCATCAGGGTTTTGTCATCGACGATGCGCACGAAGCCCTGCTGGTCGCCGCGCGGCGAGCAATCGAGGCCCTCGGGGCCGGCGGTGGCCAGCACCGCGAAAGGTGATGCCTCGATCAGCGCGCGATAATGCGAGGTGATAAAATCGACTTCTTTGACGATGGAAGCTTCCACCGGCTGCCCGTAGATCGCTTCCAGTTCCTCGATAGTCGTGATGGTCGGCATTCTTTCGCCTCGGAGCACTGGTATCTCGCACCAACGATGCGCATCTTTAAGTACGTAGTCATAAACAGTATTTGTGGCGTCGGTGTGAATAAACGGCCCGTTTTGTGGATAAGCACCGAGGCGGCGCCTCCTCAAACCGTGGCCTCATTACCGGCGCATTCATATAAGATGAACGTATCGAAAATCCTTGATCCGATGGAGCTTTGACCGTGGAAACCAATCTTGAAAAACGCGAAATGTTTTATGAGGGCAAGGCCAAGAAGCTCTACACCACCGACAATCCGGACCTCATAATTCAGTATTTCAAAGACGACGCGACCGCCTTCAACGGCAAGAAGAAGGACACCATCGAGGATAAGGGTGTCGTCAACAATCGCATGTCGGAGATCTTCTTCGGCTTGCTCGAACGCGAAGGCGTGCCGACGCATTTCGTCAAGCGCCTGAACGATCGCGAGATGCTCTCGAAGCGGCTGGAAATTATTCCATGCGAGACGGTGGTGCGAAACATCGTAGCGGGATCGCTTGCCAAGCGGTTGGGCCGCACCGAGGGCGAGGTGCTGAAGAAGCCGTTTGTCGAGTTCTACTACAAATCGGATCCGTTGGATGACCCATTGATTTTGCCGGAGCACGCGATCGAATTCGGATGGGCGAGCGAGGACGACCTCAAGACCATCCACGCGATGGCGCTGAAAGTGAATGACGTCCTGAAGCGTTTCCTCGACAACGTCGGTGTCATCCTGGTCGATTTCAAACTGGAGTTCGGGCGGCATCACGGCAAGATTCTCCTCGGCGATGAGATCTGCCCCGACACTTGCCGCTTCTGGGACAAGGCGACGCGCCAGAAGCTCGATAAGGATCGTTTTCGCCGCGATTTGGGCGGCGTCGAAGAGGCATACCACGAGATGCTGCGCCGGGTGGAACACTAATTCTGAACTCCTCTCCCGCATTTTCCCGCGGGAGAGGTCGGATGGCGCGGCTCGCGCTCTGTGATCCTGCGCGAGGCGTGCCATCCGGGTGAGGGTGCTGCGATGCCACTAACGGTCGAAGCGGAGTAGTGCGATGGAAGTACGGCATCATCAGTTCGAACGGATCACGATGGACCCGGACAAGTGTTTCGGTAAGCCGTGTGTTCGTGGATTGAGGATGCCCGTAGCTTCAATTCTCGCGTACCTCAGCGGAGGCATGAGCATCGACGAGATGCTGAAAGAGTGGCCCGATCTTGAGCGCGAGGACATCCTTCAGGCGCTCGGCTTTGCTGCGACGCTGATGGAGGAGCAGGTCGTTCCCTTGGGACACGATTGAAGTTTCTACTCAACATGAATCTACCTCACGAACTCGGCCGCAGACTCGCATCGGCCGGACACGAGTGGCGCCATGCCGCAGATATCGGACTGGCGCGAGCCAGCGACGCCAATATCCTCGCGACGGCCAAGGCAGACGGCGAATGCGTTCTCACTCATGATCTGGACTATGGTCAGTTGCTGGTCTTCTCCGGCGAGAGTGCTCCCTCGGTAGTAATTTTTCCGCTTCGCCGAGCAGACTCGGGGGCGATGTTTCGTCGCCTGACTGACGATCTCGTTGGATTCGAAGAGGCGCTGAAAGCGGGCGCCATCGTGATTATTGAAGAATCGGTGAGCCGAATCCGCCCACTCCCGATAGCCCGGAGTTAGTGAGGTAGCTCTTGCAGGTAAAAGTTTTCGTTACGCCGCGAAAGGGAATCCTCGATCCGCAAGGGCGCACGGTTGAGCACGCGCTCGCGAGCCTCGGCTTCGCCGGTGTCTCCGATGTGAAAATCGGCCGCTACATCACCCTCAACATCGACGCGAAAACTCCCGACGAGGCGCGCGCCTCAGCCTCGAAGATGTGCGAGCAACTCCTCGCCAATCCCAACATCGAAGACTTCCGCTTCGAGATCGAGGGTGCTGCCTGATGAAGTGGGGCGTCATCCGCTTTCCCGGCTCGCTCGATGACTTCGATGCGGTGTACGGGCTGCGCGATGTGATGGGTCAGGAGGTCGCGGCCTTGTGGCACAAGGACGAGAGCCTCCAGGGCGCCGAATGCATCGTGCTGCCGGGCGGCTTCAGTTACGGCGACCATCTGCGATGCGGCGCGATCGCGCGCTTCTCGCCGATCATGAAAAGCGTTGCGAAGTTCGCCGCTGACGGTGGCCTCGTCATCGGCATTTGCAACGGCTTCCAGATTCTTACCGAGGCGCATCTGCTGCCCGGCGCGCTCACGAGAAATCGCACCCTGTCATTTGTTTGCGATCGGGTTCATCTGCGCGTCGAGAATGCGAAGACTCCCTTCACCTGCACGATGCGCGCGGGCGAGATTCTCGCGCTGCCGATCAAGCATGGCGAGGGATGCTACGTCGCGCCGGAAAAGGAACTCCTGCAGATGGAGGAACGTGGGCAGGTCATCCTGCGCTACGTCGATGAGAAGGGTGATGCCACCGACGCTGCGAATCCCAACGGCTCGATGCGATCGATTGCCGGCGTCGCGAACGAACGCTTCAACGTGTTCGGCCTGATGCCGCATCCCGAGCATGCGGTGGAAGCGGCGCTGTTCGGCGCCGACGGCCTCAAAATCTTCGAATCGATAATCGCGTTTCAATCGGTGCCGGAGCATCGCGCGCAATTGCGCGCCGTACGACAACCATGAGC
>VFSW01008862.1_pt1 | contig 14411 bp, 13 predicted proteins | sample 5358111 | NCBI WGS metagenome assembly VFSW01 (sample SAMN11554181, study PRJNA540505) | mine drainage metagenome | isolation source: sediment from site ElyBrook_90M | place: USA: Ely Copper Mine, Vershire, VT | collected 2017 | reverse complement strand
GTTACCAGCACGGGGCCTGCCGTTCCAGCAGCATCCCGGTATCAGGGCCAGCCAGAGTCCACAACCGCAACCTTCATGCGTAACTTTTGCTTCTGAGGTTAGAAATTACCGTGGGCGGAGAAATTAAGGACGGAACAAACGCATCAGCCCTTGCGGCTTGAGATCGGGAACGGCGAATTGCTGCGCGCTTCCGGCAGCTTTGGAGAGAGCTTCTGCCGTCAGGTATCCTGCCCGCACTGCGCCTTCCATGGTGGAAGGCCAGCCCGTCGCCGTCCAGTCGCCGCTGAGAAACAGGCGCGGCCAGGGACTTGACGGAGGTAGCCGGAACTCATCGCTGAGAGGCGACGGCGCAAAGGTCGCGTGAACTTCCTTAATCACGGTCGCCTTCACCAACTTTGCATTGCGCGCAGCTGGAAAGAACTCCGCTAATTCTTTCATCGCGAGTTCAATGATTTCCGCACGCCCCATCTCCAGCAGGTGTCTGGACGAACTCACTACCAGTTCCAGGTAGCTGCCGCCGCTATTTCCGGGCTGGGCTGCAGTGCGCGTGAGGATCTTCGATTTCTGAAACATCCACTGAATGTTGCGATCAAGCAATGCAGCGTGCTCCAGCTCTGTAATCTCGCGGTCGAACCAGAGGTGGATTCCCGTGATTGGCACTGTCCGGAGATGATTTATCTTCTGTTGCAGCTCGTCGCTGGCCGTAGATTGCGGCAAGATACGCCCGAGAGCATGAAACGGAATTGCGCTGATCGCGTAATCAAAGGTGAAGTCGCGATTGTCGGAGCGCAGCGTCACCTTGTTATCGCGAAACGAGACCGCGTCGAATCCGCTGCGCAGCAGAACCTCGCTGCCCCGTGCGCGAATGTATTCTTCGGCCACACCGTAGAGTTCGGAAAGAGGAGCCGTCGGTACGCCCATCTTTCCAGCCTCGGCAGACTTGAGAAAAGCGTCGCGGAATACCATCGCGGAATATTTGACCGAAGACTTATCGAGGTCTTCATTCAAACTGCTGATGAGCACTGGGGCCCAGAACCGGTCAATCGCAGCCTGCGTTTGCCCTTTGCCTCGCAGCCAGGAGAGGAAGTCTTCGCCGCTGTCTTCGGGCACTCCGGCCAGCAACGCAATCAAGGCCCGCGCAATGCCAAGCTTATCGCGCAGCGAAAGCAGCTTGTATTGCAGAAACGACACCGCGGAGTGGAATGGGGCTGGTAGAGACGATGCTTCGATGAAGCTGGAACGGCCACCGGGCTCAATGAAGGTGATGCGCTTGTACCAGCGCACCTTGTCCTCGACGCCAAGGCGGTGATAAAGATTCAGCAAATTGGTGCAGCAGCCCAGCAGCACATGCTGACAATTGTCCACGACCTCGCCCGTGCCGGGATGCTCATACGAGGATGCGCGTCCGCCGAGAAAAGCTCTGCGCTCAAAGAGCGTAACCCTGTAACCGGCGGCGGCCAGCGCACACGCGGCTGAGATTCCGGCGAGCCCACCGCCGACGATGCCTACACTGGGAGGCTTTGCTTTTGCTTCTGCTTCGCGCGGTGCAACCGTGGCGCTCACAAAAGTCTCTTCCCGAATCCTTTGACCAGGATTTTGAGTTTATCGCGCAAGGAGAGGCGCACGCGCTCGGAATACACATCAAACTGCCTGAGCTCAATCCGGTCGAGGATACCGCGATAAATCTCCACCATCGCCCAGAGCGCCGGCTGGCTGACCTCGTCGATAAGAGGAAGAAGGCGCTCGGCGAACACGTAGAACCCGCGCGCACGCGCAGCCTCAAACGCCAGCAGCGGACGCAGCTTCTGCATCGGTACACCCGAGCCCAGTTCGGCAGCCGTCACGCCAAAGCGCTCAAGATCTTGCTGCGGCAGATAAACGCGAGCCATCGCTGCGTCTTCTTTCACATCGCGCAAAATATTGGTGAGCTGGAATGCAATGCCGAGATGTTCGGCGTACTGTTCGGCAACCGGGTCACGATAGCCAAAGATGCGAATGCAGACCAGCCCCACAACCGACGCGACGTGATAGCAATAGTTGTAAAGCTCATCGAAGCTGTTGTAGACCACCCGCGGAGCATCGCTCTGCTCGCCACCCTCGCACACATCCATTCCCGTTCCCGCTACCAGTTGCTCGAGCAGTTCCATGGGAATGTTGTAGCGCTGCTGGGAGTCACGCAGTGCGAGAAAGACCGGATCATCGGTGCGGCCACTCTCCAGCGAGCGGCGGTAGGACTCGATAAACTCGGTGAGCTTTTGTCTCCGCTCCGGCAACGTCATGCCCGGATCATCGCTCAGGTCGTCGGCATGACGCATGAAAGCGTAAACGGCGCTGAGCGCGTTGCGCTTTTGAGCGGGCAGCAACATAAAGCCATAGTAAAAATTCTTCGCGGCGGAACGCGCGATATGGCGGCAGACGCTGTAGGCAGTGGTCAGTTGCAGTTTGGCGTGTTGTCTGGTGTCGCTCATTCCGCTCTTCCCCGGCTCTTCCCCGGCTCTTTCCCTAAGGCCACCCGGCCAGCCAGCGCGCGGAAGGCCAACTCAACCTTGCGGAAGCCGCTCAAACTGTGGCGCCGCGCCAGCACGTTGAAGTCCTGTTTTTCGATTGCCTGCAGAATCGCCAATCCGCCCCGGCTGAACAGCTCCAAATCGAGCGCAAGCGAGCGATTCACCATCTTCACCAAGGGAAGGCCGCGCTCGAACCACTGGCGTGCCCGCTCCACTTCAAAGCGCATCAAATCACGAAACTGGCCGTTGAACACGCCCTCTGCAATCTGAGATTCGCTAGCGCCGAAGCGGCGGATATCTTCGAGCGGCAGATAGACGCGCCCCTTCTTCCAGTCTACGGAAACGTCCTGCCAGAAATTTGCCAGCTGCAGGGCCGTGCAGGTGTAGTCGGAGAGTTGTTGCCGTTCTTCATCCCTGTATCCGCAAAGATAGAGCACGAGGTGGCCGACGGGGTTCGCGGAATTTCTGCAGTAGCCAAGCAGTTCGTCGAATGTTTCATAACGCGTGACTGTCTGATCCTGGCGGAACGCCGTGAGCAGGTCGCTGAACTCGTGCCTGGGAATTGCGCAAGTCTGAATCGTCTCGGCCAGCGCGATGAAGACCGGATGCCGCACCCCAGCGCCTGCGGCTGGCAGCGTAGCGTTACCCAAAGCTCCGGCGCTGGCAGCACCCTCAATCACATTGTAGGTAGCGTCCAGTTCCTCTTCCCAGCGGTCGAGCAACGCGAGCGAGACGCGGGTATCTCCAACCTCATCCCCCAAATCGTCGGAGATGCGGCAATAGGCATAAACATTGAAGAAATGCTGATGCAGGTGCTTGGGCAAAAACCAGGTCGCAACCGAAAAGTTCTCGTAATGCGAGGTAGCCAGCCGCCGGCAGTAACTACGCGCCTCATCGAGTGACGGCGCAATCGCGGGAATGGCGTACTCCGAAGGCAGGCTTGCCCATCCGCGAGCCAGCAGATTTTCAATGTCGCTGGAATTTTGGTTTGCGCCGGATGAGCCGGGGCCGTTTGAATGAGTACTGGGCACAAATGACGTCAATCGTCTTTCCTTATCAGTGTCCAGGAATGATCGCGGTTTTGATCTCGCCGCCGCGTGTCAGCATCTCCCGCAACACGGATTGCAGCTTGGAGAGAGGTGCTTCTCCCGTGATGTAGTCCGCCCCCTTGATCTTGCGCTCGGCAATCAGCGCGAAGGCGCGGCGCACCGTGTCTGGAGTGTGATGGAATGTGGCCTTCAGCGTGATCTCCGAGTAGTGCAGGCGCTCGGTGTTCAGTTGCACCCGCGTCCCCTTCGCGCATCCGCCGAAGAGGTTGACGGTTCCGCCTTTGCGCACCATGTCGATCGCCCATTCCCAGGCTTCGGAACGGCCCACGGCTTCAATCACTACATCGGAGCCGCGGCGCTCCGGAGTCAGATCTCGGACGGCCTCAATCGGATCGGCAACTTTGGGGAACACCACCACTTTCGTGGCTCCGGCGTGTTTCGCCGTGAGAACCTGCTCGTCGTGTTTCACAACCGCAATAACGTCACAGCCCATGATGTGGGCCACCTGCATAAACATCAATCCGATCGGCCCGGCTCCAATCACCGTGACCGTTTCGCCGATCTGTACCCCGGTTTCATGCAACCCGCGCAGCACGCACGCCAGCGGCTCGGTGAGGGCCGCGGTTTCAAAGCTGATCTCTTTGGGCACCACCAGCATGTTGTTTTCAACAATCCGCCGCGGAATGCGGATGAACTCCGCATAAGCGCCGTTGTTGAACAACAAGTTCTCGCACAGATTTTCCTGATGTTTCTTGCAGAAGAAGCACTGTCCGCAGGGGGCCGAGTTGAGCGCGACCACGCGCTGCCCCACCCTGAAATTCTTGACTTCCGGGCCAACTCTCTCGATCACTCCCGCAAACTCATGGCCGAACAGCGCCGGGGGAACGATCATTTTGGCATGGTAGCCACGACGATACACCTTTAGATCCGTGCCGCAGGTCAACGCAGCCTGAACACGAATCAGTACCTCTCCGTTTTCCAGCTCTGGAATCGGTACCCGTTCGATCTTTACGTCCTCTTTGCCGTAGAGGATTGCTGCCGTCATTTGTCCGTTCACTCTGCTATCCTTCCCAGACGCTGCATGGCTGAATCGCGATTTTCATCGTGTCCGGCTGTGGATGCGCAGCTAATCTCAAAGCTTCCAGCGATTGATTCAATGGGAACCGGTGACTGTAGAGCCCGGCCAGATCCATCTCGCCGCTGAAGACAAATTGAGCCACTTCCTGGTTCAGTTCCACCGATGAGCTGTAGGAACCAAGTAACGTCTTTTCGTCCATGCAAACCGAGGCGGGATCGATCACGACCTCACCCCGAACCGTCTGCGCAAATAACAGCACTCGCCCGCCGAAACGCGCCGCATCAATGGCCGGCCGAATCAGTGAGCTGCCGCCTACTGCCAGAATCACCGCGTCCGCGCCACGGCCCTCCGTTCTCTCGCGAACGGCCTGCACGATGTCACGCTGAGACGCGTCAATCCCCTGAGTTAATCCGTAGCGCTCTCCAATTGTAAGCCGCTGCGGGAACAAATCGGAAGTAATTACGTTTGCACCTGCACGTTGGGCCAATTTGCCCAGCATCAACCCGATCGGTCCCTGTCCGATCACCAGCACGGTTTCGCCCTGCTCGACCGCCAGCGTCTCAATTCCCTTCCAGACCGTATTCACCGGTTCAATATGGGAAGCCTGATCGAAACTGACAGAGTCCGGGATCGCAATTACGCCCTTCTCGACAATCCAGTCCATCACCCGGATGTATTCGGCAAAGCCGCCGCCGGATGCTTCGCCGAAGCCCGCGGTGGTGCCCACCCGCTTGTACACCGGGCACTGCGAGAACACCTTGCGCTCGCAGTAGTAACAGTTACCGCACGGAATATGGTGGAAGACCATCACTCGGTCTCCCTCGGCGAACCTGGTCACACCGGCGCCGCGGGCCACCACAACACCAGCCATCTCATGGCCAAAGACACGCGGCGCGGAGTGCGACCCGGTCGAGATCTTCTTGAGATCGGTGCCGCAAATGCCACAGCTATGAATGCGCACCAGCAGTTCGCCGGGTCCGATCCCCGGCACTGGAACCGTCTCCAGACGCATATCATTCTGTCCGTAATAGACCGCGGCCAGCATCCGGTCGGGAATCGAATCCAATGCCGGTAGAGCTGCCCCTGTTTTAGGAGTAACTTCCATTCTTTTCAACAACCCTCTTTCATCAAACTTGTGCGGCGGCATCGCAGTGCTTCGCCGAAAAACTCCGCCAGTCGTTCGTACATTCGCCCACCGCGTCCGCCAGAGCCGTGGCCGCCAGTTTGCTGTTTCGCTTCAGCGCCGCCACGCTCGTCCACAGTTTGGGACGCAGTGCAATGTGCGCGATGAAACGCCCGGTCTCAAAACCCTCCGGCTTCACGAAGCTGGAGAGGAATTCAAGGTCCTCCCCCACGCCATCGGAGATCGCTTTGATCGCCGCGAACTCCCTGCCGTACTCGGCTGCGGCAACGGCAACCCCCGCGGCTTCCATATCCACGGCCAGGGCGCCAAAGCGTGCGAAGGCTTCCTGCTTCAGAGCTCTGCCCGCCACGCGATCCAGCGTCACTAGCCGCCCGCCGCCGAAAGCACAATCGAAGCTTTTCCCCGTGGCCGCCTCCAACAACGTCGCCGGAACCACCACCGAACCGGGGTGCAGGCGGGGTACACACGACCCGGCAAATCCTATAGAAATTATCACCCTTGGCGAGCACTTCTCAATGAGAGCTCTCGCCGCGGTATACGCCCGGTCAACCCCGGTACCAGCGCAGATCAGCGCAGCATTCTCTAAGGAGTAGATTCTTCGCAGCGCGTGCGGCGCGCCCACATTGGAGCGGCCCCAGCCCCGTACCAGGCCGGAAACCTCTCTCTCCAGGGCCGCCACGAATCCGAACTCGACTGCATTCGTGCTCATGCGGTTGGACACATCGCCTCGTAAGCCGGCGCATAGCCCTTTGCCACAAACCAGCGAGCCGCGCGCGCCAGTGCCTCGCCGACCGGGCCGTGCGTGTATCCCAGCTCACGCTCGGCCTTGGCGGAGTCTACCCACATAAACTTCTTACCCATGCGAACCTCTTCGATGGTTGCTCTTGGCTCGCGATTCCTCAAGTATCCGTTGAAGGTTTGGTCAAAGGCTGCAAAGGCCATCGCCACCGAGTGTGGAACCTTCATAGTGGGCGACGGCAAGCCGGTCAACTCCCCCAAAATGTCGAGAATCTGCTTCAGCGTGAGGTTCTCTCCGCCCAGAATATAGCGCTCGCCGCGGCGTCCCTTCTCAAATGCCAGAAGATGGCCGCGCGCAACGTCGCGAACATCCACCAGGTTCATCCCGGTTTCCATGTAGGCGGGAAAATTTCCCAGCAGAAAATCCAGCACGATCCGCCCGGTGGGCGTCGGCTTGATGTCCTGCTCTCCAACCGGCGTGCTGGGATTGACGATCACCACCTCGGCACCCTTGGCCGCAAACTCCACCGCCTTGCGCTCGGCCAGATATTTGGAGCGTTTGTAGTGACCGATCATCCCGTCCACGTCAACCGGAGTCTCTTCGTTTACAGCTTTACGGTCATAGCCAAATCCCAGCGTGGCCACCGAGGAGCAGTAAACAGTCCGGCGCACTCCTGCGGCTTGGGCCGCCTCGATCACGGCTGCGGTGCCGTCCACGTTGGCCGCATACATCGGCCGCGGATCGCGAATCCATAAGCGATAATCGGCGGCTACGTGGAAGACTGCTTCACAGCCCTCCATGCCCTTGCGTAACGATTTCGGATCGGTCAGGTCGCCGGTGACGAGATCCGCGCGCAGTCCTTCGAGATTTTCCCGCCGGCTTCCGGCCCTTACCAGAAGACGCAGGTCGGCACCCTGCTCTGCCAGCAGGCGCGCCACGTGACTGCCCACAAAACCCGTCGCTCCGGTTACAAAAGCTTTCAAAATCGCTCTCTCCGAAAACATCAACGCAGCCCTTCCAGGCTGCGCTCAAGAACCTTGCAGAAAATCGTCGCCGCGCTCTACTCTCCCTGGCTGCGAGCGTACTTCGACAGCGCCATCAGCGGAAAATACCACGGATATGCGTGATATTTCAGATAAAAGACCCGAGGGAACCCGGTGCCGGTATAGGGCACCTCGCTCCAGCCGCCATCGGCTTGCTGGTCATCCAGCAGATAGGCAATTCCGCGCGCCAGCGATTCCGAACGGTAATCTCCGCCCGCCATCAATCCCAGCACCGCCCAGGCAGTCTGCGAACTGGTACTCACGCCCACGCCCTTCAGGTTTACGTCGTCGTAGGAACCGATTGTCTCACCCCAACCGCCATCGGGGTTTTGCATCATCCGCAGCCACTCGGTTGCCTGCTGAACCATCGCATCGTGATTATCGAAGCCGATAGCTTCCAGACCGCGCAGCACGCACATGGTGCCGTAGATGTAGTTGACGCCCCAGCGTCCGAACCACGAGCCGTCGGATTCCTGCTCCTTGCGGATGAAATCGATGGCGCGCTTGACCGGCTTGTCTTTCAAAGTAAAACCGTGTGCCGCCAGGCATTCCAGCACGCGTCCCGTAATATCGACCGTCGCCGGATCGAGCATGGCGTTGTGATCGGCGAAGGGAACGTATTGGAAGACCATGAGGTCGTTGTCTTTGTCGAATTATGCCAAGCCGCCATTCTTGCACTGCATGGCCAACACCCAATCAATTCCGCGTTGCACCGCTTCGCTCTGAAAGCGCGCGTCCTTGGTTTCAATGTGGTTCAGTGCGAGCAGCACCTGCGCGGTGTCATCCACGTCGGGGTAGAACTCGTTGTTGTGTTCGAAATACCAGCCGCCGGGTTCCGCGTTGGGGACCTTTACCGACCAGTCGCCCTTACGGCGATTCTGCTTTTTGAGCATCCACTCCGCAGCTTTCACCATGCGCGGGTCAGCCGCGTCCACTCCGCTCTCGCCCAGGGCAAACAGCGCATAGGCGGTGTCCCACACAGGTGAGACACAAGGCTGCATACGGAAGCGATCCCCCTCTTCAATCCCCAATTTTTCGAACTCGTCCAGAGCGCGAATCACCTGCGGATCGTCGAGCGAGTAGCCGAGGCAGCGCATCGCGATGATCGAGTTCAGGATCGAGGGATAAATTGCGCCCAGTCCGTCGCTCATCTCAAAGCGCTCCAGCATCCACTCTTCCGCCGCTTTCAGTGCGATCGAACGCAGCGGGCGCACATGCACGCGCTCGAAGGCGTGAACCACACGGTCCAGAACGAGGAAGAAATTCCGCCAGCCAATCAGCTTGCTCTCCCATTTGAGCCGCAACGACCTGCCATGCCGTCCCTGCGGAAACAGCTCATCGATATTCCACTCGTCGGGCCGCTTCTTGACCGGCTTTTTCGCGGAACAGATGGAAAGCGGAATCCGAATCGCGCGCGACCACGAAGAGATCTCGTAGATGTTGAACCAGAACCAGTTGGGAAATAGCACAATCTCCGGCGGAATTGCCGGGACCGCGTCGTAATCATATTGTCCCAGGGCACAGAGATAGATCTTGCTGAAGGTGTGGCAGGCAGGCACGCCGCCCATGGCCAGGATGCGCTCGCGTGCGCGCGCCATGCGCGGATCGTCGGGAGAATAGCCGCACATCTTCAGCGCGAAGTACGCCTTCACGGCAGCGGAGATGTTCGAGGGGCCACCGTGGTAAATCGGCCAGCCGCCATCCTCGTTTTGATGGCGCAGGATCTCGCTCGCGCACTGCTGGAAGCGACGCTCATCGCGAGTGCCGAGAACGGTGTGCAGAAAAATGTAATCGGATTCCAGCGTGGTGTCGGCTTCCAATTCACCGCACCACCAGCCATCTTCATGTTGCCCGGCAAACAGAAATTCCCGCGCCGCCTGAATCGAACTCTTGAGCCGCGCAGCCAGGTCTGAGATTTTTCCAAAGCGAATCGAAGTCGAATGCGATGAACTTGCTTCCATGGATTCTTACCCCACCCCTGGCACGTCGGGAGCCGGTGCTTCGGGAGCGGCCCCGATTGCCACGATCTCCGGAGGCAGCGCGAACCGTACATGCTCCGGCATCACTTCAACCTCTTGCATATTCGAGAAGCCTTTGTGCCCAAGGAAGGCAATTACTTCCTGAACCAGTATTTCCGGTGCCGAGGCACCCGCCGTTAGAGCTACGGTCTTGACGCCCTCCAACCATTTCTCGTCGATGTCCTGACAGGTGTCAATCAGAAACGACTTGGTGCCCAGATTTCCGGCGACTTCGACAAGCCGGTTCGAGTTCGAGCTATTCGGCGACCCGACCACCAGCACCAGATCTGCCTGCTCGGCAACATTCTTCACCGCCATCTGCCGGTTCTCCGTTGCATAGCAGATGTCCTGCGCCTGAGGGCCGCGGATATTGGGAAACTTCGCTTTGAGTGCCTCGATGATGTCCTTCGCCTCGTTGAGCGAAAGCGTGGTCTGAGTCAGATAAGCGACTCGATTCGGGTCGGGCACAACGATGCGCGCCACTTGTTCCGGGTTACTGACCACCTGGGTCACCTCAGGAGCCTCGCCCAGCGTGCCTACACTCTCATCTTGATTAAGGTGGCCGATCAGTATCAGCGAGTAGCCGTCCTTGGCAAAGCGGATCGCTTCCACGTGAACCTTGGTCACCAGCGGACAGGTCGCGTCAATCACGCGCAACCTTCGCAGCTGGGAGGCTTCCCGTACGGATGGCGCAACCCCATGCGCGCTGTAAATCACGCGCTCGCCATTGGGCACTTCTTCCACGTCGTCCACAAATATGGCGCCCTTGCCCTTCAGGTCCTCGACCACATACTTGTTGTGGACGATTTCCTTGCGTACGTAAATCGGCGGGCCGAAGGATTCCAGGGCAATGCGCACAATGTCAATGGCGCGCACCACGCCCGCACAGAATCCACGGGGCTTCAGAAGAAGAAGAGTTTTGGTTTCGGTCATTCGCTTCGATTCAGATGGAGTCCGCCAGCACCTAGATGCCCCCACGGACCGCGCATCACTTCTTGTAAGTCTATGGCCCAGCGCACTTCCCCACTATTACAACGCATAGAAGGTGCGGAAATTGCCATCCAGCAGCCCAGAACTACGGGCGAACAGCGCCCTGGCTCGCAATACAAGCTGACGCCCTTGATCTCTCTTCATTTTAGCAGGTGAGACGAGCTGCGGATAGCGGCGGGTTGCCCTTTACGGCAAACAGAGTCAACTACTCAGGCGTTCGCCCGAAGCAGTTGGTCGGCGTTCTGCAGGCTGGCCTCGGTCACTTTGGCCCCGCTCAACATCCGAGCGATCTCGCTGCGCCGCTCGTCGGGACTCAACGGCCGTACCGTCGTCTTCGTGCGCCCTGCGCTCTCATGCTTCTCGATGAGGTAATGACGGTCGGCAAACGACGCGATCTGCGGCAGATGGGTGATGCAGAGAACCTGTTTGCTCCTCGATAGCGCCTTCAGCTTTTTGCCCACCGCATCGGCGGCGCGACCACCGATGCCTGTATCGATTTCGTCGAATACAAGCGAACGCTGTGCATCCGAACTTTTGCTGTGCGAGCGTCCCGCCTCGACGCTGGCCTTCAGCGCCAACATCACCCGCGACAGCTCGCCGCCCGAGGCGATCTCTTCGATGGGCCCCATCGGCTCTCCCGGATTGGTAGAGATCAGGTAGGCCACTTGGTCAAAGCCCGAAGCGCTCCAGTTGCCCGCTTCATCCGAGCCGGAAACCTCAATCTTGAACTTCGCCTTCATCGCCAGATCGTTGATTTCGCCTTCCACCGTCTTCTCAAGTTTTCGCGCTGTCTCGTAGCGCCGCTTACTCAAAAAGCGAGATTCGTCCAGATACTTGGCTGCCGCCGTGGCCAGTTCCTTGCGCAGAGCTGCCAGCAACTCATCCTTGTTTTCGATATCGCTGAGCTTTCCCGCAATGTCCTGCTCAAATACCAGCACATCCTCCAAAGTCTTGCCGTACTTGCGGCGCAGCTTGTCGAGAATCGCAAGGCGGTCTTCCACCTCGGCGAGGCGCTCGGGCGAGGCATCCATGCCATCGGCAAAGTCGCGCAGAGTGGTGGCAACGTCCTCCACCGTAATGCGCGCACTTTCAAGCTGGCTCAGCGCTTCCTTGAACGAATCGTCGAAGCGCGATAATTCCTCCAGGTGCTTGGCCGCGGCACCCAGGCGCGCAATCGCCGACTCCTCCACCTCGTACAGCACGTCGAATGCGCCAACCGCAGCACCGTACACACGCTCGGAATTCGCCAGTACGCGCTTTTCCGCTTCGAGCTTCTGATCTTCTCCCGCCGTAAGGTTGGCCTCGCGAATTTCCTTCAACTGAAACTTCCACAGATCGACGAGACGGAGTTTCTCCTGCTCGCCCTTTTCCAGCTCCGCAATCCGCCGCGCGACCTCTTTCCACTTGGCGTAGGCCTCCGCGACTCCGCTCAGGCTCAAGCCTGCGGCGGCATCCAGCAGCGCCAAACGTTCGGGAGGGTCAAACATCAGGATGGCTTGATTCTGCGCGTGAACAATGGCCAGGCGAGGCGCAAGAGCCTTCAGCACGGCCACGGTTGCGGGCTGGTTGTTAATGAAGACGCGGCCCTTGCCGTTGACCGCGATATCGCGACGCAGAATGATCTCCGAGCCCGCGCCATCGATTCCGTTTTCCTCCAGCACTTGCGCGATGGCTGGATCGTCGCTCTCGTAGACGGCGGCAACCGTGGCCTTGTCCGCGCCGTGGCGCACCACGTCGCTGTAGGCCTTCTCACCTAGCAGCAGCGCCAGGGCGTCAATCAGGATGGACTTGCCCGCGCCGGTCTCGCCGGTCAGCAAATTCAGCCCAGCTCCAAACTCAACCACCACGTTGTCGATAACGGCGTAGTTTTCTACCCGCAATTCCCTGAGCACTCGGCACCCGTTTTCGTTAGAGTTTTCCCGGCGAGAATACCACGACGCGCTATCTCACCCTATGCTAAAAAGCACTTGTCAAGCCTATCTAAAGATTCCGCGATCCACTTTCGGCCATCAACTTTCGGTACCCAGAGTTGTCCCAGGCTCAAGAAGTTTACATTGCTACCTGCGCTCGCTGGTCTTTTCGCCGCAACTTTGCTCTAAAGGTATCCAGGTATATTCGGGTTTGCTCGATATATCAAACTTCTGTGCAAACCTCTGCCACAAAGGCCTGCAGAGCTGACTATAATGAAATTGGGTCGCATCACCGCCGCAGAGTTCGATTCGGCAGTGATGCGATTTCAGCGCCTGCTCCAATGAGAAAAGGATGCCGATCACAAATTTTTTTGCTTTCGCGCTTGGCGGAGAGGTATTGGACATGGTCTCCAATACCGGGTTGGTCGCCAAAGTCGTGCTCTTGATTCTGCTTGCCTTCAGTCTTCTATCCTGGGCAATCATCCTCTCCAAGTACGGCCTTTTCCGCCGCGCCCGTGTGCAGAGCGGACGCTTTGTCCGCGTCTTCCGGAAGGCGACTCGCCTACAGGAACTTGCCGCCGTCTCCGAACAGTTCAAGCCCTCGCCTCTGGTGGCCGTCTTTGAAGGCGCGGTAGAAGAGCTGAAGCGCTGCGGTGTCAACCCGCGTACGCTCTCCGTGCAGCGTGCAACCCAGATCGCCGCCTCCGAAGAACTTACCCGCCTGGAGAACCGCCTCACCTGGCTTGCCACCACCGGCTCTATCGCTCCCTTCGTCGGACTCTTCGGCACCGTCTGGGGCATCATTGACGCCTTTCACGGCCTCGGCAACGCGGGCGCTGCGACGCTCCGCGCGGTTGCGCCTGGCATCTCCGAGGCGCTGCTTACCACCGCCGCCGGACTCTTTGCCGCCGTTCCCGCCGTGGTCGCCTACAATTTCTTTCTGCAGCAGATTCGTGAATTTGCTGCCCGCATGGACGACTTCAGCCTCGAGTTGCTCAACATCATCGACCGCAACGACGACGCTCGATAGGAGACTGTGGTGGCGTTTACAAATAACAAGGGACGCACCCAATCCTCGCTCTCGGAGATCAACGTCACTCCCTTTGTGGACGTGGTCCTAGTGCTGCTGGTGATGTTCATGGTCACCGCGCCGGTCCTGCAATCGGGCATTGAGGTTGAAGTGCCCAAGACGAAGACCGTGAAGGAAATCTCCGAGGAGCGGCTGGTCATCACCATTGACAAGGATCAGCGTGTATTTCTCGGCAACGATCCCATTAACATCAACGAAATCGCCGACCGGTTGCATCAGAAGATTCGCGATCCGCAAGGTCAGAGCGTCTTCATCCGCTCCGACGAGAACGTGCCTTTCGGCGCCTTTGCCACCGTCATGGACGCCGTAAAGCAGACTGGCATCACAAACGTGAGCATCGTTACGCAACCTTTGATTACGAAAGCCAATGCCGCTGGACGCTGAAATCTACGGTCATAAGGAAGCGATGGCGGCGTCGCTGGCCGCCTCTACCGCATTGCACGCCGCGCTACTGGCCTGCGTCGTCTTCCTTCCCGCCATCCTCTCTCACAGCGGAGAGAGCTGGGGCAACAATGGCAGCGGCGCAGCCTCGGGAGGAGCCATCAGCGCCCATCTTGTAAGTGGAATTCCATTGCCGCCAAATCCCCAGGCCAAACCGGAAAACGTGCTGGCCAATGAGAGCAAGGGACTGTCGCAATCGATTCCAGCGCCGGCTGCGAAGCAAAAAGAAGACGAGCAAGCCATCGCAATTCCCGATAAACAGAGCAAGGTGAAGGCACCAAAGCAGAAAGCCGCCATCCCCGAGGCCATTGTGCCGAGCCGCAATCTTGCAAAGCAGAAGCCGGCGCTCGCCACCACAACCCGCGTGCAGCCGCGCGAGATGGCCCCGGTCAAGAACAGGGT
>VFSW01008861.1_pt1 | contig 14411 bp, 12 predicted proteins | sample 5358111 | NCBI WGS metagenome assembly VFSW01 (sample SAMN11554181, study PRJNA540505) | mine drainage metagenome | isolation source: sediment from site ElyBrook_90M | place: USA: Ely Copper Mine, Vershire, VT | collected 2017 | reverse complement strand
CCGCGATTCGGCCGATTCGCGCAGCTTCCTCCGCCGCTCCTGTGTGATCAGCTCCGCGCGCTCGGCCAGTGTGAAGGGCGCCACCTCGATGCCTTGATAGCCGATCCCGCTTGCGAAGTCGCAGACCTTCTCCCACGGCCAGTTCTCGAAAAGCTCGTTGCAGATGCCGAATTTCATTTCGCTTCTCCCCACCAGGCTACAACCGACGCAGATGGAACCCGCTGTCCACGTTGATGACTTCGCCGGTGGATAGCGGGAAGTAATCCTGAGCAATCGCGACCACCGCGCGTGCCAACTCTTCCGGTTCGCCCCAGCGTGCAATCGGCGTCAGTCCTTCCGCGATCATCCGGTCATATTTATCCCATACGGGGCTGGTCAGATCGGTGCGGATGAAACCGGGACGCAGCTCGTAAACGTTGATCCCGCACTCCGCCAGGCGATGGGCGTACAGCGCGGTCATCATCCCCATCCCGGCCTTGGAGAGGCAGTACTCGCCGCGGCTTATGCTGCTCGTGTAGGCGCTGATCGAACCGATGTTGATGATTCGGGCTTTTTCGGTTTTCAGCTCGATCATCCGGCGCACGACGAGCTGCGTGAGGAAGAACGGCCCCTTGAGATTCGTCGCCATCACCTCGTCGTAACTGGTTTCGGTCATTTCGAGTAGATCCACCCGCCGGCGCGGTCCCATCGCTGCATTGTTCACGAGCAGATCGATCCGCGCGAACGCCTCCAGGGTCTGCGCGACCAACCGCGCGCGGTCCGCCGCGTCAGCGATATCGGCCTGCACGACGATGCCGCTCCCCCCGGCGCTTTCCACCAGTTTCAGCGCTTCGTTGGCTGCGTCCGCGTTCGTATGATAGTTGACAACGACGCGCCACTTCTCCGTTGCCAGTGCGACCGCAATCGCGCGTCCGATGCCGCGCGCGGCGCCCGTAATCAGTGCGACATTCTCATTCATCATCGTTCACCTTATTCAACGCCTCGAGGAAGAAGTACTCGCCCCACATCACGCTCTCGTCCACCCCCAGCCCTTTGCGCTGGTGGTACATGCCGTGCTTGAGGATGCCCTCCCATCCCGGAGTGTCCTCCGCGAGGAATTCCGGCGTGGTCAGCGTCGCGAGGATCTTGAGCGCATAATCGCGACAGCGCCGCGCGCGCACCGCGTCGCCGGTCAGTTCCGAGAGATTTAGCATACCGCTCGCGGCGATCGCGGCGGCGGAGCTCTCGTACGGCAGTGCGGGGTTCGGTTCATCCCAGTCGTTCGGCGGGACGCCGTGGCTGGGAGTGCGTTCGATGTAATAATCCGCGCACGCCTCCGCCGTCCTGAGGAAGCGACCGTCGCGGGTGAAGTCGTACACCGTGCCGAAACCGTACAGCGCCCATGCCAGGCCGCGCGCCCAGGACGAATCGTTGCGCCATCCCTGGTGCGTGGTTTGCCGGAGGAATTCACCGGTGGACCTGTCGAAGATCCCCTCGTGCGCAGTGCTGCCGTCGCCCCGGACGATGTATTTGCGCGTCGTCAGGCAATGCTCCGTCGCCTTGCGGAGCAATTCCGCATCCTTCGTCTGCTCAGCCGCATAGAAAACGATGCCGACGTTCATCATGATGTCAATGAAGAGGCTCTCTTCCGCGACAAACGATCGCAGGTATCGGCCCTTCTCGCGAAACCGGAGCGCCATCGTCTTCCCGGCTTCGATCACGACCTCTCTCTGCGCCGGATCGCCGGTCAGATCGTACCAGCGTTTCCAGGTCGAGAAGAACAGGAATCCGAGGTCATGGACGTTTCGGTCGGTCTTGCGATGCTCGATGAGGCGCGAATAGTGTTCCGCCTTGGCCTGCCAATAGCCGTCGCGGGTCCGCTCGTAGAGAAGCCACAACTGCCCGCCGAGGAACCCTTCGCACCAGTTCGTCCACGCTTCGCCGCCATGCTTCCAGCGGCCATGAGCGGTGTACATGGGGAAATAATCGGGGTGCGTTTCGATCAGGCGGCGGAGCTGCCGCGCGGCGAACTCGAACGCATGATCCGCCTTTTTCTTCAAATCAGCCATATTCACCTCTGTTGCACCGTGCTCCCGGGTGCCGAAACGGTGCGCCTCAGGAGCGCCACGCCGGTCTTTTCTATCCCTGTTTCTTCTTCATCTCTCTGAGCTGCGCGGCTTCGGGACGCCGGCGGTAGTAATCGTCGAGCGGATAGCAACCCGAAACCAGTCCGCTCCGCGGGGCGGTGGTACAGTCGCTGAAGGTGCGGCAGATGCGCTTGGTCTGCAGAGGCCGTCCTGCGAGGACGTCCGCGCACATCTCGGGATAGGGCAGCACCATTCTCCCCAGGCCGACGAAATCGGCGTCGCCTTCGCGCACGACGCGCTGCGCGACGTTCGGCAGCCACTCCTGCAGATAGGTATACGCCGAGCCGACCACCAGCAGATCGGGTCGGTATCGCTTGAGATCAGTAGTCACGGCAATCTGCCGTGCGACGCCGCGGAGCGGATCCTCCGGCGGCAGGTAGCCGTCCGACGGCGGGAATGTTGCGGGACGCGTGAGGTGCGGATTGTAGTAGGGGCTGCCGGCGGTGATGCAGACCATCCGGATGCCGAGCGACGCGAGCAGATCCAGGAATTGTTTCGGCTCGGTAAGATCGATCCCCACGCCGCTGCCGTCACCGCCGAAGGCAAAGCGGTAGGGTTCCGCCAGGGGTTCCGGCTCGCCAGCGCCCCCGGCGCCCTTGCGAAAGGGAATGAAATCGAAGGCGCTCACGCGCACGCCGATCGCCAATCCGGGCGCGCTCGCGCGAATGCCCGCGGTGATCTCGCGCAGCAAGCGTGTCCGATTTTCGAAACTGCCGCCGTAGAGACCCGGACGGTCCACCGCGCTCAGGAATTCGTGCCCCAGGTAGCCGTGGCAGTGCTTGATGTCGACGAAGGCAAAACCCGCGCGCCTCGCCAGTTGCGCCGCAACGACGAAGTCGTCGATCAGCCGCCTGATTTCGTCGTCGGTCAGGACGGGAGTGTCCGGCCCGACCCCCAGCCTGCGGTCGAGGATGGGATGGTGATAGAGTATCCGCGGCTCACCGCGTTTCTTGTCGTTCGGTTTCGCGTATCGCCCCGAGTGCGTCAACTGCAGACCGATGAGCAGATCGTCGGTCCTGCCCGGGTGCGCGGCGATCAATCCCTCCCGCAGGGCGGCCAGGTCGCCGAGCGTATTTTCGCTGACCAGCAGTTGACTCGGGTTCGCGCGCCCGTCGCGCCGGACCGCGGCGGCCTCCCCGCCCCAGATCAATTTCGCCCCGCTCATTCCAAAATGCCGCCAGCGCCGGAAGGTCAGTTCGGTGGGGCGGCCGTCGGCCGTGCCGTCCCACCCTTCCATAGGCAGGATGCAGAAACGGTTGCCGATCGTGAAGCCGCTTGCCAACCGATACGGCTGCGCCAACGGGGCGCCTGCCCCCACCTGCAGATCATCGTCCAGCGCAAGATCGATGCCGGCTTCAGTCAGGTAGGCGCGCAATTCATCGGCGGTCTTGAATGAAGAGATGCGGGGGTATGGCATGAGACTCCCTATTTATGAAAATTCCTGTCGGTTCTCAGAGCTTGAAAAGGTTGGGAAGAAACAGGATCAGCCATGGCCAGAAGGCGATCACGATCAAATCTCCCACCAGAATCAGGATGTACGGGATCAGGGGACGGATGGTATCCGTCAGGTTGATCTTGGCCAGGCTGCAGATGATAACCAGGCACAGGCCGATGGGGGGGGCAACGATCGATATTCCCACCACCGCGATCACCAAAACGCCGAAGTGAAGCGGATGGATCCCCAGGGCGAGGGCGATGGGATAGAGAATGGGGAAGAAGATGAGTATGGCCGGCAGTCCGTCGAGGATCATCCCGAAGAAGAAAAAGAGGGCGATCGTCAGGATCAGGAAGATCACCTGGCCTTCGGAGACGGAGCCGATAAACGCTCCGAGGATATTCGGGACCTGGTGTGTGGCCAGTATCCAGGAAAACCCGGAGGCGGCACCGACGAGCAGACACACCACCCCGGTCAAGATTGCCGTATCCACCAGAATTTTCCCGACGTCCTTCACGGTGATCTCCTTATAGATAAACACCGAGACGATGAAGGCATAGACCGTTGCCACGGAAGCGGCTTCGGTCGCCGTAAAGACGCCGCTGAAAATCCCCCCGAAGATGATGACCGGCATCATCAGGGGGATCACGCTGTCCCGAAACGAGGCCATGATATCCCCGAAGGAGGCCCTGGTTCCCTCCGCTCCGGGGAGAATCCCTTTGGCGGACTGGATATAGATGACGACCATCAGCGTTGCGGCCATCAAAAATCCGGGGAGAAACCCTCCCATGAAGAGGCCCGCGATGGAAATATTGGCCATCGCCCCCAGGACCACCATATTCAAACAAGGTGGGATCATCATACCCATCCCCGTAGCCGCCGCCACAATGGCCGCCGCTCGGGGGGGCGTATAACCCGCTTTCGCCATCGAGGGCAGAAGGAGAGACCCGATCGCCGCCGCGTCGGCGATGGAAGAGCCGGAAATCCACGAGAAGAAAATCTCCGCGACGACCACCACGAATCCCAGCCCCCCCTTGATGTGTCCCACGAGGTTTTTGGCGAAGAGGACCAGCCGTTGCGAAATCCCCCCCTGTTCCATAAATCCCCCGGCGAGGATGAACAGCGGTATGGCCAGAAAGGGGAAGGTGTCGATCCCGGAATAGAGCTTCAAGGTCACCGTGGAAATGGGAATGGCCCCCTGCCAGAGGAGGGCCAGGATACAGGCCAGGGTCATGGAGAACGCCACGGGGACATTGACCACCAAGAGCAATCCGAAGGTGCAAAGGAGGATGAATACGGTTCCCATCGCTACCCCCTCTCCGCCTTCCGGTCCCGAAGCCTCCGGACTTCTCGCTGGATCAGATAGATGATGATCAATAGTCCGCTGACGGGAATGGGGAGATACGCCCAGACATACGATAGATCCATCGATGAATAAACCCGGGTGTAATTGAAGAGAATCACCCGGTACCCTTCGGTAATCATGACGAGGGCGACGATGCCCACGATGGCGGGAATTACCGCCATCTCGATCCAGTAACGCGTCCCGGCGGACAGCCTCTTCACCACCAGCTCGATCCCGAAATGGCGCGACCGCTTTACCCCCAGTGCCGCTCCGAGAAAGGCGACCCACTGGAAGAGGAGCATGGCCAGATCCTCCGACCAGGACAAGGGGGCTTTCAAGATAAACCGGTTGAATACCTGCAGGAAGACCACAACGGCCAGGGCCGTAACCAGGGCCATACAGACTCCTTCCACCAGATTATCCAGTACTTTTCTCACGGTGAACTCCCCTTTGTTCCCCTCAATAAAAGGGGAAGCCACGATTTTGTGAAATCTGGCTCCCCTGTCCCGTCACCGGCTATTTTCTGTTTACGGCCTGGACCTCTTCTAACAACGCGTTGCCGAAGGCGTATTTTTTCCCGAATGACTCATAAACCGGCTTGATCCGATTTTTGAAGGCCTGTTTGTCGACATCGGTGATGATCTGCACGCCCTTTTCCTTCGCCCACCCCAGCGCTTTGTCTTCATCCGCCGTATAGATCTGGACGAAAAATTTTTCCGCTTCCGCCGCCGCGGCCTTGACTTGAACCTGGAGATCCTTGGGGATGGAATCCCACCACTTCTTGCTTGCCATCAGAGGCGTGGGGAGCCAGAACTGCTGAGTCATCGAGTAAACCTTGCAGACCTCCCAGTGTTTCGAGGTCCAGAAGAGAACGGGGGAATTCTCCGCCCCGTCGAGCACCTTCTGCTGCAGGGCGAGATAGACTTCGCCCCAGGCCGTGGGAGTGGCGATACCGCCCATCTCGTTGATGGACTGGATATGAATGGCGCTGGGCTGCACCCGGATTTTGAGGCCCTTCAGGTCTTCGGGTTTGCGGACGGCCTTGTTGACCGTATAGATATTCCGCCCGCCGTCATCCGCCCACATCATCCCCACCAGATTCTGCTTGGCATAAATTTCATTGAAAAATTTCGAACCGACCGGACTCTTGAATACCCGCCACATCTCCTCCCGGTTCTGGAAGAGATAGGGCAGATCGAACACATACACCTCCGGAATCCATTCCCCGGTAAAGGAGGTGGGCAATTTGGCCATCTCCACGTTGCCCATCTGCATGCCCAGATAGAGGTCCTTGGTCTGACCCAGCTGTCCGCTGTGATATACCTGGATCTCGACCCGGCCGTTTGTCTTCTCTTTCACCTTCTCGGCGAAATAGACCCAGGACCGGGTGTGGGGATGATCCGGAGAGAGGATATCCGCCAGTTTGGCCACGTACTTCTTCTCCTGAGCCTGAACATTGCCCGCCAGGGTGGCAATCGCGAAGGCCCCAATCAAAACGCACGCCAGGATCTTTGCAAGCTTTTTCATCTGACTCCTCCTTTGTTGATTTCTCAAACTGCCTCCCACCCCCATTGCCCGCGCCAGCAGGCCTACCTTTCCGCCCGCTGAGAGGTTGAGGGCTATCCCCTACAGCTTTTCCAGATCGACCCGCATCCCCTTCTCTGCCGAAAGGTAGGCGGCATAGATCGCCTTTACCGTATCGATCGCCAGGTCCAACCCGGAGACCGGCTCTCTTCCCGCAATGAGGCAATCCGCGAAATCCTCCAGCTCCTGGGGATAGCCCCGCACCCAGTCTTCATCGGGGCTGGCGAAGTTCCAGCCGGCCTTCGTCTCCAGCTTTTCGGCGATATACTCGTCGCCGAAGATATGGGGCTCCGGCGCATAGGCCACCACAGTGTCGCTGGGGTTGATGTTCACCTGCACCACCGAGTTGGACAGATAGACGGTCATGGTGTTGCGGACCCCGCCGAGAACGCCGTCGGAAGCGGTGACGACCGCCTGGGAGCCGTCCTCAAAATGCATGATCATCGTCGCCCAGTCTTCCACGTCCTCCCAGGCGCTGACGATCCACTTTTTGGGTTCTTTCAGGAAAGACTCCATCCGGGTATGCCGCCCGACCTCGGCGGTCACGGATTTGAGACCGATTCTTCCCTGGCCCCTCAGCAGACCTTCATAGGCCTTGATGTGTAAAACGGCGGATACGGGGTGGGCTCCCAATCTCAAAAGGGCGCCTCCCCCGGCGCTCTTCCATTTTCGGGAATAGGCGGCGTGCGACCCGGAATGGCTTTCTTCTCCCCGGATGTCCATGACCGTCCCCTTGCTCACCTTCATCAGGTTTTTCAGCTTGGCCACGGGTGGGGCGTAGACCCAGTTTTCCGCGTAGCAGAACGCGACCTTGCTGTCCCGGATGGCCCCGGCCACCGCCTGACAATTCGCCATGGCTTCGCGGAACATCGTCTCGCGGTCCACAGCCAGCCCCACCAGCTCTTCCGGTCGATCCGTTCCGAAATATCCCGTCAGAGGCTTTTCGCAGATCACATGTTTGCCGGCCCGGGCCGCCTGGATGACGAATTCATGATGCAGATCGGTGGGAACGCAGATATCGACGGCATCGATATCCTTCCTCTCCAGAAGGCGCCGGTAGTCATCGACGGCCTGGGGGATGCCGAATTGCTTCGCCAGTGCCTCGGCGCTCCCCTTTGTCCGGGACGCTACCGCCAGAATTTCGACCTTTGCGCCCAGGAGGGGTTTATAATTGTTCAGATGCAGATGGGCCGCAAATTGGGCCCCGATGATTCCAATTCTCAGTGGTGGCATGAATACCTCCTTTTTACATATGAAGTCGAATCAGGAATGATCTATGCTGTAAGCCCGATGTTGACAGCATTTGCGGGCAAGAGTTTGTTCATGGACGGTGAAAGGATACGAATAACGATCCTTTCTGTCAACATTTTTGTATCGCCCTAAGGGCGGCGGAGCGGCTTTTGGAGGGCCGCTTTCAGTTCAGGTGCTACTAAATATTGTCCGTAAGGTAGCCGCCATCTACAGGGATGGTCACGCCCGTGATGAAGCCGCTCGCCATGTCGCTAATGAGAAAAATGACCGCACCGCGGAGTTCCGACTTCTCGCCAAAACGGCCGAAGGGAGTGCGGGCGACGATGGCCTTTCCGCGTGCCGTCAGTTCGCCCGTGTCCTCGTCGATGAGTAAGGCCCGGTTCTGGTTCCCTATGAAGAAACCCGGGGCGATACCGTTCACGCGAATGCCGTGAGGCGCAAGCTCTTTGGCGAGACCTGCGGTCAGGTTGAGGACGCCTGACTTGGCCGCATTGTAGGCCCAGATGCCGGACAGGGGCTTGTAACTCGTCATCGACGACATCATGATGACATTGCCCTTGATGCCCCTGGCTATCCAGTAGCGCGCGAAGGCTCTGGTCGGGGTCACGAGACCGGCCATGAGATTGAGCTCGACAACCTCCTGGAACAGCTTTTCGTCCAGGTCGACGAAGGGCGTATTTCCCCTGTTGCCGCCGACGCCGTTGACGAGGACATCGGGTGCTCCGATGAGGGTTTCCGTCTCGGCAATAGCCCGCTCGCAGGCAACGGAGTCCCCGGTATCCACGGTGACCGCCTCGACGCAACTGGCGCTGGTTCCTGCGGCCTTGCGCACTTCCTTGACGGCTTCGCTCATGGGGTGGTTCGTGCCGTGGCCCCAGAGGCAGATGTCGGCGCCTGCCTTGGCCAGACCCACGGCGATCTCTGCGGGAATGCCGCCGGCTCCTCCCGTCATGACTATCCTCCGCCCTTTCAGGGAGAACATCTCTTCGATATATGACATACCTTGGCTCCTATTTCAGCCGATGAAAAGCGAAACGCGGTAACGTTGCGCGACACCCCAGATAATCTTCTCTTCAATTCCAGGACGATCTTTCTGTCCTGTTCTTCCCTCTCCTGTCATAACCCTCTGATTATTTAAGAGAAAGCCTAAGGAAAATCATTACGTCTGTCAAGAGAAACGTTGCCAAATTCTGCCTCGGTAAAATGTCCTTGACATGTAAGTCGGCTTTTCTTATCTTCACACCGCACGAAGAAAATGCTTATCAATCAATTGTATATCGTCCGGCAATCGCATATCATCAGGCAATCGCATATCGTCAGGGCAACGGGAGCGGGCCAGGAGAAACACGCGTGAAGGTCGTAAGCTTTGAGGAAGCGGTCAGCACCATCCACGACGGCGATATCCTCCTGATCGGCGGTTCGGGAGGCGGCCATGCCGTCCCCGAAGCGCTGATCGTTGCCTTGAAACAGAGGTACCTGAAAGAAACCAAGCCAAACCGTATCACGCTGCTGCACCCCGTGGGCATCGGCGATAACATCAGCCAGGGCGTCGGCCATTTGGCCTACCCCGGCCTCCTCAAGCGCATCGTCACCGCCGCTCTGGTCAACAGCCCGGCAATCCAGAAGATGGCCGAGCAGGACACCGTCGAGGCCTACACCCTGCCGCAAGGCGCCCTCTCGCAGCTCATGCGCGAGATGGCCGCCGGGCGGCCGGGCCTTCTATCGCCGGTGGGGTTGCACACCTTCGTCGATCCGCGCCTGGGGGGCGGCCGGCAGAGCGCCTGCGCCCGCGAGGATCTGGTCGAGCTGGCGACCCTGGCCGGCAAGGAGTGGATCTTCTACAAGCCATATGCCGTCGACGTGGCCTTCCTGCGCGGGACAACAGCCGACGAGGACGGCAACGTAACCATGGAGCGCGAGGCCGTCTTCGGTGAGATGCTCTCCATGGCCCAGGCGACCCGCCGGTCGGGAGGCATCGTGATCGTTCAGGTAGCCCGCCTGGCCGAGCGCGGATCTCTCTCCTCCCGGCAGGTCAAGATCCCCGGTATGCTGGTCGATCTGGTCGTCGTCGACCCGGGACAGCGCCAGACCTACCTGACGGATTATTCCCCCGCCTATGCCGGCGAACTGCGCGTGCCGCTCTCCGAAATCACCCCCCTGCCGCTGGATCCCCGCAAGGTGATAGCCCGCCGCGCGGCCCTGGAGCTGGCCCCGGACGCCGTTTGCAACCTGGGGTCGGGAGTCTCCACCGGCATTGCCAACATCGCCGCCGAGGAGGGGATCCTCGAGAGGATCGTCCTCACCAACGAGCAGGGGCTGATCGGCGGCGCCCCTTCCGCCGATGCCGGGGCGGCGGTGAATTACACCTCAATCGTCGCCCAGCCCTACCAGTTCGACTTCTACGACGGCGGCGGGCTCGACCTGGCCTTCCTCTCCTTCGCCCAGGTGGACGCCCGGGGGAGCGTCAACGTCAGCCTCTTCAACGGCCGCATCATCGGCGTAGGCGGGTTTATCAACATCAGCCAAAACGCCAAGAAGGTCATTTTCAGCGGTACCTTCACCGCCGGCGGTCTGGATGTCGTCTGGGAGAATGCGGTGACCCGCATCCGCCGGGAAGGAAAATTTCACAAGTTCAACGCGCAGCTCGAGCAGGTCTCGTATAGCGGCCCGTACGCCCAGGAACTCGGCCAGGAGGCCTGGTACGTCACCGAACGGGCGGTCTTCAGGCGCGGCTCCGGGGGGATCGAGCTGGTGGAGATCGCCCCGGGGGTGGATCTGGAGCGCGACGTCCTTACGCAGATGGATTTCCGTCCCCGGATCAGCGACGATCTGAAGGAGATGGACCGGCGGTTGTTCCTCGAGAGACCGATGGGGATGGCGGAGGACCTGGGGGCAAAAGCGCCCTGCCATGTGCACGCCCGGCTCAAGAAATGAAAGGATATGCCGATGTCTGACCGCAATGCGGAAATTCCAAACCCTGCCGAGGAGGCGGATGCCGTCCGGGTGACCCGGCCGCGGGCGGGCGTGGCTCTGGTTTCCATCGTATCCGCGCCGTTGGGCGTGCTGCGCCACGCCGTCAAGAGGGCGCTCTGGTCGGCCCTGCGCCGGTTGGAGGCCGATCCCGGGGTCCGCTGCATGGTGCTGACCGGTACGGGCAAGGCCTTTTCGGTCGGGTCGGATATCAGCGATTTCAGCCAGGACGTCGGGTGGCTCTTGGAGAACGATTATTGGGAAGCCGGGCTCAACCAGGCGATCGAGGACGCCCGTTTCCCGGTGATCGCCGCCTGCAATGGCCACACCCTGGGCGGCGGCGCCGTGCTTGCCCTGGCCTGCGATATCCGGGTGGCCGCCATTTCGGCTAAATTCGGCTTTCCGGAAGTGAAGGTGGGCGCCTTCGCTTCGGGCAGCGGCACCCAGCGCCTCCCCCGACTCGTGGGTCGCGGCCGCGCCCTGGATCTGCTCCTGACCGGTCGGATCATCGACGCCGCTGAAGCCCTCTCGTACGGATTGGTCGAGTACGTCTTCCCGAACGGGGAAATGGTCGAAAAAACGCTCGATATGGCTGAAGGGATCGCGGCGTTTCCGGGGGCGGTCACCGCCGCCACCAAGCGTTGCGTCAACGTGGGCCTGCGCGAGGGCATCCGTTCCGGTCTGGCCCTGGAGCAGGAGCTGCGCGTCCGGACCGGCCGCGGCGCCGACGCCTCCGAAGGCCGGCAGGCCTTCCTGGAGAAGCGCCCGGCGCGATTCAACGTCAACGAACCCCAGGAGGAATAGTCGTGCGACTCGTGAGCTTCCGGCGCCTTGCGCAAACCCGCATCGGCGTTCTCCACGGCGAGAAGGTGATCGATCTCAACCGGGCCTATCGGGCCTGTCTTGAATCCGCCTGCGAGCTCATTCCCCGCGGCTCGCCGCGGGGTAAGCGAGCAAAAAAATGGTTTGTTCCTCTGAAGGATCGAAGGTTCTCCGCAGCTTGCTGCGGAGAGCTTCAATCCGCCGGTGAGCAGATCGATCCGTTCGATGCGGACCGCACCGTTCCGGCGGAGATGATGGATTTTCTGGCAGGCGGCGCGACGACGATGGACGCCGCCCGGCGCGCCCTGGCGTTTCATAAGGAGCAGGTGGACGACGGTGCCGCTCTGCCTTACGACCGGGCCGGCGGGGTGTGCTTTCCCCTTGAAGAGGTCAAGCTGCTCGCCCCCGTCCCCCGGCCGGGGAAGATCATCTGTATCGGTTTGAACTATCCGGGCGCGATCGACGCCCCGCGTCCCGAATACCCGGTCATCTTCCTGAAGGCCGCAAGCTCCGTGATCGGCCCCGGCGACACCGTTTATATTCCGCGTCTCAGCCGGCAGATCTTCACCGAGGCCGAGCTGGCCGTGCTGATCGGCTCCCGCGCCAAGCACCTGACTCCGGAAAAGGCGCTGTCGTGCGTGGCCGGCTATACGATGGCCAACGATCTCGGCGCGAGCGACCTGGAGAAACGCACCTCGCAGTGGACGACCGGCAAGCTGATGGACACCTTCTGCCCGCTCGGTCCATCGCTTGTCACCACGGACGAGCTGCGTCAGACCGACGACCTGACGATGACGACCCGCATCAACGGCAAAACCGTCCAGCGGGGAAACTCCCGGGACATGATCTTCGCCGTGCCCTTCCTGGTAAGCTACGTCTCGGAGCTTGCCACCCTCGAGCCGGGGGATGTGATCCTGACCGGAAGCCCCAAACTGATGAACGGCGAGCCGGCCCCGATCGTTTTCCTGAAACCCGGCGACGTGGTCGAAGTGGAGATCGGCGGCCTCGGCATCCTTCGGAACCCGGTCGCCGACGAACCGATGGAGAGAGGATGATATGACGGACAAAACGTATCCGATGGCCTTCGTGACCGCACCCGGCGTGATTGAATTCCTCCCGCATGAGCGGGTCCCCCTTGCCCCGCAGGAGGTGCGACTGGCGGTCAAGGCAGCAGCCATCTGCGGCAGCGACCTACACATCTTCAAGGGCAAACATCCCTCCGCCCCGCTCCCCGTCAGCGTGGGGCATGAACTGGCAGGCGTTGTGATCGAGACCGGCCCTGCCGTGACGAAGGTCAAGCCCGGCGACCGCGTCACCGTGGAGCCGGTGATCGCCTGCGGAACCTGTGATCCCTGTCGCCGCGGCAAATATCACCTCTGCCGGAATATCAGCTTCCAGTACCGCAAGGGGCAGGGCGCCTTCGCCCCCTATTTCACGGCGCACGAGGACCATGTCTTCCGCCTTCCCGAAGGCCTCTCCTATGAGGAAGGCGCCCTCGTCGAGCCCCTCTCCGTGGCGCTGCACGCCGTGCAGAAAAGCGGCGTCCGTCTGGGGAATACCAGCGCCGTGTTCGGCGCCGGGGCCATCGGGCTTTTGGTGACGATGCTGCTGAGGCAGGCATCCGGCGGTAAGACGTTCATCGTGGACGTGCACGACTTCCGCCTGAAAAAGGGGCTGGAATTGGGCGCCGGCCGGGCCATCCACAACCGCCGGGAGGATCCCCTGGAAGTGATCCTCGCCGAGACCGGCGGGGCGGGCGTGGACTTCTCGTACGAGGCAGTCGGGATGGAGATGACCCTCGCCCAGGCGCTCCGGGCGCTCCGCAAGGGCGGTACGGCGACGTTGCTGGGCATTTTCGAGGAATCCCCCGTCAGTGTGCCGGTCAACCTCTTTGTTCAGAAGGAGATCGCCCTGCTCGGTTCGCAGGGCTACAACTGGGATTTCCAGGATGCCCTGGCCCTCCTCGATCGAGGCTGCCTGGATCTGAAACCCCTCATTACGCACCGCATCGCCTTGGAGGGGCTGCAGTCGGGTTTTGAGACGCTTTTGAACCCTGCCGCCCCTGCCGTCAAGGCGGTGGTTGTCATGGGATAGTCTGCTGTTCTTATCGTAGTATGGGTCGGGAGGGAAAAGATGAGATTCAAGAATCAGGTCGCGATCGTCACGGGAGCGGCGAGAGGCATCGGTAGAGCCATTGCCCTGGCCTTTGTCGGGGAGGGGGCTAAGGTCGCCCTCGTGGATATCGACGGGGAGCATCTGGAGAGATTTCGTGAGGAGATCGTCGATCGGGGGGGACAGGCCCTGCCCGTGCCCTGCGACATTTCAAAAAGTTCCGACGTGAAGGAGATGGTGGATCAGGTTCTCAAGACCTTCGGCCGGATAGACGTCCTCGTCAACAACGCCGGCATCATCCGCCGGGGAACGATCGAGACGATGACGGAGGAGGACTGGGACCGGGTCATCGCCATCAATCTCAAGGGGACCTTCAACTGCTGCAAGGCCGTGGTGGAACCCATGAAACGGCAGGGCGGTGGGAACATCGTGAATGTCTCTTCCATCTCCGGAAAGATGGGGGACATCACCTCCGCCCCCGGGTACGGCCCGTCCAAGGCCGGGGGGGATGCACTGATGAAGACCCTGGCCCGACAGCTCGCCCCCTACGGCATCCGAGCCAATGCCGTCGCCCCGCATGCCATCGAGACGGAGATGAGCGCCCAGTGGTCCGAGGAAAGAAGGAGGGAGATCATCGCCGCCATTCCACTCGGCCGTCTCGGGCAGCCCGAGGATGTGGCCGAGGCCGTTCTCTTCCACGCATCCGGGGCGGCCTCGTTCATCACGGGGGAGCTCCTCGACGTCAACGGGGGCGCGCTCATGGATT
>VFSW01008860.1_pt1 | contig 14411 bp, 10 predicted proteins | sample 5358111 | NCBI WGS metagenome assembly VFSW01 (sample SAMN11554181, study PRJNA540505) | mine drainage metagenome | isolation source: sediment from site ElyBrook_90M | place: USA: Ely Copper Mine, Vershire, VT | collected 2017 | reverse complement strand
TACCGCTGAATGCTCAGGCTTTGGCAGTATTGCTGAAGCAGGTAGGTAAGCATCTTCAGCTTGTTTTTACCAAAAACGGCAAGCGTATTGCCAGGGCAAACGGTAAACTCTGGCGTAATGCGTTAAAGCGTGCTGGTATCAGTGATTTCCGCTGGCATGATTTACGGCATACGTGGGCTAGCTGGGCGATACAAAACGGTGTGACTGTTTTTGAAGTGCAGCATTTGGGTGGCTGGTCCAGCAGCCGGATGGTTGATCGGTATGCGCATTTATCGTCTGCTCATTTGGCTGCGGCGGCCAGGAAACTGGATGTGATTAGCTACGTTTCAGCTACGGTTAGTGGTATTAATGAAGAGGGTGTTTCGCTTTAAGCCTTATCAGGACTGCTCAACAAGGCTTCAAACTGTTCAATAGGCATCGGTTTGCCAAACAGATATCCCTGATAGGAATGACAACCACGCAAATCAAGAAACTCATGTTGCACTTCAGTTTCAACCCCTTCCGCAATTACATCCAGACCCAGCGCTTCGCTCATCGCAATGATGGTCTGCACGATCACAGCATCGTTGTGGTCGGTGGCGATATCGCGCACGAAGGATTGATCGATCTTGATTTGATTGAACGGCAGCAGCTTCAGGTATTGTAATGACGAATAGCCAGTGCCAAAATCATCCAGCGATAACTGTACACCGATGACTTTTAGCGCATTCATGGTGGCAACAGTGTCCTCCGTGTTATCAAGCAGCATGCTCTCCGTCAACTCCAGCTTAAGCAGCGCCGGATTGATCGCATTGTCAGCGACGACAGCTTTTACCTGGGCCACAAAGTCAGCCTGATGAAACTGCATGGCGCTGATGTTCACTGCCAGAACAAGGTGCCGCGTCCGTTCATCATCCTCCCATGCCTTGAGTTGGGCGCAAGCGCTCTCCAACACCCAAAGCCCCATGGGAAGAATCAGTCCAGTTTCTTCCGCCAGTGGAATGAATTGAACGGGGGGCATCAGGCCACGCACAGGGTGATTCCAGCGTACCAACGCCTCGGCCCCAGACGGACGCCGCCGATTATCCACCTGAATTTGATAATACAACTGAAATTGTCTGCCCTCAAGCGCATTGCGCATCTCATCCTCCAGAGATGCTCTGGCATTGATCACATCCTGCATCCTATGGTCGAAAAAACGCAGCGTATTGCGCCCGGCTTTTTTGGCCTGATACATCGCAATGTCTGCATGTTTGAGAAGCTCTTCCGCATTCTGCTCTCCATTAAACACGGTCGCACCGATGCTGCCTGAACTGCGAAATGCATGCGCGTTTAGCTGATAAGGCTCACTCAACGCAGCGAGAATTTTCTCGCCAACCGCCTCCGCCTGCTCCGACGCCTCCAGCATATGCTCGCTCAAGCTTTCGAGTATCACCACGAATTCGTCCCCTCCCAACCGTGCCACGGTATCGCCTTCGCGCACACATGCAACCAGCCGTCCGGCAACCTGTTGCAACAGCAAGTCCCCCATGGCATGCCCCAAAGTATCGTTAAGGGTCTTGAAATTGTCGAGGTCGATGAACAACACTGCACAATTGCGCTCACCGCGCGCACTGGAAGACAATGCATGCTGCATCCTGTCAAGCAGAAGCTGCCGGTTGGGCAGTCTGGTGAGCGGGTCATGAAAAGCCAGTTGCCGGATTTTTTCTTCCGCCGCCTTGCGATAGGATATATCGTGACTTGAAGCAAAAAGATATTGCTTGCCATCTATCTCCGCACCGGTCGTGCTGATTTCAACCTCAATCAGCACCCCATCTTTTCGTCTATGCCTGGTTTCAAACCGGGTATCCTTCAATAAAACCAGCGCGCTGAAGCGAGACATCAACTCTTCGCGTGACCACTGCGCATCCCAGTCGGTCACATTCAATTTTCTGACCTCTTCCTGTGTGTAGCCCAGCATCTGGCAGAAGGTATTGTTGGCCTCAACCACGTTACCCTGAATATCCATGATGTGTATGCCTTCGAGCGCAGAATTCATCAGCGCCTGCTGCATCAGAACAAGCACTTTGCTTTCATGTTCGATTCGCTTTCGAACGCTTATATCTCGAAAGAAGGCGAAGAACTGCTGCAACTCTGGCATGTAACCGACAGAGACCTCCAGATCAAACAGATGCCCGTCTTTATGGCGGTGCCGGGTTTCAAAGAGGTCGTGACCTTCAACCAGAATTTTTTTGATGCGCGCCTGCATCATCCGATCATCTTCAAGCGCGTCGAGCTGGCTGATGTGCATCTGCAAGAGCTCATCGACCGTGTATCCTGACATGTTTGCATAAGCCTGATTGACTTCCAGCAAGTTACCCTTTTCATCGACGCCCCAAAAACCTTCATGGGTGTTGCTGACAACCTGTGTGTGGTATCTCATCAACGACTCAGATTTCTTGCGTTGGGTGATATCGCGACTGGATGCAAAAAACAATACTCGCCCTTCTATTTCAATGCCTGTAGCACTCACTTCGACATTGATCAACGTACCGTCTTTGCATCTGTGCACAGTCTCAAACCTTGCGCTTTTATCAAGCAAATCCTGCAATCTTGCCGGCAGCTCCGCCTTTGACCACTGCACATCCCAGTCAGCCATGTTAAGTGTATTTGCCTCTTCCCGGGTGTAACCCAGCATATCGCAGAATGAGTCATTGACTTCTATGACATTGCCCTGTGTATCCATGATATGAATGCCGTCCAGCGCATTTTTCATCAATGCCTGATAACGCCCAAGTTGTGGTTTAGCTTCTTTCATCATTTTCCAGACTCACATCTTCCCAATGAAAAATCACGCCGACCGTTTTTGTTACTTTTAAATCATCCACCAAGCACTTGCAAGCGATGGTAAATTTTAGCCATATGACTGCACACTATCAGAATCTTGTACACTTTATGTACGCTTACGCCAACCTAACTCCCTGCAATAGTCATACCCTCAACCAGGACAGAGCCGCACTGGCGCGATCCTTGCACCAGCACATCGCGACCCACCGCCACAATGTTGCGGTACATATCCTTGAGATTGCCCGCGATGGTCACCTCATGCACCGGATACTGTATCTCGCCATGCTCTACCCAGAAGCCCGCCGCGCCGCGTGAGTAGTCGCCCGTGATGGAATTGACTCCCTGCCCCAAAAGCTCGGTGACCAGCAAACCCTTGTTCATTGTTTTCAATAAACCTGCCAGATCAAGATCGCCCAAGCCTGATGGTTGCATGATCAGATTGTGATTGCCGCCCGAATTGCCGGTGGTATGCAGCCCCAGCTTGCGCGCAGAATAGGTGCCGAGAAAATAACCCCGCAGCACGCCGTTTTCCACGATGTTGCGACGCTGAGTTTTTACGCCCTCGTCATCGAAGCTGCCAGAAGCCAGACCCCTTGGGATATCCGGTATATCAGTAATATTGATATGCGAAGAAAATGCCGGCTTGTCCAGCTGCTCAAGAAGGAAGGACGATTTCCGGTAAAGGCTGCCACCGCTCACCGCACCCACGAAGTGACCCAACAGACTGCTGGCAACCGACGAATCGAACAACACAGGTGCCTGCATCGTTGCGATCTGCCTGGCGCCCAGACGCCGCACCGTGCGTTCAGCGGCAAGGCGCCCCACTTCCTGCGCGCTTTTCAGATCTTTCGCACAGCGCGCCACGCTGTACCAGTAATCGCGCTCCATCGCATCGTCCTGCTCGGCGATCACCGAGCAGCTGATGCTGTGGCGCGAAGTGGGGTAGCCGCCGACAAAACCCAGACTGTTGACCAGCACAAATTGCGCCTCATGCACGTTCACAGTCGCGCCTTCCGAATTCTGAATGCGTGCATCAAAGTCAAGCGCGGTCCGCTCGCATTCTTTTGCAAGCTCAATGGCCTCTTCAACCTGCAAATCCCAGGGATGATACAAATCAAGGTCGGGAAAATTGCGCGCCAGACTGTCCTCTTCGGGCAGACCGGAACAATCATCGACCGCGGTATAGCGCGCAATGGACAGCGCCGCATCCACCGTGTCGCGTACGGCCTGCGGGGAAAAATCCGAGGTGCTGGCATTGCCGCGCTTCTGACCAATGTATATCGTGATGCCCAGCCCCTTGTCGCGATTGTATTCTATGGTTTCCACCTCGCTCTGGCGCACCGTGACCGCTTGACCAAAACCTTCGGAGACCTCGGCTGATGCGGCGGTAGCACCTTGCCGCTTTGCATAGCTCAGCATATCCTCTGCGATGTTGCGCAGATTGTCAGCAGAGTTGGAAAAACGTTTTTGAGCCTGTGGATCTTCTACGGACGACATGGGTTTGTTCATAACTTCAAGCTGTTAAATGACGAAAGGCGTTATCATAGCAGCATCTGACAGCCACATTGCATACCATGAACCCTCACGACGATTTAGAACACCCAGTCGAACACATCGACCATGACGAGCAGGACGACCTGCTTGACGAGGACGAGATTGAAGAAAATGATCAGGACGAAGATGATCAGGATGAAGATCAGGACGAAGACGAAGATCAGGACCAAGATCAAAAAGCCGCGCCCGCCCCGCTAAAACCACAGGGCCGCGGCTTGCGCAGCCTGGCAGTTGAAGAAGAGGAAGAGCTGCCGCCCAGCAAGACCAAGATCAAGAAACAGATGCACGAGCTGCGGGATCTGGGCGAAGAGCTGACAGAACTGGGGAAAGACCAGATAGCGCAACTGGACATTCCTGAAAACTTGCGCGATGCAATACGCGAGATGCACCGCATGAAAACATTCGGCGCAAAACGCCGCCAGATGCAATACATCGGCAAGCTGATGCGCGATGTGGACACCGCGCCCATCATCGCCAAGCTGAACACATGGAAAGGCACATCGCAGCAGCACATCGGCTATATGCATCAGCTGGAACGCTGGCGCGAACGCCTGCTGGAAAACGACGCCGCGTTCACCGAGCTGCTGTCCCAATATCCACAAACCGATGTGCAACGCCTGCGCACGCTGATACGCAACACCATCAAGGAAAGGGAAGCCGGGAAACCTGCCAAAAATTACCGCGAGATATTCCAGGTACTGCGCGAAACCATCCCCGAACCTGTCTAGTCAAAAGGCCGTAAGCATGAGCGAAATTCTTGCACACATCCTTCTTGAATCGGGGAAAAATCCGCAGTACAGCATCATCTGGCTGCATGGCCTGGGCGCCGATGGGCAGGACTTTGTGCCCATCGTCGATGATTTAAGTCTGCCCGTCGCGGTGCGCTACATTTTTCCGCATGCGCCTCGCCGACCGGTCACCATCAACGGCGGGTTTGTGATGCGCGCCTGGTATGACATCGTAAACGATAATCTTTCGACAGAGCTCAAGACAAGTATTGATTCTCAACAGGATGAGACAGGCATACGCGCGTCCCAGACTGATGTCGAAGCGCTGATCGCAAAAGAAGTCGAGCGCGGCATCGAGCCTGCGCATATTTTTCTGGCAGGATTCTCTCAAGGCGGTGCCATTGCGTTGCACACCGCCTTGCGTCAGAACGTGCCGCTGGCAGGCGTTCTGGCACTCTCTACTTATTTACCGCTTGCCTCCAGCGCTCAGACAGAATCCACACCAAGTTCGAGGCAAACCCCCGTTTTCATGGCGCATGGAACCCACGACCCCATCGTACCCCACGCGCTGGGCATCGCCTCAAGGGATGCTTTGAAGTCGCTGGATTATAAAGTGGAATGGCACGAGTATGCGATGCAGCACACGGTTGTTGATCAGGAACTGCGCGACATCGAATCATGGCTCATCAAAAGAATGCAGGATTCAGGCGCCAGGATTTGAGATTCAGTATTTGTCCCCGAAAGCTGAGCACTGAATAGCTCAGATCTCTTCTGACGTGTCGTGAGCAACAACTCAAAGTGACAAAAATGGATAATGGCGCAATCTAAAAGCAGATGAAGTACATAGGTTTACTTGGTTTCTCTCCGTCGCCAAAGAAAGTAGAGCAGCGGTATCACCAGCAATGTCAGCGCGGTAGATGCGAAGGTGCCGAATATCAGCGACACCGCCAAACCACCGAAGACAGGGTCGGTCACCATGATCGCAGAACCCAGAATGATAGCCAGCGCAGTCAGCAGGATCGGCCTGAAACGGATAGCCCCTGCCTCGATCACCGCAGCCATGACGCTGTAGCCGCGCGCTTCATACTCGATGATGAAGTCGATCAACAGCAATGAATTTCTCACCACGATGCCTGCCAGCGCAATGACGCCTATCATGGAGGTCGCAGTAAACGCCTGGTTCGTTAGCCAATGCCCGAGGAACACGCCGACCAGTGTCAGCGGAATCGCACCCATCACGATCATCGGAATCACAAAGGATTTGTAATACCCGACCAGCACCAGATAGATCAGCACCAGTGCCACGATGAAGGCGCTGCCCAGGTCACGGAATACATCCAGCGTCAGCCGCATCTCGCCGCCCCACAAAATCTGATAGCCTGTGAGATCCTTGGGCTGTGCATCGTTGAAACCCAGGTTTGCCGTCGTAAAATGTTCACCGGCCAGCGTCTTGTCATCGAGCATTTTGTCGAGCGCAAGCACCGCATAAACGGGACTCGAGTGCAGCAACTCTCCGCCGACCATCACCGTCTGGTGCTGGTCACGGTCATAGACAGGCTTGGCCTCGATCACCCGGCGCAGCGTGGCAATCGAAGACAGAGGCACTTGCTGCCCCATCGCATTGACCACCGTCAGCGAGAGTACCTGACCCGGCAACTGGCGCTCTTTGCGCGGCAGGCGCACGATCATGTTGATGGGTTCTCTGGCTGATTCAACATGCAGTGATCCGATCGAAAATCCGCTGACATAATCGTGTATCAGCTTGGCAACCTGTGCAGGCGCAATGCCTGCCAGCGCCGCCTTCTCGGCATCGACATGAATCTCATAACTGTCGGCGTTGGCCGTGACTGAATCGTCAGCATTGATGATGCCATAAACACGATTGAAGTCATCATTAACGACGGCTGCCGCCGCGCGCAGCGTGTTGTAGTCAGGACCGTACAACTCGGCCAGTATCTGCGCCTGTACAGGGGGGCCCGGCGGAGTCTCGTAAATTTTGATTCTGGTATCCGGATAAATCTTTCTCAGAGGAGCCAAGGCTGTATCAAGTTTCGACACAATCTCATGCGAACTTGCCGAACGCTCATGTTTATCCTGCAGATTGACACGGATCTGCGCAAGATTCGTCCCGCGTTTCAGAATGTCACCGCGCACCAGTGCGGCGAAGTCCGGCGTCGCAGTGACACCCAAATAAGTCTGGTAATCGACGACATGATCGGTATGCGCGAGCACATCTCCCACCGCGCGCGCGACTTCATCGGTACGTGCCAGCGCAGTACCTGCAGGCGTATCGACTTCGAGCAAAAAAGTGTTGGTATTATCATTCGGCAGCATCTTGAGCTCCACGCCCATCGTGCTTAACGGGCCGTTCATGCCCGAGGGGCGGATGAACTGCCAGAGAGGTTGCAGCATGGCGAGTGCTAGCAACACCACAACGATCAGAAACAGCCTGTTGCGGCGGCGACTGTCGTGAAGCAACGGTGTAATCACGCTGACGTAGGCGCGATGCAGCGGGTCCTTTGGCCTGGCATCCTGCTCTTCCAGGGTCGGCGCCTTTTCCAGCTCTGCCAGCGCCTTTCCCCTGAGCATGCGATAAGCCGCCCACGGCACAACCATATAGGCGATGAGCAATGAGGCGACCATCGCGACCGGCACGTTGAACGGAATCGGCTGCATGAAAGGCCCCATCATGCCGGTGACAAAAGCCATCGGGATGAAAGCCAGTATGACCGCAATCGTGGCCACATTGGTGGGGTTGCCAATTTCATTGGTAGCCAGCACCAGTGCCTCCTTGAAATTCGCAGCGCCTCCGTGATGCAGATGGCGGTGGATATTTTCCACGACCACAATAGCGGCATCCACCAGAAGACCCAACGACAGTATCAATGCGAACAGCGTGATCCGGTTCATGGTCTGACCCGCGACAAGCCCGACCGTCAATACAACGAACAGAATCAGCGGCACCGTCAGCGTCACAATGGCAGCTTCACGCCAGCCCAGAAAGAAAAGCAGCACAACCACAACGGATGCAATCGCAATGCCCAGATGTTCGACCAGTGTATTCACCGCATCGTTTGCCTTCGCACCGTCATCGCGCGTCACACTCACGCTGACACCCTCTGGTATGGCCTCACGCTTCAACGATTCGAGTTTGGCAAGCACTGCATTTGCCACCACCACTGCATTGGTGCCGGATTTTTTCGCAATCGCAATCGTCACCGCCGGCGCTTCGCCCTTGAAAGCCGGATGCTGCTTTGCAGGACCGAATGCGAAGTGGGAAGCCGAGTCCACTTCAGCAGGTCCGTCCTCGATGCTCGCCACGTCCTTGAGAAAAACAGGACGGCCTTTGGGCGCGCCCAGCACGACATTGCCCACATCTTTTACACTGCTCAAAAAGCCGTTGAAACGAAGCGGTATGTTTTTGTTGTTGTCGACCAGATCCCCCGACGGCATGGACATATTGGTCGCACCCAGCATGCGATCCACCTGATCAAGAGCAAGACCTGCAGCGGCGAGTTTCTGCGGATCGATGTTGATGCTGACGGCACGAGGATGGCCGCCTGTAATTTCGGTGAATGACACGCCGGGAATATTTCTCAACTGTTCCAGCACGCGCTCTGCAACATAACGTAATTCGTAGTCGCTTTGTTTGCCCGATGCCAGCGTCAGCGTCATGATAGGCACATCGTCCACGTTGATGGGCTTGACGATGGGCTGCATCGCACCGGGCGGCATGCGATCCATGTTCTGCATCAGCTGGTTGTACAGCTTGACCAAGCTTTTTTCCTGGTCCTGCCCGACATCAAACTGAACCGTCACCACGCCATAGTCATTCACCGCATAACCGAAGGTGTGCTTCACACCCGCCTGCGCGTTCATGATCGCTTCGAGCGGCTTGACGATCATGTTCTCCACTTCATCTGCCGTCGCACCCGGCTTGGCAACGATGATGTTGGCCGCAGGAACCACGATCTGCGGATTGTATTCGCGCGGTGTCACCATCATCGCAACGAGACCCACCAGCGTGATGGCCAGCATGATCATCGCGGTAATCTTCGACAGCAGAAACGTCTTCGCCAGACGCCCTGCAATATTCATGCTCTGAATAGGCTCGCTCATTGTGCCTGGCTTCCCGTCAGACTCACGCGATCACCGGAATCAAGTTCGCTTGCATTGGTAACGACGATCTTCTCGCCCGGATTGAGTCCTGCCTCTATTCCGACCATGCCGCCGCTATCGTTCCCTGTCCTTATCATGCGGTAGTGGGCAATGCCCTCAGCATCCACCACAAACACGCCGGTAATGCCCGCGCGCTGCAAGACAGCAGATTTTGGCACGCTGATCCCCTGACGGCTGCCCACATCAAAGCGCACACGTGCGAAAGCGCCACTGGTCAATCCTTTTGCACCTGTCACATCAAGCTTGACCAGATGGGTATGCGACATGGCGTCCGCAGCGGAAACCAGTCGAGTGATGGTGCCCTTGTATTCCTGTCCGGCAACCTCCACTATCGCACTGCCGCCAGGCTTCAAATACGAATAGGTTTCGTCGCTCACTGATGTCTGCACCATCAACTTTTGCTGATTCTCAACCGCAAGTACAGGCCTGCCAGGGGTTGCAAGATCTCCCTTGGATGCCATCTTCTGCGTGACGACACCGTCTATCGGGGCGCGCACCTGCGCATAACGCAATTGCGACTGAGCCGTGTCAAGTCCCGCGCGGGCGGCACTGGCCTGGCTCTGTGCGACGCTATACTGTAATTTTATTTTGTCGTATTGCTGCTTGGGTATGGATTCGTCCTTGTACAAATTTGAAAACCGTTCGAAATCGGATTTGGCATCTGCCAGGCTCGCTTCCGCCTGGGCAAGTCCTGCACGCGCCTGTGACACCTGACCTTCGATATCGCTTGGATCTATCGTGAAAAGCAGCTGTCCTGCCTTTACGGTATCTCCTTCGCGAACTGTCATGTCGCGGATATAACCCATCAACCGCGAGGCGATCTGAACCTGTTGCTCTGAGACTATTGTGCCCGGTGTCGCATCGTATAAAGGAATCGCGCTCAAACTCAAAGTCAATGTCTGAGCCTGCACTGTTTTCATCTTGTTATCGTCGCTCTGATCAGGCGCATGACACCCCGCCAGCAAAAAGAATGTTGCTATAACGCCCGCGTACATCTTCATTCGTTTTCTCCCTGCGTTCATAATTGACCGCCATCAAGTTTTCCCACGGCAAGACGCAATGCCGAACGCTGCACGGTCAGCTGATAGCGCGCAGCCACTTCATCAGCGCGTGTCTTGTCCAGCTGCGTCTGTGCCGCCAACACTTCGACCATAGTTGTGACGCCGTTCTCATAGCGCTTGGCAACCAGGCGCTGCGCTTCCTCCGCCTGTGCTACCGCTGCAATACGCGCATTCACCCGGGACTCAGCCTCGAGAGCTCCCCGCCATGCATCCACCACCTGAAAGCGCACGCCTTCTTCAGCCGCCTTAAGTTTCACCTGCAACTCGATACGGGCCGCCTCTGCGCGTCCAACCGCGCCTTTAGTGACACCAAAATCGAGCAGCTGCCAGGAAAGCACACCTGCCAGCGTATATGAGGGCGCTGACTGTTGCAGCGTCGGCGCATTCCATTCCTGCCTGACCATCGCATTAAAATGCGGATAAAAATCCGCGCGTGCGACCTTAACGCCTGCGTTTGCGGCAACCAGCTGGCTGCGCATCGCGTTGACACCCGGATTCGTTTCGACCGCTTCCGCCTGAAGCTGAGCGACATCGCCTGCCAAGGGGCCCGGCGTAAAATCAGGTCCGATTTCAAGCGGTTCATCAAGCGGCATTCCCAACAGCAAATGCAACTGGTCTACCGCTGCGGCTTCCGCCCGCCTGGCTTCATCCAGCCTCACCTGAACGTCTGCGAGGTTCATTTGCGCAAATAACAAATCGCTTCTGATGACCATGCCCTGATGCATCAGATTCCGGGTGGTCTTGACATAAGCTTCTGCGGTTGTTTTTGCCTGCTCCGCCACTTTGACGTAACTGCGTGCGCTATGTACGCCCTGATAAGTCTGTATGACACGGAACACAATCTGCTGGCGCGCCGCCTCATCACCCGACTGTGCCGCCTTGACGAAACTGCGTGCCTGATCGACGTAACCCGAAATCATGCCGCCGTTGTACAGCGGAATTAGGAGTTCCATCCGGGTATTGTAGTTATTGACTGAGCCGGGATAATTCAGATTCGTGGGTGCGACGCCCAGTGCGCCAGGCCCGGTAAACTGGCCCGCACCAAAATCGTTGAACGTGGCGCCACGCTGCGAGAGCTTGAGGCCAAACGCATTCAACGCATCATTAGTACGCGTACCCGTGATGGACGCTGTAAGCTTGGGCAGACGCCCACCCTGCGCCTGGCTCAATGCTGCTTCCGCTGCTGTCAGCTGCGCAGCACTCACCTCTATATCAGGATTCTGTTTAAGCGCAATATCGACGCATTGCTGCAAGTCAACGCCAAAACTGGCTGACCCCCAGAGCAGCAACGCAATTGCGCCAGCGCCTAGGCGCATCCCATTCAATGAAATCATTCCTTATCTCCGTTCATCATGCAAGGAAATCCCGATCCAGCACACTTCAATGATGCGACTTCGCCATCAACTTGAACATTTTAAAATTGATCACGAGGAAACGCACCGACTGCCAAATCAGCGATGTCCTCATGTAACGCGTGAATCCGGTCGGAGCCGGCGGATAGTAAGCCTGCTGGTATGGTTCTTTATTGGTGTTCAACATATTCTGCTCCTGAAAAATTTTTCGCGGGTTAATCCGGTATGAACGACCAACCCGGCTTCATTTTTGCCTGATATATAAAGGCGTGATGCAACAAGTGCTTCATCCAGTGTCCGGCCAGACCGATTTCACCGAAAGTCAGATCGATATCGCGGCCATAGTCCGGATACTTCTCAAAGTCCGGCACGACCGGAAATACCGTCATCGTGGCGGCGGTGCCCCGGAAAAAACCGGCTCCGGTAGAAGCCACACACGCGGCTCCCATTTCGGCCATCGATGCCGTATGGGTTGGTTTATCGGCGCCGTTAATCATATCGCCGATACTCTTGGCTACTGCCATCGCCATGGCCGCCGACGGCATGCCGGTTCTTGGCGCCGTCGGATTAATGGGCGTTCCATTCGCACTCTGCATCGGCTTGCTGATCAGATGCGGTGTCGCAAAAGCAATACCGACCGCAAAGATATTGCGGTAAGCGGGTGTCTGATAAGTCCGAGGCCAGTCCTTGGCACTCCACTCAAGATAAGGACGAGGAGTGTAGTCGGCATCCACCTTCATGAAGCCGTTGGGTGCAAAAAGCTGGCTTGTAATATCACTTCCCGCCTTATCATAAGCCTTCAGTCCAACTCCTGCAAAGGGTGGAATCAGCATGGAAAAATCAAATTCCTGTTCGTGGAAGGTGCCGTCCATGGTTTCATAATGGATTTTTCCCGCTTCGACTTTTTTCACATGAGCACGCGTGATCCATTCGATTCCGCGTTCAACCATCAGCGATTCGGCAAAAGTCTTGCCATTGGTAATGTAACCGCCGCGCTTGATATGCACACCTCCCATGCCGAAATCGCCCAGCTCGTATTCGTTGCTGAGCCAGATGATGCGCGCCTTGTCGCGAACACCAGCCTCGCGCAACACATGATCCACATTGTATATATATTCAAAGGCTGCACCCTGACAGGTACACATGCCGTGTCCCGTGCCGATGACAACCGTGCAATTTTTGCCGGTGCGCATAGTCTGAATAAGTGCCTGAAGTTTTTCATTCGCTTCCATTGCGTGGCTGGCAGTGCAAACAGATACAGTATGCCCATGCTCTGGCCCCAATCCTTCTGTCGCACCAAAATTCAGTTTGGGTCCTGTGGCATTCACCAGATAGTCGTAGGAAATATTTTCCGTCACACCAGCTTTATCAGGATGGGTGTCTTCGACTGTGACGAATGGGTTGGCGCTGTCCGCATTGCCTTCAGGGTTGATAGACAGCCCACGCGCCTGACGAAAGTCCACCCGGGTTTTTCGGTAAACTTCGGCAAGATCGAAGGTGACCTGCTCCTGCTTCATCTGTCCGACACCCACCCAGATGTTGGAAGGGATCCAGTTCCATTTTGCATTGGGAGAGACAACAACAATTTCATGCCGCTTGTCCAATAATTTATTCAGATGCCTGGCAGCGGTATGCCCAGCGATACCTGCACCCAGAATCACAATTCGTGCCATTTTTGTCCTTTCAAAACGAGTCGAGTTATAAATAAAAACCAATGATGAGTTTCAAAGCGCATGAGATTCTTCTTGTCCGCAATGCCGGTTGGCAGGTACTGCCAGATCCATCAGACGTGGCACCGGCAAGTTCAGACTCGACATGATGGCGACAAATTCATCGCGGCTCTTGCCTGTCAGGCGCGGGTTGGATTCCCGTTCCTGCTCCACGCTTGAGACATGTTTATGCTGATAGTCGTGACCCGGATATATCAGTGTCTCACCCGGCAATGTCCATATTTTGTGCGTGATGCTGTCATACAAAGTCCCCGCATCCCCTCCCTGAAAATCAGTCCGGCCACAGGTGCCGATCAGCAGCGCATCGCCGGAAAACAGGCGGTCCCGCCAAAGATAGCTGACACAACCAGTCGTATGTCCCGGGGTTGCGATCACGGCGATGGACTCGCCCCCGAAACGGACTGCATCACCCTCCCGCAGTTGAACATCTGCGCACCTGATGCCGCTGTAAACACTTGCCATGACTTGCGCTCCCGCCTGCTCTCGCAACTGCGATGCGCAGGTGATGTGATCCGCGTGAATATGTGTCTCCAGCACACAGTGCAGTTTTAATTTTTGCTCATCAAGCAAAGACAGATACAGCGCGAGATGTTCGCGCACAGGATCAATCAGCACGGCCTCGTGTTGCGTCAGGTCGCCCAGCAGATAAGTGTAGGTGGAGCTGGTTATGTCGAATAGCTGGCGAAAATAAATCATCATGACCTCGCTGTGACGTTTTACATTGCATCTTCAAGAAAGATAGTTTCGTACAAACAACGTCCAGCCCAGCAACAGCAATGGCCATGCAATGAAAGGTCCCAGCAGCATGCGCAGCCAGCGGTTACTCGGGTCAAAACCCACACCATGCACAAACCCGGCTGACATCCCCCACATCATCAGCATGAGATATCCATGGTTGACCAGCACCTCATCATGCAACAGACCGCGCGGATAAACCGTGACGGCCAGTGCCAGACCAGCGGCCGCTGTCAGAGATATGCTGCGAGCCCATCCCTTGCTAAG
>VFSW01008859.1_pt1 | contig 14413 bp, 12 predicted proteins | sample 5358111 | NCBI WGS metagenome assembly VFSW01 (sample SAMN11554181, study PRJNA540505) | mine drainage metagenome | isolation source: sediment from site ElyBrook_90M | place: USA: Ely Copper Mine, Vershire, VT | collected 2017 | reverse complement strand
ACTCGAGTGGTCGACCGCGAAGTGTCGGCCCACTACATTTATCCCTACGTGCGGACGCTGCTCCGTACGCTGCCTAGAGAAAGACTGTCTTGGGTGTCACCGCTGCAACGATTTGACCTGGACGATTCTAAAACCATTGATGACGTTGAGTTGAATCGACGATGGACCGCCTTCCACCGGTCCACGCGCTCGACGTCGAGCAATCCGATCCGCCGTATCGGCGGAGCATTGCTCAAAGAGGACTCAGCCCGCTACCGAGCCGTGCGTCGCGTCGTGTCGCCGTGGCTCGGACGCGACCACGTCAAAGCCACTAGCCCGGGATCGGACCCGCACTCCATGCGTGATGAGACATCGGCGTTCCCGACGAATTTCATCATGGATCAAGATCCTCCCTCACCACCGAGCCTGCCTCGCGAGACTCGACGCGAGGTTCTGGTCTTGGTACTGGACGAGAACCACGCAGAGTGCGACACCATCGTCGAGAATCTCAACTTGAGCCTTCGCGCGACGGAGGCGACGTGGATCATGTTGGTCGACTCCAGCACGACCGGTGACGAACGCGACATCGCTCTGCGAGCTCTCCTTGCGCGAGCCGATGCGGGGATCGATGTCGTCTACGCGGACGAGACGGGACCGATCAGTGTCCAACCCGTCTTGAAACCGGCCGCCATCGGTCCTCACACGCTGCTCAGTTACAACGTCGTTGGCCGACCGGCACTGATCCGCACGACCACCTTGTTGAGTATCGAGGGTTTCCGTCGCGATGCTGGATGGGCCTTCGAGCACGACGCCTATCTGCGCATCCTCGAGAACGGAGGAAGATTCGTCCACGTGGCCAAAGTCCTGCCCGCGGGTCGTCCCGACGTGGCCTTCCACGCCGAGCACATCGACGTCGCTACGTTGCACGCCACCTCGTCAGCCCTAGCGCGCCGTGGCTGGAAGGGCTCGGTCGACGTTGCAACGGTGACGGGAGTCAGTCACTGGAGGCTCGACGTTCCGAGCCCGGCTCCCTCGATCGACGTCGTCATACCGACGCGAGACCGAATCGATCTCGTACGTCGCTGCCTGCAGTCCATCGAACGCTCCACGTATCCGAACTACGACGTCATCATCGTGGACAACGACTCGGTTGAACCTGAATCGATCGAGTTCTTCAACACCACCCAGTATCGAGTCGTCAGGTCACCTGGTGCGTTCAACTACGCGAAGATCGTGAATCAGGGAGTCGAGCATTCAACCGCCGATTTCGTCATTACCCTGAACAACGACACCTTCGTTCTGAGTGCGGACTGGTTGGAGCAAATGGTCGCACTCGCCTCGCTCGACGATGTCGGGGTGGTCGGCGTCTGTCTGCTGGACCGAACCGGCGCCCACGAACATGACGGCTTCGTCATCTCCCCCTACCCACAACATCTGCGCATGGGTTCGAACTATCCGCTCCAGGACCAGTACACCGCCGCCACTCGCGACGTGATTGCCGTCACCGGTGCGGCCCAGATGGTCAATCGCCTCTTCTGGAAGCAGCTCGGGGGTATGGATGAGCAACTGCGCGTCGTCATGAATGACGTGGACCTTTGCCTGCGCAGCCAACTGAACGGGCGCCACGTCGTCTTCTGCCCCGACGTGCAGATCTTCCATTATGCGGGTTCATCGCGCGGCAGCCTCGACCCCATCGAAGATCGAAATCGGTTCATCCGTCGCTGGGACATCTTTGGCACCTTCGATGATCCCTAGGTGCCAGAGTCGATCGACCTCTACGGCAACAGTTTCATCTATCGATACCGATGAGGTCGTGCGAGCCCAGCGCTGAGCTATCGCCGACGGTAGCCTGAAGACGAGTCTCGCTGCACTGGATCTTCGCGCCCGAGGGCGGGCCTGAAACCACGGCAGTTTCAAAGAGAGGCCATCGCGGTAACGCAATGGATTGAGGTTGGTGCGATGAGTGTCACGATCTTCGGGGTGATCGCGGTGAGTTTCATGATGTCCATGTATGCACTCGAGTCCAGGGGTCGAGGGTTCATACTGCTCTTCGCACTGGGCTGTGTGTTGTCGAGCATCTACGGGTTCGCCAGTCACGCGTGGCCCTTCGGGGTCGTCGAAGGACTCTGGACTATCGTCGCGCTTCGCCGATGGCGAAACCAATGACTCGTCATCGTCGCTGCGTGTCGCTCTTGCTGGTGGTTGGCGTCTTGGCCAGCGCTGGTATCTCCGAAGGTGCGTTTGCGACGAACCTCGTTCAAACCACCGTGAAGCCATCATCGGGCGCGCCACTCACCAAGATGATGCGCGAACTTTTCGCGGCGATATCGAGTGACCCCGTGGGCCGCGCGAACTCCCTGTTCTTTCCGCGCGCCGCGTACGTATGGATGAAGACCGGCGAGATCTCCAATCCGGGCGCCGACTTCGATGGTCGCCTCTTGGCCTTTTACCGCCTCGACCTGCAGGCCTATCACCAACGTCTGGCCAGTCACCCGACAACGGTCTTCGTGCGGGTCAACGTCAATGCGCGCCTCGCTAACTGGATACCCCCGGGCACGTGCGAGAACCGTGTTGGCTATTGGCACCTTCCCGGTGTTCGACTCGTCCTTCGAAGCGGTCATCGCATCGAATCGGTTGCGATTGACTCCTTGATCTCATGGCGCGGTGCCTGGTACGTCGTCCATCTGGGCCCGAATCCGCGACCGCGCAACGTCGGTACCGTGGACAGTTTCGCCTTGGGTCCGGGCATCGCGGGTCCGGGCGGAGGATGCTGAAGCACTCGGGCCCTCACGCCGGTGGCGAGATGACTCCGGCTGGACCGATCAACGCGGCCGAGGCACCGAAATCCTGTCGTGAGAGTTGGTTGACGAAGGTCGCGGCACCTCCGGTGGGGTCGAGCGTCGCTTGACCCGAGGGGCTCAAGACGAGCGACGTGAAGCGACCGGAGTGAAAACGTCCATCGGCGCCCAGGACCACATGCAAGATGGCCGAGAGGCGCAGGTCACCGATGGTCGCAAAGTCGTAGTAGTTCGTGAAATCGCCAAGGCTGTAATCAATGAGGTGGCCACGATACCACTGGAGCCCTCGCAAGACGTGGGGCCCACTAGCGATGACGAGGTCGGCGCCAGCGTTGATGGCAACGTGGGCGAACGCGTAAGGATTACCGCGATTCTCGCCGTAGAAGGTCTCGTAGGTTCGCGTGACGTGATCGGCCGCGGTGCCTTCGGCTCCGGCGTGCATGTAGACGACCACGACGTTTGCGAGGTGCTTGGCCCGATCGATCAATTGAACGGCCGTCGTTACATCAAGCAGGTTGTTGGTGTTGTAGTACGGCGCGAAGTCCACGAAGGCGACCTTGGTGGCGCCCTCGTGGACGATGCCGATCTCACCCGGAAGACCGGCCTGGACGATGCCGGCAGCGTGCAGTGCCGCGGTCGTGTCTAAAGCTCCCGCCGACCCGAAATCAAAGGCGTGATTGTTGGCGCTGTTCAAGATCGTGAATCCGGCCTGACGGTACGCGCGTGCGAACGACGGAGGAACGCGAAAGGCGTAGCAGTAGATCGACGGCGTCACGCATTTGGACCCCGTGCTGTTGGTCAAGGTGCCCTCGAGATTGCCAAAGACGATCGGGGCCGCGAGTGCTTGCTTCACCGTATCGAGATAGGTAGAGGGATTTGAGGGAAGTTGAGGCGTGTTTCCCAGTTCGGTGTCTCCAACGGCCGCGATGTCCACGGTGGGGCGATTGACCATGGTGCTCGTCGTACTCGACGTGCTTGAGGTACTCGACGGACCTGACGTACTCGACGTACTCGAATTCGACGTCGAGCCATTCGGTGCGGCACCCAGCGCACCTATCCCCGCGGCGCCGCCACCGAGCACGGCGACAGCGACCAGTGCGCCGATCCACGCCCGTCGGCGCGGGCGACGCGTATCGGCGCGAACGTGGCGTCCTACCATGGCTGCGGTGCTCCTGGATGTTGCGAGATGTACTCCGCGAAAAAGTCCTTGGTGCTCGAATAGAGGAATCGGTTCGGGATCTGGTTCGGATTTGGAACGAACAATGCTGGCCCGCGAGCGCCGCGGGCGGCGTAGGTGACGAAGATCGGCCATTCAGGGTTGATATCGAGTTCCAGTGCGCTCCCGGCGTGTAGACGTACCATGATCGATGCGAGGCTGGAGGAGGGCTGCGCCGGTGCGGCGACGTACAGCAGGTTGCCTCGGGCATCTACGCCAAGGGCCGTTCGCCAAACCGCCGCCAGCCCGTGCAGCGTGAGCCCCCACATCTGATTCTGCGAACTGAGCGGCGTCGCTCGAGCATTGCTCACCAGCAGCGGGAGGTTCTGTCGCGCCATGAGCACCGTTGCACCAGGTCGCGCTCCACCCGACCAGCTCACGACGTTGACCTTGCCATTGGTGTAACGAACGACCGTAGCGAGGCCCTTGATCATTGGAAAGTAGAGCGTGTGATGGGTATAGAAGCCGCCGGCACCGTCGGCTTCGTAGAAACCAGAATTGAACGTCGCCAATAGATCGGTCGATGCTGCTGGTGGCACCATTTCGGGACCCCGGTTGACCCCCGGCGACGTGGCCCCCGGGCCCTCGTAGCCGGGATAGAGCGAGAGCAAGGTTCGCGAGGTGCGTATCCACGCGACGTAGGCCACGACCGTCGGCGCCTGCGCACTGGGTGCGAAGGTCGTGGTCAGCACGGCGAACGGTCGGCCGCTCCAGGCATCCATGGGCTTCCACGGTCGACAGACCTCGATCGGCGCCTTCACCTTGGAACTGGTTGTGGAGTAACACACCGGGGCCGGAAGGTAGGTATCGGTGATGGCCCTCGCACGCGTTACGCCGTCCATCTGTGGCCCGCCTCCAAGACCACTGGGTGCAACCGATACTCCCAAGAGCGTCAGCGTGGCCATCAACGGGGCAAGTACAACCTTACGCATGCTGTTCTCTCACTCCACTCGTGCTCTCCATACTAGAGATGCGTTGCGTGTCACCGTGGTCCAGCCCCACGAAACTGCGATACTTGACCACAGGACTCTAGGGAGGCGTCGTGGGATCCAACACCACCAAAGTCAGCGAGATGGCCCGTGAGTGACCGGGTGAAGGACATCGACCTCTCCAAGAAGCTCAACCGCCAAGAATCGGAGGAGCGGGTCCTCGCCGCCCAGCGTCGCTTGACCCAACTGCGACTGTTCACCGCGGGACTGTTGAAACCTTCCGACGTCGGTCCAGGTCTGATCGTCATCTTCGAAGGCTTCGACGCCGCCGGCAAGGGTGGGGCTATTCGTCGCCTCACCGCCGGACTCGACCCACGCCACGTACGCGTCGTTCCGGTCGGTCCACCGACACCTGAGGAGAGAGGACATCACTTCTTGTGGCGATTTCAAGCTCACGTGCCAGGGCGGGGCGAAATGACGGTATTCGACCGGTCGTGGTACGGGCGGCTACTGGTCGAACGCGTTGATGAGGGACTCGATACCAAAGCATCGCACCGCTCGGCCGACGAAATAGTCGAGTTCGAAAGAATGCTCGTCAACGACGGCGTGACCATCGTCAAACTCTGGCTGCACATCTCGCAAGACGAACAGCTTCGCCGCTTCAACGATCGAGCCAATAATCCGTTGAAGCAGTGGAAGCTCACGCCCGATGACTGGCACAATCGCAGCATGCGTCCGTCCTACCTCGAGGCACTCGAGTCGATGGTCGCTCAGACCGACCAGGCGCACGCCCACTGGGATCTGATTGGCGCCGAGGACAAACACTATGCCCGAGTCGCCGTTCTGGAGACCTTGATCAGCCGGTGGGACCACGACCTGTCACGGCGCGGCTTCGAGGTCCCCCCGGCCCACGGCGGCGACTACTTGTTGTGAGTTCACTCATGGACGCCGCCCATCTGGAACACTGAGACCATGACATTTCGCTACGGAATCACGATCCCCTTCGAAGGTGTGTCACTCCCCGATCACAAGGAGTGGTTCCACCGCTTGGCCGACCTCGGTTACACCGACGTTTGGTCCTCCGAGGTCGACGGGGCAGACGGCTTCACACCGCTGACGTTGGCGGCGGCGTGGGAGTCGCGTCTGAACCTCGGAGTCGCGGTGACACCAGTGGTCACGAGAGGAGCGGGACTGATGGCGATGAGCATCGCCGCCATGGCCGAGGCGGCGCCGGGGCGATTCACGATGGGGTTGGGAGCGTCGAGTGAACCAGTCGTCCAGCGCTGGAATGGCGTGGCGTACGAGCGACCATACGCGCGCACGAGAGATGTTCTGAGGTTCGTCCAGCGAGCACTCGACGGTGAGAAGATCGACGAGACCTTCGAGACCTTCGAGGTGCACGGTTTCAAACTGTCTCGTCCCGTCCTGGAACGTCCCCCGATCCTGCTCGGCGCACTCCGGCCCGGAATGCTGCGACTGGCTGGACGTGAGGCTGACGGAGCCATCTTGAACTGGCTTGGAGCAGACGACGTGGCGACGTGCCGCGGTGAAGTCGGTGCGGACAAGACCATCGCCGCGCGACTGTTCGTCATACCGACCGAAGACGCCGATACGGCCCGTGCCATCGCCCGGCGAATGATCACCTCGTATCTGACGGTCAACGCCTACGCCGAGTTCCATCGATGGCTCGGGCGCTCTGAAATCCTCCAACCGATGTGGGACGCCTGGGCCAATGGTGACCGTAAGCTCGCCAACTCGGTCATTCCCGACTCGGTGGTGGACGACCTGATCATCCATGGTTCCTACGCGAAGTGCCGCGAACACGTCCAGCGCTACATCGACGCGGGAGTTCAGATCCCCACGCTGGCCGTGATCTCGTTCGGTGTCGACCTCATCGATGCCGTCGAAGGTCTCGCTCCGCGTTAGGTCGCGTCGCTCTCGAGAAAGTCGAGCCGGCCAGCGAACTTCTCGCGGGCCGCCGTGGTCCGAGCAGGAATGAACTCCGTGGGCACCTCGCTCGGGCTGTACTCCTTGAGTGCGTGACGCGCCACCGTCTGGCGGTGGACCTCATCGGGTCCGTCGTAGATCCGCGCGGCCCTCGCCCAGCGATACATCGCCTCGAGGGGCATGTCACACGAGTAACCCAGTGCCCCATAGGTCTGGATGGCGCGATCAATAACGTTGTGCAACACCGTCGCGCCGTAGTACTTGATCATCGCAATCTCATCGCGCGAGGCCGAGGCGCCGACTTTATCCATCTTCCAAGCCGCCTGAAGGGTCATGAGTCGCGCGGCGTGCATCTCGGCGCGCGAATCGGCAATCCAGTTCTGCACTGTTTGCTTCTCCGCCAGCAGAGAACCGTGGGTGTAACGGCTGAGGGCCCGCTCGCACATCATGTCAAAGGCGCGCTGTGACTGACCGAGCCATCGCATGCAGTGGTGGATCCGTCCTGGGCCCAACCTGGTCTGGGCGAGCAGGAAACCCGAGCCTTCGGGACCGATCAGATGGTCGGCCGGTATGTGAACGTCTTCGTAGAGGATCTCGGCGTGATTTCCGAATCGTCCGTAATGGATCTCCGGGTCGTCCATGGACCCGACGTCACGAACGATGGTCACCCCAGGCGTATTCACTGGTACCACGAACATCGAGGACCCCTGATAGGGGTGGACGTCGGGATTGGTGACCGCCATGACGATCAAGATGTCCGCGACCGAACCATTGGTCGTGTACCACTTGTGACCGTTGATGATCCACTCCTCGCCATCGAGCACGGCGGTCGACTTGAGCAGGCGCGGATCGCTGCCGGCGCTCTCGGGTTCGGTCATCGAATAACCCGAGCGGATCGTGCCTTCGAGCAGCGGCGTCAGCCACCGCTCGCGGATGTCCTCACGCCCAGTCATCTCCATGCCTGCGGCCAGGAGTTCGGCGTTGCCACTATCGGGTGCGTTATTGCCAAAGACAACCGGTCCATACGGTGACTGTCCGAGAATCTCGTGCATCAGTCCCAACTTCACTTGGCCAAAGCCCATCCCACCGAGCTCGGCGGGCAGGTGCGCGGCCCACAAGCCTCGACGACGGACCTCGTCCTGGAGCGGTTTAATGAATTTGATCATCTGGTCGTGGGCGAGGTTGAGCGTCTCGATGGGGAATATCTCCTCCTTGACGAAACCACGCATCCATTCGAGCTTCTCTTCAAATTCCGGTTCAGTCTCAAAGTCCCACGCCATGTGCGCTCCTTCTGTTGGTGCCCACTCTACGCCGGGTGAAAAACTGCCTCCGTCGTCGAGTTGCGGCGCTCCCTACACTGGAATGGTTGGCGATCGGAGCGACATGACGAAGAAGAAGAAATCCCCGAAACGAACGAGGATCGGCGTCGTGGACACGATGTTCGCCCGATACGACATGGGCAGCGCCGCCCGTGACGAACTGGCCACGTGCCCCGGCTACGGAGAGACGTTCGTCGTGCTCTCCCAGACAGTACCGGGCTTCAAGGACCTCGCCGTGGCCGCCAAGAACCTGATCGAGCGAGACGGATGCTCGATCGTGGTCGCACTGGGCATGCCCGGCAGCGCAGCTATCGACAAGCAGTGCGCCCACGAGGCGGCGCTGGGCATCATGCAGGCTCAGCTGATGACCTCCACCCCGATTCTCGAGGTCTTCGTCCACGAAGACGAGGCCCAAGACCCCGAAGTGCTCGCGTCGGTGTTCGACAACCGTTCGCGCAAGCACGCGCGCAACGCTTACTGGATGCTCTTCGAACCCGAACAGTTGAGTCAGCGGGCCGGTCAAGGGATCCGCCAGGGCTTCGACGATGCCGGCCCCCTCCAGCTGTCTGAGGAAATCGCCTAGGGCGCGGATTCACTATGCTCCACAGAGTTACCTTGCAGTAGCCCCGAGGAGGAATCAATGCCCGAAGCCGTCATCGTCGCGACTGGTCGTACTCCGATTGGTCGAGCCTTCAAAGGTTCGCTGGTCGATATGCGCCCAGATGACCTCACCGCCCTGGTGGTCCGTGAAGTGCTCGCCAAGGTCCCCCAGCTCGACCCTCACAGTGTCGAAGACTTGATGGTCGGCTGCGGGCAACCCGCCGGCGAATCCGGTTTCAACATCGCTCGCGTCGTTGCAGTTCTCGCTGGACTGGACAATGTCCCGGGCGTCACCGTCAACCGCTACTGCTCCTCCTCACTCCAGACGATCCGCATGGCCACGCACGCCATCAGGGCCGGCGAAGGCGACGTCTTCATCGCCGCGGGCGTCGAGACCGTCTCGAGGTTCGCCAGTGGTGCCTCCGACAGCGGCAAGGCCATGAATCCACTCTTCGCTGACGCCATCGCGCGTAGCCAGAGCCGTTCCGAGCGATACACCGAACACTGGACCCCCCAGCCCGGGCTGCCCGACGTCTACATCGCAATGGGTCAAACGGCGGAGAACGTCGCGGAGTTGGAGAACGTCTCACGCTTGGAGATGGACGAATTCGCGGTACGCAGTCAGGAACTCGCCGTCGCGCACCAAGCCAATGGTTTCTTCGAACGAGAGATCATTCCGGTTACCTTGCCCGATGGAACGGTGATCAACAAGGACGATGGCCCACGGGCCGGTACCACCCTGGAGAAGCTTTCGACGCTGCAGCCGGTCTTTCGCGAAGGCGGCACGGTGACCGCCGGCAATGCCTGCCCGCTCAACGACGGCGCGGCGGCGGTCATCGTCATGAGCGACGTGCGCGCTCGAGAATTGGGCATCAAGCCACTGGCCCGGATCGTTTCGAGCGGCGTCAGTGGACTGAACCCCGAGATCATGGGGCTCGGACCGGTCGAGGCGTGCCGACAGGCCCTCAAGCGCGCCGGGATGACCATCGACGATATCGACCTCGTCGAGATCAATGAAGCCTTCGCGGCTCAAGTCATACCGAGCGCGAAGCACTTGGGAATCAGTCTCGACAAACTCAACATTCGCGGTGGCGCCATCGCACTCGGTCACCCCTTTGGAATGACCGGAGCGCGCATCATGACGACACTGCTCAACTCACTCGAGGACTCGGGCAAGCGCTTCGGCATGGAGTCCATGTGCGTGGGTGGTGGCCAGGGTATGTCCATGATCGTCGAGCACCTGGGCTGAACGAGGTCATAAAGCGAACGCCACTCGAGCGCACCCGCGTGTACTAGCGACCGGTTCGAATCGCCTTCGAGTCGGTGCTCCACGCCTCGTGCTCTTGGTCACTGACCGCTCGCGACTCGTCGGGGAGCAGGACCGCGATTGAGTCGCGGACTTCATAGACCACCCGAAGCCGTGGGTTGTAGAGAACGTCCTGTTCACCGATATAGAGCAGTTCGCCATGATCGACCGGGTCTTGGAGCAGTGTCAACAGAAATGGGTCAAGTGGCACGATCACAACTCCTTGATCATCGCGAGTACTTCACGCACCCGAGAACGGCACTGCTCGTCATTGGCCGCCTCGACGTTCAAACGCAGGAGCGGTTCGGTGTTGGACGGACGAAGGTTGAACCACCAAGTCCCGTAGTCGGCGGTGAGTCCGTCGAGTAGATCGATCTGAGCGCTGCCGTCGCCCAGGCGTTCGGCCAACTTCGCCACGACTCCAGCCGGATCCTCGACGACCGTGTTGATCTCACCGGAGTCGCCGTAGCGACGGTAGGGACGCACCAGGTCCGACATCGGACCACCGGCGACGCTCAGCAATTCGAGCACGATCATTGCGGTGATGATGCCCGAATCAGCCCGATAGTTGTCGCGATAGTAGTAGTGGCCGGAGTGTTCGCCACCGAAGACGGCACCGGTGTCGGCCATGACCTGCTTGATGTAGCTGTGACCGACTCGGGTACGCACGCCGACACCGCCGCCCTCGGCGATGACTTCGGGAACGGCCTTTGAGCAAATCAGGTTGTACAAGATGGTTGAACCGGGATTGCGGCGGAGCATGGCCGCCGCCACCATCGCCGTCGTGGTGGAACCGCTCACCGGTTGGGCCTTCTCGTCGATCAAGAAGACGCGGTCGGCGTCGCCATCGAAGGCCAGACCCAGATCGGCGCCCGTCTCGAGAACCCTTCGTTGGAGATCGACCAGATTGTCGGGGTTCAGTGGATCGGCTGGATGGTTGGGAAACGTACCGTCCAAGTCGCCATACAACAGCTCGACCTCAAAGGGCAGGCCCGCGAACACCTTGGGGGCGATGAAGCCGCCCATGCCGTTGGCCGCATCGGCCACGATCCGAAGAGGACGCAGGGTGGAAAGCTCGACGAATGAGTGCACGTGCGCAACCCACTCGTCCATCAGATCAAGATCCTTGATCGGGGCCAACTCGGCGCTGGCCGGTCGATCGTAGAACGCCCTGGTCGCTTCTTCGATCTCGCGAAGTCCCGTATCGACGCCTATTGGTCGCGCCCCGGCCAGACAGAGCTTGATGCCGTTGTACTGAGCCGGATTATGCGAAGCGGTGAACATCGCACCGGGAGCGTCCAGGTGGCCGGTGGCGTAATAGAGGAAGTCGGTCGACGCCAGGCCGAGGTCCACGACCTCGACACCGACGGCGCGTGCGCCTTGGGCGAAGGCGTCACACAGGGACTCTCCCGAGGGTCGCATGTCGCGCGCGACGACGATCTTGGGGACCGCGGCGAAGGTGGCGAACGCCGATCCAATCGCTCGCGCGAGGCGCTCATCGATCTGATCGGGATAGGTCCCTCGTATGTCGTATGCCTTAAAGACTGCAGTGGTGTCCACGATTCACCACTCTACTGTCGGGCATTTCGCCGCTTCCTCCACGTCAGTAACAGCACCACAACGCCCACGAGGACCGTCCCGTTCGTGAGGAGACTGGCCAGGCTGAGCGCTGGCGTGTTGGAGTACTCGAGACTCACGTCATGCGCGGTCGGTACGACCACCATCAGGTTCGGGCTCACGCGATACGGACCCGTCGCACCAGTGGCCCGCCAGCTCGGAAAGTACGAGATCTTCACCAGCACCGGTACGCCGAGCCGACTCACATGAAACGACACCGATTGGGTACCGACGTGCAGCGCACTCACCTTCGTGGTGGGCAGGGTGATCGACGAGTTCATCGTCGAAATCGACCCCGCACGGGGCCACGTCGCCGGTCCACTCGAGGCGGCCACGGTTCGCCACATCCTCGGATCGAGCCACCACGTCGTGTTGGCGTTCAACCAACCCACCCGACTGGTCAGGCCCGAGACCACATTGGGCATGGTGACCAGTGGCTCGACGAGTGGACTGTCCTTGATCAGGTACACCCGCCAGCGAACACCCGGCGACGGCCACGCCCGGGTCTGTGCGACGAAGCGAAGGCTGGGGTCGGCGTTCGCCTGGGATATCACCGATGGCGAAAAGGCGATGAAGTACCTCACCCCGAGCATCTGGAGGTGCTCGACACCAAGCGAGACATCGAGCGGTCCGTAGGGCAGTCCGACCTGGGGATTGCTCGGTGCAGCGCTCAGCTCTGCCTGGTCGAGGAAGTGGTAGGGCGTCGTCGCGGAAGATTCGAAGAAGAGCCCCTCCATGGAATCGATGCAGTTGTTGGTCCAGTAGGGCAACAGCATCATCGCCATCGGCGTCCCGAATCGATTCTGCGAGCTGTTGTACTCCCACATCGCTCGACCGCACCCGTAGTGACCCGCGACTCGCTCCATGGTGGTGATGACGTCGTGGTATTCAGGCCAAGCGGGCTTGGCCTGATACCCCGAATAGTTCCATTGGGCCCACCCGCTGACTTGGTTGCCACTCGTGTGCAGTCCGAGCGCCGAAGCCGCTGGCGCAACGAGGCCGGGCACCACGGTCGCCAGCCCGAGTAGGGCGACGGCCATCGTCGAGCGCACGGTCCTTCGGGCCCTGCGCAGTTCGTCGTCGAGTTCGACGTCGCTCTCGTCACCGGGCGGCCACGCCTCGGCAACGTCGCTGGTCCACTCGGGCCCCACGAATGTCTCTTCGATCCCCGTGTCGGCCGCGGCGCTTACGAGGACCTCGTCCCCCACCGGTTCGATTTCTTGAACGTGCGACTCGCTCGCCCCTCGTCTCAATCGACTGGCGTTGATCCAGCGCGCGAGGGGATAGCCAAGGAGCCACCCGGCACTCAGATGGATCATGATGAACCAGAACGGAACCAGGCGTTCATTCCAGATCACGCTCTGTGGATCGAAGACGAAGGCCACCAGCGACAGGACCACCATCGAGGTGAGGAACATCCCGAGGCGATCGCGAACCAAGAACGCCGTCACCAGGGCCAAGCCCGCCATCACGATTACCCATCGATCGCCCGCGGCGGCGCCGTTCGAGTTGTACCAACCGAGGATCGAGAAGATCGCCCGGAGGGTCGAGACGTTGTCATTGGTGTAACCCATTGAATTGGTGAGACTCTGAGTCGTGACGAAGGGCAGGAGCCACCACGCCGAGAGGAGACCGGAGAGGATGCCGGTACCCAGTGCGAAGCGGAATGGTCGCGAGTAGTCTCCCGCGACAACGGGGTCACGGGGATCGCCGATGCCTCTGCGGGCCAATAACTCGAAGATCAACAGCACTCCGACGGCGCCAATGCTGAACAGCCAGGGCAAGACGTGCGAAGCGAGAGTGGCGCTCAGGGCGACCGCAGCGAGCCAGTATCCGCGTCCCGTTCGCATGCCGCGCGCGAAGAGTCCGATGGTCAAGAGGGCCAGAGCGAGTGAGAGGGAGAAGGCGTACTCGCCGGCCATGGTCGAGAACAGGTTGCCCCCGTCGATCGTGAACGTCGCGTCGAACAAGAACGGCAGGGTGGCCATGGCGAGCGCCGCTGGTATGGGCCTGGGCGCTCGAAACAGGCGGCCCATGACGTAGGCGCAGATCGGCATGAGCACTGAACCGAGCACGGTCGCCAATTTGAAGGCGACCGCGAAGTTGATCACGTAACTCGCGAGCGTGGCCAAGATGTCGGGCAGTACGAAGTAGTACGTGTACGCCGGCATTCCGGCGAACCAGCCCGGGTACCACGGGGTCAGATTGAACAGTCCTCCCTGGCCGCGTAGGTACGCCGGCAGGGCTACGTGGGCACCGGTGTCACCACCAGTAATGAGGTTCGAGGAGACCAGCAACGATGGATGAAGGGACCAAATGGTCACGAAGATCACCGAAAGCACCACGGTGGCGTCGAGAACAGCCATCGGGGTGGCGATGTCGCGCCAGCGCCGAATCATCAGTGTCCAGCCCGTTGAGCGATCAAGGCGATGACCGCCACCGCGTTGAACGAGACGTGCGTGATCACGCTCGGTACGAGGCGCTTGGTGCGATACACCAACACGGCGAGCACCACGCCCAAAAAGGCCAGACCCGCGAACTGGGCCAACTCGGCGTGGGCAAGAGCGAAGAGTATCGCGCTCACCAGAACACCGGCCACGACGGCTCGGCGACTTCCCGCATCTATCGCGCCCTCGCTGACGGCGCGATAGATCACCCCGCGAAAGAGCCACTCCTCCATCAGCGGAGCACCCAATGCGGTC
>VFSW01008858.1_pt1 | contig 14413 bp, 15 predicted proteins | sample 5358111 | NCBI WGS metagenome assembly VFSW01 (sample SAMN11554181, study PRJNA540505) | mine drainage metagenome | isolation source: sediment from site ElyBrook_90M | place: USA: Ely Copper Mine, Vershire, VT | collected 2017 | reverse complement strand
ATCCAAACTACCCGTGATTGCGGTGCTTGAGGAGTATTTTCAGAGGTTCCCTAGTAGTTTTCGACGAAGCCAGCCAAGTCAGACCTCCTGACGCATTGGGTGCAATCGTGCGGGGAAAGCAGACCGTGGTGGTGGGGGACAGCAAACAGCTTCCGCCCACAAGCTTCTTCGATACGATGGTCGCAGGTGATGAAGTGGCGGACGAGGACGAAGTTCCAGCCACGTCCGACATAGAGAGCGTTCTCGGTTTGTTCTGCTCTCGTGGTGCACATCAGCGCATGTTGCGCTGGCACTATCGGAGTAGGCATGAGTCCCTCATCGCAGGCTCGAATCATCTCTTCTACGACGATAAGCTGATTGTGTTTCCAAGCCCAGATTGTGAAAAGCAGAACGTTGGATTGGTCTATCGTCGCGTCACAGATGGCGCGTACGATCGCTCGCGAACGAGAACCAACAAAGGAGAAGCAAAGGCGGTAGTCTTAGCCGCCATGGAGCACGCCCAGAGACAAATGCACCTTCCAAGAGAGGAAAGGATGACATTGGGTGTGGCCGCCTTGAGCGTGGCTCAAAGAGACGCGATCCTCAATGAGTTGGAGCTGCTCTGCCGGAAAACTCCGGGTTACGAAGAGTTCTTTTCAGAGCAAAATGAGCAATTCTTTGTGAAGAACCTAGAAAACGTCCAGGGAGATGAGCGCGACGTTATATTCATCAGCATCGGATACGGTCGGACTGCGGAAGGTTACCTGTCCATGGGATTTGGGCCGGTCAACCGCGCCGGGGGTGAACGCCGTCTGAACGTTCTGTTTAGTCGTGCCCGGAAGCGATGCGAGGTATTCACTACTCTGAGTTCCGCCGATATTGACACAAGCAGAAACAATTCCGAAGGTCTGTCCGCTCTAAAGACCTTCCTTCACTATGCCGAACATGGTCAGCTTGACCTGCCGGTGTTCACGGGTGGGCCGCCTCAATCTCCTTTCGAGGAACAGGTACTTCGCGCCCTTCAAGCGCTGGGGCATACAGTTCACACACAAGTGGGTTCTGCAGGCTTTTTCTTAGACTTGGCGATTGTTGATCCGCGTCGTCCAGGACGTTACCTATTGGGAATTGAGTGCGATGGCGCTGCGTATCACAGTGCGCGATCCACCCGGGATCGGGACAGGTTACGACAGGCGGTTCTGATTTCGATGGGGTGGTGTATCCATCGGATTTGGTCAACGTCATGGTTTCGAAATCCTGAAAGCGAGTTGCAGGTATTGCAGGCCGCTATACAGTCAGCTTTGGATGGAACAGACCGTGCAATTGGGCCCAAGGCCGCACCAAGTCTGACCGAACTTCCAATCGAAAGCGAGACAATTGCAGCGCAACCTTCCAGTGAACCTCACCCAAATACCACGAGGATAATTCCCAGATACACGTTCGCGAAACCGAAGGTCGAAATTGGGAAAACCGAGTTGCACCTGGTGCCTGCCACCCAACTCAGTGCGTGGTTGGCTGAAATCGTCGAAATTGAGGGTCCAATTCACTGGCTGGAAGCCACCCGGCGGATTGCGTCCGCTGCTGGCGTGCACAGGGTGGGCAATCGGATTCAACACGCATTCAAGCTTGCATGCATTTCGGGATCAGAGAGGAAGCTTTTCATCTACAAGGATAACTTTCTCAAAAAGGGCGACGGAGCAGACGCTCCGATCCGGGATCGCTCAGAATTTCCACCCCAACTGAAGAAGCTGGAATACGTCGCCCCCGAGGAAATCCATGCTGCCATCGAGCTGGCAGTCAACGAAAGCTTTGGATTGGATGAAGGTGAAGTGGCGATTTCTGCGTGTCGTCTTCTGGGGTTCTCAAGGGTCACCGAGGAAATGCGCGCCACCATCGAGGCCGAGCGGGATTGCCTCATTGCTAAGGGCCGACTGGTGATGCGCGGTGAAGTCCTGGTGTGCGATGGTACAGCGAAGTCGGATTCCTAGATTATTGGTGCACGCTGAAGGTAACCGCGACTTCCGGCAGGGCTCCCCAGTGTCCAGGATCCAGTCTGGGGGCTGCTGTTCATCGCCGATGAGGCGGTTGGCCCAGACATTGGTGACGGCGATCTCGATGTGATTGTCGCCGCGCTGCAGGCTGTATACCCCGTGATGAATGTCAAGGAGCTTCTCTATATCTTGTGAAGCAAGCTCGTGGCCTTTTGGAGCTGGCAACCTGTCACCGATCTGGCCATGATGGAGTGTATATTGGCAGGTAATGCTAGAGCGAGACCTTCAAGACTACCTCTTCGACAACCCGGATGTACTGTTTCCCAACCAAATCGTCAGCCAAAAGCGCAGGGAAGTCTGCATAGAGGGTCGGCGCATTGACCTCCTCTTCGACGTGAATGGCGTCCAGCACATTGTCGAACTGAAACGCAACACCATCAAGCGTGAAGACATAGGTCAAGTTCTCGAGTACTACGGGCTAATGCGGCGATCCAGGCCGACTGCCAACTTTCGCATGGTGCTGGTGGCCCCGTCCATTCCTGACTACCGGCGAATACCCCTGGAAGAAATGGGAATCCGCTGCGTCGAAGTACAACACCCTCCTACTTCGACTCATGAGCGAGCGGAGCTTTGGGCAACTTCTGCCAGACAACAGAAGAGAGAAGAATTGGCGTCGGCCTCCGCGAGTCTTCCCATCCGAATTGAACAGCTCACGTTTGGAGACTTACTTCCGCCTGTCACAGCACGTTCAATGCGAATCTCACAAGACCTGCTGAAAGACGCGTTGCCGGGGATACAAAGGTATTATTCAGAATACGAGCTTCGTCCGATCAAAATGGTCAAACCTAACCAACCGGACGTGCTCTGCATCCCCACAGTGGAAAATGGCTCCGAGTACCAGCTTGTCGGCGCCGGGGCTTGGTGGGCATATTCTTTCGGGCATTCAGAGGAGATGCCGAAGAATGACATCCCAAATATCTCCGTAAACGCACTCCCCTGGGGCCTGGATTTTGCCATTAACGCTGAGTTGCGTACATCCCAGCAGGTGATGCGCGATAGAGTGGCGACTGCCACCCGGCATTTTGATCATCTTGTCGCTGAACATAGCCGCTTACGCCTACAAGCGTGGCTAAAATTCGAGTTCCAGCCTCGCCTCTACTACTGGGTCTTGCTTCCAGAGTTTGCTCCATGTACATGGAAAGGAAGCGATCTGCTGAATCTGTACAAACAGTCCGAATCGAATTTTCCATCTCTTCGAGCACAATGGACCACTTGGATAAAGGAAACGAGCAGGAGTTTGACCGCCGCACAGGTTAGTCACATGGATGCAACGAACAGGAACCTGAACCTTGCCTTGCGCCTAGTCTCTACCTTTGAAAAAAATGATGAGGTTTGGGGCCTTCCCTATCAAGGACAAAAGGGGCGATTCGACAACGAATACCGGAAGCTAAAGCCCCTCATCGACTTCTTCCAGTAGTGATTCTGAGCGACAGATCGATTTAAGGTCTTTTAAATCTGCCCGAGAGCTTCGTGGAGTGCATGACTGCTTCGATGGTTCTTGTGCAACGCACTGCTTCTAATGCCAGTTCGTTCGAGCGCTCACGGCGTGAATAAGGTCAGCCGATTCCTCAATTGCGTTGCCGGTCGGCACCCGCACATTCACCTTTCGCTCCTGCGCCAGCCGAATACCGGTAATCAGGCACGCACCGAGATAGACCATGCCGCGATTTATACGGGCAACCGAAACACGTTGGAAAAACTATAGTACCGCTCCACCTCGAAATGCTATGAGCCTCCTCACAACTGGGTTCACGCAGTTTTGGGCACTATGACAAACATGGTGGAAATTCTTCGGAAAAGTGACGCCGCACGACGAAAACTCCCAGGAAGGGAATTTTTTTGAACTCCGCTTTATAGACCTCGGAGTGAATGTCAAACCACGTTTCGTTGTTCGCCAAATTTACGCCGTGTGGTTGGGGTCAGAATAGCGAACCAAGTGGAACGGTTACCAAGATGAGAGTTGCTGGACTCCTGAAGAAGTTCAACTGCAGTTAGCCGCCAGACGAGCCGCCATCGTCGCCAAAGGTTTCAACCGTTCGAACCTCGAATCCGCATCGTAGACATATATGCAGGAAGTATTCTCAAAAACGACCAACTGAAACACCCTATTGCAGGATCAGGAATACTTCGAACTCCGGCTCGACGTTCCGGCCTCATTTCATTGACAGTTTGGGAGTTGTCGCCCGGCGCCCCTTCATCGTTCGGGAAGCTCACGCCGCATGGTCGGAGATTGACCGGTGCATCATGTGGGAGGTATATGGCCATGATGAGTGCTCAACCCTTGAAGTGCGGAGCAGCGGTACGAGGAACGCAGAGCCACTACTGCGGAAAAGGAATTCATCTATCCGGATATGAAGTTCTGAGGCTGCGCGGCGGCCCCGGATGCCCGATCACCTTATTGTTGCTCGGCGCGTTCGCGGAGGATAAGTATCGTGCAAACCCGAGGAAGCCCTGCAAAGGGCGCACCGGTAATTCTCTGCTTACAGGCCTCAGGTGCCTTCTAGTGTAGGTGGCTCCACAAGCCTTGCCTCCATGGTCGATGCGATCCGCTTCGATTTCCGATACACGTTCGCCACGGCCAATGTCCACAACGGGACCAAATCGACTCCAGGCACGAGTTTTGCAATCAGAGATGGCATGAACTCCCAGTGCCAGCCGAGGAGATACACCATCGCGGCTCCAATCCCAAAATCGAGTACGTCATCAGCGGGCGACACAGCACCTGCGACGAACAATGGGAACACGGCGATCTGGAGAGCATCCGCAACGATCGCTAGGATCATGGCTGCTCTAAGGCGCATACCTGGCGAGGTTGTAAGGGCGTCGAAACTCATTTACTCTTAGATGCCGCACTCGTTGATATCGTGCATTTTTACGCTGCAATCATTCCAGAATGTCCGGAGCCCAAAAGGAAACAATCGAGCATTCCAAGTACCGCCAAAAACGCTAAGTAGAGCATCTACCGAATGCGTTCAGTGTTTTCCGGAAACGATGTCGGAAGCCAGAGAGCATTTGTCATTCCCTTGCACGTGACATCGAATGTCTTGCGAGATGATTGCGTCAGGAACATGGCAGGATGATAGGCAAATAGAAGTCGAGAATCCAGTGAGCACCAACACACTTGCTTTCAGGGCTTCACGCACCCCTAAAACAGCAGTGGCCGAAGCTATTCGCCTCGACCACCGTGGTGAGTTTATTTTGGAACTAAGGACACCGCACTCCGCGAGTGCCCAGTCATTTTTCACTTATGCTTCCAAGCCGCAATTGCTAGGTGGCGATTCCCGGTGACGGGTTTCTTGGGCGATACCGTCGTCGCTCCATTTGAAAAACTGCCACGCTACACATCAGGTCGATGGATGCACTACAACGTGAAAGAATGCAGTCACGTCCCAACAGATAATTCCTCACCGTTGGGGCAACCGTGGGGTCTGGGGCACGATGCCTTAGAAATCTGATGCCTCATCTGGAGTACCGCTCAAAGAGTATTGCTGCATCTTTTTGCTTGTCCCCCTTCCCCTTACACAATCAACGTACCCCTCGATGCTCACGGCGTCAACTGCGATTCTCTAACGCTTTCGTCCGCAAGTTACCTGCCGCTCCCAAAGATTCTGGACGCTACCGAGGCCAACTGATTTCTCTATATATAGAGTGCCGGTCGGGACGACTTTTCGCGACAAGCGGGAAAAAATATCCTTGTGGTCGCCTGTGAGGTGCCGCCGACGCAACCGTGGGTGGAACAGGTTTCGCCGTGCTGGAGACCTCGGCAGCTGGAGTTCAGCCCTGTCGATTGGCGCGACCACCCCAACGCACAACACGCTCAAGAATCATTCGAGCCAGACCAACGCTGTCTACCACAACTGATGACAGCCGGGGTGACGGTCTGCGGATGTCAGGCTCACGCGCCAAGCGAACAGCCGCAATGATGGAAGCAGCAATAACGGGCGTGGAAGCAGAACGATCCAGTTTTCTCCTATCCTCGTCTTCGCGTACTATCGCCCGACGCATCTCTCCATCCGTGTGCAGGTCTCCGCTGCATGCTCATAATGAGAACGCTGTGCGACAGAGAGCATGTCTGGGGCAAGACGCGCTATGCTTATGGCCGACGCCTATGCCAATACAAAGTCGTGAAGTTCGTCTCGCAAGCCGTCCCCACGCGGAGCCCAATCTCGATAATTTCTCCATTGCAACCGTTGATGTCGCTGATCCCGGCCCGGGAGAGGTTCTGGTCCGAAATGTCTTCATGTCCGTCGATCCGTATATGCGGGGCCGCATGAATGAAGGCAAGTCGTACGTACCGGCATTCCAAATAGGGCAGGCGATGGAAGGAGGAGCTGTCGGACGAGTTGTTGCGTCACAGGATGACGCGTTGCCCGTCGGCACATTTGTACGGAGCTTCTATGGGTGGCGCGAAGCATTTGTGGCACTAACTGCGAAGCTCCAAATCGTGGACGCAAGCCTGGCGCCACCCTCCGCGTACCTTGGAATATTGGGCGTCACTGGTTTGACGGCTTGGATTGGGCTATTTCGCATCGCAAAGTTGCTCGGAACGGAGACTGTCTTTGTTTCAGGAGGTGCGGGTGCTGTTGGAAGCGTCGCCAGCCAATTGGCTAAAATGCGTGGCTGCCGAGTGATCGCCAGTGCCGGTTCCGAAGACAAGGTGGCCTACTTGCGAGACGAACTCAAAGTTGATTATGCGTTCAACTATCGGGAGGGCGAACCGCTGGACCATCTGAAGCGAGGCGCTCCGGAAGGCATTGACGTCTATTTCGACAACACTGGCGGCCCACAATTGGAGGCCGCGCTGTTTGCTCTGCGTAACCACGGAAGGGTCGCTATGTGCGGCGGGATCGCCGGTTATAACACTCCTGTGGCTGGTCCGCGCAACCTCGTGCTGGCGATCGGAAAGCGCCTGCGCCTCGAAGGCTTCATCGTCTCGGATTATCTGAAAGAGATGCCGAAATTCCTGGGCGAGGCGGTTCCCGCTCTCCAGTCAGGAAAACTCATCAACAGAGAGACCCTCGTGGAAGGACTCGATGCAGCGCCCGCAGCGCTGATCGATCTTCTGCACTCAGGCGCAAGAAACATTGGGAAGGTGATCGTCAAGCTGTGCGAATGATCACAATGAATCCTATTGAGATGAAAGGAAGCTTTGGATGGCCTTCACAACAACGAGTCCGGTGAGCATCTGCGAAGTAGAACGTCGGCAAATGGAGAGCCGTTCTGTCGCGCATTCCTCGCCAGCGAGAACACATCATCACGCGCAGCGTTGACCAATCCAAGTTTTTCTGCCGCGTTCACAAAATGATCGTAGGCGTCGAGAACGTCAAGACCAGTTAAGTCGTATCCAAAACCATCCAGCATGCGACAGATAGCCATGCGTCCGACTTTCAGGCTGAATTTGGCATCCTCTTCCACGAAGTCACGGGATGCACGGCTGAGCGTCCGGGAATCGGTCGATCCTGACTCTGCAAAGTACAAAGCCAAATCGAGGAATCCCGCGTCCTTGGCTGCTGCAAACCACCGGCCATGTTCACCACTGGCTCTAGCGAGGTCGAGCAAAATCTGCTTGGGATCACGAGCGGGGTATTTCCTGGTGATGAGGCGGAAGGTGGCGAGCCCCGTCGAAGATGCGCTGGCAGTCAGGGCATACCTCTCATATGCCTCGACGTCTCGGCCAGCATCCAGCAAAATCTCTTCGCAGGCTGCGTCTATGGTGCCATCAGGTTGATTCAGTCCCCGTGAGGCTTCGGCGTATGCCAAGGCGTCATCAATTCGGCGTTCCGCAAGTATCGCCTCCACTCCGAACTTACGATCGGACCAATTCGGGAACCGCCGCAATGAAGCACATCGAGCAGCTCCGCATACCGGCGAGCAGTCAGGAGGCTCGACAGGCAGACAGAAGTCTCGCGCAGGTAGTTCCCAGGCCGGGGATCGCGCCATGCTGTTCTTAGTGCCGGAAGAAATTCATCCGCCCAACGTGACGCAACCTCGACTGAGCCACACAAATCGCCCCAACGTTCCTGGACTTGCCAAAGGTAATCAACGCCATCTTCCTCAATCGCCCGGAGGAGACGTGCGAGCCATTGGTCCCGAGTCTTTCGGTCCGCTGGAGCGTCGATCACGATGGGCAACAACTCACCCAGAGTCCAACCGACAGCCCCTCCGAGAGCCCCAGAAGAAGAATCAACATTCTCCAGCGCAGGCCATATCTTCTCCATCAAAATGACGGCGCCGTCGGCAGCAATTACCGGGTTCGCCTTTGCGGCCCTTTTGATTTCCGTCACGGCCTCTTTCAGGCGCTGGCAGGCAAGTCGAGATGCTTTCCAGCCGAATGCGCGGGAACGAAATCGCGCTCTGAATGTCCACTTATGCTTTGGCGGGAGCTCCACTCTGCGATTGTCGCAGGAAGGCGTCGCAGAAGTCCTCCCTGATCTATGAATCCAGAACCCGCAATCGAGTCCTTCAATGATCAATTGCCGCCACGTCTTCATCCCAAGCGTCGGCGCCTACTGTGAACGACAAGCCAGGCGCGAAGCCCTTCTCTACATGATTACATGAAAACATAATACTAGTCTATTATGTAGACATAGGAGCACGAAAACATGCAAGTCATCGTAATCAACTCCCAAAAGGGCGGCAGCGCAAAAACGATGCTCGCTAAGCATCTCTCTGTAGAAGCAGAACGCGCGGGGGACGGCCCGGTGTTCTTGATCGATACCGATCCCCAAGGCAGCCTCACCGCATGGCACGCAAAGCGCGAGTCTGAAGCGCCGCAGCGCGTTGATCTCCCCTTCGAAGCTCTTGAGCGGGGGCTAGAACTCTTGCGCCAGCACGGCGCAGCATACTGCCTCATTGACACAGCCTCAGGCCGAGTCGAGGTGGCCAAGGAACTGTTTAGGATCGCCGATTTCGTAGTCTTTCCCGTCCAGGCGAGTGAGGACGATCTGACAGCGGCGCCGGTCACTGTGCAGTCGTTGAAGGATGCCGGGGTTCCATTCCTGTTCGTATTGACCCGTGTGAAGGCCAACACTCTGATTACAGCCCAAGCTGCTGCGGTCCTGTCCAGGCACGGACAAGTGGCTGAGACTTTCGTAGGCGACCGGACAGCGTACAAATCGCCATACTCGGAGGGCCAGACCATCACCGAGGTTGAGCCGAGGGGTCCTGCAGCGAAAGAGATGTCGTCTCTGTGGAACAATATAAAATTATGCATGCATGAGACCATGAAGAACATCCCGGAGGTGGCGGCAAATGGCTAAAGCACTAGAACTGAACGCAGACACTCTAACCATCGCGCAGCCCGTTCCAAAGGCGGCGAACGCCTCGACAGCACACGCCGAGCCGAAGAGAACTGTGTCGGTGCCCAAGAAGAATCGCGAACCACTGCAGGTCCGATGGCCCGCTGAAGACGTCAAGGCGGCGAAGCTAGCGGCCATCCAGCTCGACTTCCCAACTCTGAGTGATTTCCTGCTCGCATGTTTTCATGCTTACATGAAGACTGCCAAGAAGACCTAGTCTCAATGGGCTTGAATCGCCGGGAAACCTCGGTACAGCCTAGGTACAATTGAAGGGAAGATAGAATGGTCTTTCCGTCCCTAAGCGACACCAAGTAAAGCACTTAGAGTTTTGAGTTTCAGAGTTCGGGACCAGGGGGTCGGAGGTTCGAATCCTCTCTCCCCGACCATTAAAATCAACAACTTACAATCAATCCTGACACGGTTAAACAGTCTGGGGTTCCCAAAAGGGTTCCCACTCTTTGCTAATTCCGTCGTTGGACAGGCCCGCCAGCGGAATAGCGACTCTCTTCTTCTCTTCCTCGTCCGGTTCAGCGAATACGGCTTCGACAATCCGGGATACTGCTTCGACGCGCTCGTTCCACCACGTCTTCGAATACACATCCAGCGTGATGCTGCCTGAGCTTCCGGCGTGCCCCATGTTGTCACGGGCAACCTCAAGGCGTGCGCCGAAGCGCCGCATCAGGCTGGCGTGCATGGTACGGAAGCTTCGGAAGTCAATAGTCTTGTCCAAGCCAAGCCTTTCGGCCACGGGCTTCACATGCCGGTGAAGCAGGTTGTGACGATCGAGCGCTTTGCCGACCTTGTTGGCAAAGACAAGGTCGTCCGGCTTACGGAACTTCTTGTTGCGAGTCCACATTTCCCGTATGGAGCCGAAGATGATTCCATGTTTGTCGTACGGCACCTCTCGCCTGCCGGCATCCGTCTTCACATCGTCGAATTCATTGTCGTAAACGCGTTCGTCCACGACGATGCGATCGCGAAGGATGTCCTTCCATCGAAGCGCGAGAACTTCCCCCGGGCGCATGGAGGCAAAGACGATCAGAATAATCATCGACTTCGTCGGTTCCGCTAGCACCTCGATCATCCTGCGTATATCCCCGAGTAATAGGAGTACGGTTGGCTTGACCGGCCGCGCCGCTGTGGTGGTTCCTGACAACGTGCTCTTCGAGGGGGGTGCTGGCGAATTGATTCGCCGGCGCCTGCTGCACGATTGCGATGTGCATACGCTGCTGCGGCTGCCCACCGGCATCTTCTACGCGCAAGGCGTCAAGGCCAACGTGCTCTTCTTTGACCGCCGCGTTGCCAGCGAAAAGCCCTGGACCAAGAAGCTGTGGATCTACGACTTTCGCACCAATGAGCACTTCACGCTGAAAACGAACCCGTTGCGCCGCGAGAACCTGGATGATTTCGTAGCCTGCTACCATGCCGAGAATCGCCACAAGCGCAAGGAGACAGACCGTTTCCACTCCTTCGCGTATGACGACCTTGTCAAACGCGACAAAGCCAGCCTGGACATCTTCTGGCTCAAGGACGACAGCCTGGAGGATGCCGCCAACCTCCCCGCGCCCGACGTGATCGCAGCCGAGATCGTGGAGGACCTGCAAGCCGCTCTTGACGAGTTCGCCTTAATTGCCGAGGACCTTAGAAAGAGTTAGGCCCCTGTTCCGATCGCAGCCCGAAAGCGACTTTGGTGCGCACGATCGGTTCAAGATTTCGGTGTGGTCTGGCAGTGGATCCGGCGCCTGCCCTTTCTGCTAGGGATACGATCCCAGGCGACAAGCCGACTTATAGTTACCGATTGTGCTACGTAGAGAAAACTACCGATTTAATCGGATATTCCTTCTGATACAAAAGGCTCCGGAGTTGCTCTTCGTTTTCCCCTTGTACTTCTACAAGAGTTGTCCTATTCTCCTGTAGAAGTACAAGGGAGACGAATGACTGGCCGAATTGAGCTGCCCCAAGGAACGTTGGATTTGTTGATTTTGAGAACGCTGATGACCGGGCCCCAGCACGGGTGGGCTATTTCGGAACGCGTGCAACAAGTTTCGAGTGAAGTGCTGACCATTCAGCAGGGGTCGCTCTATCCAGCTCTGCATCGACTAGAACGGCGAGGATGGATCAATGCGCGATGGGGAAGTTCGGAAAACAATCGGCGCGCGAAGTTCTACGAACTCACCCGGGTTGGCGAGAAGGAACTTGAGCTCGAGACCGAGGCCTGGCACAAGCTGACCGTGGCCGTGGCTCAGGTCTTGGAAGGAGCATGAACTAGCCATGCTGGATGACCTGCGTTATCGTGCGCGTGCATTGTTTCGCCACGGTGCCCTAGAAGATGAGCTGGAAGAGGAACTTCGATTTCACTTCGATTGTCAGGTTGACAAGAACAGGAGGTTGGGGATGACGGAAGAAGAGGCGAAGCGAAACGCTCGGCTGGCGTTTGGTGGTCACGAGATGGTGAAAGCGGGCTGCCGGGAGGCGCGTGGAACACAGTTCCTTGAGTTAACTCTGCAAGACGCTAGATATGCAACTCGACAGCTCTGGGCTCACCCAACCTTTGCCGTAGTCATGATCTTAACTTTGGCGCTCAGCATCGGAGCCAACAGTGCGATCTTCAGCGTGATCAACGGCGTCGTGCTGGAGAAGCTGCCCTATTCGCAACCGGAACGACTGGTTCGGATATTTCTATCCAGCCAAGACTATCCGAAGTTCCCTCTCAACCCTTTTGACTTCCTGGACTTCAGGGCGCGCAACCATTCGTTCGACTCGATGGCGGCCTTCACACGGGGGGACGTTCAACTCTCCGATGGGGGCGAACCGGTGCGGCTGAACGGATTCGGCGTGACCTCGGGATATTTTCGCGTTTTGGGTTTGCAGCCAGAATTGGGGCGCGAGTTTGACTTTCGAGCGGAGGTTCCGGGGAATGGACTTCAAGTAATTCTCAGCGACCGGGTGTGGCGTACTCGATTTGGTGCGGACCGGAACATCATTGGCAGAAACATCACGATGAATATGCAGCCTTTCACGGTAATCGGGGTGATGCCGGCCGGCACTGAACATCCCGGCAATGAGTATCATTCTGTCGCGTATGGCGAGAGCGTGGATGTTTGGTGGCCATTTTCCTTCGCCGGGAATCCCAACAACCGCGGGTCGCACTTCATCGAAGGCATAGGACGCCTCAAGGACGGCGTAAGCGCGGAACGTGCGCGTGCGGAGATGAACGCGATCATGGCGCAGATTTCGCGCGAGCATGGGGGAGATGGCTCGGGCTGGTCGGTTCTGATTGTGCCGTTGGCCACGGAGATCGTCGGTGCAAACCGCCCATTGCTGATGGTGCTGCTCGGGGCTGTTGGCATGGTGTTGCTGATCGCATGTGCGAACGCAGCAAATCTTCTCATGGTGAGGGCCTCGGCCCGTCAGCGTGAGATCGCCGTGCGCCTTGCTATGGGTGCTCCGCGTGCACGCGTCGTGCGCCAGCTACTGACTGAGAGTCTTCTGGTTTCCATCGCAGGAGGAACCTTTGGCCTCGCTCTGGCATTTGGCGGAGTCAGAGCGCTGGTATCCCTGCTTCCCGCCGATTTCCCGCGCGCCCACGACATTCACGTGAGCGGACCGGTCTTGGCATTCACTCTGCTCGTCAGCCTGATCACGGGGATTCTGTTCGGTCTGGCTCCTGCACTACAAGCTTCGCGGACCGATCCTAGTCAGGGTCTGAAGAAAGCTGGCCGGACCACGACAGCAGGCAGAAACCAAGGCCGACTGCGCAGCGCCCTGGTGGTTGCGGAGGTGGGCCTGGCGAGCGTCCTTCTCATTGGCGCCGGTCTGATGCTGCGTACGTTTCTCAACCTGATTCATGTCGACCCCGGGTTTCGTCAGGACCACTTGCTGACAGCGAGTCTATCTCTGCCGCACGCTCACTACAAGACGGGAGAGCAAACTGCACAGTTTTATGACCGGCTTGGTACAAGTCTGAATGCGCTGCCCGGCGTGGTAAGTGCCGGCGCCGGCAGCGACTTGCCCTGGTCAGGGTACGACGAGAATGCAGGCGGATTCACGATTGAGGGCAAACAACCTCCGCCGCATCAGCAATTCCACGCCCGCTATCACATGGCGACGCCGGGTTATTTCAACGCGATGGGAATCGCGCTTCTCGAGGGCCGGTTCTTTACCCAGGCCGATAAAGAAGATGCGCCCACGGCTCTGATCATCAACCGGACAATGGCGGAGCGCTATTGGCCACGCGAGGACGTTCTCGGAAAGCGGATCAGTTTCGAGGATGCACCGAAGAAGGATTCCGATTGGATGACGATTGTCGGAGTGGTGGGGGATGTCAAGGATCAGCCCAATAGTTCCGGTGCAGAGCCTGCCTTCTGGTGGTCGGAGTTCCAAAGATCCGAACGAAACATGTCGATTGCGATTCGCACCAGTTCCGACCCCAGGCAAGCCATCGATGGACTGCGAAACACGGTACATCGGCTTGACCCCACATTGGCTGTTGCAGACATAAAACTGATGGAAAGCGTGGTCGGTTCATCGGTTTCAACGCAGCGCTTCACATTCGTAATGGTGGGACTGTTTGCTGGCTTGGCCATGTTGCTGGCCGCAATCGGAGCGTATGGCGTGATTGCCTACACCGTCAGCCAGCGCACTCAGGAGTTTGCTCTGCGTCTGGCACTCGGCGCACAACGGATGGCACTACTCCGCATGGTTCTGGCGCAGAGCGCAAGACTGGCGGTCATTGGAACGGTCATGGGACTCGTGCTGGCCGTTAGCCTCAGGCACGTGTTTCAAAGCCTGATCTATGGAGTGAGCCCGACGGATCCTATAATCTTGTCCGGCGTTGTTTTTCTCGTGTTGACAGTCGCAATGATTGCATCGTATTTGCCTGCGCGACGCGCGTCGCTGTCCGATCCAATCATTATGCTGCGTGCAGAGTAGAGCTCTTGTCGGCTGCAACCTCGAAATTCGCTCTTACAAGTCGCTTTTAGTTGCCGCCGGGGGATACCTCCTGAAAAACGCCGTAGGGGCAAGGAATAGATCGTGTCGTTAGCAAGTAGAAGTGTCCGCTTTTCTGAGCAAGTGAAGTGTCCGGTT
>VFSW01008857.1_pt1 | contig 14414 bp, 19 predicted proteins | sample 5358111 | NCBI WGS metagenome assembly VFSW01 (sample SAMN11554181, study PRJNA540505) | mine drainage metagenome | isolation source: sediment from site ElyBrook_90M | place: USA: Ely Copper Mine, Vershire, VT | collected 2017 | reverse complement strand
ATCGATTGATCCCGTATGCCGAGAGGCGGAAAGCGCAAGGGGGCCGGGCGCAAGCCGGTTGAAGCCGAAGCAAAAGCCCCAAATAAGGAGCGCGCCAGCGCAATTCTAGCCGGACTCTCCCTCACCGACGAGCAGTGGAAGAAGCAAGGCCATCCGGATCAAGAACCGCCACCGTTTGAGGAACCGAATCCAAAGCGCTACAGCACGCCGCAGGATTTCATCCAGGCCCACATGGATTGGGAACTCGCCAAACGCTGCCAGTGCGAGGATTGCCTGTGGCGGCGAGACGCGCAGAGCGATCGCGGGGCGCGCGAGTACCTGTGGAATCGCCGCGATGGCCACTCGGTGAGGAACATCAACCACATCCACGACAAGCCGATTGACCTCAACGTGAATGTTTCAATGGCCGATGTGATTAGGGACATCAGGACGCGCAAACAGGAATATGAGCGCAACCGCAAGTAGCCCGATTGTGGACGTGCAGCGCGAACTCGCGGAATTTAACGATGATCCGCTGGGCTTCGTCCTCTGCGCCTATCCGTGGGGCCAAGGGGAGCTGCAAGGCGAAGCCGGGCCGCGCGCGCACCAACGCAAATTCCTCACGGAACTGCGCGACCACCTCTCGAATCCCGCGACTCGCCATCAACCGTTCCGAAAGGCGGTGTCATCTGGCCATGGCATTGGGAAATCCACGGAACTCGCCTGGATCACGCACTGGGGCCTCTCCACCTTTGAGGACACAAAAGTCATTGTGATGGCCGGTACGGGCACCCAGCTTGAGACCAAGACGCAGCCCGAGTGCGCGAAATGGTTTCGCCTAGCCGCCAACGCCGAGATGTTCGAGGTCCACGTTACAGCCATAAAAGTTCGCGAGGCTGGCCACGATACGACCTGGCGTTGCGACTTCAATACTTGGAGCGAGCAGAATCCGCAGGCTTCCGCCGGCGCACACAACAAAGGCAAGAGGCTGATCGTCGCCTACGACGAGGCCGCCACAATTCCCGATTCCATCTGGCAAATGCAGGAAGGCGCATTCACCGATTCCGGGACGGAACTGATTTGGATTGCCTTTTCACAGTGCGCGCGATCCGACGGAATGTTTTACGAGATCACGCAAGCGAGCCAGCGCGACCGCTGGCATGCGGAAACAATCGATTCCCGCACGGTAGAAGGCATCAACGTCGAGGAAATCAACGCCATCATTGCGCAGTATGGCGGGGAAGAGTCCGACTTCGCGCGCGTGCGCTATCGGGGCCTGTTCCCGCTGGCCGGCGAAGGCAAATTCATTGATCTGCAAGTGGTGAACGATGCGCAAAAGCGTGCCGTGGCAGTTGCCTCGGATGAGCCGCTCATCGCGGGGGTCGATTTCGCTTGGGGTGGATCGGATGACAATGTGGTGCGGTTCCGCCGCGGACTCGATGCACGCTCCATTCCCCCCGTAAAAGTGAAGGGCATCCACACCAAGGACCCGGCTGTCATGCGCGACAAGCTGGCGCAGATCCTCAACCGCGGCTACAACGGCGAAAAGGTTGCCGTGATGTTTGTGGACAACTCAGGCGTGGGCGGGAATGCAGGGGCCATCCTCGCGGGATTGCGCGCCTTGGGGCATACGAACGTGATTGGCGTGAACTTCGGGGATCAGGCGCTCGATCAGCGCTTCTACGCGCTTCGCCGGGACGAGATGTGGGGCAAGATGCGCGAATGGCTGCGCGAGGGTGCGATTGACAGCGACCAGGAACTTGCATCCGATTTGCAGAAACCCATGCTGAGGGGGGACCGCGAACAGCGCATCAAGCTGGAACCGAAGGACGTGATGAAGAAGCGCCTCGCGAAGATGGGCCTCGACTCTGCCTCACCTGACGATGCGGACGCGCTGGCACTGACGTTTGCGATGAAGGTTCCCGCGCAGAAGAAACAGCAATCATCCAATCCCCCGCCAAGAGTAGGCACCTGGAGCTAAAATGGCCAAGCTGAAAGCAGCACAACGCAACGCGCTACCGAAAAGCGAGTTTGGCATGCCTGGTTCCAGAAAATTCCCCATGCCGGATCGATCTCACGCCGCCAACGCCAAAGCCCGCGCGACCCAAGGCGTCAAACGCGGCACGCTGTCCGCCGCGAGCGCCGCGAAAATCCGAGCGAAGGCAAACCGCGTCCTCGGCGAATGAAGCTCTCGCACAAAGCCGTGGGCTTCGAGCATCCGGCCAAAGGGGAAAACAATTGCGCGGAATGCATTCACTGGCAAGGCGCAATCGGCCAATGCAGTATCGTAAGGCCGCCGGTGCGTGCTGGCGACTGGTGCGAACGCTTCAAGGAAAAGAATGGCAAGGAGGAATACTGATGGCAAATTATGCAGAAGTTCTGGACCACAACGCGAAGGTGCGAAAAAACCCGAAGCCGCAACTCGAATCGATACACCTCTCAAAAGCCACGAACGGCGGCGTAATCGCGCGCCATCGCATGACGATGTCCGACGGCAAGGAACCCGAGCACGTCTTCGGCGCGGAAGATGGCCACAAGCTCGCCGCGCACATCGAAGAGCACCTCGGCATCAAGATGTCCGAGACCCACGGCGCGCAGAGCCAGGAGCCGGAACCGGAACCCGACGAGGCCTGATGGACGAGCAGACCCAGGTCAAGGAGCCGCAGGGCTCAAAAGCGTTTTACGAGTTCACCATCTGTTTCGATGAGCCAGAGATTCAGAAAATGCTCTTGATGGGTCTCAGCCGCGAGCAAATCTTTCAGCGCATCATGGTGAGCGTGGCGGAGTGCATTTGGGAATCGCTGCCGACGACGAAGCAGCAGGTGCCGTCCTAACATGGACCAAAGCGAAAAACGCCACATGGAAACGCATCTGTTGAGGCTGGGACTCGCCGGCCTTGACGAGAGCGGCAATGCCAAGCCCGAACTGATCCAGCAGATCGCCGCCATCGTGAACAACTGGCAGACCGCACCGAACCGGCACGGCGAATGGATCGATAAGCACAAATTCGTGCGCGATCTTCTGGCGGAATGCGACGCCTCCTGCCGAAACGATATGTATTCCGCCATCGCCCCGCACCTGAACTTCAAAGCCCTGCCGCTGGCATCCTACGAATCCATGATTACCGAGCGCATGGGGAACCTGATAAGCAAGGGAGCGGCGAGAGCGGAAGGACGCGCGCCGCATCCCATTGAAGTGGGCGGAAAGAAGTATGCCGAGGCCTCTGCTTCCGAAGCGACTCACGGCATGGCCACGCTTCACTGCCAGCGGTGCTGGAAAAAGAAACGCTTCGTTGCTGACACGCCAGTCGGAGCATTGATTGCCGCGCGGAAGGCGGGATGGGCTAGAATGCCTGAGAAATGGACCTGCCCTGGCTGCATCAAGAAAGTGGAGAAGGGCAAGGCGCTGGTAAATTGAGAGGAAGCATGCTGATCGATGTCCTCGTAAACGGCCAACTCCAAAAAGTCGAAGCCAAAAGCGTTCCCTTCGCCGTCGTAAGCGAGAACTGGAACGAGTATCAGACCGAGGACGGCAGAACGATTCGCGCGAAGCTGGTCTTGACGCGCGTGCTCATGCCGCTTGAGTCGCTGCGCAATCCTGATGGCAGTCTTGTGGCGCATACGAACTTTCAACCGATCTTTGTGGTGGAAGAAAAGCAATAATGCCGAAATTCCTAGCATATATGCTATGCTGTAGGGTATGGCATACTCCCAAGACTGGAATTGGCTTGCTGGAATTTTTGAAGGCGAAGGAAATGCGGGATTGCGTTTTGCTAAACGAAGGCATCCGGAGTCATCTGTTCGTCGCCAATATCTCTATGCTCAAGTCGCTCAGAAAACTACCCCAATGCTAGAAGAGGTTCAGAGAATCACTCGAGTCGGCAAAATATATCCCTCAAATCGAAAAGACGGAAAATCTATTTTCACCTGGTATTGTGCGTGCGCTCAGGCTCGGATTTTCCTAACCCGTGTACAGAAGTTCATTCGATGCCCTGGCAAGCGCGACCGAATCGGAAGTGCTCTGAAAAAAGACGTGGAATTGCGGGCGGAAGGAATTGTGGCGCGTGCGGAGTGTTTGCGCAGGGGCCGAGAAAAGCGCTGGGGTGATTATCGTGCCAGAATTCTTGGAAAAGAAACTAAAAGCTCGATACGGAAAAGATAGCTCAATTCCCTACAAGATTATGAATGCCAAAGGTCTAATGCGGGGCAACCAGGAAACCGAAAAAGGCGCGGAGATGCAAGCCAAGCACGAAGCCGACATGAAGAAGTATGGCGGCTCCGTATCCGGCTACAAGCACTCTCGACCCACACGCAAAGTCGTGAAACGCAGCTTCCGTAATGCCTGAAAACGATTCCGCTTCAAAAGAAGAACAGAAGCTCCGCCACATTCGGGAGGAGTTCGCCTACTACCGTTCCTACTGGCGCGATAACTACGACGAAGCGGCCAAGGACATGGACTGCATGGCGGGAATCCCGCCGAAAGAATTCTCGGACGACCGCGCCGGCCGCCCCTGCATCTGGCCCGACGAAACGAGCCAGTACATCAAGCAGGCCAACAACAACCTGCGGCAGAACAAGCGCAGCATCAAAGTCTCCCCGCGCTCTGAAGACGCAAGGGACGAAGACGCGGAGCACCGCCAAGCCTATATGTATGGCATCGAATACGCCTCGAAAGCTCAGTCCATTTACTCAACGGGACACGAGTCCGCAACGGAGTGCGGGTTTGGATTCTGGCGTGTGGCATTGAAAGTCACTGGACCCAAAGGGGAGCAGGAGCCGCGCCTTCGCCGCATCCCCAACTGGTCCACGGTCTATATGGACCCGGACGCGATGGAAGCGGACTTTTCGGACATGATGGGCTGCTTCGTGCTGGACAGGTTCCGCGAAAGCACGTTCAAGCGCAAATTTCCGAAGGCCAAAAGGCAGAGCTTTACTGCTGAGGATCGCCAAGTCGCACCGGATTGGCTGCAGGGCGACAACATCATCGTTGCCGAATGGTGGGAGCGCGAAGAAAAGCAGTCCAGGGACGGCGAAAGGCTGTATGAGGTGCGGCAGTACCTCGTCAACGGCATCGAGTTCCTGCACGACGCGGAGTCGGACGATGAGAAGGACAAGGACGGCATCCCTTGCCGCAAGTGGCTGGGCTCATGGGTTCCGATCATTGCATGTCTCGGCGAAGAGATTTACGTCAAAGACGGCGGCCAATCCAAGCGCCGCATCATGTCCATGATCCGCCGGGGCCGCACGGCGCAGCAGATGATGGCCTACATCGCAAGCCAAGAGCAGGAAGAGTTTGCGATGGCTCCCCGCGCGCCGTACCAAGGATACAAAGGCCAGTTTGACTCCGAGCAGCATAAAACCCTGCATAAAGACCCGCGAGCCTACACCGAATTTCCCATACCGACCGACTGGCCGGAAGCATGGGGACCGCCGCCGCTACCAGGCCGCGTCCAGTACACGCCGAACATTCAGGCGTACGAGATGGCCTATGAGCGATGGCGCAGAAGTCACCAAGCGGCCATTTCCGGCAACCCTCTCCCCACCGACGCGCAAAAGATCAACGACAAATCGGGCGTGGCACTCGAAAAGATTTCAGACGCAGGCGCGACCGGGGCTTTTGCCTTTACGGACAATTTTGTACTGGCGCTGCACAACACCGCTTTGCAGATCAACGAACTGATTACCAAGCTCGCGGACCTAGATTCCTTGCCCAAGCAAGTCCTCGGGCGCAACAAGAAAGACGAGGACGTGCGCATCAAGATCGCCAGCAAGAGCGCGCCTCCGCCGGAAAGTTCCGAGCACCTCCCCGAAGCCGATGTGTTCTTCGCGCATCGCGGGCAATTCGATGTTTCCGTCAACGATGGGGCGAACAAGCAATCCGAGCGGGAAGAGGCAGCGGAGTTTGCAGATCAGATCTGGGAACTATCGGCCAAGCTGGGGTTGCCCGCTCCAATCACGATGAAACTCTTGGCCCTCGCAACCAAGATGCGGAATCTTGGCGCGCTGGGCGACGAAATCTCTGAACTTCTGTCGCCGCCCGATCAGAACAATCTGCCACCGCAAGCGCAAGCCGCTATTGCGCACCTCCAAGGCCAACTACAGCAGGCCATGCAGGAAATTCAGCAGTTGAAAATGGAGAAGCTCGGCAAGGTCGTAGAGATGAACGCCAAGAGTCAATTGGCGGACAAAGAATTCATTACCCGCATGACCGAGGCGGACAAGGATCGCGAGACGAAGCTGGCTGTCGCGGAAATAACCACCAAGGCGCAAAGCATTTCCGAGCGTCTTGCGGCCGTCGAAGATTTAATGAAGCAATTCCATTCTCAAGCGCACGAGATCGGCATGATGATTCAGGGCCACAAGAACGCGCAGGAACTTGCGGCGCAGAACGCAGCAGCGCAGCAGCAATCGCAGGCCGCAGATCAGGCGCATCAGCAAACGATGGCGGCGCAGTCGCAACAACAACCGCAGGAGCCTGCCGCTTCAGCGTGAGCGCGGATTCATGGCATGAGTAGCGGAAATTGTGAAGATCTTGCCGAGGGCAAATTGTTCCCTCATACGCTTCTCGAATTCTATGGCGGCAGGATGTTCCTTTGGGACGTAAATAACGGGAAGAATTCTTTCATCGGACCATTCAAAGCCCGAAACGCTCGCAAATATACCGCGCAAATCAGGACGTGCAATTCCTAGTTCAGTCGGAAATGAATACACCCGGAACGGAAAGCTGCGCACCGCTGCGCCCGCTGCAACTCCGCCAACGAGCAACCCAAGGAATTTACGCCGATCCAACATGAGCCGAGCTTATCAAAGTTTAGGAGCGAATCGCTATGTCCGATGACGCAAAAATAGTTGGGGAAACGTCAGCCCCAACAGCAGTCGCCGACAACTGGGATGCGAACGGCACACCTATTGTCACCAAAAAGATTGAACCGCCGAAAACCGAGGAACCGGCAGCCTCCGCTACGCCCGCGAAAAAGGTGGAACCCGAGAAGTCCGCGGAGCCGGGGACCGCAAACGAAGAGCGGAAACCGAAGGCCAAGCCTACGGCGGAAGCGAGAATTGCCGAGCTAACTGCGGAACGCAAAGCAGAAAAAGATCGCGCAGACGCCCTGGAAGAGAGACTACGCAAACTCGAATCGGCAGCGCAGCCGACTCCCAAGGCCGAACCGGCCAAAGCCGAAGAACCCCCGAAGCGCCCCAATCCATTCACCTGGAAAGGCACGCAAGAGGAATTCGATACGGCGATGGACAAGTACGAAGAGTACCGCGATACACAGGTCGCCGCGCGAACCCGCCAGGAACAAGCTCAATCGGAAGCCCAGAAATCCATGGCCGAGATGATGAAGCAGGCAGCTGCCCGCCATCCCGATGCGGAACAGAAGATCAAATCAGCGACGAACGAAATCATGGCGGAAAGCGTGCCCATGTTCGTGAAGGCGTTCGTCAACGACTCCGAAGTGCTGGGCGATCTTCTCTACACGCTCGCAGACGAGACCACGCGAAACAACATCTTGGAGACGGCAAAAACGAATCCAGGAAAAGCGTTGCGCGTCCTGCGGGACATGGAACTGGACATCCAGAAAGCACTCGCCAAGCCGGAACCGAAAGACCAGGCAAAGTCCAAGGAAGAAGCTCCCGAACCGAAACCTCGCGCCCCCAAGCCGCCAAGTGAAGTCGGCGGACGTGGGGCGTCAAGCGAGGACGCAGACGTTGCAGCCGCGAAAGACGGCAACTTCGGAGCGTTTGAAGCCGAACAGCGGCGCAAGTACATGCGTGCCTCGTGATTTGCGCGGGCGGCTGGGAGGTCGCCTAATCCTTGGCTAACAATTTTGCAGTAACCAATTGGGTCTCCATGAAGATCCTTTGGTTTTTGAAGAACTCGCTCGAAATCGCGGCAGCGTTCAACTCGGACTGGGAAGACGAATTCAAAAAGAAGTTTCCCGTCGGCTCCCAGGCCCAGATCAAGCTGCCTCAATCGTGGCTCGTCACGACCGGCCTTGCGTATCAGGAACAGGGCATTCAGCGGCTCGTGACGACCATCAACCTCGACCAGATCAAGAACGTCCATTTCGGCTACGACTCCTACGAAAAGCTCGTGAAGATGGAGCGCAGCGAAAAAGAACTGGACGAAGCCTACTTCCGCCCCGCGGGATTGCAACTTGCACAGCAAGTGGATTCCGACGCGGCGAACTGGGCGCGGCTCTGGACCAACAACGTCGTAGGAACCCTCGGAACGGACTCCACGACCATCGACTTCGCCCTCAATGCCGACCAGATTTTGTACAACCTGGCGTGCCCTCCGGGTGGAGAGCGTCATCTGTGCATCAGTTCCGGCCTGATGCGGGCCTACGTGAAGAACAATGTCACGCAGTTCAACCCGCAGAAGGACATTAGCGATATGTTCCGCGAGGGCGTGCTGGGGACGGCGGCCGGATGGAAGTGGTTCCGGTCCAATTCCTTGTTCACGCACACGATCGGAACCTTCCCGACGCACGGCGTCACCGTAACCGGCGCTGGACAGTCAGGATCGTCGCTGATCGTCACCGGGACGGCGGCGGACACGATTCAGCCCGGCGACAAATTCACCATCGCCAGCGTGAATGCCGTGAACCCGCGGACCCGCATCAAGACTCCGCTGGGCCTGAAACAGTTCGTCTACACCGGCGGCGCTTCGTTTGCGTTTACCGGCGGCAGCGATACCATTCCCATCAGCCCGGCGATCTTCGGCCCTGGCAGCCAGTACCAGAACGTCGATGCGCTTCCCGCGAACGCGGCGGCGCTCACGGCCTGGCCTGGAACTTCCAGCCCATCGGGCGTCAGCGGCACGGTCGGCCTCGGCCTCAGCAAATACGCATTCTTGAAGGCGTTCGGGCGGTTCGAGAACCCGGATGCGGTTGAGCATGCGGAGGAAGCTGTGGACCCGGAGACGGGCGCAAGCCTGTCGCTGGTCGTTGCCTATGACCAGTTCAACCGGAAAATCACCAACCGCTTCGACATCTGCTACGGATTCGGCAATGCCTATTCCGATGCGGGCGCCGTTGCAGTGGCGGGAGCATAACCATGAACACCATCAAAAAACTAGCATTCCTCTTCGCGCTCCTTCTGGGCTTCGCGCAGTTCGCGGGCGCTCAGACCATGCTCGTCACCACCACACTGTCCAATGCCGCTCAGGGCATGGGATCGGTGAACGGTGCCACTCCCACAGGAAACATGAGCATCGTGACCCTTACGTCGGCCACAGGCGTCAGCGGTCCCGCTGCAAATACCTCGCTAACAAGCGGACTTGTCGCCACGTCCGAGGCGCAGACCTACCTCTTCGTGGACCGCGAACTTATGCAGGTGAAAGCCGTATCGGGAACCACCATTACCGTGATTCGCGGTATGGCGGGAACCGGCGCGCCTTCGCATGCTTCCGGAGCCTTGGTATTCGTCGTGCCCGCGTCGGCAATTGGCGTGTGGTCCGGTGACGGCTTTGCAGCGGCATCGCAAGGCCCATCCGTGCCGCAAGGCAGTTGCACGCGGTCGAACGAACTCTACTTGCCGCGCATTCAATTCAGCTCGGGAGTTATTTCCGACTGCGTTGGCGGCCAGTGGGTCAACGGCGATGCCGCACAAACCTCGCGAACAACGAACTTTGAACTGCAATTCCCGCCCACAGGATTCACCGCTTACACGAGCGCTGGAACCTCGACCGCAAAAGCCGCGAACACGATGTACTGCACGGAATTCGACGTGCCGTATAGCAAATACGTGACCGGCCTCGGGGTGATGAACGGAGCCACGGCGACCACCGACAAGGAAATTGCCGTGCTCTACGATTCATCCGGGAACCTCCTCGCGAACTCCGCCGTAGCTGGCGCTCTCGCATCCGGGGCCAGCACCTACCAGAAGCGCGCTTTCACCTCGCCGTACTACGTCGTTGGACCGGCGCAGTATTTCGCGTGCGTGCAGGGCGATTCTGGAACGACGGCAACGCTGAACCTGATTGTCACTGGGACTTCGGATTACCTGCTTACGCAGTCCTATGGCAGCCAGACGTTTGCCACGATTCCGGCCACCATCACCCCTCCGACCACGTTCACCACGGCGAAGGGGCCGCTGTTTTTCATGTACTAGCTTCAGGGCGGGCGCGGCTTCGGCTGCGCCCGCTAACTTTTATTGGAGGAAACGAAAATGCCATCGGAAATCAAGATTTGCGAAGGCGCGGTCATCAGCGCCGAAGAAGTGAAGAAAGTGCAACAGGCGATGCTGGAACTCGCCAAGGATAATCACGCCCCGCGCGAGATTACCTTGAAGGCGACTCTGCACGTTCACCACGAGTTTCCGAAGACGCTCTACAAGGGCAAGGAAACGCGCGCCGTCGCCAACTCGGAAGAGCAAGCAATGGCCGCGGCAGCCGGTTTCGGCCCTTACGATCACGAAGCGTACACCGCGAAGGAGGCCTGATGCCGTTCACAATCGACGAAGAAGCCGCAAAGCGGCAAATGCAGCTCAACATCATGCGCGGGCAGGAAACCGTCCCGCGGCAACCGGACGGAACGCTGCGCGAGGGATGGTCTGGAACCATGAGCGGCGGGTTGCCGGTAAAGCAAATTCCGCACCTGGAATTTCCGCGCGTTCTCTACATGCACCCCAATGAGCCCTTTGAAATAGTGGAGCACCGCAACGACAAATTCGAGATTGTGAGCACAGACACAGTTCCGACCGAGCACCTCACGAAAGTCGTGAACAACGAAGCGGAATTGAAGGCGGCTCTCGAAGAAGGCTGGGTAAAAGAGATGTACATTCCCGCGCCTCCCCCTCCGAAAACGGCGGGCCTGTATGGAAAGCCGAAGAAACACGCCGCTGCCAAGTGACCGTAACCCTCACGAATTCCAATAACGCAGTCTCGGCCCTCGCCATCGACATCATTCAAGGCGCGCTGGAAGACATCGGCGTCCTGGCCGAAGGCGAGAAGGTTTCCGCCGGCGAACTTGCGGTGTCCCTGCCGAGGCTGCAACGCTGGATCGATCAGGTCAACGCACGAAGGGAATTGATCTACTCGATTTCCTTCAACACGTACAACGTCACAGCGAACCATGCCCCGCACACGATTGGCCCGAACGGTGACTTTAACATTCCGCTGCGCCCGGTGCGGATTCAGTCCGCATCGTTTCTGCTTAATTCCGGCAGTCAAACCGTGGATACGCCGATCCGCATACGGGATGAGAACTGGTGGGCGGCGAATCCCGTAAAATCGCTGCAATCGTCCATCATCACGCATTTGTATTACGACCCCGCCGCGCCGCTCGGGAATATCAATTTCTGGCCGATCTGCACGACGGGTAATCCTGTGCGCCTCGAAATATGGAACTCGCTCGCGCAGCCGATTTCTGCGAATAGCTCACTCGCTCTGCCGCAGGGATATTGGGATGCGACCGTGCTCAGCCTCGCGCGGAAACTTTGTCCCGTGTTCAACAAACCGTTTTCGCCGGACTTGCGGGAGCAATGGAATCAGGCCATGCGGATCATATAGTCCAACAACGACAAGCCACCGAGGATCGATACGGATTGCGGATCTCCAAATAACAGAAAGGGCGGAAGGCCTGATTTTAACTGGATGACTGGGCTTCGGGAATAGGAACTCTTCGCCATATCCGGCGGTTACAAATCATGCTGATAGTGGGCGCTCCAACACCAAATTTCTCCGTCAACTGTTTCAGCGAGTGCGTTGGACGCAGGGCGATAATTTGAATTACATCCTGCTCGGTTATTTTGTGATTCCAGTGCCGACTTCCTCCGGGAGAAACGCGCCCGAGTTTATCAAACGAATGCTGCTCATTTTCGCCCTGTGTAAGGTATTCGAGATTCTCCGCGCGATTGTCGGCTTTCTTTCCATTCTTATGATTCACGGTCATGCCTTCTTCGCGCGGGCCGATAAACGCTTCGGCGACGAGGCGGTGAATGAGGAATCTTTTGACGCGCTTGTTGTTCTGCAAGACGATTCTGCGATACCCAAATCGATCGCGGTCTCCAGCCATGCAAGCGACGCGGACACTGCGGATGTTTCCCAAATCAGAAACCCAATACAGGCCTTCGTAGTTCTTGATTGGACGCCAATGTTCTCCCATGACTTCAATTATACCGGCATATGGAGAGTAATTCGATGAGAACACTAAAAATTCTAGCTGTCTTGCTTCTCGCCGCAGCGCAATGCGCCGCCGCGCCGGTCTACAGCGTCGGCAACTCCGTGCCTGTCGGCTCGGGCATGGTCGTCACCGTATGGAATGCGGAGACGCCCACGCCGGGGAACGGAACGACCGCCGCGAGCCAGCAGGTTCAGCTCATCAATGCGGGAGTATCGAAACCGGGAACGCCGTTCAGCGTGGATGGAAAGTTTTCTGGAGCGCCGGGCGCTTTTGAGGTGGATGTCCAAGTGGCTGCGACGGACGCTGACACGAACTACCAAACCTGCTCGAATTGCAACGTGACAACGGTGGACTCCACGAATAACACTTGGCATTTGGATTATTAGGGAAATGCCCGGTATGTCAGGCTTCTCATGCGCACAAGGACGAACAGCGTGACAGTTACTGCGACGGTGACGGGCGGCTAAATGCCTCGCTTCGGGCTCGTCGGACCGGCTTATAGGAGCGCCTCGATAAGCGCGGACGCGCAAATGCTCATGAACCTCTACGTCGAGAACGTGGAAAGCGGCATGGGCAAATCCCAAGCCGTGCTCTACCGCACCCCCGGACTCTTGCCACTGTACTCTCTCGGGAACGCAGGCATGCGCGGCAATGGCGAAATCACCGCGCAAGGACGCACGTTTGCAGTCTCGGGTGGCCAATTCATCGAGCTTCTCGCTCCCACTGCCGGGCCGCCGAACTTCACCGTACGCGGCGCGATTCCGAACGACGGCAACCCCGTCTACATGGCGGCAAGTCAAACGCAGGTTGTCATCGTCAGCGTTGGCAGCATGTACGTCTACACGCTTGCGACGAACGTTCTGGCGCCAGTCCTACCGTTCAATGCGGGAACGGGACTTGGCCTCCTCGGGATTCCCGCCCAGGTCAGATATGCGGACGGATTTTTCTTCGTCTTGATGGCGAACTCGAATCAGATTCAGGTCTCTAATCCCGGCGACGGGTCCACTTATCAAGGCGTTGCGCAGACTACGGTTTCTGTTTTTACCGGAAACGCATCCGCCATATTTGAAAACCAGCGGCTTCTGTGGGTCTTCGGGACGAGTGCCATTCAGCCCTATTACGACTCGGGGAATTTCCCGTTTCCCTACGATGTCATCCAGGGCGCGAAGATCGAGCAGGGTCTCGCCGCTCCCGCGTCTGTCGTGAAGGCCGACAACAGCATTTTCTGGATGGGGCAGGACGAGCGCGGGCAGGGGATCTTCTGGCGCGCGAACGGCTACACCCCGGTGCGAGTCTCAACGCATGCGATGGAATATGAGTGGGGAACCTACGCCACGATCGCGGACCTCGTGACGTTTTCCTACCAGGAGCAGGGCCATACCTTTGTCGTGCTGAACTTCCCGACCGCGCAGAAAAGCTGGGTCCTTGACCTTGCCACAAGCGAGTGGCATCAGCGCGGATTCTGGAACGCTCCCACAGCGCAGTTCCGCATGCACAGAGCTTTTTGCCACACGTTCAACTTCGGGATGCACCTCGTCGGCGATCCTACGACCGGAACGGTGTACCAGCAATCCAGCACGTTCCTGAACGATTTCGGCAACCGGATTCGCCGCATGCGCCGCGCGCCGCACATCTCGAAAGAGCAGAGCCGCATTTACCACCATGAATTGCAGATCGATGTGGAAGCAGGACTCGGGCCGCAGTTTCAGGGAAGCGCGATTCCCACCATCATTCCCATGCTCGACGCCGGGGGCGCGCTGCGCAGCCTGGAGGTGAGCGAAGGCGGCATATTGTCGGCCCCGCTCAATCCCACCGGCGACATTTCCTCCGCGCAAACCGTGTTCATCAACGACGAAGGGAACACGACTTCCTGGCAAATCACCATCAGCGCGACTGGGGTGATCTCAGCCACATTGCTCGCGAACTACGTTGACTCCTACCCCGCGTCGATCCCGTTTGTGAGCGTCCTGGGCGATCAGAACTGGACGCTGCAACTCGTCAACCTGGGCGGCGGCATCGGGGACCTCGTTCTCCTGCCGCAAGGCATTGTGGGCCGCGGGGCGCTCTTGACGCTCAAATGGTCGAACGATGGCGGGCATACGTGGTCGGATGGAATCGACCTCGAATGCGGGCAGCCCGGCGAATACACGAAGCGCGTGATCTATCGCAGGCTGGGACAGGCCCGCGACCGCATCTATGAGGTTTCGATGGAGGACGATGCGGACTGGAAGCTGATCGATGGATACCTCTTCACGGACTCCGATCCGATGCCGACTTCGAGGCTCGTTACCGAAATGAGCAAGCGTGC
>VFSW01008856.1_pt1 | contig 14415 bp, 11 predicted proteins | sample 5358111 | NCBI WGS metagenome assembly VFSW01 (sample SAMN11554181, study PRJNA540505) | mine drainage metagenome | isolation source: sediment from site ElyBrook_90M | place: USA: Ely Copper Mine, Vershire, VT | collected 2017 | reverse complement strand
TTGACGGCCGTGCCGGCATCGACCACGCAAAGTGCGGAGCGTACGCGGGTCCAGGCGCCGATCGCACCCAGCCAGCGGTCCGCGCCGAGCAGTTCGGGGTCGAGGTAACCGTTGACCACGCCGCCAAACTCGGGGACAGCTTTGATGAATTCGCCCTCGACGCCAAAGGCCCGTTCGCAGTGGCGCGCCAGTATGTCGGCCATTGCGGAGCCGGCGACGTTCGAGACCAGCATGCGGGTCGCCAGGCGCTCCGTGTCGAACACTCCCCGAGCCCACGAGTCGGATTTCGACCCGCGATGTAGAACGGCGCGCTGTTCGGAAAGTCCGCCCTCGGTGAGCCAGGCCCATTTGAGCCTGGTGTTTCCGGCATCGATGAGCAGGATCATGCGATCGCGTGCGACAGCTTTTGCGACACGCTTTCGTCGATCTGCGCGGCGTCCTTGCCGACGACCGGATAGCGCACGCAGGCCTCGACGCCGGCCGACGAGAAGCGCAGTTGCACCTGTGCCTGGATCGCGCCGGCAGAGGCCGACTGGGTGGTTTTCTGGATCTCGCCGGTCTGCCGCAGCAACTCCTCGCGATGCTCGGCGAGCGCGTCGGCGGCGGCGAGCTGCAACCGGTCCTTGAGCGCGGCGTAATCGGCACCGGCCGGCAGGGCGAGGGTGATCTCGTGCCAGGCGACGCTCACGCCCGGAATGTGCTTGAACATACCGCCGGACATGGTGAACACGATCGAGTTTGGGAAGGCCACTACCCGGCCCGTGGGGCCGAACGTACCGTGCCCGTCCAGCTCCATCAGGTATAGCCGCACGAGCCCGACTTCGAACACTTCACCCGAGACCTCGCCGATCTGCACCCGGTCGCCGGCCTTGATGCCGTATTTACCGATCAGGAAGAAGTAGCCGACGATGGAAACGAGCACACTCTGCATGGCGACCGCCAGTCCGGCGGTGATCAGTCCGGCGAACGTAAAAACCGAACCCAGTTCGTTCGCGAAAGAGAACGTGATTATCAGGAATACGAGCACCCAGAGAACGATTCGCTGAATCAGCAGCAATTGATGCCGGCGGCGCGAATCGCGCGAGTAACGAAGCACCGCGCGCCGCCAGATCTCGGCGAGCAAGAACACGGCCGACAGTACCAACGCCAGGAGTACCAGATGCCAGCCGAGCGCGCGCAGCGCCGTGCGGATCTGGCTCCGCACGGCCTTGCGCCAATCCGCGAGGTTGCGCCGGTACTGATCGAGCAACAGGTTTTCCTTGCTCAAGGGAATAAGGAGCTGCGAGGTCTGCTTGAAGTCGCTCGCCAGAGCGTCGAGCTGCGCGCGCACCGCGATCAGGCCGGCTCCGCTCGCGCTGTAGGCCGCCGCCGCGAATGAGTCGCCGCGCGCCGACAGCGCTTTCACATGGGCGATGATGGGCGCGCGAAATTTGTTGACCGTCGACTGCAGCGCCCGTGTGCGTTGATCGACGGTGGCGATGGTGGCCATTTTCTCCGACAGTTTGAACAAGCCCTCGCCAATGCCCCAAAGCCCGACCTGACCTGCGACTTCGGTCGCGGTCGGCGCGAGGTTCAGTGAGGGCGCGTTCGGCGCGGCCGTTCCCGAACCGTCGGTGGCGGACATCGCGACGGCCATGGCCTCTATCTGCGCCTTGAGGGAGTTGCCGGCGGTGCCCGATCCCGTGGCGTTCTGCAGAAACGCCGACATTTCGCCGAGCGCGCTCTTCTTTGCCGAAAGCAGATCGAGCTCGCCTTGCAGTTCGGACATCTTCGCGCGAAGATCGGCCAGGCTCTTGTCCGGCGTGCGGGCTTGCGGGGGGGGGGTGTGGTCTTGTGGGGTTTCCCCGGCTTGGCTTTCGTAGTCCTGTTTCTCAATATGCCCCGATATGCCCGCCGCGCACCCCGCCACGCCGGCGTTCGGCGCCGCCGGTGCGCTCGTTTGCTTCGCCAGCAGATCCGCATTCAGGCGTGCTGCGCCGAAGGCCAGCGCCATCACCTGATTCGCGGTCTCGCGATTGCCGTACAAGATCAGCAGATCGCTGGGCTCGCTCGCGATCTTCTGCTGCACGGCCAGGGTGCGGTACCAGTCGACGGTCTCGTCGAGCACCTCGATGACCTCGCTCGCGCTCATCGGCGCGGGGGCTTCGTCCGCCGCCAGGCCTTGCGGCACGGCGGTCCACGCGACCAGGCAGATCGCGAGCGGCGCCCAGGAGCCGATGGCCCAGCGGAAATTCGTCGGTGTCATGGTCGCTCTCATCATCGCTCCGGCGATACCACAAAGCCCTCGCTGCATATTATGATGGTGCCATCGGTGAATGCGCCAACGGAGCGCGCACAGCCCTCAATCCAGGTTTCACGGGGATTTGCAATGTATCTTACTGCTCGCCGCGAGGTGTGCGCGCTTCTGTCTTGTCTGTCGTTCGCCGTGGTGGCCGCGGCGCTGCCGCCGGGGGCCGAGCACGAGGACCCGCCTAGGGCGGCGGCTCTCGAGCCGCCGGCGCGCACCCTGCGCGATGAACATCAGACCACCCAGGGTTCGGTGACTCTCGGCGGCCGGGCCGTGACCTACCAGGCCGAGGCCGGGATATTGGTGGTGCACGTCAAGGACCCCTTGGACGAGGACGCGCCGGCGCCCGGTCCCGCGGCGGCGCAGCGGGACGAACACGCCCCCGCCTCGCCGCCGCAATGGCCCGAAGCCGGGATGTCCTACGTCGCCTATTTCAAGGGAGACAAGGAGGACCCGCGACGTCCCATCACCTTCCTGTACAACGGCGGGCCGGGATCCTCGACGATCTGGCTGCACATGGGCGCATTTGCGCCGAAGCGCGTGGTGACGGCCGACGGCGCCCACGGCCCCGCGGCGCCGTACCGCCTGCGGGACAACGAGTACAGCCTGATCGACACGACCGACCTCGTGTTCATCGACGCGCCCGGCACCGGCTTCGGGCATCTGCGCGGCATGGACAAGGAGAAGGCCTTCTACGGGGTGGATCAGGACGCGCACGCGTTCGCGAATTTCATCGTCGAGTTCCTGTCGCGGCACAATCGGTGGAATTCGCCGAAGTACCTGTTCGGCGAAAGCTACGGCACGACGCGCTCCGCGGCCCTCGCGAACATCCTGGAATCCGAGAAGTCCCTGGATCTCAACGGCGTCATCCTGCTGTCGCAGATCCTGAATTTCGACGATAGCGTCGACGGACCGCAGTTCAATCCCGGAGTGGACCTGCCGTACGTGCTGGCGCTGCCAACGTATGCCGCGACGGCGTGGTATCACCACCAGCTGCCGAACCAGGCGGGCGCGCTCGAGCCGCTGCTGCAGGAAGTCGAGGAGTTCGCGCTGACGGCGTACGCCGATGCCCTCGCGCAGGGCTCGGCGCTCGATGCCGAGCGCAAGAACGCGATCGCCGTGAAATTGCACGGCTACACCGGCTTGCCGACCGATTACATTCTGCGCGCGAACCTGCGGGTCAACGGCGGCCAATTCGAGAAGAACCTGCTCGGCAGCGATACCACCACCGGTCGGCTGGATACCCGGTTTTCGGGCCCGACCCTCGATCCGATGAGCAAGGAGGCGGAATACGATCCGCAGTCCGCGGCGATCTCCTCGGCCTATGTCTCGGCGTTCAATGATTACGTGCGCACCACGCTCAAGTTCGGCCTGAATAAAACCTACAAGCCTGAAACCGACGTGGAGAAGAACTGGGACTACCTGCATCAGCCGCCGGGCGCGCAGCAGAAAATTCCCGGACCCACCAACGTCATGCCGGATCTCGCGGTGGCGATGAAGCAGAATCCGGAACTCAAGGTGATGATGAACGGGGGCTACTACGATCTCGCGACGCCCTTTTTCGCGGCGGTGTTCGAACTGCGGCAGCTGCAGATCCAGGCGGCGCTGCAGAAGAACATCGAGATGCATTTCTACACCTCCGGACACATGGTTTATGCCCACGAACCGGACCTCGCGGCGTTGCATGCGAACGTCGCGGCGTTCATCGAAAAGACGCGTAACGGAGCAAGCGACAAGTGACTCACGAGCAGATGAAGCGCCACATCGCGGACGTTCCGGACTTCCCCAGGCCGGGTATCCTGTTTCGGGATATCTCGCCGCTCCTTCGCCATCATTTCGACGCGGCGATCGGCGCGCTCGACGGCTTGCTGAGCGCGGAGCGGTGGGCCGCGGTCGACGCCGTGGCGGGCATCGAGTCGCGCGGTTTCATCCTGGGGGCGGCTCTGGCGCTTCGCCGCGGCAAGGGCTTCGTGCCCGTGCGCAAGCAGGGCAAGCTTCCCCCGCCGGTGGTGAACGTCGCCTATGATCTCGAGTACGGCGCCGGCGTCCTCGAGATGAAGCCGGGAGCCGGGCGTGTCCTGTTGCTCGACGACGTGCTGGCCACTGGCGGGACCATGGCGGCCGCGGCGGATCTGTGCGCGCGCGCCGGACTGACGGTACAGGCGCTCGGTGTTCTGGTCGATCTGCGGCTGGTGACCGATTTCAGCTGGCGGGGCCTTCCGGTGCTCTCGGTGGTGACTTACTAGAAGGCAACGTGAGTCTTCCGCGCATCCTGGTGGTGATGGCCTTGCCGGCCGAATCGGCTGGCGTTTTCGAAGCGGCGGCCGTGCCGGTGCTGTACTGCGGAGTCGGCAAGATCAATGCGGCCATCGCGCTCACCCGCGAGCTGTGCCGGTACGCGCAGGCTAACCTGCCGCCGCCGCTGGTCGTCAATTTCGGGTCGGCGGGCAGCCGGATCCACCGTGCCGGAGCGTTGCTCGCCTGTCACGAATTCGTGCAACGAGACATGGACGTGAGCGGGCTCGGCTTCCCGCTCGGCGTGACGCCCTTCGACCCGGCGCCGGCCAAACTGCGTTTCGACCGCGTGTTCACCCACCTGGACACGGCCGTGTGCGGCAGCGGCGATTCGTTCGTGACCGCGCCGAGCGCGCTGGCCTGCGACGTGGTGGACATGGAGGCCTACGCGCTCGCGAAGATCTGCCGGCTGGAAGAAGCGCGCTTCGGTTGCGTGAAATACATAACCGACGGAGCGGACCACCAGGCGGCCGCACACTGGCAGAACAACGTTCATCGTGCGGCGCAGAGCTTTCTCGACTCCTACCGCATGCTCGAAACTCGCGGAGATTGACCAAGATCATGGCATTCGTTGCGTCGAAGGCGACCGTGCGCCGCGTGCTGATCTGCGGGTGCTTTTTTCTGGCCGCGGAGGTCGTGACGGTCGGGCCGTGCGGCGCGGCGCCGGCGGCCGAGCGGCCGTTCGTGATGATGATCTCCATCGACGGATTGAAGCCCGAAGCCGTTCTCGAAGCTCCGCAGCACGGCTTGGCCGTGCCGAACCTGCGAAGGTTTCTCGCGGAGGGTACGTATGCGAGCGCCGTGCGCGGCGTGCTGCCCTCGCTCACCTACCCGAGCCACGTGACGCTGCTGACCGGCGTGTCGCCGGCGGAGCACGGAATCTACGCCAACACCACGTTCGACCCGCTGAACCGCAATGAGAGGGGTTGGTATTGGTACACCGAGGACGTGCGGGTCGAGACGCTGTGGGATGCCGCGGCCGCGGCCCATCTGCGCACGGCGAGCGTGTACTGGCCGGTGAGTGTCGGTGCGCACATCACCTACAATCTGCCGCAAATATGGCGGGCGGGTACCGAGGACGATCTGAAGCTGCAGCGCGCAGTGGGTACCCCGGGCCTGGAGAAGGAGCTGTCGGCGGTGCTCGGGCGCTTTCCCGGGGGCATGGAGGAGACCGTCGCGCAGGACGAGATTCGAATGCGGTTCGCGCTGCGCCTGCTGCGCACCAAGCACCCGGATTTCATGACGATATACATGACCGGTCTCGATACCGAGCAGCACAAGACCGGGCCGTTCAGCCCGGCCGCAAACGCCGCTCTGGAGCGCATCGATGCGCAGATCGGCCTGTTGCGCGCGGCGGCGTTCCAGGCGGCGCCGGGCCATGCCGTGGTTTGCGTGGTGTCCGATCACGGATTCGCGCGGGTCGATCATGACGTGAGCCTGTATTCGGCATTTCACGCCGCGGGTCTATTCGACCTGGACGAGCACGGCAAGATCACGGCGTGGCGCGCCATGCCCTGGCCGGGCGGCGGCACGGCCGCGGTGATGCTCGCCGATCCGGCGGATGCCGAGGTCCGGTCACGCGTGGCGGCGTTGCTCGAGGGGCTGGCCGGCGATCCGGCGAACGGCATTGACAGGATCCTCGGTCACGAGGAGCTCGAGCGTCGCGGCGGATTTCCTGATGCGCAATTTCTGGTGGCTTTTCGCAGCGGTTTCGAGCTGGGTTACGAGCTCACCGGTCCCCTGATCGTCGCGCCGGCCAACGGCGGCATGCACGGCTACCTGCCCGACGAACCGCAGATGAAGGCTTCGTTCTTCCTCGCCGGCCCAGGGGTACCGATGGCCGTGAATCTCGGTGAGATCGACATGCGCAGGATCGCGCCGACCATCGCCGCAATTCTCGGCGTCAAGCTTGCGCGCGCCGATCTGCCGCCGCTGCCGCTGCAGACCAGTGGACCGGCGCGGTAGCCGGCGGCTCATTGCTGTCGTTCCCAGGTTTGCGAGCGGCCGAGCCACGGAAAGCCGATGTAGCCGCGTACCATCAGCCGCGCGCCGGTTTGATCGAGGCGCAAAGTGCAGCGATAAACGGAACCGGAATCGGGGTCGAGTATGTCGCCGCCGGAGTAGGCCCCGTCCACGTAACGCATGTTGCGGATGATCACCAGACCGATGATCGGCTGATTGCGGCGATCGTCGGTGCACACCGCGCAGACGCGGCCTTCCGCACCTGGAGTGAAACTTCGCTCGATCCGCGCGAACAACAGCCCGTTCTGTTCGTACACGCGCACCAGCGCACGCGGCCGACCGGTTTTGTCATCGATGGTCTTCCAAAGACCGATCGGCGAGCGGGCGCCGGTGTCGGGTCGATCGGCGGTCGGTGCCGCGGCCGCCGCCGCCAAGCACGCCAGCAACAACAGACATCCGGAGAGTCGACGAGTCGCCCGCATATGGATGCTCCTCTCTCGAAAAGTTACGCACTCCCGGTTGGTTCAGCGGCGGGGAGCCGCACTGCGCCGGTACGCAGATTCATCAGCACCAGTCCGATGATGGTCACCGCCACGCCGATGCACGCAGGGACCCCGATGGCCTCGTGCGCGAATGACCCCCAGAACAGCCCCCAGATCGGCAGCAGATAGGTTACCGCGACGACCTGGGTGGCGCTCACGTGCTCGAGCAGCCGGTAATAGAGCCAGTAGGCGAACCCGCTGCCCGCGAAACCCAGTACCGCGATCGCCGCCGCGGGTCCGGTGCGCATCGGACCGGGGTGCGCGCCGCCGAGGGCGAGCGGCAGAAGCATCAGCGCGGCCAGCCCGAGCTGCGCTGTGGCGAGTCCGAGCGGATCCAATCCCCGCAGCCTCTTCTTCGCCACGATCGCCGCCACCGCATAGCAGATCGAGGCGGAGGCGATGATCGGCACGCCGAACGCGGAGCCCGATGCGGCGCCATGAACCGGCGCGTCAATGGGCTGAAAGATGACCACCGCCAGGATACCTGCGAACGAGAGCAACACGCCGAGGATGGTCGCCGTGCCGGCCACCGCCCGGTCGACGGCCATGGACAGGAGCAGCGTCCAGATGGGCGTGGTGGCGTTCAGTACTGCGGCGATATTGCTCGGGACCGTGCGTTCACCCCAGGCGAAGAGCGTGAACGGCAGGGCATTGTTGAGCAGTGCGACCAGCAGCAGCCACGGCAGGAGGCGAAGCGGAGGCAAACGATTGCCGCCGGCCAGCATGAACGTCGCGAGCAGACCGACGCCGAGGGCACAACGCAGCATGGAGATCCACAGGGGCGGGAAAGTGACCACGGCGATGCGCATCATGAGGAAGGACACTCCCCATACGGCCGACAGCAGGACGATTTGCAACAAATAGCGGGCTTTCATCGACTGGCCGCGACGCGACGCCTCCGGGGAAGGTGAGGCTTGAATTATACTTGCCGGAGCTTGCTCGTTCAGCGGAGATTCCGGCTTGAAGGGTTCAGGAGACTGTGCGCCACCGCTGATCGTTCGCTGCGGGGCGTTCGGCGACATGGTGCTGATCACGGCGCTGATCGGCGAACTGCGCGGCCGGTGGCGGCGGCCCGTGGACATCCTGACCACGGGTCCGTGGAGTGAACCGCTGTTGCGCGGGCAACCGGGCGTCGGCGAGATAATTCGCGTGCGCAGCCGGGGTCCGGTGTGGTATTGCGACGCGAACGATGCGGCGCGACCGCTGTTGAAGCGCGCCGGGATCGCGGGCGATTGCATCGTCGAGGTGCGGGACCATCCGTTGCTGCCGGCGGAACATGCGACCGAACAATGGCGCAGGCTGGGGCGCATCGGCCCCGGCGGGTGTTGCGCGCCGGGGGACGCCGCAGGCGAGGATGCGTTCGTCGGCTGCCGCCTCAGCGTGACTCAGTCGCAACGCACGGATCTCGAGGCCTGGCTCGCGGCTCGCGGGCTGCGGAGCGTTCCGCTCGTGCTGGTACAGGCGGGCAACAAACGCACCATGCGCCGCGGCCCGAAGCGCCTGGCGGCGAATCACAAGTACTGGCCGCAGGAGCGCTGGGCAGCGGTAATCGCGCAAGTGCGCGCCCGCTGTCCGGCGCACGCCATCCTGATGCTCGGCACCCGGTCGGAATATGCGCTCAATGCCCGGGTGGCCGCGCTCGCGCGGACCGACAGGTTGTACAATGTCGCCGACGATCTGCCGATCCCGCGTCTGATCGCGCTGCTGGAGCGGGCCGCCGGATTGATCACGGTGGATTCCGGACCCGCACACGCCGCCGCGGCCGTCGGCTGCCCGATGGTGGTGTTATTCGGCAAGGCCTCGCCTTCGCTATATCGGCCGCTCGGCGCCCCCGGGGCCGACGTGAAGGTGCTGCTGGGAACGCTCGACGGCGAGCCGAGCATGCTCGGCATCGACAGTCGCACCGTCGGCGAGGCCTGGTCGAACCTGCGCCTGCGCGGCTAAGTCATGCACTTCAGCATGTCGGGTGTCGCCAGCACTACGCCGTTGCGGGTGACGAAGAAGCGTTGCCGGTCGACTTCGAGGTCGTGGCCGATGTTGAGCCCGTCCGGTACGCTGCAATTCTCGTCGAGGATGGCCCGCCGGATGCTGCAGCCGCGTCCCACGGTCACGCCGGGAAGCAGGACCGAACTGTCGATGGAACTTCCGTCCTCGACGCGTACGTCGTTCGAGAGCAGGGACTGGGAGACGTAGGCGCCGGATATGATGCATCCGCCGGCGATCATGGAGTTGACCGCCATGCCGCGCCGTCCTTCCTCGTCGAGCACGAATTTCGCCGGCGGTTGCTGTGCCTGATAGGTCCAGATCGGCCATTGGCGGTCGTAGATGTTCAATTCCGGATCGAGCGCGACGAGTTCCATGTTCGCCTCGTACAACGCATCGACGTTGCCGACGTCCCGCCAGTAGCTTTGGGCACGGGTCTCCACGTCCTGAAACGGATAGGCGAAGACCCGCATGCGCGCTATCGCCGGTGGGATGATGTTCTTGCCGAAATCATGACTGGTCGATTCGTTTGCCGCGTTCTCGATCAGCAGCTTCTCCAGGCGCTTCATGCCGATCACGTAGATACCCATCGATGCGCGGGCCAGATCGGGTCTGCCGGCGATCGAGTCCGGGAACTGTGGTTTCTCCGCAAATTTGATCACCCGATTGCCGGCATCGGTGGTCAGGATGCCGAACTCATTGGCCCGCTCGGTCGGCACGTCGACCACTCCGACCGTGATATCCGCCTCGTTCTGCTCGTGGTACGCAATCATCGGGCCGTAGTCCATCTTGTAGATGTGGTCGCCGGCGAGGATAAGCACGTGCGTCGGATTGTGCGAACGGATGAAATCGAGATTCTGATAGATCGAGTCGGCCGTGCCGCGGTACCAATGGGAGCCGATCTGCTGCTGGGCGGGAATCAGCTCGACGAATTCGCCGAGTTCGCCCCGCAGGTAGCTCCAGCCGCGCTGGATGTGCTGAATCAGAGACTGGGCCTTGTACTGGGTGAGCACGGCCACCTGGCGTATCCCGGAATTGACACAATTGGAAAGAACGAAGTCGATGATGCGGAATTTCCCGCCGAACGGCGTGGCGGGTTTGCACCGATGCTGGGTGAGCGCCTTCAGCCGTTCACCCCGTCCTCCCGCCATCACCACCGCGAGGGTGCCGCTGGTCAAGCGGCTGACGTAGCGACCCGTCTCGTTTCGCGCAGCGTATCTGGTGACCATGGTGCTTCCAGCGTCGAATCGCGTCTGTGCCGACTCCGGCAGATCCACTCCAGCCTGCCACACTCCGCGCGCAGCCGCACGGGAATTTAGCGCACGTTTTTTCGCGTTTGCTAGACTTGGCCAAGATGAAACTATGCATGCTCAGCTCCGAGATCATGCCCTACGCCAAGACCGGCGGGCTCGCCGACGTGGTCGGCGCACTGATCGGCGAGCTTGCCGCGCGCGGGCACGAAGTTCGCGGCGTCATGCCGCTGTACGGCGGTGTGCGCGTCGACAGGGCGTCATTGCGCGCCGATCCGGGGTTGGCTGGCCTGCATATGCGAATCGGAGACACTTCATACGCGTACTCGGTGCTGTCCGGGAACTTTTCCGGGTCCGGGGCGTCCATGTTTTTCATCGATTGCCCCGAGCTGTACGCGCGGCCGGCATTCTACACGGCCGATCCGGACGAGCATCGTCGTTTCATCATGCTGACCCGAGCCGCCCTCGAGACCTGTCGGCGCACCGGCTTCGCTCCGGATATCTTTCATTGCAACGACTGGCACAGCGGATTTCTGCCGCTGTATCTCAAATCGATCCACGCCGGGGACCCGCTTTTCGCGCGCTCGCGCTCGCTGATGACCATACACAACATCGGCTATCAGGGCGTCATGCCGGCGGCGGCCCTCGATGATCTGGGAATTCCGGGCGTGCGCGCCATGCTCGACTCGAGGGATCTGTCCGCGGGGCTGATCAACGCCCTGAGAACGGGGTTGAAGTATGCGGACGCGGTGTCGACCGTGAGCCCGACATATGCCCGGGAAATATGCTTCACCGAACTCGGGATGGGAATGCAGTCGACGCTGCTCGCTCGGGGCGAGCCGGTGACCGGCATCCTGAACTGGGTCGATTATCGAGAATGGGACCCGCGCCACGATCCGCATCTCGAGACGCATTTCCGTGCCGAGGACCTCACTGGCAAGCGGGTATGCAAGCGTCTGCTGCAGGACCGGGCGGGACTCGCGGTCGATGCGTCGCGCCCTTTGATCGGGATGGTATCGCGCCTGGCCGAGCAGAAGGGCTTTGATCTGCTGATCGATGCGCTGCCGGTATGCCTGAGCGAAAGGGATTGCGCGTTCGTCGCGCTCGGCAGCGGCGAGCAGCGCTACGCCGATTTTCTCGACGGCCTGGCGAAGCGATTTCCCGGGCGCGCCGCCTTTAGCGGCCGCCATGACGAGGCGATGGCGCATCTGATCGAGGCGGGTAGCGACATGTTCCTGATGCCGTCCAGGTATGAGCCCTGTGGCCTCAATCAAATGTACAGTCTTCGATACGGAACCATTCCGATTGTGCGTAACACGGGCGGGCTCGCCGATTCGGTGCGGCATTTCGATTCCGCCGCCTCCGGGGGCACCGGTTGCGTGTTCAACGACTACGACGCGCCGGCGGTACGCTGGGCGATCGACACGGCTCTCACCTGGTACGCCGACGCGGCGCTCTGGTCCCGTCTCGTGCACAACGCGATGCGGCAGGACTTTTCCTGGAGCAGGCAGGTGGCGCAGTACGAAGCGCTCTATCGGCGCGGATCGGCGCCGGCCGCGCCCGCGAGCAACGCGTAGCGCCGCCCGTTCGGCAGCGCATACAGCGCGATAATTCTCAGTCCCGCCGCGTCCAACCAATTCGGCGGCGCCTCTTCGGGCGGTTCCACGCTCCATCTTTGCAGCATCGGCCCGGGTTGCCGTCCGGGCAACTGGGTGAGAATGCGCGCATCGGGCTGCTCGGTCACGAGTTCGCGCACGCGTCCGATAGCCGCGGCCTCGACCGGTCCCGGCACGACGGTGGCGGCGGTGCGCACATACAGATCGGTCATGGCGCGAGTGGTCTCGTCTGGCGCGAGCAGTATCAGCGGCCGACCGCCGGATTCGCCTCGTATCGCGCGCCCGATGGAGGCGAGGTCCTGCCAGGTGTCGACCCCTCGATAAATCTGGGTGGCGGGTCCGATCAGCAGTGCGCAGTAGCCGAGCAACATCGCGAACAGCCCCGCGGGCGCGTGCGCGCGCCGAATCCGGGCGAGCGCCACCCACGCGAGCGCCGCGCCCGCGGCGATGCCGATCGATGCCGCGGTCACGTACAGAGCGTGCGCGCCCAGCGTCGGCCATGCGTCGAGGCCGACCACGACCGCGGCGGCGGCGGCGGCGGCGGCGGCGAACAGAAGGTATGCGGTCAAGCGCATCGCAAACCGATCGTACCGGTCGGGCGACGCGCGCATCTCCTGCACCCACCATCCCAGCAGCAGGGCAACGCCGGGCATCGCCGGCGCAAGATAGATGTTGCGGGCCGTGGCCGCGAACGAGAGGATCAGCAGCGTCGGCAGGAAGGAGGCGAGCGCGAAGCGCACCGCGCGCGAACCGATCGCAGGGCCCGTGCCGCCGGCGGGGCCGAGCGGCAGCCAGGAGGCGCGACCTCGCCAGGCGCGACGCACGGCCGCGCCCACCAGCAGCGTCCAGGGCCACAGGTAAGCCGGCAGCTCCCAGAGGTACTTGCCCGGCGTATTGCGGTGGCCGGCTGCGTATTGCAGGGAGTCCGGCGCCTCGAGCTGCGTCAAGCGTCCGATCAGATTGTTCCAGAAGAACACCCGCAAATGTGCGGGACCATCGGGTCCGGAATAGACCAGCCATGTCCACGAGAGAATCACGGCCGCCTGCAGCGGCAGACCGGCGTACAGTTCGATGCGCCCGAGCTCGCGCCAGCGCTTCTCCCAGATCACCAGCGCGGCGAACGCGGACACCGGGACCATCCAGCCCGCGGCGCTCTTGCACATGAAGCCCACGCTCATAGCCGCGTGCATCAGGGTGTAGCCGAACAGTCGCTGCGCGCGATTCGTCGCGTAGAATCCGCGGTACAGGCCGAGCAGCGCGACCGCCACCGCCGCGACCAGGGGCGCGTCGGTGGCGCGCCAGATCGCCGTTTGGTAAGAGAGCAGGGAGGTCGCGCTCGCCGCGGCGGCGACCTGTGCGGCCAGGGGTCCGGCGGCGCGGCTCGCGAGGCTCGCCACGGCAAGCGCGCCGAGCAGCGCATACAGCAAATTGGGCAGTCGTGCGGCCCAGGCACGCGGGCCGAGCCACGAGATCGCCGCGCCCGCGACCCAGTAGGTCAGGGGTGGTTTCTCGCAGAACGCCTCGCCCGCCAGCAGCGGTACGGTTTTATCGGGCTGCCAGCTCATCCGCCATGCGATATCGGCTTCGCGCGGCTCATCCGGCGTCCAGTAGCCGCGACCGAGAATGCCGGCGCTCCAGGCAAGGGCGAGGGTCACCCATAGGAGAGCGATGGCGCACACCGACAGCGGCGCCGTCGGCGACGTGTTGGATCCGCTGAGGAGCATTCGGCTGATTCTGATCGACTTGGCGCGCATCGGCATGTCCAAGGATAAGCGATTCGCCGCCGTGCGACGCTCAGCGCCGTCCGGTCGTGGTGAATCTCACGCCGACCCTGCCGGTCTCGGCACCCGTGGAGTCCCACGACCATTCGTCGAAGCGCGCCTCGCCGTTCGTATCGATCCGCACCACGGTCGAACAGCGGGTGCCGTAATCCGCGGAGCGTACGAAGGCGCTGGAGAGCATGCGGTCCCATTCGATGCCGAGCCCCGACGGCGGCAACTGGTCGTCCGGGGCGGGCAGATCGTCGCGCAGCAGCGCCAGCAGCGGGGTGACGTCGGTCAGGTCCGCGAGAGCGGTGCGCAGTCGCGATTTCGCCCTTTGTACCTTGGGCCAGGGGGTGTCGAGCATGTGATTCGACAGGCCGTAGATGCCGGGCCCGAGCTGTCGGCCGGCGCCTCTCTCGGTCTCGTAGACACCCAGTCGCTCGCCGTCGGAGAAGATCAAATTGAAGCCGTTGTATCGTGGGCCGACGCGCTCCAGTCGCCGCAACTCGCTCGCCACCGACTCGCCGCGCTCGAGCGTCGCGACCGCCAGTTCGCCGCGACTGGGCGCCTCGGGCCGCAGCGGCGCGATGCCCCGGAAGTTGGTGACGGCTGCGAAACGACCGTCCCGGGTCAGGCCGAGCCAGGTGCCGCCGCCCGCAAGATCCCGGCCGGCGAGGATTCTCTGCTTGTCGTCCCACCAGTGCGCCGGCGCGGCGC
>VFSW01008855.1_pt1 | contig 14415 bp, 10 predicted proteins | sample 5358111 | NCBI WGS metagenome assembly VFSW01 (sample SAMN11554181, study PRJNA540505) | mine drainage metagenome | isolation source: sediment from site ElyBrook_90M | place: USA: Ely Copper Mine, Vershire, VT | collected 2017 | reverse complement strand
AACAGTTAAAAAGTTTATTCATGCCGTCATTCCGAGCGAAGCGAGGAATCCATCTTTTCTTTTTGCGCTATGCCACGGAACACGGAGGGATTCCTCGCTTCGCTCGGAATGAAAAGATCAGCGGGGGGCACTTTCTCAAATCTCTGAAGACTGTACCATTCAAACCAATGCGAACGATCACTCTCGAAGAACATTTCACTACTCCCGAATTTCTCGCCGCGACTCGAAAGGCGTGGCAGGGCGACGACGTCCTGGGCATGTGGGACGCCGGGCAGAATAAACTGCTCGATCTCGGCCAGGGACGCCTCGCCGACATGGACGCGCATGCGATTGATGTGCAAGTGCTTTCGCTATCGGGAATCGGAATGGACAAGCTCGACGCGGCGAAAGCAACGTCGCTCGTGCGCGAATCCAATGACAAGCTGGCCGATGCGGTGAAAACCCATCCACAGCGATTTGCGGGATTCGCGGCGCTTGCGCTGCAGGAACCGGAGAAGGCAGCTGCGGAATTGGAACGCGCGGTGCGAAAGTTGGGGTTTAAGGGAGCGCTGCTGAACGGGATGTGCGACGGAAAATGTCTGGACGATCCGCGGTTCACGCCCGTGCTCGACGCCGCGGTCGCGCTCGATGTGCCGATCTACCTGCATCCCGCGATGCCGCCGGACGCAGTGAAGAAAGCGTATTTCAGCGGACTGCCGGGCAACCTGGGATTCCTGCTTTCGGTGGGAGGCTGGGGCTGGCACGTCGAAATGGGCATGCACTGCCTGCGCATGATCGTCACCGGCGTCTTTGACCGCTTTCCGCATCTAAAGATAATCATAGGACACATGGGCGAGGCGCTCCCCTTCTATATCGTCCGCGCCGAAGAGTTCATGGGCGCGAGCGCGAAGCACCTCCAGCGGCCGATCCGCGAATATTTTCAGGAGAATTTTTACATTACGACCAGCGGGATATTTTCCTTGCCGCCGTTTCTTTGTGCGATGCAGATTGTGGGTGCGGACCGGATCATGTACTCGGTGGATTATCCGTTCAGCTCGGCAGCGGAAGGGAAGAACTTTCTTGAGACAATTCCCGTCACCGAAGAGGACCGCGCGAAGATCTCGCACCGGAATGCGGAAAGACTCCTCAAGATTTAGCTTTGCGCAGGACAGGCTTCAGCCTCTCCTACTGCCCCTTCGCCACAATCTTCAAGAAATCGTCTTGCGTTCCCGGATGGCCATGGATCGGAACATGCTGCGCGACATCCAGCTTCAATTTCAAAATATTTTGATACAGGGTTTTCATTCCCGGCGTGGCCGCGGGAACCGGACCGCCGGGATCGGCCGGTGAGTACAGATCCGCGTTGATCAGGATCTTTTCCTTCGGCAAATAGGCCATCAGAAGATCGGCGCTGTGATTCCCTTCCCGATAGGACGGATCGCCCAGGTCATACGCGACATCTTGAACATGGAAAATCTCCATCAAGCGGGAACCGTCGGTAACAACGTATTTTCCTTCGCCCCGCGTGTCGCCGCCGACGGTATCAATCGGCGCGGGACGCCGGCTGATCATGTACATCGGGCTGAAGAACGCCATGCGGTCGGGATCGAGCTCGCGCGGCGCGGGATAGAACATGATGTCGAGGTAATACTGCTTGTTGGATTCGTGCGTGATGATCGTCGTGCCCTGCGACAGATACGTGCGAAGGCCGCCAGCATGGTCCATGTGGTGGTGCGTGTTGACGAGGTAGCGGATCTGCTTGTCCGGCAGAAGACGGCTCGCTTCCGCGATTACCGCAAGCGAACGCGCTTCGTTGTTCGGCGCTTCGACAACCGCAGCGAAATCCTTGAACTCGACGAGCACGCTGTTGTGCGACCCGCCGCCGATCAGCCACACGCCGTCGGCCAGTTTCTGGCTTTCCGCTTTCACGGGTGCCAGCGTTGCCGTGCGAACCGAATCTGGAACCGGCATCGGAGTAATCGGCACATTGAACTTCACATCGGTGACATTCAATTCATAGTAGTTGTGCGCGGGGTTGAGGCGCGGATCCCCCTGGTGCACGTGGATCAGCCCGGGAAACATCACGCCGCCCCAGTCCTTGTACATCGTGTAGCTCATCTCGTACTCCATCTCACAGTAAACGGGATTCGGGTACCAGGTATCCACGAGTTCCACGAGGTTCCGGTCGTTGATTGTGCCGTTCACTTTGTATTTCCCCATCGTGAAAGAGACAATCGTGACCTTCTGCCCTAAGTGCGACAGGCCGAAATCCGACGGGCCAACAATGGAAAGCGTAATCGCGGTGGCGTCCTTGGCCGCGAGCGCCGCCTTGAGAAATCCGTGCGGCGTGAGCACAAGCTCCAGTTGCCGGAGATCAGAGTACGGAACGCCGTCGAGATACATGCGGGTCAGTGGCACGGGTGTTTCGCCTTTCATGTCCCAGGCGTACTTGCCGTTCAGAATCGTTGTGACATGCTCCTCCGGCATTGGCGTGCGGCCCATGAGCGGATATTTTCCCTGGCGGCGCGTGTAGTCTTCGCGCGACCATTTCGCGTCATAATTGATCGAGCGAAGGTAGCCGGTGACTTCGTAGTGCGGCCAGTCCTCCGCAAGTCCGTACGTCTGGCCGATCTGGGAGAACCATCCGCTGGCCGAATACTGGAGCGTTTTCAGCTTGTCGGCGCCCATGGCTTTGGCGGATGCCTCCAGAGCTTTCCTGGCATCGGTCGCTTGTCCCGATGCAGTTCCCGCAAACAAGACCAGCAGCCCCGCAAGAACAAGAAATCGTCGCGCCATGGTTTTCCTTTCACTCTCAGAAAATAGTCTCAGAACGGATGAATTTTTCCGCAGTTGTGATGTCAGGAACGGCCCTATTTATACAGCCGAGTTTTGCCGTCTGTACCAGAATTTTTGTGGGCGCAGTTCCCTTTTGTCAAAAGGAGGCCTGGCATCGATTTCAGGGGCGCACTTTGCGAAAAAAACTACCGGAACAGCGCGAGATCAACGGCTGCGGCCATCGCTTTATAGCCTGCATCGTTCGGGTGCAGGTGGTCGCACGAATCATAGTCGGCCAGAAGTTTTTTCGGATCATTTGGGTCACGCGTGGCCGCATCGAAATCGATCACGCCGTCAAATGCCTTGCTGCTCCGGATCCACTGGTTCACTGCCCCGCGCTTCGACTCGCCGACGTCCGTGTAATAGGGCGCGCCATAAAAAGGAGTCAGCGTGGCGCCATAAATTTTCACGCCCTTCCCGTGGGCTTCGATGATGAGTTGCTTGTATCCCGCGATGATATCTTCCGCAGTGGGAGTGGGATTGGTTCGGGCGTTGCCGATGTCGTTGATGCCTTCCATCACGACGATATGCGTGACTCCTGCCTGCGAAAGCGCGTCGCGCTCAAATCGGGCGAGAGCATTGATCCCCGCCTGGTAGGCGCCTTCGCTCAATACGCGATTGCCCGCGATCCCGGCGTTCATCAGGCCAAATCGAAGCGGCGTGGTTTGGGAAAACATCCGGCGGACCAGTTGATCGGGCCAGCGATTATTTGCGTCGGGCGTGGATCGTGTACCGTCCGTGATCGAATCACCGAACGCAACCAGCCCACCGGCCGAATTCTGATCCACAACCTCGACGCGAGAGACCAAAAACCAGCTCAGCACCGGCGCCGCTACCGGCAGTTTTGCCGCGCCCGCGAAATTCCCCGTCTCCGAAACGTAATTGGTCTGAAACGCAGCCGCATGCATCGTCAACGGAGCGGACGTGTCCGTATTTCCGGGCAGATACAGAGCAATCGCAACGTCCGCCTGTGGGGAAATCGTAAGGCTCACCGGATCGCTGTAGACGACGGCATTCGCCGGAATCGTAATCGTTGGCCTGCCGCTGAAAGTCAAGGGATGATCCGTCGCCATTTGAATAGAAGAATCCTTGTCCCGAAGAGCGATGTGAGCCATCCCGATCGTCAGAGGCGACGTACCGTATTCGTTGCTGAGCACAACGCGCACTCCCGATCCGCCGATGCTCGTGTGCACGATTTGCCGCAGCGTCTGATTATTGAAGTGCAGGAACGTCACCGGCGGAGGTGGAGCAGCCGGGCACTGATTCACCTGAAACGGCGGTAGTGCCGTTGCAGGCTGAGGCGGAGTCTGCGGGCGGCCCACCTCGGCAGTGGACCAGGTCCCAACCCAGCGCTCTTTGGCCCAGTCCTGGGCAGACATCTCCGGCTGACTTCCTGCAACAAAAAGGGCCGCAAAAACCAAGCCGTTTAAGAGAGAACGCCGCGCCATATGACCATCCCAGGGAAATAGTTTCGCTTTTTGAAATGCACCCAACAGCGGCCCCTCTTATACACCACTCTTCAAAAGGAGCGCCACAGCATTCCCTGCCACGGCCGGGGGCAAGCGCAGTTGTCTTTCGCGACAACGCGGCCCGCACACGTTTCCTGCTGCAGCCTCGCCGGCGGGAAAATTAGATCGAGGGAACAACACTTATGCGCCGGTTACTTGTTACGCTCGCCCTGATGGGACCGCTCGTCCTTGCCGTGGGAGGCTGCCAGAGCTTCGCCTTGCAACGGAATTCGCCCGCCGCCTCTGGACCGGAAATCGTGAAGCAGCCGGTTCAGTTCGAGCAACGCTCGTTTGATCCGGCCAACCCTCCCTCCGATATGCCGCCCCTTTCGCGGGGAGAAACGGCGAAATGCGACTCCGAATTTCTTTCGAGCGCGAGCGTCGCCGGAGAGACCACGCCGCGGGACGCGACGCACGCAACCCTGACCATCACGAAAGTCCGCATGGTATTGCAGCTCAAAATCACCATCTGGGGACCGGACGGAGCTTCGGCGCACGTCATCGAACATGAGATGGGGCATCGCCAGATTTCGGAATCCTATTATCGGAATGCTGACAAGGTCGCCGAGCGCGTTGCCGCGCCCTACCTGGGCAGGCAAATCGAAATTTCCGGCGCCGACTTGAAGGCCGAGTCCAACCGGCAGTTGCAGCTTCTGGCCGCGGAAATGACTGACGCTTATAACAAAGAACTCGATCCACAACCCGCGCAATTGTTGTATGACTCGATCACTGACCACAGCCGGAATGAAGTCGCTGTTGCCGGCGCTGTCCAATCCGCGCTGACCAACGTGGCGATGGATTCAATGCGGGCGTCCAATCCGGACAAACCGGAATAGTCAGCCATCCACGGAACAGGGACTTCGCTTTGTCGGCAAGATTCCAGCGCCGCAAAAGTCAACGTGCACATCGCTCAATTGGAAATTGCGAACTTAGGCGGGAAAAGTGCGCGGGGATGCCAGACTAGGTGTTCTGCGCAAGGCGCTCGAGGGCCGGCCGGTCCTTCACCGTGATCGTCGAGCCCTTGACGAATATCAGTTGCTTCTTTTTGAGTTCGGAAAAGGCGCGCGTCACGGTTTCGCGCGAGGCGCCGATGATTTCGGCAATCTCCTCATGCGTGAGCGTCAGTTTCGCTTTAGCTGACTCAGTTTCCCCGCCGTGATGGGCCACCCAGTCGAGGACAAAGCGCGCCAGCTTTTCTCCGGCGGAGTGCGAGAGCCCGATCGTACGCATCTCGGCAATTGCGGAGTGGTACGTTTCGCCGAGAAGCTGCGCCACGCGCAGCGCCACGTCGCCGTATTCCTTCAGAAATTTCAGAAAATCGGCGCGCGCCACAAACTTAAGCTGCGTGGGTTCAATGACTTCGGCGGTCAACTCATACGGCTTCCCCGTTACCGTGCCGGGCATGCCCAGCATCTCTCCCGGCTCGGAGATCCTGACGATTAGCGTCTTGCCATCAAGCGAAGCGGTTGAGAGCTTCACGCGCCCCGTGCACACGATGTACACGCCGCGCGCCACCTGTCCCTCGACGAACAGGGTTGCCCCTTTGGGATAGGCGGAGGAAGAGGTGATCTCGGAAAGGCGCTTTACGGCAGCGCGCGGAAGATTGCAAAAAATGCGGTCTTCCCGGTGGGGACACGTTACGCAGTTGTCAAGAATCTCGAGACCGTACGGGGCATTCAAAGACACAGGAACAACTCTCCGGGGCCCAGATTTGGGCACGAAGCGGAAGCGCCCCACCAAAGGTACGCGAAATTTGGTCATAAGTACAGTTCTTTCTTGTATACGGAAGGAGCGAATAGAGCGCCGTGACCGGCGTCACATAACTTTGTGACGTGCATACATAGAACGGGATGCACAGTCGGAGAAGGGAGCAGATTCGCGCTCGGGTTCGCGGCCGAGCGGGCCGGTTGGAGGTGTATGCCGAACTTAAAGAATAAGGCGGCGGCAGATCTCCGCAAGTATTTGAACATCGGGGTTTTCATATACGCCCTCCTCAGAAAGCAGAGACAGAATTGCCCAATTTGCGAAGGCACTTCCGGGGAACGGAGATCCTTGCGGCAGTAGAGGGGCGCATCGAAATTCTTTGGGCATAGAGTAAATTATCAAGCCAGGGACATGCCCCGGTACATCCAGCACACTTCGCGGCGAACTCCCGCTTGCCATGCGCGGGGTGTTTGGTATAGTCATTCCATTGCTTGCAGAATTCCGGATGGGATTCGCGCGACAGCGCCCGCGCCCCCAGCACCGTGGCAGGCACCTTCCCCCCATTTACAGGAGAATTTTGTGCGCGTTTTGACTCCAACTGAAAATCATCGTCTGAATGAATTGATTGGATTTCTCGGCGTAACGATTGCGGTGCTGATGGCTTTGTCGCTGATCTCTTACAGCCCGCATGACCCGTCGTTCAATGTGTCGGCGCAATCCGAAGGCGCCCGCGCCGTAAGGAACTGGATTGGTCCTGTCGGCGCCTATCTGTCCGACATACTGTTCCAGGGATTCGGGTACGCCGTGTTCCTCTTGCCGGTCGGAATGTTTCTCCTCGGTTCGCACTGGTTCAAGAGCGAAAACGTGGAGTCGCCGGTCGTCAAGATCCTTGGCTGCACCATGATGGTGCTGATGGTGCCGGCGCTCCTGGCGCTGTGGCATATCCCCGAAGTGCGCGGGGCGATACCCGCGGGAGGATTGCTGGGGCACCTCGTGTCGCGAGGCCTGATCGCCGCGTTCAATACCATCGGCGCGAACATTGTGGCCGTGGCCGTTTTTTTTGTGTCGCTCTTTCTGACCACCAGCTTTTCCTTCATCGAAACGCATCACGTCCTGCGTGGCCCTGCTGGCAAGCTCAATTTCATCACCCCGATCCGGGAACGCTATGACGTCTGGCGCGAGAAGCGCGAACAGGAGCGGATGCGCAAGCGCCTCGAACAGATCAAGAACGAAGGCCGCCCGGCGATTCCGCGGCAAGGCGTCGCCGAAGTGGATGCCAGCGCCACAATAGATGAGAAAGAAGAGACGGCGCGCCGCACGGAATCCGAGCGGCCCCGCTCGATTGTCTTCAATCACTATGAAGAAAAGAAACCCCCGGCAAAGAATGTTCCGCCGCCCAAGATCGCCAAGGGCGCCATGGCATTTCGTCTCCCTTCCCCGGATCTGCTCCGTACGGCGCCGCTGACGGAAAAGATTGATGAGGACGACCTGAAGGAGTGCGCGCACGCGATCGAGCAGAAATGCCAGGAGTTCGACATCGGCGGGCGCATCACGCAAATCAATCCGGGTCCCGTGGTTACCACCTATGAGCTGAAGCCGGAAGCCGGAATAAAATACAGCCGCATCACGGGCCTCGCGGATGACCTGTGCCTCGCTCTCAAGGCCGAGTCCATTTTGATCGAGCGCATTCCGGGAAAATCCACGGTGGGAATCGAAGTCCCCAATGCGCACCGGCAAACCATCGCCCTGCGCGAGCAGATCGAGTCGGCCGAATTCGTAAACTCCGCGTCCAAATTGACGCTGGCCCTTGGGAAGGACTTGATTGGACGCAATCGCGTCTCCGACCTGGCCCAGATGCCTCACCTCCTGATCGCGGGCTCTACCGGCACCGGAAAGAGCGTCTTCCTCAATTCGCTGATTCTTTCAATGCTCTACAAGGGCACGCCGGATGAGTTGAAGATGGTGATGGTGGACCCCAAGCGCCTGGAACTCGGCCTTTACGAAGACATCCCGCATCTCCTCGCGCCGGTGGTCACCGATCCGAAGGTGGCTTCCAACGTGTTGCGCAACGCCACGCGCGAAATGGAATCACGGCTCAAACTCCTGGCCGAACGCGGCGTCCGCAACATTGACCAGTACAACCGGACCTTCCAGAAGGGGCAGTCACTTTCGCTCTTTGAAGATGCTGACGACTCCCAGCACAAGCCCCTGCCCTACATCGTCATCATCATTGATGAACTCGCCGACTTGATGATGGTGGACACGAATAACGTCGAGGAGTCCATCACGCGGCTCGCGCAGATGGCCCGCGCCGTGGGCATTCACCTGATCCTGGCGACCCAGCGTCCCTCGGTGGACGTGATCACCGGCCTGATCAAGGCCAACTTCCCGGCGCGCATCTCTTTCCGCGTAGCCAGCAAAGTGGATTCGCGCACCATTCTCGACGCCAACGGCTCGGAATCGCTCCTCGGCAAGGGCGATATGCTGTACCTCCCTGCCGGGTCGGCGCGCCTGAACCGCATGCACGGCCCCTACGTGACTGAAGACGAAATTACTGCCGTGTGCGATCACTGGCGCAGCCAGGCCAAGGCCGTCTATAACGAGCGCCTCCTCGAAGCGCCCCGTGAGGAATCGGATTCAGCACCTGACGGCGAACCGGGCGAGGAGGATGTGGATGACGCTCTTTACCAGGACGCTGTTCGCGTCGTCTGCGAAGCGGGCCGCGCTTCGACTTCTACATTGCAGCGACGCCTGCGCATCGGCTACGGCCGCGCGGCGCGATTGATTGACATTATGGAGAAAGACGGCATTGTCGGCCCTCCCGACGGCACCAAGCCTCGCGAAGTTCTCAAAGCAAAAGACTGGTTGCGGGAAGTGGATCAGTCAATGAGATAGAGGTTGGTAGCCGAAGGTTAAGAGTCTGGATGCCTGAAATTGCTTTCGTTTCCAGCCTTATATTTCCAATACCGTGCGAATCACTTGACGGGGTGCACTTTGAAGCCTTGCGAGGTAAGAGTCTCCCGGATCGGCTCAATACTTTTTGAATCCGCATAAGGACCGATCTCCACACGATAGGACTTCAACCACAACAGATCTTGCTGGACCACAACGGCGTGCAAACCGAGTTGAATCAATTTTTCTTGCGCCGCGATGGCCCAGGCTTCCTCCTTAAATGATCCGACCTCAAAGAAGAGGTTGGGCGGCTTGGATTCAGCCGGTGGCGCCTCTGCCTCGACCACCTGTGCCTCTTGTTGCGTAATCGGAGGAATTGCCGGATCCGGATTGGATGGCGCAGCGACCGCAACCTCCTCCTGCGATGGTGACGGCAATGGTTCGGACTGGTTTGCAGCCGGGAGTGGGACCGACCTCTGTGTATCCCGGGATTGCTCCACGTCTCCGGATGGCTGGCTTGGCTTCTTTTCTCCTTCGATACGATTGAGACTTTTTAGGCGCTTCTCCGACCGCGCTTTCGGAGCAGGACTCGGCGTCAGTTCGAGGGATGCGGCTGCCGGTTGTTCCGCACTCTCTGAGTCAACCTCGGGCGATGTCACGGGAGAACTCTCTCTTTTCAAATTGGAATTCAGATCCACCGCTTGCGACATGATCGGAGCCCTGACGCCTATGGGCAATGGAACCATCGCGGAAGCCATCGAGGCTTGGGTTGATGATGAGTTTGCCTTCTTGCTTTGACCGCTCCTGTACATTGCAAACGTAATCACGCCGCCCAGAAATACCGGGGCGACAAGCGATGCCGCGAGCACTTTGCGGATTTTGATGGGTGCGCGCGGGCGCAGACGTTTCAGGTAGTCACCCGTCACGTCAAAACCATGGCGCAAGACCCGGCGCAGGTTGAATTCGGTCCGGCGAACCACCCGTTCGGCAGCCGTTTGCCAGGCAGGGGTGGGTCTGGCCCTGGCAGCCTTCTTCAGCGCGATTCCCAGCTCGTTTACAGTCTGGAAACGCTTCGCGGGATCCTTCTGGATACACTTCAAAATGACTGCTTCCACCGGCAGGGAAATTTCCGGAACAATCTCCCGCGGGCGTTTCGGGTGCTCCCGGATCTGTTTCAGAGCGATTGCCACAGGACTGTCACCGGTAAATGCCGGAGTGCCGGTAAGCATCTCGTAAAACAGCAGTCCCAAGGCATAGATGTCGGTGCGAGGACTAGCCGGCTTCATCTCTGCTTGTTCAGGAGCCATGTACTCAGGAGTTCCCACGATCATTCCGGTGGGTGGGCCATCGCCTTGAACCATGCGAGCCACGCCAAAATCCATGATCTTCACGGTGCCGGAGCGGTCCATCATGATATTGGCGGGCTTCAGGTCGCGATGCACAATGTTCTTCGAGTGTGCCTCGCCTAGGCCGGCGCAAATCTGCAATACGATTTCGACGGCTTGGTTCACCGGGAGAATCCCTATGCGGTTGAGCCGTGAATGCAGGCTTTCCCCCTCAATCAATTCCATCGAAGCATAGGCAAACCCGTTGAATCGGCCAAAATCGTGAAACCGGCACACGTTCTTATGCGTGATCTTCCGGGAAAGACAAAATTCCCTCCTGAAATTTTCCTGTACTTTTGAATCGGAAGCAATTTCAGGCTTCAGCATTTTCAGCGCGACAATTTCCTCGGTCTCTAAGTCGCGAACCTTGTAGACAACACCTATTCCGCCGGCACCGATCTGTGACAAAACTTCGTAGCGAGAAGGAACCCCGGCATTGCTTTTCTGCCCTTCTCTCAATTCCCTGTAAGTCTCCGTGTCCGTCCAGGCGACCTCAAACACGTCTTCTTTCTCAGTCCGGCCATCAATCGTAACTTTGCTGAACCAATTGCAGTCCAGGTCCGTTTCTTCAGAGATAGCCTCGTAGACGGGCCGGGAAATCAGAATCTGAGCCGCGGCTGTTCGTTTCGTGATGCGTGCCGCCACGTTGACGACGTCCCCAAACAGATCGTCCCCCTTGCGGTAGCCCACTCCGCTGTGAATTCCGATGCGAATCTGGATGCGCTGATTTTCCGGGAGAGTCTGATTCAGCTTTAGAAACTGCCGTTCAATCTTCCCAGCTGCCCGAACTGCGGACGCGGGATCAGCGAACTCGGCCATCGCGGAATCGCCGATGGTCTTGATAATTTTGCCGCCATTCTGCTGAACGACGCTGGTCGTGATCTCGTCATGCCTCTGGATCATCGCCAGCCCGGCAGTATCCCCATTGCGCTCGAAGTAGCCGGTGGACCCGACGACATCGGTAAAGAGCACCGTGAAGGTGCTCTTGTGGCGATGGAGTTGTTCGTCAATCTCCGTCCGAGCCTTTAGTAGTGCATCAACGGTCTTCTGCTGTGTCATTTTGGTTCATATGAATACTAAGAAATGGCGTGGGCCAAGCCAATGATGCCGAAGTAATGCTGGAGTGGTACGGATGTACCCGGGGAGGAAAAGTAACCGCCTGACTCGCTGTCGTTCTATTTCATTGATTCTAGATTTATTTAGATGAGAACCCTTCTGTCTTTTCCCTTTCTTCGGGCCCCTTCCTTAATTGTTCCCTTGATCAGCCATTGAGATCAATTTGGCCAAATGATGTCCTTGCCAAGGGCGAACATTGAGGAATTGGGGGGCAGTAAAATTTAGATTCATCAGCTGAACTTGATGCGGACCATTTGACACCTATGCTCACCGCCCTTACAATCCATTCGCTACAATTAAAGTAACGGTGCCGGGGTAGCTCACCGGTAGAGCGCGGCCCTGAAAAGGCCGGCGTAGGGAGTTCAACTCTCCCCCCCGGCACCATTTCCAAGAAGTAAACTCACAAAAGCTCCGATTCCTCCGTATCCAATATTATTTTCCAGCTAAGTCTATATTTCTCATTCAATTTCCGCCGGTAACCGGACAGATACTTATGATGTCCAGCTATTGAACATCCGGGAACAGTAAGTTTCAATTCGGTACGGAAGTACTGTTACGGAACAGCTCCCTTCTCGGCAAAACTGCTCCCCGAGCACGGAACCACTCATTTTTTTGCGGAGGTGGCAACCGGCTTTAGAACGCACTTAAATTCTCAAGCAGGTTCCCAGGAGGAACGATGCGAGTTTCTAAGTTACAGCTTTGGGTTGCCCTTGCCGCGATTGCTCTGGTCATGATCGCGTCTCCGGCTTCCCATGCACAGACTTTGAATTCCACAGCACAACCGGTCACCCTGACTGGCACGCTGGCCGAATCGCTGACGGTCACTTTGTCCGCCAGCGCGGTGAATTTTACGCTGGTACCCAGCGGAACGGCGAACGGCAGCGTACCGGTAAACGTCACCACTACGTGGGCTCTTGCCGGAACGCACACCTCGCTGGCACTCTACGCTTACTTCGCCAGCGCGAATGCCCTCAGCTCGGGCGCCAACAACATCCCGACCGCCAACTTCTACGGAGCGATTAATGGCGGCGCGATGTCGCCCTACACCGGCGGCTCTTCGCCGTTCGGCAGCGCAGCCAACAGCAAGACCGTCTTCTCCCTCAGCCCCCTGACTGGACAGTTTGGCGGAACTCGCACCGACGCCCTGACGTTCCAGATCAACACCACCGGCTTGGCGCTGCCCGCCGGCACCTACGCGGGCACGCTGAACAATCAAGCGCAAGCCCTGTAAACCTGACGAGGAAAAGGAACCGAAAGCCCGGCGGCAGACGGGCTTTCGGTTTGCTGTTTCGGGTTTCGGTTCCCTTTCCAGGACCCAAACCAAGGGGATCAGATTCGACGGACCTGCCGAGCACGTGAAAATGCCAACTGCGAAAAAGTTCGGTATTCCGGAAGGCCAAGCTCGCGCCAATCTTCTGAAGGCGCTGGCCGTCTTCCTTTTTTGCGTGGCTTTTTCCGCGGGCGCTTCGGCTCAGGTGAATTCCAGCGTTGGACCGGTAAATTTAAGCGCGACGATGGCGTCTTCGCTGACCGTCACGGTTACACCCAATCTTGTAAATTTCACACTGGCGACTTCCGGAACCTCCACTGGATCCTCTCCGATCACGTTAACCACCTCTTGGGCAATCAGCACGTTTGTAACTCGCGTCAGCCTTTATGCCTATTTCACGACCGCCGCGAGCGCCCTGTCCGACGCCGCCGGGAAGAAGATTCCCTCGGCAAACGTTTCCGGGAGCGTGAATGGCGGAGCCTTTAGGCCCTTTACCGGCAATAGCCCGTTCGCGGCGGGAACCAGCCTGCGCATATTCAGGCAGCGTGTCTTCAGCTTCAATAGTTCGCGAACTAGAACCGACACGTTGAATTTGCAAATCAATACGACCGGGCTGGGCCTTGGGCCCGGCTATTACACGGGGACGCTGGTGATCCAGGCTCAGGCGTTGTAGCAGCAAGGAAATTTTCAGGTGTGGAAAACAACAGCGGCCAACACGAATCTGGCTGCTGAAGATAAGGCAAGAAATATTGAACTGGGGGAGATCGTGAAGACTCTGTATCGGGCTGTATTGTGCTTGCTATTTTTGACACCGGCGATCGCGGCTCAAACCATTTCGCCCGTCGTCGTCGAATACCGCGATAAGGCCGCGGGGCGCTTTCAAATCCATAACGATGGCGACTTCCCCGTGACCGTGGTCCTGGAACCCCACGGCTTCACGGTAGACTCGGAAGGCTCGCCCAATTTCACCGACCTGTCTCCGGACATTCACCTGGACCTTTCCACGATGAGCTTCCGGATCGGGCCCAAGCAGGACTATTACGTCTTTTACAAGGCCAGCGCCGACAAGCTGCCGGCCTGGTTTTGTATCTACGCCAATGTCACCGGCGGGCGCACGCAGGATGGCATCCAGCTAAAGGTTCAGCTCCCGCACACAGTGTACCTGCTGGGAAAAACTCCCGGCCAGGCCAGCGACATTTCCTGGACACAAGCTCTTACCACAACGGATACACCAAAACCGAAAATTGAAGCGGCGGTGGAAAATCACGGCACCGACGTCTCCAGGGTCCGCGAAATAGAAGTGACGTCGCCTTCCGGCAAGCAGACGTATCCGGGATTCCCGATTTTTCCGGGGCAACATCGCGAATTTGAACTCGATTGGGACCAGTCGGGAACGCCGTCACACATCCAGTTGAGATTCGAGCACTTCAAATCCGAGACCGACTTGAATGTGCCGCCCCGCTAAATTAGCGCGCGCGCCGCAGCGCCTGATTCTGGCCGCGCTTTGTGGCATCTTGCTGTCCGGACTGCCCGCCGCAGTCCACGCCCAGGTGATTCAGGCTACCGTCGGCACATCGAACTTGTATGACGCGAGCGGCGGATCGCTCGAGTTGCGCGGCCCGGATTTTACCAACCGGATCGATCTCGGCTATGCCGGACACCTGCGCGCAGGATTTTCGATGGCGCGCGCCTACCGCGGGGGAATTCTCGATCTGGGAGACCAGAC
>VFSW01008854.1_pt1 | contig 14415 bp, 11 predicted proteins | sample 5358111 | NCBI WGS metagenome assembly VFSW01 (sample SAMN11554181, study PRJNA540505) | mine drainage metagenome | isolation source: sediment from site ElyBrook_90M | place: USA: Ely Copper Mine, Vershire, VT | collected 2017 | reverse complement strand
ACGGACTGGCAGGTTGCGGCGCGCATCGCGCTTTGCGCTCGTGGCGTGAACGATTGGCAGGAAAGCCGGGCGAGGCCGGGGCCGGGCCCGGAGCGCGCCCCAAAGTCCGGGGACCTGAGAGCCGCCCTTATGCGGCCGAATCGACCGCCCGTCGTGGCAGACCAACCGCGTCCCCGCCGAACCAGGTGCCGGAGCTGCCCTTGACGATCGCAACGGCGTTTTCCAGCGCACCGATCGCGGCGAAGCGGCCGCCGCCCTTGATGAACTCGGCACAGGCTCGGACCTTTGGCGCCATCGAGCCCGCAGGCCATGCGCCGGCGGAGAGCCCTTCCATCGCCTCGTCGTAGGAAAGCCGCAGGATCGGCTCCTGGCGTGGCGTGCCCCAGCGCCGGTAGACCGCGTCGACGTCGCTCAGCAGGACGAGGCCGTCGGCGTTCACCGAACGAGCCAGAACCACCGCCGCCAGATCCTTGTCGATTACCGCTTCGACGCCGTCGTAGCCGCCGTCGGGCCGCTCGACCACCGGTATTCCGCCGCCGCCGGAAGCCACGACGAGCACGCCGGACTCCACGAGGGCGCGGATCGCGCCGGATTCCACGATCCGAAGCGGATGCGGCGACGGAACCACTCGCCGCCAGCTGGTGCCATCGGGGGCGATGTCCCAGCCCCGCGCCGCAGCGTGCTCCCGGGCAGTGGCCTCGTCGTAGATGGGGCCCACCGGCTTGGTCGGGTTGCCGAAGGCGGGGTCGTCGCCGTGGACCACGGTCCTGGTCACGATGACCGCGATCTCCCGGGAGTGGCCGCGCTCCAGGAACGCGTCGTTGAGGGCCTGGGCGAGCAGGTAGCCGATCTGGCCCTGTGTCTCCGCGCCGAGGACGTCCAGCGGCGGTGCCGGAACCACCGACGCGGCCATCTCCGCGCCGATCGCGAGGAAGCCCACCTGGGGGCCGTTGCCGTGGGTGATGACGATCTCGGCGCGGCTGCCTTCGGCGAGCGTGACCAGGCCGCGCGCCGCCGCCTGCAGGTTGCGGCGTTGTACCTCGGTGGATCCGGGCTCGCCGCGCCTGATCAGGGCGTTGCCGCCGAGGGCGATCGCCAGCCGCGTCATCCCGCCCGCTCCCATTGGTCGTGGCCTGTGATGAGCGCGTAGAGCAGGGCCGCTTCGGTGTACCAGCGATCCTCGGCTTCGTCCCAGACCCGCGACTGCGGCCCGTCCATCACCTCGTCGGTGACTTCGTCGCCACGGTGCGCGGGCAGGCAATGCAGGAAGATCGCCCGCGGCGCGGCCAGGGACATCAGCTCGGAATCCACGCGGTAGCCGGTGAAGGCCCGTGCCCGCTCCTCGCGCTCCTTCTCCTGGCCCATGCTCGCCCACACGTCCGTGTACACCGCGTCGGCGCCGCGAACGGCCGCTTTGACGTCGTGGCCCAGCTCGATCGCGCCGCCGTTGACGGCACAGCCGGCCCGCGCCGCCTCCACGATCCCGCGATCCGGCTCATACCCCGACGGCGTGGCGACCGCCAGGGTGAAGCCCAGGTACCCGGCAGCCTGGATCAGCGAGTGGCTGACGTTGTTGCCGTCGCCGACGAACGCGACCCGGATGCCGTCGAAGCGACCGAACTCCTCACGGATGGCCATCACGTCGGCCAGAGCCTGGCAGGGGTGGTGGTCGTCGGTCAGGGCGTTGATGACGGGGATGCTCGCGTACCGAGCCAGCTCCTCCACCTTCGCCTGTTCGAAAGTTCGGATCACGATTGCGGAGAGGTAGCGCGAGAGGACGCGGGCCGTGTCGGCGATGGTCTCGCCGCGGCCGATCTGCAGCTCGTCCGAGCGGAGGGTGATGGGCAGCATGCCCAGCCCCCAGCAGGCCGCCTCGAAGCTGACGCGCGTCCGCGTAGATGGCTTGTCGAAGATAAGCCCGACACGGCCGCCGTCGAGGGCGGTCCGGGCCATGCCCTTGCGGGCTTTGAGTTGGGCAGCGAGATCGAGGTTCGTGAGGATGCCATCCCGGCCCAGCGAATCGAGAGTCAACAGATGGCGGGTCATATACGGAGCCTCCGAGTGGCCTGCGTGCCTCCTGATGGCCGATGAGCCTGCGATCGTCAGCGATCCAGGACGGCCGGAGTGGATTGTCCCTCGCCGGAGCGAAGCCGCCTTGCCTTCTCGACGATCGGCGCAAGCAGCTCGGCCAGGGTGGGCTGGGCCGTCTTGCCGTCCGCGGGGATCTCCTCGAGCTCGTAGACCACCCGCACCACAGGCTTGGTCAGGTGCAGGATACGGGTCAGATCGATGGGCGTGGCGGACAGAACCACGTCGGCAGGCATGGCGTTCAGGGTCGTCTCGAGCTCGTGCATCTGCTCGGCGCCGTAGCCCATGGCCGGCAGCAGGTGCTGCAGAGCCGGATAGCGGCGCAGAGTATCGGCGAGCTGGCCGGTGGCGTACGGGACCGGGTCCACGAGCTCGGCCGCGCCCAGGCGATGAGCCGCGACCACGCCCGCCCCGAAGGTCATCCCGCCGTGCGTGAGCGTCGGGCCGTCTTCGACCACGGCCACGCGCTTGCCGGCGATCTCGCCGCTGAGGGTCAGGCCCGAGCGGGCGAGAATCACCCTGGCGGTCGGGTTGAGCGACGCGATGCCGGCCTGGACCTCGGCGATCTGCTCTGGAGTAGCCGAGTCGACCTTGTTGATGATGATCGCGTCCGCCATCCGAACGTTGGTTTCGCCCGGGTGGTAGTGGAACTCGTGGCCGGCGCGGAGCGGATCGGCGATGACGATGAAGAGATCCGGCTTGTAGAAGGGGAAGTCGTTGTTGCCGCCTTCCCACAGCACGACGTCGGCCTCGGTCTCGGCCTGGCGAAGGATCGCTTCGTAGTCCACCCCGGCGTAGAGGACGCGGCCCGCGTCCAGGTGCGGCTCGTACTCCTCGCGCTCTTCGATCGTGGTCTCGTAGCGGTCCAGGTCGGCGTATTCCGCGTAGCGCTGAACGCGCTGGGCGACCAGATCGCCATACGGCATCGGGTGCCGGACGACGACGACCCGCAGCCCCTGCTTCTCCAGGAGGGCCGCCAGGTACCGAGTCGTCTGGCTCTTGCCTGCCCCGGTCCGCGTGGCGCCTGTCGCGACCACCGGCTTCGTGCTCGCGACCATTGTCCGAGCGGGACCCAGCAGCTCGAAGTCGGCGCCGCAGGCAAGCACCCGGCTGGCCGTGTGCATGACGTGCTCGTGGGTCACGTCGCTGTAGGCGAACACGACGCGATCGACCTTCAGATCGGCGATCACCTTCTCGAGCTCGGCTTCCGCGAAGATCGGAATGCCCTTCGGGTACAGCGGTCCGGCGAGCTCCGGCGGGTAGACGCGCCCGGCAATGCCCGGGATCTGAGTGGCCGCCGTGAACGCGACCACCTCGGCGGTCTGATCCTGTCGGTAGGCGACGTTGAAGTCGTGGAAGTCGCGACCAGCGGCTCCCATGATCACCACACGGGTTCGATCCATGGTCCGGCCCTTCGGAAGGTTGCGCCGTCGGCAAAGCCCGGCTGCGAACCTGGGGCTGACGAGCCGGTTCCGCTCTGGTCCAGCGGTCGTCCAGCGGCCACTAGTTTCGCCGGACGAACCGCAGCGCGCAAGTGCCGGCGCCGGCGCGGCACGTTGTTGCGACGGCTAGGTCCGGGTGGCCGAATCGCCGCCCGTGGCCCGCCCGGAACCTCTCGCCACCTCAGGACCAAGGACGCCGATCGTACGACCGATCGCAGCCGTGTCCAGACCCACCGGGCGCCGGCCGGAAAGGGTCCAGCTCCCGGAGCTTCGGGTCGGGATGGGGACGCGAGCCAGGCGCGAACCGCGCACGCATGCCGTGTCGAGGGCGGCGCCCATGCCGCGCAGGCCCGCCGTCCGGGCCATGGCCTCGTCCGCTTCGGCATGGTCCACGTCCAGGGCGGCCGCAACGTTCCTCGCGACGAACGCCTGAACCTCGCCCTCCAGACCCCAGGCATAGCCCCACAGGGCGGCCTCCTCGGCGTTCGCCAGCCAGCCGGGCACCGTCCCCGGCTCGCTCGCGAGTGCCCGCTTCAGCGTCCGGCGGTACGCCTCGACCGTCGCCGCCGTCATGAGCCCCTCGGGCGTCCGGATCGGCAACGGCATGTGGAAAGCAGGCGGCAACACCTGCAACGCCGCGTACCACAGAGCGACGGCGGCGATCGGCTGCCAGAGCAGCGCCATTGCCGCCGTGAGTACCAGCAGCGCCACGCTCCAGGCGATCCAGAATCTCGAGGCCGCACTGGGCCGCAGATCCAGCCAGCCGTGCTGGCCGGCGATCTGCTCGAGCCGCTCCCCCGTTCGCTCCAGCAGCGGTCGAAGGGTGGCAAAGTCGGCGCCGACGCCGACGCCGCCCGCACCCACGGCGCCGCCACAGGAGCTGCCCGCGCCGCTCGCCGCCGCCCATGACCGCAATCCGTCCAGCAGCTCGGTCTCGGCCTCGCCAAGCGGCCTCTCCGTGGCGGAGGAGTGAATCGGCCCGCTCGTCGCGGCGCCCGAATCCGAGACGACGCGGACTCCGCCGTGGGCGACTCCTCCGTGGGCCGCTCCGCCGGGCCCCACCCCGCCGGGCACGAGGACGGCCGGGGCCGCCGCGGGTCCCGACTGGTAGAAGGCGACGAACCCGTGCGCAGCGAGATCGAGCAGGGCCGCGGTCACCGCCCGAGTCGTGTCGAGTGGCGCCGCGACGAGCGCCGCGAGCGCAGGCGTCATCTCGGCGGGTGGCGCCGGCAGCATCACCGAGTCGTCGTCGGTGTAGCCCGCTTCTCGACGGCGGCGCCATCGATCGATCTTGAAGCCGACGACCGAGAGCAGGGCCAGCAGGAGGCCCAAGACCGTCCAGCGCTGGTTCGTCGGATTGGAGGCGTAATCGGTCACGATCCGGGTGACGTCGTTCGCGACCGCGCCGGCCGCGTCACGCATGGCCTTCTCCGGGTCCAGCGGGAGGCCGACCGCCTGGACGGCTCGAACGAGGGCGTTGCGCTGGTCGCCGGCGGCGACGGTCCGGTTGTCGATGGTCGAGTTCACCCAGGGGTCGCCGGTCGAATACGAGTTCCAGAATTCGGAGTCCGAGGCGACGTAGCCGCCTATGGTCGTCCCCGACACGGCCAGAGCGATGACGATCGACCGCCCCAGCCGCGAGCTCAGCGAAAACCCGTTGCTGAACGCCGTCCCATATGGATCGTCCTGCCGGCCGAGGGCAACGTCCACGTAGACGTTCGCCCCGGTCGACGTGCCGAGTGAGGTCGCCGCCGACCCCAGCTGCCTCACGTCGCTCGCGGTCAGCAACCCCGAGCCGTCGAAGACGTGCCGGCCGGCGATGAAGCCGGCGGCCCGCGCCAGAGTGCTCGTCGCCCAGCTTTCGAATGCACCCGACGTTGCGCTCGTGGAATCCAGGCAATCGACCGCATCGGCGGGCAGCCTGGACTCGAGAGACTTGCCCACCCGCGCCGATCCGACGGAGGCCCAGCCGCTCAGAAGGAGACCGTCCACCTGCCAGCTGGCCATGATGTCGTCGCCGGCGGGCAGGTTCTGCAGGTCCGCGGTGTAGACCACGACCCGGCCGCCGCCCGCCGCCTCGATATCTCCAGCGAGGTTCTCGGCAAGCGAGCGAGAGCTCGCCGACATCAGGTTGCCGTAGTCGAAGACGTGCCTGCCGGGCGGATACGGGGACATAGTGGGGCCAACACCGGCAGCGTCCGGGACGCCAGCCCCGAACATCGCGGCAAGCCCGAGCACGAACACGGCCACGGCGAGCGCAAGGAGCCGGGCGGGCGCGAGGAATGGGGCCGGCGTCGCGACGTGGCGATCGGCCCGACCGATTCCCTTGCCTGCCAGCCTCACGGAGCCTCCTCGACCGGGCGCTCTAGGGCATCGAGCCCGCGGCTCGGTTGCGGGTTAGAAACCGCCGTGTACGTATTCTGCCGGTTCGCGAAGCCCCGGATTTCGCCCTGGGCACAGCTCGCAAGGGTTCGCTCGCAAAAGAAACAGGCCGGCGAGTTGCCTCGCCGGCCTGTCGATACCGATGACGGAGCTACGCGACCAGCTTGACCTTCTCGCTGTCGAGCTCGAAGCAGCCGACGTAGTGGTCGTCCTCGACCTTGACGAGCGTGGGCTCGTCCGGGGCCGGCACGGCCGAGCGCCCGGCCAGCGGGTAGGCTTCGTGGAACGGGCACGTGCCGGTGTCTACCGGCGCGAGCTCGGCCTCGATGTCTTCCCACTTCTTGTGAAGCTGTGGCACGGACGCGACCAGCGCACGGGTGTACGGATGGGTCGGCGTACCGAACACCTTGTCCGTGGCGCCCATCTCGACGACGACACCCTTGCGCAGGATGACCGTCCGCTCGCTGATGTAGTTGCCCAGCGACAGGTCGTGGGTGATGAAGAGGATGCCCAGGCCTCGCCCCTTGAGATCGGCGAGCATGTTCAGGACGTCGATTCGGGTCGACGCGTCGAGCATGCTGATGATCTCGTCGGCGACGAGGTACTTGATGTCGAGCAGCAGGGCTCGAGCCACCAGCAGGCGCTGGAGCTGACCACCGCTGAGCTGGTGCGGGTACTTGTTGAGCACTCCGGCCGGATCCAGGGTGACGCTCCGCAGGGAGGCCTCGACCTTGTCACTCCACTCCGAGTTGGGAACGCTCGGAAAGTACTCGCTCTTGATCATGGAGAAGACGCGGTCGGCCTTGAAGATCGGGTTGTAGGAGCTGAACGGGTCCTGGAAAACGCCCTGAACCTGGCGGTAGTAGTCCTTTACCGCGCTCCCCTTCACCATCGAGACATCGGCACCGTCGAAGGTGATCCTGCCGCGGGTGATGTCGAGAAGCTTGAGGACCATCTTGCCGACGGTCGTCTTGCCCGAGCCGGACTCGCCGATCAGCGAGACGACTTCGCCGGGCTGGATGTCAAAGCTGACGTTCTTGACTGCGAGCAGCTCCTTGCCGCCGAAGGTCCCGACCCGATAGGACTTGGAGACGCGATCGAGGCTAAGCATCTGTCCCCGTTGCCTTCCAGCAGGCGACCTGATGGTCTGTGTCGACTGTCACGAACGGCGGCTCCTCGACGCACTTGGCGAACGCGAGAGGACACCGAGCGCGGAAACGGCAGCCCGTGGGCGGCTTCAGGAGCGAAGGCGGGCTGCCGGGGATGCCCGTCAGCTTCTTCTCCTTGTACCTGACTCCGACCTCGGGGAGGGTCGAGATGAGCATCTGCGTGTACGGATGGCGCGGCTCGTTGATGATCGTGGCCGTCGATGCCTTCTCCGCGAGCTTGCCCGCGTACATGATCAGGATCGAGTCCGCAATCTGGTAGAGGATCGAGACGTCGTGGGTGATGACCATCATGCTCTTCACGAAACCGTGGTCCCGGAAGCTCACGAGGGTTTCGGCCACGGCCCTCTGCGTGGAGACGTCGAGGGCCGAGGTGATCTCATCCGCGACGAGAAGCGACGGATCGAGCAGCGTCGAGATCACCATGACCATGCGCTGCTTCATTCCACCGGAAAGCTCCATCGGGTACTGGCCGAGGACATCCCGTCCGAGTCCGACCAGGTCGATGCGGCGTTCCAGCTCGGGTTTGATCTCCGCGTACTTGATGCCGCGCGATTCGACGAGCTCGCCAATCATCTTCCCGATTTTGCGGGTCGGGTTCATGGCGCTCATCGCGTATTGAGGAACGACGGAGACTTCCCGGAAGCGGAAGTCCACCATGGCATCTTTGTCCCAGATCGGCATATCGGCACCGTCGAGGTTGACACTTCCGCCGATATACCGCATCCGGCCATCGAGGCGGATGAGGCTGTTTCCAAGGGTGGATTTGCCGCAACCGGATTCTCCGGCGAGACCCATGATTTCCTTGTCGGCAATCGAGAAGGTCGCGCCGTCGAGAGCTTTGACGTCGCCGGCAAGTGTTCGGTAGTAGACCCGGAGGTCTGTGACCTGGAGGCTCACGGCTTACAGTTCCCGTAGCTTGGGGTTGAAGATCTCGTCGAGGCCCACGTTCATCACGTACAGCGCGCCGACGCAAGCGGTGATCGCTACGCCGGGCGGGATGAACCACCACCACAAGCCGAGAGTCAACGCCGAATTGTTGATCGACTCGTACATCATCAGGCCGAGCGTGTAGCCCTCATGAGGGCCAAGGCCGATGAAGTCCAGGCTCGCGCCGATCAGGATCGCACCACCGAAGAGCAGGATGAACGTCAGGAAGAGATACGAGCTCATATTGGGCGCGATCTCTTGCATGATGATCTTCCAGCCGCCCCGGCCGCTCAACCTAGCCAGATCGATGAATTCACGGTTTCGAAGCGAGAAAGTCTGAGCTCGAATGGCTCGAGCTGCCCAAGGCCATGACGTCAACCCGATGAAGATCGCTTCGAACGGGACGCCACGCATGTCGCTGGGAAGGTAGGACGCGATGACGAGCAGAACCGCGAGGGTGGGGATCACGAGGAAGATGTTGGTGAGCATGTTCAGCATCTCGTCGACCCAGCCACCCTTGTAGCCGGCGACGAAGCCGATGGTCATGCCGACCAGGGCTGCGATCCCACCACCGAGGAATCCCACGAAGAATGTGGCCCGGAGCCCATTCGCGAACTGGGCGAAGACGTCCTGGCCGTTGAGCGTGCTGCCGAGCCAGTAGCCGGCGTCGGCCGACGGCCCCATCATCGGGGTGCTGTTGTAAGCCAGCGGATCGGAGCTGTCGAGCATCGGACCCACGATCGCGAGGATCGCCAGGATTCCGAGGACTCCGATCGAGAAAAGGAACTTCTTGGACCGCACGGCGAAGTACAGGAACTCGCCGCGCGCTTTGCCCGCCGGTACTTCTTCGACCGGCGACCCGACGACCGTTGGCTCCTGGGAGCCCACGTCAGATTTGGTCGCGACGCTCATGCCGTGCCTCCGCGCATTCCGACACGCGTCCTCGGATCGACGATGACGTAGACGACGTCGACGATGAAGTTGGCGAGCAGAACGCCGATGATGATGAAGAGGAAGATCCCCTGGAGCAGGAAGTAGTCCTCTGACCGAATGGCATTGAAGGCCAGCTGGCCGATGCCCGGGTACTGGAAGACGACTTCGGTGACCAGGTTCCCTGCCACGATCACGCCCAGCTGAAGCGCCAGGCCTGTGATCTGCGGGAGCATCGCGTTGCGGAACGCGTACTTACGAATGAGCCCCTGGGGAGCCCCCAGCGACTCAAGGTAGCGGCTGTAGTCCGACTCGAGCTCATAGATGATCATGTTGCGCATGCCGATTGCCCAACCGCCGAACGAAACGAGGAACAGCGAGACGAACGGCAGCGCCCAGTGCCAGGCGAGATCCTGGACGAAGGTAAGTGACATCGACGGCTCGAGGTTGAAGCCGTACCCACCACCAAGCGGGAAGATCTTGTACGTGTAGGCAAACAGGAACGACAGGACGATCCCGAGCCACATGTACGGCGTGGCGGTGAGGACGTAGCCGATCGGAAGGATCGTGTTGTCCAGCACGCGACGGCGAGCCGCGATGGCGCCCGCGGTGTTGCCCAGAACCCAGCTCAGCAGGATGGCTGGGATGAGCAATGCCAGCGTGTAGGGAACGGCGGCCATGATGGCGTCGACGACCGGCGCTCCGTGCAGGAAGATGCTCCGCCCCAAATCCCCATGGAGCATCGAAATCCAGAAGTTGATGAATTGCTCGGGCATTGATTTGTCGAGCCCGAACACGCCGTTGTAGTAATCGATAAGGGCCTTCTGACCTTCAGGCGTGATGGTCGCGCCACCAGAGGCCGTTCTAGCCAGAAGGCTTTGGATCGGGTCGCCTGGCATCATCCGCGGGATAAGCCAGTCGATCGTCGCTGCTATGAAGAATGTGAGCGCATATATGGAGAGCTTTCGCCCAAAGTACTGTCGCACGCGATCTCCAGCCTTCCCGGCCCTCGCGATATCAGAGCAAGGCCCCCCTCCCCGGCGAACGGGGAGAGGGGCCTTGAGAGAGTCCGCCTACTTGCCGGCGAGCTTGAGCTGGGTGAGCATGAAGATGGCACCCATGTTCCAGTAGCCGTTCCAAGTGGCCGGCTGGACCTGGTTGCCCTTGTCGGACGGCCAGTTGGTCCAAACCGAGTTGTTCACCTGAGACCACTCGCCGTTGTACCAAAGCGGGATCAGCGGCATGTCGGTCAGGAAGATCTTCTGAAGCTTGCTGGTGATCGACTTCATCGTCGCCTGATCTTCCATCGGGGTCTTGTCAAGCTGCTGGACCAGGGCCCAGGCATCCGCGTTCGAGTAGGACTCGAAGTTGCGGTTCTTGGCAGCGCCCTTCTGGAGCGGCTGGCGGAAGATGTAGTCGTAGTAGACCCACGGCGTGTTGCCGATCTGGACGTCGTTGTTGATGACGAGGTCGAAGGTCGGGTCAGCCGTGTCGGTGCCGTTGCGATCCTGGACGACGGTGTTGTAGTCAGGATGCTGCGGATCGATGTTGATGCCGGCGGCCTTTGCGCTCGCGGCGATGAAGTTCTCGGCGGTCATCCAGTCGGACCAACCATCCGGAACCTCAAGCTTGAGCTTGATGGCGGAGCCGTCCTTGTTGGTGACGAACCCGTCGCTGCCCTTCTTGTAACCGGCGGCGGCGAGATCAGCGGCAGCCTTGGCAGTGTCGTACTTGAAGCCAAGAGCGTCGCGCTGTGCGGTGTCGATGTACTTGCTCCACATCGGGAGAAGTCCGGTCGAGTCGGCGGGCAGGACGATGTTGCCGTAGTCCTTGGTCACGATGTCGTTCACGTTGATCGACTCGGCCAGGGCCTTGCGGAACTTGGGATCGTTGAGGGGCTTCTTGAGGGTGTTCGGAACGAGCCAGGCCGTGTTGCCCGAGAGCATGTACGGCGCGCTCGAGTAGTACGTGGTGATGCCATACCCGCCGTTGACGATCTGGGCGATGCCGGGCAGGTAGTTGTTGCAGAGATCGAGGCCGCCGGAGATCAGCTGGCCAAGAGCGTTGTTGTTGCTCGAGTTGACGATGTCAACGACGTACTTCGGCGCAACCTGAAGGTTCAGAGCCTTGATCGCCCACCAGTTGTCGTTTCGCTGCCAGACCATGCGGTCCTGAGCGGCGGTCTTGTAGGTGTAGGGGCCCGTGCCAACGCCATTGGCGTTGGTGTTCTTCAGGATGTTCTCGTTGTTCAGCGGTTCCCAGATCTTCTTGGGGACGATCGGGCTGTTGTAGAGCCAGAAGTACCACTCCTGGTACGCCGGGTCCTTGAACGTGACAACAACCTTATTGCCATCGACCTTGACGCCGGTGACAAACGTCCAGAGGGTAGAGCCGAGGACCTTGTTCTGGGCGAGGCTGATCGTGAAGGCAACGTCGTCGGCGGTCAGGGCCGAACCATCGCTCCACGTGACACCATCACGAACGGTGATGGTGTATGTGGTCTTGGCGCTATCCCACCCGGCAGCAATCTGGTTGCTGGCGAGCCACGGGGTGTAGGCGTCCTTGATCGGGTCGTACAGGAAGAGCGTCTCGTACTGGAGACCGACCACGCCCATGGCGTAGTTCGGATCGAGCGGGTTCCAGGTCGAGGGGGCGCCCCACTGCTTGCCCGAGGTGTACAGGGTCTCCTTGCGCGGGTAGCTCGTGGTGTCAACCGTCGGCGGCAAAGTCGCGTTCGGGTTCGGCGTGGCTACCGGCGTCGGCGTGGCGCCCGGCGCAGGAGTCGTCTGAGGCGCCGGCGTCGGCGTCGGAGCCGGGCTGGGCGACGCGCTTGTGCTGCTGCACGCGGACGCGACGATTGCCGCGCAAGCGAACAGAGCGAGGACCCTGGATCTGCCTATTTGCATCCCTTTCCTCCTTCCCCATGAGGAGCGCAGGAGCAGCGTGTTTGGCCTGACCGACATGAGCACGCTGGACGCCCCACATGGCAATGGCCATGAACCACCTAGTCCATGGGTCTCCCTGTGACGGGGAGCCGGTCTCGGCATGCGGCACAGTAGACCACGTTTAGTAGCCTGTCAATGTGAAGCTGACTGAAGCGTTTAGTTGACTCTCAACCAATTCCTAACCATTTCGACGGCTCACGGGAGCGTGGAGCGGAACGAAGCCGTTGCGAATCGGGACCAGTACGGTTGACCTATGCCTTCTGCAGCTGATATCATCCGCTAAAGTTTTCAGTTACCAGGGGGCTGGAACGTGGGCAAGCGAACGGGACACAGGACCGCGACGCTCGCGGACGTTGCCGCCGCAGTCGGGCTGTCGCCTGCGGCCGCCTCCCTCGCGCTCCGGGGCAAGCCGGGAGTGTCTGAAGCGACGCGCGACCGGGTCGCCGAGGCGGCCAGGGCCCTGGGCTATCACTCTCTGGCCACCGTTACGCGCCAGCATGGCAAACCTCTGACGATCGGGCTCGTCATCAAGACGGTTCAAGGGGATTCCCCGGAGGCAAATCGCTTCTATGCACCGGTAATGGCCGGCATAGAGGAGAGCTGCCGGATGCACCGCATGGACCTGATGCTGGCGACGATGCCGGTCGACTCGCAGTACCAGCCCCTGGAGGTGCCCCGCATCGCCACGGATCGCACCTGCGACGGTCTCATCATCGTCGGGGCGCACCTTCCGCCGGAGATCGCCCAGATCCTGGAGCAATCGCCCCCCGCGATCCTCGTCGACGCGTACGCGGAAGACGACGCCTTCGACTCGGTGGCGACGGACAACATTGGCGGGGCCCGGTCGGCCGTCCGATATCTCATCGACAAAGGGCATGTCAACATCGCGATCCTGGGCACCGAGCCGGACGCGTACCCGAGCATCCTCCAGCGCCGGCGCGGCTACGACCAGACCATGGCCGAGCACGGTCTGGTTCCGCGGTACCTCGACGCTCCCTACTGGCACCCGGATTCGGCGGCGATCGCGGGCGTGAGCTACCTGCGGACTCATCCGGAAGTAACCGCCATCTTCTGCGCCAACGACGCCGTTGGAGTGGCTCTGCTCCAGGCCACGCGCCAGGCCGGGGTCAAGGTGCCGGATCAGGTTTCGATAATCGGCTTCGACGACATAGACCTGGCCGGTTTCGTCTCCCCTGCCCTGACCACGATGGCCGTCGACAAGGTTGGCATGGGCCGGATGGCCGTCACGCTTCTCGCCCACCGGCTCGAGCTCGGCGAGGGCGGCGGCATCACCCAGACGCTCGTTCGGCCGCAGCTGATCGAAAGGGAGTCCGTCCTAAACCTGGAACGTCGCGACTCCGAATCCCTGGCCCGCCTCCTCGAAACGCAACCTGCATAGAAAGGTAGTCGATGCAGTCCGTCAACGGATCCACCCGGCCCGCCGGCGCCCCTTCCGAGGCCCTCCCCAACATCCCGTGGGAGGACCGCCCGGCAGGCACCGGCAGCGTTCTGTGGCGGGACAGCCGCAACCCGATCATCCGCCGAGACCAGATCGAGCGGGCGAACAGCATCTTCAACTCGGCCGTCGTGCCTTTCGGCGGCGAGTTCGCCGGCGTCTTCCGAGTCGACGACACGACGCGGGTCATGGACATCCATGCCGGCTTCAGCAAGGACGGTGTGGACTGGCACATCGAGGTCCCCACGATCGAGTGGGCGCCGGCCGACGAACGCGTTCGCGAGATCCAGGAGACGTTCGTCCACGCCTACGACCCCCGCGTGTGCTGGATCGAGGATCGCTACTACGTAACGTGGTGCAACGGATATCACGGCCCGACGATCGGCGTCGGCTACACACACGACTTCAAGACGTTCACCCAGCTCGACAACGCCTACCTGCCGTTCAACCGGAATGGCGTGCTCTTCCCGCGCCGGGTCAACGGCATGTACCAGATGCTGTCGCGGCCGAGCGACAACGGCCATACGCCGTTCGGCGACATCTTCCTGTCCGAGAGCCCGGACATGGTGCATTGGGGCCGGCATCGTCACGTCATGACGACCAGGCCGTACACCTGGGAGTCCACCAAGGTTGGCGCCGGACCGACGCCGATCGAGACGCCCGAAGGCTGGCTGCTGATCTACCACGGCGTCCTGACGTCGTGCAACGGATTCGTGTACTCGTTCGGCGCCGCGCTGCTCGATCTGGACGAGCCCTGGAAGGTCATCGCCCGCAGCCGCGACTACCTGCTGTCGCCCCAGGTCTCCTACGAGCAGGTCGGCGACGTGCCTAACGTGACCTTCCCGTGCGCGGCCCTGTACGACAAACCGACCGGCCGCATATCCATCTATTACGGCGGCGCCGACACGGTAACGTGCATGGCGCACGGGTATCTGCCGGAGATCGTGGACTTCGTGAAGGGACGCAGCTAGCCTCCGGCGCCTCGTCATCGTTCCGTCACAGCGGCCCGGCATCTCGCCGGGCCGCTTCAATTTGTGGTGGGGCGGCGGCGAGCCGCCAGCGGGGCGGCGGCAGTA
>VFSW01008853.1_pt1 | contig 14420 bp, 12 predicted proteins | sample 5358111 | NCBI WGS metagenome assembly VFSW01 (sample SAMN11554181, study PRJNA540505) | mine drainage metagenome | isolation source: sediment from site ElyBrook_90M | place: USA: Ely Copper Mine, Vershire, VT | collected 2017 | reverse complement strand
CGCCCACGCGGTCGCGGCGCTCGCGCCGTTCGCGCCGCAGCTGCTCGAGTGCGCGCACCCGCCCTTCGTTGCGGGTGCGGCGCGCCTGCACACCCTGCCGGATCCACGCCTCCTCCTGCGCGAGCTTCTTGTCGAACAGCGCGTCACGGCGCGCCTCCACGTCGAGCGCGGCGCGCTTGTTGAGCACGTAGTCCTCGTAGGTGCCCGGCGCCTCGCCCGCGGGCCCCGCGTCCTGGGCGAGTCCCGCGACCCGGGCGTGCGGACGCACCCAGATCTGACCGGAGTCGGCGACGGTCTCGCCGGTGACCAATCGCAGGAGCGAGGACTTGCCCTCGCCGTTGCGGCCCAGCAGACAAACCCGCTCGCCTCTGCGCACCCGCAGATCGACCGCATCGAGCAGCGGTCGCAAGCCGAAGCTGAGAGAAACCTTTTCAAGACGCAGCACATCCATGGCGCCCGGCATTGTAGGCGGCTTCGCGCCGCGACTCACCCGCTTCTAGGAACTCAGATCCCCACCCAGACCGACAGGTACGCCCCGCGCTGGGCGGTCTTGCCGGCGATGCTGCCGAGATCGGCCCACGCGACGGTGAACGACAGATCCTTCATCGGCGACCAGGCGAGAAACACGTCCTCGGCGCTGTTTTCGCGAAAGGCCGCAAGATTGCTCGGCTTGTCGCGATATTCGCCACCGAACAGCAGATCGTCGGTCAGCCAAACGGCGGCCGAGGCCTCCGGGACCCAGCTGTAGCCGCTGCCGTCGCCGCCGAAGCCGAGCAGACCGAACTGGTTCGCGCGAGTGCGCCGCGCGGTGAGGTCGACAATCACGTTGTGCCCGGCGAGCGCGGCAAAGTAAAGCTTGGTCGCCGAGACATAGAAATCCACGTCCTCGCCGCGAGCCGCGCCCACCGCGCGCGGGATCTGGTCGAAATTCAGCGTCTGCTTGTACTGCGCCCCCACGGCGATCTGCGGCAGATAGCTGTCGGGAGCGAACACCGCATCGCCCGCCAGGCGCACCTTCACGCCGACGATGTCCTGGCCCAGGGTAACCCCCGGTGCGACGGAAGAGGCGTAGAAGCGCTGCCGCGCGAACGACAGCTCCACGCGATCGTCGATGCCGAGGCTCGCGCCCTCGGTGCGCAGTGCGAAGTCGCCGGTGGAGACATAGGTCGCGAAGCCGGTCGCGCCGATCTCCTGGTCCGTGCCGAGACCGCCGATCAGCGCCCAGGGCACGAGGCCGCCGCCGGCACTGCCCTCGACTTCCGTCACCGCACCGGTCCACTCCAGGCGGTCGCCGGCGTACGCGGCACCCGGCGCACCCAGTGCACCCAGTGCACCCAGTGCACCCAGTGCGCACAGCGCCGACAACCTGCCCGCCAGGGCGGCACGGTGTACCCGCGCGCCCCTGCTGCTCGAAGAATGGATCACTGTGCAACCGCCCTGTAATCGAGGATCGCAGATTAAGTCCTATCGGGATGCCGGATTGTGTCGGACCGCACAGCGTCGATGCATCGCGCCGTTTAGCCTAAGTCGTGATCCGAAAGAGGTATATCTCGGCGCAAGGCGGGCGGCTCGTGGCGATGATCCGGTGGCGGGAATGGAAGCGTCGAATTGCCTCGTGCGTCCTATGGGCGACTGTGGCCATGGCGGGCGCGGCGCATGCCTCGACGGGCGGCGGCTCGCTGTACGAACGGCTCGGCGGCGAGAAAGGCGTCGCCGGCATCTGCGCCACGCTCATCGACCGAGTGTCGGCCGATCCGGTGCTCGGCCGCAGCTTCAAGGACACGAAGCTCGATCGCATCAAGAAACAGCTCACCCTGCAGATCTGCGACCTGACCGGCGGCCCCTGTCACTACGACGGCGATTCCATGCGCGAGGTGCACGCCGGTCATCACATCACGCAGGCCGAGTACTACGGGCTGGTCGATGTGCTACGCGGCATCCTGCGCGAACGGCATGTGGACCTTCGCTCGCGCAACGAGTTGTTGCGTATTCTGGCACCGATGAAGCGCGACGTGGTCGAAGCCGGTTCCTCGCCATGATCGCCGGGCCGCGTCCCGCCCACCGACCGGGTGCGCTGTGGCTGTGCGGCGTGCTCGCGGCGCTCGCCGCCCGCGCCACGGACCTGACCGTACGAGCGAACACCCCGTCGGGCGCGCCAGCAACCGACGCGGTGATCGTGCTCGAGCCGTTCGACGCGGCACCGCCGGCGGCGCGCGGCGGAGCGGTGATCGATCAGATCAACAAGCGCTTCGTGCCGCACGTCTCGGTGATCCGCACCGGCACGGCCGTGACCTTTCCGAACAGCGACAACATCCGTCACCAGGTGTACTCGCTTTCCGAGCCAAAGACCTTCACCCTCAAGCTGTACGCGGGATCGCCGAAGACTCAGATCGTGTTCGACAAGCCTGGTCTCGTGGCTCTCGGCTGCAATATCCACGACACCATGGTCGCGTTCCTGCTGGTGGTGGACTCCCCGTACTTCGCGAAGATTCCCGAATCCGGCAGCGCGACACTGGATCTGCCGGCCGGCCGATATCACCTGCGAACCTGGCACGAGAAGCTCGCCGCGCCGGCCGAGAGCCGCGACATCATCGTCGGGTCGACTCCGCTCTCGCTCGCGCTCACCCTCGACCTCGACCCCGCGCGCGAGCTGGTCGCGCCCTGGCCCTGAGCTGGATCGCCATGGCGCTGCGTACCCGAATCGCGCTCACCTTTCTGCTGTTGCTCGCGGCGGTGCTCGCGGCCGCGCTTGGCGCGGTTTCGGCTGTCAATCGCGCCAACGCCGCGCGCGAGGTGCAACGGCAACTCACCGTGGGCGTATCGGCGTTCTCGCGGCTCCTGGAGAACAACCGCAGGCAATTGACCCAGGCGGCGCAGGCGGTGGCGGCCGACTACGGCTTTCGCGAAGCGGTCGCGGCGCGCGACGTCGACACGCTCGCTTCGGCGCTCGAGAACAGCGGCGCGCGCATCGGCGCCGCGCTCGTGGTATTGACCTCGCTCGACGGACGGGTGCTCGCGGAGTTCGGGGCACATGCCACGGTCGGTGGCACATTCCCGCTCGCGAACCAGCGGCGCGGCACCGACGCCGACGAGGTCCGCGTAACGGTCGACGGCGGAAGGATCTACCAGCTGGTCACCGTGGCGGTGCGCAGCCCCGTGCCGGTCGCGTGGATCACGATGGGCTTCGCGCTCGATGACCGCGCGGTGCGCGAGCTCGCCTCGGTCACGGGTCTCGACGTGACTCTCGCCTACCGGGAAGGCGACGGCCTGCGCGTGGTGGCGAGCACGGCCCCGGAGCCGGCGCAAGGTCCGCAGGACGCGGTCACACGCCGGGTCGAGCTCGCCGAGCTTGGTGGCACCCCGGTGGTCGCGACCTTGTCGCGCTCGCTCGCCGAGGCGCAGGCTCCGTTCGAACGGCTAACTCACATGCTGTTCCTGATCGGCGCGGCGAGTCTGGTCGGTTTCGCTTGGGCGGCGTTCTGGATCGCGCGCAACATCACCCGGCCGCTGCAGGCCCTGACCCGGGCGGTGGATCGCATTCGCCTCGGTGCCTATGACGTCGCGCTCGATGTGCGCCGTCCGGACGAACTCGGCGTGCTCGCTGAGGGATTGCAGCTGATGCAATCGGCGGTGCAATCGCGCGACCAGTCCATCCGGCGGCTCGCGTACGAGGACACGCTCACCGGACTGATGAACCGGACGGCCTTCGGTGCGGCGCTGGGCGCGGCCCTCGACCAGGCGCGGGACCGCGCCATCGCGGTGGCGGTCGTCAATCTACATCGCTTTCGGCGGATCAACGAGCACCTCGGCTACGCGGTGGGCGCCGCCGTGCTCACCGAGGTTGCGAAGCGGCGCGGGGGCGTCGCCTCGGTGCAGTTCGCGGTCGCGCGCCTGGCCGGCGCTGAATTTGCCGCCTTCGCCCGGCTCGACGCCGGTGCCGACCCGCAAGTCTGGGGCCACACCCTGCTCGCCACGCTGACCGAACCGGTGCTGGTCGAGGCTCAGCCCATCGATATCAGCGCCACGCTGGGTATCGCCATCGCCAGCGCCGGCGAGCGCTGGTCGGCCGACGATCTGCTGCGCGGGGCCGACCTGGCGCTCGACCGGGCGCACCGCGAGAAGCGCAATCTCGCGCTCTACCGCCGTACGCTCGCACCCGCGGCGCGCGATCAGCTGTCCCTGCTCGGCGAATTGCGCCACGCGGTCGAACACGATGAACTGCGGCTGCACTTCCAACCCAAGATCGAGCTTGCGACTCAACGGGTCGCGGGGGTTGAGGTGCTGCTGCGCTGGCAACATCCCGCGCGCGGGCTGCTCGGACCGGCCGCGTTCATTCCCTTTTCCGAGCAGACCGGGTTCATCCGCCGGCTGACGCGTTGGACACTCGACCGGGCGATCGCGCAGGGCGCCGCCTGGTATCGCGCGGGCAGAGCGCTGCCGCTGGCGGTGAACATCAGCGCCGACGACCTCGCCGACGCTCGTCTCTCATCCTGGGTCGCGCTTCTGCTGACGCGCCATCAGCTGCCGCCCGCGTTGCTCACCCTCGAGATCACCGAGAGCGGCTTCATCGAGGATCCCGAGCGGGCGCTGCGAATGTTGGCGGCTCTGGCGACCCTCGGCGTCAGTCTGTCGATCGACGACTTCGGCACCGGCTATTCCTCGTTGAGCCACCTGGCGCGAATGCCGGTGCAGGAGATGAAAATAGACCGCAGTTTCATCCTCGGGCTCGAGTCGGACGCTGAGTACGGGGCGGTGGTGCGCTCCGCCATCGACATGGGGCATAGCCTAGGCTTGAAGGTTGTGGCCGAAGGCATCGAGAAGGAGTCGACGGCACAACGGCTGCGCGCCTTTCAATGCGACATCGCTCAGGGGTATCTCTACGCCAGGCCGATGACCGGCCAGGCGTTGCAGGTCTGGCTCGTCGGACGGACGCGCGTGCCCGTGATCGCGGTGCCGCGCGACTTCGACATCGCGGACCTCGGCGACTCGGCCAACCTCGCGACCTACTGACCCCGCACAGCGCCCCGCGCCGCGGACTGCTACCATTCGTGCGATCATGCTCGAGCGCGCGAACATTCTGGGCGAGGCGCTGGACGGCTTGGGCCGGTGGTACGTCACCATACCGCCGGTGCTGATGCTGGGTTTCCTGGTGGCCTTCTTTTTCGTCACTGGCGGCGGCCAGGCCCGCCTGCAGCATGCCAGCGCCCGCCTGCAGGTGTCGGCTTCCCGCTCGCACGCCATCGATGATCTGGATGACGCTCTGCTGGCCGCCCAGGGGAATTTGCGCGGCTATCAGCTCACCGGCGAGTCGCGTTATCTCGACCAGTACCACCAGGCCGCAGCGGTCATCGCCCCGCGCCTCGAGGCGCTGCGCAAGGCGTACGCGCAAGCGGCGCCGCAGCCGCCGGAGATCGAGCGACTGCGCGTGTTGATCGACCAGCGTCTCGTGGCTTTTTCCGCCGAGCTCGCGCTGAACGAAAGCGCGGCTCGTGCGCGCGCGCTCGCCATCGTCAAAAGCGATTCCGGCGTGAGCACGGCCCGTGCGCTCGCCGGCGCCGTCGAGACGCTGCGTCAACGCGAATCGCGCGAGCAGCTCGAGGCGGCGATGCATTGGGAGTCCTCGCTGCGACTCAGTCGCTGGTTCACGGCGGCAGGCACCCTGCTCAACATGGTGCTGGTCGGCGTCACCTCGCGGCTAGTGTACATGGATCTGCGCCGACGCACGTTGCAGACTGCGCAATTGCGCGACCAGAAATCGCAGCTCGAGCGCGAAGTCGGAGAGCGCACGCGCGAACTGGTGGAATTATCCACGCATCTGCAAAGCGTCGCCGAGCGCGAAAAGGCGAGCCTGGCGCGCGAACTGCACGATGAGCTCGGCAGCCTGCTGGTGGGCGCACGCATGGATGTCTCGTGGGCGGAGCAGCACCTGCGGGAAGATCAGTCGGACATGCGCCTGCGCCTGTCGCGGGTGCAGGAGAATCTTTCGGCCGGCGTCGATCTGAAGCGGCGCATCATCGAGGAGCTGCGGCCGACTCTGCTCGACAACGTGGGGTTGTTCGTCGCGCTGCGCTGGCAGTTGAAGGAGACCTGCGGGCGGGCCGGTATCGGCTGCTCGGAATACTTTCCGGACGAGGAGCCGCAGTTCACCTCGCCCGCCGCGATCGCCCTGTTCCGAATCGCGCAGGAATCCTTCACCAACATCATCAAGCACGCCCGCGCGACCTCGGTGCACTTGAGCCTCGATCTGGACGAGGGCAGCGTGCTGCTGCGAATCGTGGACGACGGCGTGGGCATCTCGCAGCAGCGATTCAACGCCACCGGGACGCACGGCCTCGCCTCGATGCGCCACCGGGTGCGCGCCCTGGGGGGAAGCTTCGAGGTGAGTAGTCCACCGTCCGGCGGCACGATGGTCGCGGCCCGCATCCCGGTGAGCCGCGCGCTGCAGGCCGAGGTCGTCCGCGCCTGAGCGCTTGCGGGGGATCGCCCGGTTGCGGGGCGCCGAGAATCTGGTGTAGGGTCGTCGCGTGAGGCCAAAAAGGGCGAACGACCCTTGAGGAGGTTTGCTTGGCTGGACGACGGGCGTTCCTGCGCGAGGCCGGACTTGCGCTCGCGGCTCTCGGCGGCTCGCCGCTGCGCGCGTTCGCGGCGACGCAGACCGCGACCCAGCCCTTCGAGAACGGCACCCGCGATCTCATCGCCTATCCCCAGAAGCGGCCGCTGTTGCGCATCAGCACCCGGCCTCCGCATCTCGAGACCCCGTTCTCGGTGTTCAACCAGGGCGTGCTCACGCCGAACGACGCATTTTTCGTGCGCTATCATCTCGCGCAAATTCCGCTCACCATCGACGCCGATGCCTATCGCGTCAAGGTGAGCGGCAAAGTGCGGCGCGAATTGTCGCTCTCGCTCGCGGATCTGCGTGCGCTCGCCGAACCGGCGGACATCGTCGCGGTCAACCAGTGCTCGGGCAACAGCCGGGCGTTCTCCACCCCAAGGGTGTTCGGCGCGCAACTCGGCAACGGCTCGATGGGCAACGCGCGCTGGACCGGCATTCCGCTGGATGCCGTGCTGCGCCACGCCGGACTCGCCGCCGACGCGCGGGTGGTGGCATTCAACGGGCTCGACCGACCGGTTCTGGCGGCCACTCCGGCCTTCGTCAAGACCCTGGATCTCGACGTCGCGCGCCGGCCCGAGGTGCTGCTCGCCTGGAAAATGAACGGCACGGACCTCCCGTTGCTCAACGGCTACCCGTTGAAGCTGGTGGTGCCGGGCTACTTCGGCACCTATTGGATGAAGCATCTGTCGGCCATCACCGTGCTCGACGGGCCGCTCACCGGGCATGACGCGTTCTTCATGACCACGGCCTATCGGCTGCCTGACAACGACTGCCGATGCGTGGCGCCGGGCGAAACGCCATCGAAGACGGTGCCCATCGGCCGCCTGAAGGTGCGCTCCTTCATCACGAGCCTAGCCGATGCCGCGACGATCAAGACCGGCCGTCGCATCACGATCAAGGGCATCGCCTTCGATGGCGGCACCGGCATCAAGCGGGTGGAGCTCTCGGACAACGGCGGCACGACCTGGCGGGAGACCGCCCTCGGCCGCGATCTCGGGCGCTTCTCCTTTCGCGAATGGTCGACGACCTACCTGCCCACGCAACGCGGCGCCATCGCCCTGCAGGTGCGGGCCATCAGCGCCGGCGGGGAGACTCAGCCGGAAATGGCCGCCTGGAACCCGGGCGGCTATCAGCGCAATGCCGTCGAAACCCTGCGGCTCACCGCGACCTGAGGCGCGGCCATGAGAAGTACGCGAGGGGGCATTGTCCTGGTGGCGGCGGCCGCACTGCTCGAGGTCGCCGCCGCGACACCGCTCGGGATCGAGCTGCCGCCGGAGACCGCGACGCTGCGCCGCGCCGACCTGCCGGGGTACGCGATCGCGCTGGGAAAATGCGCGATCTGCCATTCGGCGGACTACATCGCATTGCAACCACCGCACCTGTCGCTCGCCAAGTGGACCGCGGAGGTCACGAAGATGCAGCACGCCTACGGGGCGCCGCTCGAGGACGCCGAAATCCAGCCGATCGCCATCTACCTCACGTATGCGTATGGCGACGCGACCTCTTTGCCCGCCGCGGCGAATTGATCTGCGCTTGACCGGCACGCCATGACCGACGAGGCGTTGCTGTCGATCGATCAGGGAACGAGTTCCAGCCGCGCAATGTCCTTCGGTGCCGACGGCTCGACTCTCGCCGTCGAGCAGCAAGGCTTCGAGCAGATCTACCCGGCATCCGGCTGGGTCGAGCACGACGCCGAAGTGATCTGGGCGACCGTGCTGTCGACCACCAGCAAGACTTTGCAGCGCCTCGAGTCGATGGGCAAGGACGTCGCCGCCGTCGGCATCTGCAATCAGCGCGAGACGACCATACTTTGGGACCGGCGCACGGGTAAGCCGCTCGCCAATGCGATTGTCTGGCAGGACCGGCGCACCGCGGAGCGTTGCCGGCAACTCTCGGCCGCGCACGGCGAGAGCGAGCTTAACGAGCGCACGGGTCTGCGATTCGATCCGTATTTCTCGGCCACCAAGATCGCCTGGATCCTGGATCACGTCACCGGCGCGCGCGCGGCGGCGCGGGCCGGACGGATCGCCTTCGGCACGGTCGACAGCTTCCTGTTGTGGCGCCTCACGGGTGGCCGAGTGCACGCGACCGATGCGACGAACGCGAGCCGGACCGCGCTCTACGACATCCGCGCGGGTTGCTGGGACGCGCAACTGTGCGAACTTTTCACCGTGCCGATGTCTTGCCTGCCGGAGGTTCGCGACAGCGCCGGCGATTTCGGCACGACCGATCCGGCCGTGCTCGGTCGGGCGATCCCCATTCGCGGAGTCGCCGGGGACCAGCAGGCGGCGCTGATCGGCCAGGACTGCCTGGACGTGGGTGAGGTCAAGAGCACTTACGGCACGGGCGCGTTCCTGGTGCTTAACACGGGCGAGCGGCTGGTGACCTCCAAGAGCCGGCTGCTCGGCACCATCGCCTACCGCCTGAACGGCGAGGTCACCTACGCGCTCGAGGGCTCCATCCTCGCGGCCGGCGCCGCGATCCAATGGCTGCGCGACGGCCTGGGGTTGATCTCCGAGGCATCCGAGATCGAAACGCTCGCAGCTTCCGTCGCCGATGCCGGCGGCATCCACCTGGTACCCGCTTTCACCGGGCTCGGTGCACCCTACTGGGATCCCGACGCGAGGGGCGCGCTGGTCGGACTTACCCGCGCTTCGGGGCGCGGGCAGATCGCGCGCGCCGCGCTCGACGCGGTGGTTTTCCAAACCTACGACCTCTTGGCGGCCATGGGCGCCGACGGCCTGCGACCCGAACTGTTGAAGGTCGACGGCGGCATGGCGCAGAACGCCCTGTTCCTCGCTCGCTTGGCCGACGTGCTGAACCTGCCCATCGTGCGCCCGAAGATCACCGAGTCCACCGCCTTCGGTGCTGCCTGTCTCGCGGGAGTCGGCGCCGGCTGCTTTCCATCGCTCGGCGCAGCCACCGCTCGGGCGCGCGCCGATCACCGTTTCGAGCCGGCGCTGGACGCGGCCGAACGCGCCGCGCAGGTGGCCGGCTGGCGTCAGGCGCTCGCGCGCGTGCGCTCGCCCTGAGTCGCGAACCATGCTCCGACCCGGTCTCGCTGCGCGGCGGTGAGCCGCAACCCGAGCTTGGACCGCCGCCACAAGACGGCCTCTCCCGTCGCCGCCCACTCATGGTCGCGCAGGTAGCGTAGTTCGCCTTCGTGCAGGTCCGCGCCGAAACTCTCGCCGAGCGCCGCGGCAGCGCCGGCGCCCAGCACTCGCTCGATCCGGGTTCCGTAGGCGCGGCACAGACGGTGCACCAGGCCGGGATCCGCCCAGCCATATCGGCGCTGCGCATCCTGCACGAAGGCCGCGAAATCGCCGCGAGGAAAGTCCCCGCCGGGCAGCGTCGCCGCGCGCGTCCACGGCGTGCTGCGGATCTTGAGCGCAGGCAGCAACTCCGACAGCGCGTGCTCGGCGAGCTTGCGATAGGTCGTAAGCTTGCCCCCGAACACCGAAAGGAGCGGCGCGGCTCCCTCCGGAGCGTCGAGATCGAAGGAGTAGTCGCGAGTCACCGTCGAGGCGTTCCGGTGGCCGTCGTCGTACAACGGTCGTACGCCCGAGTAACTCCACACGACGTCCGCGGGCAAGGCGGCGCGGCGCGAGTATTCGCTGACCACGCCGCACAGGTATTCGATTTCCTCCGGGTCGGCGCGCAGCCGGCGTGGATCCCCGGTGAAGGGCACGTCGGTGGTGCCGACGAGGGTGTAGTGGGTCTCATACGGGATCATGAACACCACGCGGCCGTCCGCGTTCTGCAGCGTGTAGCATTGCGGCCCGTCGTACAGGCGCGGCACCACGACGTGGCTGCCCTTGACCAGGCGCAGGTGCTGCGGCCGGTGCGTGCCGGCGGCGCGCAGCACCTCCTCCACCCAGGGTCCGGCGGCGTTGACCACGGCGCGCACCCGCAGCGCACGGCTGCGGCCGTCGGCCGAGCCGAGTTCGACCCGCCAGAGACCGCCTTCGCGCACGGCGGACCGTAGCGCCCAGCCCACCTCGATGCGCGCGCCGCGCTCGCAGGCGTCCACGGCGTTGACCGCGACCAGGCGGGCATCGTCGGCCCAGCAGTCCGAATACTCGAAACCACGCAGGTACTGCGCGGCGAGCGGCTCGAGTACCGCATCGCGGCCGCGGCGCACCCCACGCGTCGCCGGCAGCGCCCTGCGCCCACCGATGTGGTCGTAAAAGAACAGGCCCAGACGGATCATCCAGGCCGGACGCAGTCCCGAGTGCAACGGCAGCACGAAACGCAGAGGTCGGATCAGATGCGGGGCCGCCGCGAGCAACACCTCGCGCTCCGCCAGGCTTTCGCGCACCAGCCGAAATTGGTACTGCTCCAGGTAACGCAGGCCGCCGTGGATGAGCTTCGAGGAGGCCGAAGAGGTGCCGCAGGCGAGGTCATCGCGTTCCGCGAGCACCACCGACAGCCCCCGGCCCGCCGCGTCGCGCGCGATACCCACTCCGTTGATGCCGCCGCCGATCACGCACAGATCGGCGATCGCCGCGGATTCGTCAACCACGCCTCGAGCGCTCCATGGTGTGAGCTAAGGCGACGCCGGCTGCGGCGCGGCCGGCAAGGAAACCGCCGTGTAGAACCGCGGCGCGGAATGCAGGGTCACGCGCGCCGGCCGGCAAGCGAGTTCGGAAAGGGCGAATCGAGTGGTCTCGACGTAGTCCTGCTGCTCGAGGTCCTGCCATTGCTCGTCGAGCACTTCGACCGAGATCGTCGACTTGCGGTGCTTGTGCGCGTGACAGTGGCCCCATTTCAGGCTGAAGCGGTGATTCGGCTGCGTGCCGCGATAATGCATGGTCACCACCAGCTCATCGGTGGCCGCATCGTAAACGACCTTGCCGAAGCTATCGGCGTGCGCCAGGCCGCCGCAACCGCCTGCTGCCGCGAGAATCGCCAAGCCGATGCGAAGGGCGCGGCTCATAGATCGGTGTTCACGACCACCCGCCCGCGCACCGCCCCATCGAGCATGCGCGCGGCCAGCGGAATCGCCTCCGCCAGACCGACTTCCTCGCTCATGTAGTCGAGTGTCGCGACCTCGAGATCGGCGGCCAGTCGCGCCCAGGCCCGCACTCGATCGGGATGCGGGCGATAGACGCTGTCGATGCCGACGAGGGTAACGCCGCGCAGGATGAAAGGCGCCATGGTCGCGGGCAGATCCATGCCGGCCGCAAGCCCGCAGGCGGCAACGACCCCGCCGTACCTTACGGCCGCGCACACATTGGCGAGGGTGTGGCTGCCGGCCACGTCGATCGCACCCGCCCAGCGCTCCTTGCCAAGCGGCCTGCCCGGTCCCGAGTACTGCGCGCGGTCCAGGACCTCGGTGGCGCCGAGACGTGTGAGGTATTCGGCTTCGGCGAGACGGCCGGTCATCGCGACCACCCGATAACCGAGCTTGGCGAGTACCGCCACCGCGACGCCGCCGACGGAGCCGGCCGCGCCGGTGACCAGAATTTCCCCGCTCGCCGGGCTCACGCCATGACGCTCGAGCGCGCGTATGCAGAGCATCGCCGTGTAGCCGGCCGTGCCGATGGCCATCGCCTGACGCGCCGCGAAGGCTTCGGGCACCGGGATCAACCATTCACCCCTCACCCGCGCGCGCTGTGCGAGCCCTCCCCAGCGGGTCTCGCCCAATCCCCAGCCGTTCAACAGCACCGGATCGCCCGGCCGGTGATCGGGGTGGTTGGAGCTCTCGACCAGACCGGCGAGATCGATGCCCGGCACCATGGGAAAATGCCGCACCACCGGCGCCTTGCCGACGATGGCGAGCGCATCCTTGTAATTGACGGTCGAGTACTGCACCCGCACGGTCACATCGCCGGGCGGTAGCTGCTCATCGTCCACGGTCCTCACGGCAGCCGCATCGCCGCCGGCGGTCCGTTCGATCAGGATGGCATTGAACATAAGGAATCTCGGTCGGCGTCATTGCAGATGATAGCGCCGCCAGCGGCGGTTGTGGTCCCTGCGCAGGTCCTGATAAGGTTTCGTGCCGGCCCACACGAGGAGCTAGGGATGGAACCCCGCAAAGGTTGGGTAAGCTTGGCGTTGACGGCTTCGGCCGGATTGTCCGCCTGCGGCGGCGGAGGTGGCCCGGCCGCCGGTATCGGGGGAGACAACTGGGTGGCGGGAGTCTACCAGCCCTCGGCACGTTTCGCGGCGCAATGCCAAAACCCGCGTTCGGGAACCGATCCGTCGACCGGACAGGTCTATCCCGACGTTCAGGGCTCGACCCTCGATGAGAACAACTGGCTGCGCTCGTGGACCAACCAGTTCTACCTCTGGTACAGCGAAGTCCCGGACATCGACCCGGGCAAGTATTCAACGACGGCCTCGTACTTCGCGGTACTGAAGACCTCGGCCACCACCTCGACCGGTCGGCCGAAAGACCGCTTTCATTTCACCCATCCGACCTCCCAGTGGGAGCAGATGTCGCAGGCCGGGGTGGACATAGGCTATGGCGTCACCTGGGACGTGGCCGTCGCCACTCCGCCGCGGCAGGTCTTCGCCGCATTCGTCTGGCCGGGCGATGCCGCCGCGGCCGCGAACATCGTCCGCGGCGCACAGATCCTCAGCATCGACGGCGTCGATATGGTGAATGCCGCGGACAGCGCGAGCGTCGCCACCTTGAATCAAGGTCTGTCGCCGTCGAGCGCCGGAGAGATGCACACCTTCGTTCTGCAAAGCCCCGGTGCGAGCACCACCGAGAGCGTGACCCTGCAGGCCGAGGACGTGACCGAGACCCCCGTACCGATCGTCACGACGTTGGCGACGAGCACGGGGGCGGTGGGCTATATCCTGTTCAACGACCACATCGCGACCTCCGAGCCGGAACTGATCGCCGCGATCAATCAGCTGAAGGCGGCCAACGTCGCCGATCTGGTGCTCGACTTACGCTACAACGGCGGCGGCTATCTCGATATCGCCAGCGAACTGGCCTACATGATCGCCGGCCCCGGACCCACCGCCAATCAAACTTTCGACCAACAGTCCTTCAACGACAAGTACCCGGCCACGAATCCGATCACGGGCCAGCCGCTCACGCCCACGCCGTTTCACGCCGTAGCGGTGGGATTCACGGCAACACCCCCGGCGGGGACCAGCCTGCCGTATCTCGGGCTCGCCCGGGTGTACGTGCTGACCGGCTCGGAAACCTGTTCGGCGAGTGAGTCGATCATCAACGGCTTGAATGGCGTGAATGTGCAGGTGATCCAGATCGGCTCGACCACCTGCGGCAAGCCCTATGGCTTCTACCCGCAGGACAACTGCGGCACGACGTATTTCTCCATCGAGTTTCAGAGCGACAACGCCAAGGGATTCGGCGATTACTCCGACGGATTCTCGCCGCAGAACTCGACCGTGACGACGAACGCCGTGCTGCCCGGCTGCTCCGTGGCGGATGACCTCAACCATGCGCTGGGTGACCCGGCCGAAGGACGCCTGTCCGTCGCGCTCGCCTACCGCTCGGGGGTGAGCTGCCCGGTGCCGAGCGGCATCGCGCCGCCGCCGCTGCTCGCCCCTGCCGCGGGCACCACCGATGTGAGTGTGCATCGCGAGTTCTGGCGCGAAAATCGCATCAGGCGCCGATGAGGCCGGGCGCCGCCATGAGTGCCGTCTGGGGGGCGGTGGCCCTGATATCCGTCGCCGCCTGCGAGGCGCTATTCGCCGGGGATGAGCGGCCGGCCGTGCTCACGAACGCCACTTTGGAGAGTCGCGCACAGCTTCGCCGGGGGGGGGGGGGGGGGCGGGATGGCGGCCCGCGGCCGCCGGCCGCCCGCGCGGGGCCCCCGCCCCCCGG
>VFSW01008852.1_pt1 | contig 14420 bp, 16 predicted proteins | sample 5358111 | NCBI WGS metagenome assembly VFSW01 (sample SAMN11554181, study PRJNA540505) | mine drainage metagenome | isolation source: sediment from site ElyBrook_90M | place: USA: Ely Copper Mine, Vershire, VT | collected 2017 | reverse complement strand
AGGTCGCGCGCCAGGCCGGCGCGGACATCATCGTCTGCCACCTGCGGCGCGACCGCCGCCACATCCAGGACGACGACCTGGTCAAGCTCTGCCGGCTGAAGGGCGAGACGCACGTGGAGCTGGCCGACGACCCGAAGATCGTCGAGGCCGTGCTGAAGGCGGGCCCGACGTCGGTGTGCCTGGTGCCGGAGCGGCCCGGCGAGGTCTCGACCGAGGGCGGCCTGGACGTGATCAAGAACTTCAAGAGCCTCGAGAAGACGACGAAGCGCCTCAAAAAAGCGGGCCTCGAGGTCAGCATGTTCATCGCTCCCGAGGCGCCGAGCGTGCGCGCCGCGCGCAACCTGGGCGCGGACGTCGTCGAGCTCGACACGAGCGACTACTCGAAGCAGACGCTGAAGCCGGGGCAGAAGGTCCAGCTCGAGCGGCTGGAGCTCGCGGCGTACATGGCGTGGGAGATGGGGCTGACCGTGCACGCGGGCCACGGGCTCGACTACCACAACGTCGCGCCGATCGCGCGCGTGCCGCACATGAGCGCGCTGAACATCGGCTACTCGATCGTGGCGCGCTCGGTGTTCGTGGGCTTCAAGAGCGCCGTCGGCGAGATGCGCCGGCTGGTGGACTAGTCCCATGTGCGGGATCGTCGGCTACGTCGGGCCCAAGCAGGCGGCGCCTCTCCTCATGGAGGGGCTCAAGCGCCTGGAGTACCGCGGCTACGACTCCGCGGGCTTGGCGTCCATCGTGGACGGGGCCATCGAGCGCCGGCGCGCTCCCGGCAAGCTGACGAACCTGGAGAAGATCCTGACGGGAAGCCCGCTCGCGGGCTCCGTGGCGCTCGGCCACACGCGCTGGGCGACGCACGGCAAGCCGTCCGAGGAGAACGCGCACCCGCACACCGACGCGACGGGGTCGATCGCGGTGATCCACAACGGGATCATCGAGAACTACCTGGAGATCAAGGACCGCCTGATCGCCGCGGGCGACAAGTTCGAGTCCGAGACGGACACCGAGGTGCTCGCGCACCTCGTCGCCGAGAAGATCAAGCAGCTGGCGCCTCCGGGCTCGTCGCCGAAGCCGGACCTCAACGAGCCGCTGCTGTTCGAGGCCGTGCGCCGCGCGCTGGCCGACGTGAAGGGCGCGTACGCGATCGCGGTGCTGTGGTCGCAGGCGCCGAACGCGATCGTCGCGGCGAAGACGGCGTCGCCGCTCATCATCGGGCTGGGCGAGGGCGAGACGTTCCTGGCCTCCGACATCCCGGCCTTCCTGGCGCACACGCGCAAGGTCATTTATCTGGAGGACGGGGAGATGGCCGTCATGAAGCGCGACGGCGTCTCCTTCTTCAACCTCGCGGGCAAGAAGCTCGAGAAGACGCCGATCACGATCTCCTGGGACCGCACGATGGCGGAGAAGGGCGGCTACCGGCACTTCATGCTCAAGGAGATCCACGAGCAGCCGATGTCGTGCGAGGACACGATGCGCGGGCGCCTGTTCCCGCTCAAGGGCGTGCTCGAGCGGGACTGCGGCATGAACGCCGACATTTTGAAAAGCGTCCGCTCGGTCCACATGATCGCCTGCGGCACGGCGTATCACGCCTGCCTCGTGGGCCAATACTGGCTCGAGACTCTCGTCGGCGTGCCGACGCGCGTCGAGACGGCCTCCGAGTTCCGCTACCGCGAGACGACCATCGGCCCCGACGACCTCGTGATCGCGATCAGCCAGTCCGGCGAGACCGCCGACACGCTGGCCGCCGTGAAGATCGCCAAGGAGAAGGGCGCGAAGGTGCTCGCGATCTGCAACACCGTCGGCTCGGCGCTCACGCGCACGGCCGACTGGACGCTGTACTCCCATTGCGGCCCGGAGCTGGGCGTGGCCTCGACGAAGGCCTTCATCGGCCAGCTGACCGCGCTCGCGGTGCTGGTCCTCCACGCGGCGATGGGCCGCGGCGCGATGAACGACGCGCGGGGGCGCGCGTTCGTCGAGGACCTGGTCAAGATCCCGGGCCTGATCCGCGCGGCGCTGAAGCTCGACAAGCAGGTCCTGGCGATCGCGCGCAAGTTCGCGAAGAAAGAGCACTTCCTCTTCATTGGGCGCTACGTGAACTACCCGATCGCTCTCGAGGCGGCGCTGAAGCTCAAGGAGATCTCCTACATCCACGCCGAGGGCTACGCCGCCGGAGAGCTCAAGCACGGGCCGATTGCGCTGATCGACGCGGAGATGCCCGTCGTGGTCGTCGCGACCAAGTCGCACGTGCTCGACAAGACGATGTCGAGCCTCGAGGAAGTGAAGGCGCGCGGGGCCCAGCTCATCGTGCTGGCGACCGAGGGCTTCGGCGACTTCAAGGACGTCGAGCACGTCCTGCGCCTGCCGCCGGTGCCCGAGCTCCTCTCGCCCATCGTCAACATCGTGCCGCTGCAGCTGCTGGCCTACCACATCTCCGACTTGCGCGGCTGCGACGTGGACCAGCCGCGCAACCTGGCCAAGAGCGTGACCGTCGAGTAAGGGAGAACCCATGACCGCGCTGGCCGCCCGCCTCGATCCGTGCGTCAACTGGTTCAAGCTTCTGGCCCGCACGAAGGGCCGCGTCCTCTGGCTCTTCCCGGCCCTCCTGCTCGCCGGCTACCTGGCCTCGCTCCGCGCCGGCGACGTCGCGGGGGGCTTTCTCGACCGCTTTCATGAGCGAAGCGTGAACGCCCCGCTCCTGGCCCGGGCGCGCGCGTTGAATCTCGACTACGAAACGGTCGCGGCCGCGCCCAGGTCCTACGTCGGCAAGCCGGTCGTCTGGTGCGTCGACACGCCGGCCGCGAACGCGTCCTACGTCTCGAGCCGCCCGTCGTGGCCGGTCGCGTTGAACGGCTCCTTCGACGAATACCGGACCAACAGCGGAACCGGAAGCTATTGCTTCAACGTGCTCGCCGTGATCACGGGCTTCGAGCATGGGCTGATCCAGCTGCGCCCCGTCGAGAAGCTTTGATGGAAGTCGGGGTCGACCTCGTCGAGATATCGCGCGTGCGCGACTTCGCGCGGCGCAACCCGCGTTTCCTGAAGCGCGTCTTCAGCGCCGGCGAGATCGCCTACTGCAAGGCCAAGAAGAACCCGTGGCCCCACTTCGCGGTCCGCTTCGCTGCGAAGGAAGCGGTGTACAAGACGCTCGGCAAGGCCGACATCCCTCTGACCGCCATCTCCGTCGCCCGCGGCCGCGACGGCCGTCCGACGGTCACCATCCACGGCAAGCCCGCCAAGAAGCTGAAGCTCTCCCTCTCCCACGGCCGCGAGCACGCGGTCGCCTTCGCCGTTCGGCTCTAAGCGGAGCGGCGGCTGGGGACGAACTTGTTCCGGAGCAAGTTCGAATCTTAGAACGGCAGTGCTTTCTATCGCCGTGCCTTACTGCGTCCGGACGCAGTCATCGAGGTTCCGAAAGAAAAACTCGCGCCGGCGCGAGTTCCCGCGGCGAAATCCGATTCTTCCCTCGTGGGTTTTGGCGCAAAGCGTGCCAAAACCATCCTCCCAAGAATCAAAATCGCGGGGGTGAGTCTCGCCGGGCGCCTTCGACGCAGGGCGCGACCGGGACGGCGAGGGCGTTGATTTCCGCCGTCCGGCCTGTTAACCTATTCCTCAATATGGGCCGCACCCTCGTCCTGAACCGGAGCTTTCGGGCCGTCGCCGTCGCCGACTGGCGGCGCGCCGTCACGCTCGTGTACATGGGCCTGGCCGAGGCCCTCGACGAGGAGCTAACGCCCTACGACTTCGCGTCGTGGATCGCGACCTCGTCGAATTGGGTTTCGACGCGCGGCGTCTTCGTGCGCTCGACCAGCTCCCGCTTCGCCGTCCCGGAAGTGATCCGCCTCGTGCGCTACGACCGCATCCCGCACCGCGAGGTCGCCTTCACCCGCCACAACGTGTTCGCCCGCGACAAGCACCGCTGCTCGTACTGCGGCAAGAAGAAGCCGACCGACCAGCTGGACCTGGACCACGTGCTCCCCCGGTCGCGCGGCGGCCCCCACGAGTGGACCAACGTCGTCACCTCCTGCCGGCCGTGCAATTTAAAGAAAGCCGACAAGCTGCCCGACGAGGCCGGCATGCCGCTCCAGATCTCTCCCGACAAGCCGCGCTGGACCTTGATGGGCAGCCTGGTCCCGCATCCGCGCGCGAACATCCCGGCCAGCTGGAAGAAGCTTCTCGCCCCCGAAGCCTGACCCGAAGCGCTACAATGCGGGCATGATCATCAAGGCCCTGACCAAGGCGGAGCTGCGCGAAGGACTCGTCGAGCGGGCGTCCGGCGACCACAAGGGCGTGTACGGCCACGCGCTGATCGTCGCCGGCTCGCGCGGCATGGCCGGCGCGGCGATCCTCGCCGCGCGCGCGGCGCTGCGCTCCGGCGCGGGCCTCGTCACCGTCGCCGCGCCCCAGGGCGTCGTCCCGACGATCGCCGGAGCCGTTCCGTCGGCGATGACCCTGCCCCTGCCCGAGAATCCGGCGGGAACCTTCCGCCCCGACGGCGTCGAGCGGCTCAAGACCTACGTGAAGGAGCGGCGCGTCACCGTGTTCGCGATCGGGCCGGGCGTCACGACCCACGCCGACGCCGCGCGCTTCGTCCTGCACGCCCTGTCCGGCATCGCCGCCCCGGCCGTCGTCGACGCCGACGCGCTCAACGTCCTCGGCGCCCAGGAGCCCGCCGGCGTGGCCCAGATGCTCAAGCCCCGCAAGTACCCGTGCCTGTTCACGCCGCACCCGGGCGAGATGGCGCGACTGCTGAAGGTCAAGGCGCCCGAGGTCGAGGCCCAGCGCGCGAAGTGCGTGGAACGCCTGGCCAAGGAATGGGGCGGCGTCGCCTTGCTCAAGGGCCACAAGACCTTGATCTCGTCGGGAATGCGCACCGTCGTCAACGCGACGGGCGGACCGGCCCTGGCCAAGGGCGGCAGCGGCGACGTGCTGACCGGACTCCTGGTCGGCCTCTGGGCGCAGGCGCTGGCCTCCGGCCGCGTCGACGGCGACCAGGCCTTCAAGTGCGCGGCGCTGGGCGCGTGGCTGCACGGCACCGCGGGCGATCTCGCCGAGCGCGAGCTGACGCCGTGGGCCGCGAACTCGTCCGACCTCGTCGACCGCCTGCCGAAGGCCTTCAAGTCGCTGTAGGGCTCGGGACTCATCGATGCCCTCGACTCACTGTCGTCAACAGCAGTGAGCAACGAAAACAGCATGAACCGATTTGCTCCCGGAACGTTTCGCGTCGGCAGTGCCGGGCATGTAGAACTCTTCGCGCGAAGAGTTGAGACTCATTACCCCGCCCTTGCGGAGAGGCAAGCGTCCGCGTACGCTTGAAAAGGGATATCGTGTCGATGGAGAGAGTCATGAGAACCGCCGCTGCCAGGCGTTTGCGTGCCCGAGCTTCCAAGGCCGTTCGAGAGTCTCAGGCACAATCGGTGCGATCGGGGAGGGACAAGATCGCTTTGGCTGAGATCACCAAAGAAATTTCCGTCGTGCGCGGCCGTCGGCGGTGAGGCTCTCCACTTCCGCGGAAGCGGAGACGATCCGGCTCGGCGAAATCCTCGGACGGTCGCTCAGAGCGGGCGATCTGGTCTTGCTCTATGGCGAACTCGGCGCCGGCAAGACCACCCTCGTGCGCGGCATGGCGCGCGGCGTCGGCTACCGCGGCCGCGTCTCGAGCCCGACCTTCGCGCTCGCCCACATCTATCGTGGCAAGCGCCTGACGCTCCACCACCTCGACCTGTACCGATTGAAGGAAGGGGAGACCGGAGAGCTGGGCCTCGACGAGCTTCTGAACGATCCGCGCGGCGCCGTCGTCGTCGAATGGCCCCAAGCCGCGCGCTGGCCCAAGCGCCGCGTCGAGGTCCGCCTCGCCCACGCGAAGGACGGACGCACGATCTCCGTCGGCGACCGCCGCGCGAAATCGTAGAATCGCCCCATGAACATCCTGGCCGTCGACGCGACCGGGGAGGTCCTGACCGCCGCGCTCGACGCGGGCGGCAAGGTCTTCGCCGCGCGCCGGTCCTCGCGGAGGCCGCACGACGAGACCCTTCTGCCCGCCGTCGAGGGCGTGCTCAAGCGCGCGGGGCTGGCCTGGGACGACCTCGACGCCGTCGCCGCCGCGGCCGGGCCGGGCCGCTTCACCGGCATCCGCATCGGCCTGTCCTTCGCGGCGATGCTCGGGATGAAGCTGAAGATCCCGGCCCTGGCGCTGTCGCGCCTGGAGGCCGCCGCGGAAAGGTCCGGCGCCGACGGCGTGCTCGCCGCGCTTCCCGGCTGGAAGGACGAGGTCTATTCCCAATGCTTCCGGCGCGGCAAGACCGGGCTCGCCGCCGACGGCGCCGCGGAATGGACCGCGCCCGAGGCGTGGCCGGGCGTCCGCGCCGCCGCGGAGTCGCGCGGCCTCGCCGTCGCGTACGGCGACACGGACGCGGCGGATCTTCTCCCCGTCGCGCGCCGCCGTCTCAGGCTGAAAAAAATTCCTCCGTTCGAGCCGTTCTACCTCAAGCCCGCGGGTTATGAAAAGAAGCCCGCTCGTTAGGCCGTGCCGCGCCTTCGACCTCGGCGAGGTCGTCGAGCTCGCGCGGCGCCCCTACGCCGCGCGCTGGTCGCGCGAGGCGTACGCGGCGGAGGCCGAGCGGACCGACTCCCTGTTTTTCGTCGCCGACGACGGCGCGGTGCGCGGCTACGCCGTCGCGCGCCTGTTCGAGGACGAGGCCCAGCTCCTCGACCTGGCCGCGGCCGTCGACGGCGAGGGGATCGGGCGGGCCCTGTGGGGCGCGCGCCCGGGCCCCGCGCGGGCCCGCCGCGCGGCGCGGCTGACGCTCGAGGTCTCGTCGGCGAACTCGCGGGCCCTCCTGTTCTATAAACGGGCGGGCGCGAAAGTTGTGGGCCGGCGCCCGAAGTTCTACAATGACGGCTCGGACGCCGTCCTGATGGATTTCCCGCTCCCATGATCGCGCAGCTCCTGCTCGCCCTTCTTCTCGTCCCCGCGGCCGCGGCGCCGTCGTCGAGCACCGCCGCCTCCCGGCAGGCGCAGGCCGAGTACCTGCGGGGGACTTTGCTCGAGCGCCGCGGGGCGTACGCCGAGGCCCTGACTGCGTACGAGAAGGCCATGGAGCTGGACCCGTCGGCGGCCTTCATCGCCGGGGAGGCCGCGGAGCTCGCGCTCCAGCTGGAGGACCGCCCGCGCGCCGAGAAGTGGGCGCGCAAGCGCCTCGAGCTCGCCCCCGGCGACGCGAAGTCGCGCGTGATCCTGGGCCGCGTGCTGTGGGCGCGCGGCGACACCGAGGGCGCGGAGGCCGAGCTGGCGCGCGCGCTCAAGGACGATCCCTCCTCGGCCGACACCCTGTTCGCGCTGACCGAGCTGGTCGCCGGCCGCGATCCCAAGCGCGCGCGCAAGCTGCTCGAGGACTTCCTGAAGGACAACCCCGACCACGCCGCGCGCGTCCTCTTCGAGCTCGGGCGCCTGGACGCGCAGGAGGAGCATTATCCCGAGGCCGTCGAGAAGCTCAAGCGCTCGATCGACCTCGACAGCGCCGAGTCGGACCCGGCGCGCCTGGCGCTCGCCCAGGTCGACGAGATCATGCACGACACCGCCGCCGCGGTCGGCGAGTACCAGCGCCTGCTCGCCGACGATCCCGACGACGTCGAGCTCTGGTCCCACATCGGCGAGCTCCAGGCCGCGATGGGCGCGATGGACGACGCGCGCGACACGTTCAAGCTGATCAAGGAAAAGCATCCCGCCGATCCCGGCGTCTGCGCGTGGCTGGCGGCCGACGCCGAGCGCTCCGGCGACTTCAAGGCCGCGGCCGCGGCGCTGAAGGACAGCTCGGCGCTCAAGGACGATCCCACGCTGAACCTGCGCCTCGGCTACTACCAGCTGCAGGCCGGAAGCATGAAGGACGCGATGGCGACGCTGACCGCGGCGCGCCGGCGCTGGCCCAAGGACGACCGCGTCGCCTACTACCTGGCGCTCGGCCACGACGACCTCGGCGAGCACGCCGAGGCCGCGGCGCTGCTGCGCGAGGTCCTGGCGGCCAAGCCCGACGACCGCGACGCGCGCTGGCAGCTGGCGACCATCCTGGAGAGGATGAACAAGATCGGCGAGGCCGAGCCCGAGTTCCGCAGGCTCATCGCCGACAAGCCCGACGACGCGCCGGCCCTCAACTACCTCGGCTACTCGCTGGCCGACCGCGGCCTGAAGCTCGACGACGCCCTGGACTTGATCCGCCGCGCGCTCGTCGTCGAGCCCTCGAACCCGGCCTACCGCGACTCGCTGGGCTGGGTCCTCTTCAAGCTCGGCCGCTCGACGGAGGCGGTGACCGAGCTCGCGGCCTCGGCGCGCTCCCTGCCCGACGACGACTCCGTCTGGGACCACCTCGGCGACGCGCGCAAGTCCCTGGGCCGCGACGAGGCCGCGTGGCGCGCCTGGCGCCTCTCGCAGAGCTTCGGCGGGAAGACGGCGGGAGCCAAGGCCGACGCGCTCCAGAAGGGCTTGAGCGACGAGGCCGTCGGCGAGCTGTGGCGCGCGCATCTGCAGTCGGTGCACGGGGGCGTCCGGCGCTTCAGCGCGCTCTGCGAGGTCAAGGGCAAGATCGGCGGACGCCCGGTGTCCCAGCAGGCCCTGATGAATTTCCGCGCTCCGCTGGACCTGACGTTCGAGATCCTGGGCCCGCTGTTCTCGCCGATCGCGCGCGCGCGCCTGGACGCGCGGGGCTTCGCGATGGACCGCTTTCCGATCGAGGGCCTCACCGACGAGCAGGTTCGCGAGGCCGCGGAGGGCGTGCTCTCCGTCGTGGCCGGGACGCTCGCGGGCGAGCCTTTCGCGCCCGGCCCGGCGAAGCTCGACGCCGGCTGGGGGCGGCGCGAGCTGGAGCGCCCGGCCTGGCGCGTCGAGATCGGCGACAACGCGCTGGCGCGTTCGGCGGCGCCCTCCCAAGGCGCGCTGCTGACGCTGGCCGATTTCGAGAAGCTCGGCGTGCGCCGCATCCCGAAGGTCTTCTCGGCCTCGGGCCGCTTCTGGGACTTCTCCCTGACCTGCGCGTCGCCCAAGATCGAGACCGATCCCGGTCTGCCGCCGCTGGAAGCGCCATGAAGTTCCAGTGCCCGGCCAAGGTCAACCTCTTCCTGGAGGTCACCGGCCGGCGCAAGAACGGCTACCACACTTTAAACACGCTGTTCGCCAAGATTAATATTTACGACGTCCTGGACATGGAAGTCGTTAACGGCAATCGCCCGACCCTCGAGATCATCGACGAACTCGACACGGGGGGGCTCTCGGCCGGGCCGGATAATCTTGTGCTCCGGGCCGCCGAGGCGTTCTACAAATCCTTCCGCGTCGGCGTCGGCGTCAAAATCACCTTGACGAAAAGGATCCCGATGGGAGCGGGGCTTGGCGGGGGCTCGTCCGATGCCGCCGGCACCTTGCTCGGACTCGCGAAACTGCTGCAAATCGAGTTGAACGCCGCAAAAAAGAGAAAATTACACGCGATCGCGGTCAAGCTCGGCGCCGACGTCCCTTTTTTCCTGAAAGACGCCAATTTCTGCCGGGCCACGGGCATCGGCGACCGCCTGAAGCCGATTCATATCCACAAGTCCCTGCCCTACATGGTGATCGCCTGGCCCGGCTTCGGTTCTCCGACGGGGCCGGTCTACACCGCCCTGCCGCCCCGCCGCCGGCCCGAAATATTGACAAGGCTGTCCCAGCTTGATAAACTGATTCGAAGCTTAAAGAAAGGCCGCCCCGTCGAGGAATGGGGGGGTCTTCTCTTCAACCGCCTCGAACAGGCGCAGCTGCCGGTCATGACGGAGGTCGCGCAAGCCCGCCGCATTTTGGAAGCCGCGGGCGTGAAGGGAGTGCGCATGTCGGGTTCGGGCTCATCGGTCTTCGGGTTCGTCTCGTCCCACGGAGAGGGCGAGCGGATCGTCCGACGGTTCCGGGGTTATCCCTGGAAGGTCTATCTGACCAGCTGTCACGGTTAAACCCCTTGGAGATCACGGAAGTCCGCGTCCATCTGCGCAATGAAGATAAGCTCAAGGCTTTCGCCACGGTCACGTTCGATCATTGCTTCGTCGTGCGGAACATGAAGGTGATCGACGGGGACAAGGGCTTGATCCTCTGCATGCCGTCGCGCAAGATGCCCGACGGGTCGTTCAAGGACGTCGCGCACCCGATTTCCGCTGAGTTCCGGTCGCTCCTGGAGAAGAAAGTGTTCGCCTGCTACGCCGAAGAGCAGAAAAAGACGGCCGCCGGATCCGGCGCTGACTCCCGGGTGGTGTAACGGTAACACAGCGGCCTTTGAAGCCGTTATTCCTGGTTCGAGTCCAGGCCCGGGAAAGACGATTCGAAGCAAAAAGGTCAACATGAGCAATAAAAAGAACGGACAAGGGCAGCTCGCGGCGCTGATCCTGGCGGCGGGGCAGGGCACGCGGATGGAGTCTTCCATCCCGAAGGTGCTCCACCACGTCGGCGGCCGGCCCATGCTGTTCTACATCCTGCGCATCGCCAACGCCCTGAAGCCGGGCGCGATCGGCGTCGTCGTCGGCCACGAGGCCGACGCGGTCAAGGCGCAGACGCTCGAGATGGCCAAGTCCGTCGGCTTCAACCGCCCGATCACGTTCATCCACCAGAAGAAGCCGCTCGGCTCCGGCAACGCGGTGCTCGAGTCCCTGCCGTTCCTCAAAAAATTCAAGACCGGCCTCGTGATGTGCGGCGACACGCCGCTGCTGACCTACGAGTCCTGCTACAATCTCCTCCTCACCCACGAGCAGCTCAAGGGCCAGGCGACTTTGCTGACCGCGCGCATCCCGAACCCGAAGGGCTACGGCCGCATCGTGCGCGGCGCGCTCGGCGAGGTCCAGCGCATCGTCGAGGAGTCGGTCGCGAGCCCGAAGGAGCTCGGCATCAACGAGGTCAACTCGGGCGCGTACATCTTCGAGCTCGACGCCCTCATGCAGGGCCTCAAGGAGATCGGCGCGAAGGGCCCCAAGAAGGAGCATTTCCTGACCGACGTGATGGAAGTGATCCGCGGCAAGGGCGGACGCATCCATGCCTACGCGTCCTCCAACGCCGAGGAGGTCCAAGGCATCAACAACCGCGCCCAGCTCGCGATCGCCGAGCGCGTCCTCAACAAGCGCATGCTCGAGCGTCTGATGATCTCCGGCGTCACCATCCGCGACCCGCAGTCCACGCACGTGGACGCGGACGTCGAGATCGGCCAGGACTCCGTGATCTACCCGGGGACCATCCTGCGCGGCCACACGAAGATCGGCCGCATGTGCCGCATCGGGCCCTACACGCACATCGAGGACACGCAGATCGGCAACGAGTGCGAGGTCCGCTTCTCGTACGTCCTGCAGTCGCGCCTTCTCGAGAAGACCTCGGTCGGGCCGTTCGCGCACATCCGCCCGGACTCCTGCATCGGCCCCCGCGCGCGCGTCGGCAACTTCACCGAGGTCAAGGCCTCGAAGATCGGCTTCGGCTCGAAGGTCAACCACCTCTCCTACATCGGCGACGCCGAGATCGCCGAGGACGTCAACATCGGCGCCGGCACGATCACCTGCAATTACGACGGCAGGGAGAAGCACAAGACCATCATCGGCGCGAAGGCCTTCATCGGCTCGAACGTGAACCTGATCGCGCCGGTCAAGGTCGGCCGCGGCGCGAAGGTCGCGGCGGGCTCGACCGTGACCGAGGACGTGCCCGACGACGCGCTGGCCATCGCGCGCGCCCGCCAGGTGAACAAGACTTGAGGAACATGCCCCCCAAAATCCTGGAGAAGGCGGAGGCCCGGATGGCCGGACATAAGTTCGTCGAAAAGCCCCTGCCCATGGAAGGCGTGCGCACCCTGCGCGGCCTGAAGATCTTCTCGGGCAACGCCAATCGGCCCCTCGCGGAGGGCATCTGCGCCTACCTCGGGGTCCCGCTCGGCAAGTCGCACGTCGGCCGCTTCGCCGACGGCGAGATCAACGTCCAGATCGAGGAGAACGTCCGCGGCGCGGACTGCTACCTCATCCAGCCGACCTGCCGGCCGACCAACGAGAACCTGATGGAGCTCCTGATCATGATCGACGCGCTGCGCCGCGCGTCGGCGGGGCGCATCACGGCCGTGATCCCGTATTTCGGCTACGCGCGCGCCGACCGCAAGACCGCGCCGCGCGTGCCGATCAGCTCCAAGCTGGTCGCCAACCTGATCGTGACCGCCGGCGCCCAGCGCGTGATCACGATGGACCTCCACGCCGCCCAGATCCAGGGCTTCTTCGACATCCCGGTCGACCATCTCTACGCCGCGCCGATCCTGCTCGACTACGTCAAGAAGAAGAACCTCAAGAACCTGGTCGTGGTCAGCCCCGACGTCGGCGGCACGGAGCGCGCGCGCGCGTTCGCCAAGCGGTTGAACGCGCAGCTCGTCATCATCGACAAGCGCCGGCCGCGCCCGAACGAGGCGTCGGTCTACAACATCATCGGCGACGTCGAGGGGAAGGTCTGCTTCATTCTCGACGACATGATCGACACCGGCGGGACCTTGGTCAAGGTCGCCGAGAAGATCCGCGAGAAGGGCGCGACGAAGGTCTACGCGGCCTGCGTTCACGGCGTGCTGTCCGGCGCCGCGCATGATTTGATCGCCAAATCATCTCTAGAGGAGATGATCCTCACCGATTCGATTCCCGTCCATTCGCTGGCCGGGGGGAAGTTGACGGTCCTGTCGATCGCGCCCCTGCTGGGCGAGGCGATCGCGCGCAATCATCAGGGCAAATCCATCAGCGCCCTTTTCGTTTAACGAGGATTTGCATTAAGTCTCAGGAGGAAGTGAGAGTCATGGAAATTACGCTCAACGTCGAAGTCCGCGCCGCGAAGGGCTCCAAGAAGGAGCTCTCGACGCTGCGCGCCGGGTCCCGCATTCCCGCCGTCATTTACGGAGGCCAGGGAGGCCCGATCAACATCGCCCTGTCCGAGCGCGAGCTCATGGACGCGCGCAAGAAGGGCGGCACCAACGCGATCCTGCGCCTGAAGCACCCGAAGGGCGAGGAGACCGTCATGGTCAAGGAGCTCCAGCGCCACCCGGTCACCGACCGGCCGGTGCACGCCGATTTCCAGCGCATCTCGCTGACGCAGAAGGTCGACGCGCGCGTCCCGCTGATCGTCGTCGGCGTGGCCTCGGGCGTCAAGGACTTCGGCGGCATGCTCGCCATCGACCTGCGCGAGCTGCGCATCAAGGCGCTGCCGACGCAGATTCCTCAGAAGATCGAGGTCGACGTGACGAAGCTCGGCCTGCACGAGGCCCTGCACGTCTCCGACCTGAAGCTGCCCGAGGGCGTCGAGGTCGTCGACGACGCGGCGGCCGTCGTGGTCCACGTGACGATCGCCAAGGTGGAGGTCGTCGAGGAGCCGGTCGCCGGAGCGGTTCCCGCCGAGGGCGCGGCCGCCGCGGCCGAGCCCGAGTCGTCCAACACGAAGGGCAAGAAGGACGAGGAAGGCAAGCTCGTCAAGGAGACGGCCAAGCCCGGCGCCGCCGCCGCGGCTCCCGCGGCCGGCAAGAAGGAGCCGGCCAAGAAAGAAGGAAAGTAGAGTTATCCAGCAGTGGCGCTCCGGCTCGTCGTGGGTCTGGGCAATCCGGGCTCGGAGTACGAGCGGACGCGCCACAACGTCGGGTTCCGCCTCGTCGACCGTCTGGTCGGCGGGGCGGACCCTTTTTGGAAGGACTTCAAGGGCCTCGGCGTCGCCGCGAAATGGGGCGACGTGTGGGTGGCCAAGCCGATGACGTTCATGAACGAGTCGGGGCAGTTCGTCCGCGCGTTCGCGGGCTACAACAACATCCCGGTTCCGGACATCCTCGTCGTCTACGACGAGATCTCGCTGCCGCTGGGCAAGCTCCGCCTCCGCACGAAAGGCTCGGCGGGCGGCCAGAAAGGAATGCTGTCGATCCTGCGCCACCTCGGCACCGAGGACGTCGCGCGCCTGCGCATCGGCATCGGGCCGCAGCCGGAGAAGATGGACTCGGCGGACTTCGTCCTGAGCCGCTTCAAGCCCGCGGAGGAGAAGGACTTGGACGCCGCGCTGGATCTGTCGGTCGACGCGATCAAGGTCGTCCTTGAGAACGGCGTGGACGCCGCGATGAACCGCTTCAACCCGTCCTGAGATGAATCCTTTCTTGAAGCTCGCGGCCGGCCTGGTCAGCCTCGTCCTCGGGCTCGGCTATCTGTACCGCCCGGACGTGATCGAGCGCATGAACGCGCTGCTGCGCGAGTACCTGCTCAACGACGCCTACATCGCGCTCGAGCGCAAGAAATGGGGGGCGTTCTTTCTCCTGATCGCCTTCCTGTTCCTGTACATGGGCTGGACCTCGCTGCCGAGATGAACTCCGACCTGCGGGACCTGGCGTCCGAGGCCGTTTCCTGGATGCGGGCGCAGGACCCGGGCGTCGAGGCCGAGGTAGACC
>VFSW01008851.1_pt1 | contig 14424 bp, 13 predicted proteins | sample 5358111 | NCBI WGS metagenome assembly VFSW01 (sample SAMN11554181, study PRJNA540505) | mine drainage metagenome | isolation source: sediment from site ElyBrook_90M | place: USA: Ely Copper Mine, Vershire, VT | collected 2017 | reverse complement strand
TCTCTAGAGAGCAATATGATTGATGGAAATGGGATCATTAGAGACTCAGTCTCCCACAAACTCAAAGCCAGAGCTATTTGCGGATGCTCTTCGCAGAATTTCTCAGCAGGCGGGGCTGAGCGTGAGCGGGCCCCTGCTAGATCTAGCGGTGAGGAGAGGATATGATGACAGCGCTCTTAGAAGGGATGAACAAGCAAAGGCGGCAGGGCTTTTTGAGAGTGCTAAAGCCGGCATGGAATCATCTGCACAAGTTAAAACTAATTATAGCATAATGGTGAAGCCAAGCGATGCGACCAATATAACCAATGAGCACCAGTATGTTGCCGAAGCGCTTGCTAAGCTTTCAGCAGACAATGGTCTTTGGGCCTCGATAATATATCAGAAAGTGGAGAGTGAGCTTGGCCCTGTTTACAGTGCAGAAGTAAGGCTGAGCTGGTAAAGAGTGGGCCCGCGGAGAATCGAACTCCGGATCTTTGCAATGTGAATGCAACGTCTTACCATTCGACTACAGGCCCGTGATTTAAATATTTAATTATTTGCAGTGTAATTTAATTATATACTTCTGTGGTTCTATGTCGAGATACTATACAGGGAAGGGGGATGACGGCACTACAAGGATAATTTCTGGGGACAAGATATTAAAGGACAGCAAGATTATAAATGCCATCGGGGATGTTGACGAGCTCAACAGCAGCATAGGCGTGGCGGTGTTCTACGTGCGAGAGGAGCAGATTCGAAACGAGCTAAAAGCAGTGCAGAACGCGCTGTTTTCTATAGGGGCGATTCTTGCATCTGCACTGAACAAGACGCAGACACAGTTCAAGATAACGGACGATGATGTAAAAAATCTTGAGGAGAGCATAGAGAGGATGAACAAGAACCTTCCGGAGCTCACGAAGTTTGTGCTGCCAGGGGGGGCAGAGGCCTCGGCGCATTTGCATCTCTCCAGATCAATAGCAAGGCGCGCTGAGAGAAGCGCTATTTCAGCGACCAGAGAAGTTGACGGTAAAGACGGCGCCAAGATAGATCAGAACGTGATTAGATACCTGAACAGGTTGTCCTCGTTTCTCTTCGTTTCCGCGCTTTACATAAACAAGATAAACGGGATAGACGAGAGCAACCCGGTATACAGGAAATAATCAGACGTTGAAGTACTCCTTGAATTTCGCAGTTGTAGATATCTTCTTGCTCCTCCCCACTTTCTTTGTCTCGATGAACTCCTTCTCGCTGAGCTCCTTTACGTAATCGTAGACTGTGCTGCCGAATATCTTTATCAACTGGCTCTGGAGTATGTTCTCGTTCTTGTTTATGTATGCCAGTATCCTAAGTGCGCCCCTGCTTATCTCTGGTCCGTTTGCAAGGGAGCTGACCTTTGACGAATAAGGCTCCTTTAGTCCGAACATGTACTTGTCGGCTATCTGGTAGATCGCAAGCGACGTGTCCTTTGCATTGTATTCCTCGATCAGCTGGTCAAGCGCGTTCTTTATGTGGCCCGGCGAAGCTATTCCGCTGGCCTTTGATATCTCTGCTACCCCAACCGCATTCTGCGACATGAAGAGCACGGCTTCTACAAGCTTCTTTGTCTCTATCTCTTGTTCAGGCATTTGGACCAACACTTCCAAGCGCTATTATTATCTCTCCGAAGAAACTCTCTTGTATCAACTCTATTCTGTTGTTCTGGTACAGGAAGAGAAGCGGCACAAAGAGCTCCACTAGAACATCGTTCACATTTGCAAGTCTCTTTGTCTCTGCGAACGTTATCATGTTGCTCTTGTCGACATTTGACCGTATCAATGAGTATATTTTGTTCATCTCCTCCTCTATGTTCATCATGCTGAACTTTATCGGCATGCTCACTACGTCGTCCTTCTCCCTAGACTCCCTTACCTCCTTTAGCTTCATCGCCTCTTCTAGCGCCGATAGGAGCTCTGTTAGCGCAATGCGCCTCTTTGGAGGAAGCCTTAGCCTAAATGAGAGACTGTCGACAGTGACCTGAGGCCTCTCTATCCTTGAGTCTTCGAGAAGCTCTGCCTCTTCCTCTAGATGGAGCATCTCGCTCTTTAACCTGACAAGTATCGCTGCTGCGAGTATTATGTTTGCAGGGACCCGAAGGTCCTGTATCTTCATGCTCCTTACGGTCTCGACATACTTGTCAACGACGTAGATTATGTCAACGTTCCAGGGATCGAGCTGGTTCTTGTGCACAAGTTCGATTAGAATGTCCTTCCACGTAGCGTCGCTGACCAGGCGCTCAAGATCTATGCTCTTAGCTGCCTCTTGTATGCCAACGCTGACTGTCGCCATGATAGGATATAGCAAATAAGCAATATATATTTATGCCCGTCCTCTACTCCAGTTTCTTGGCTATCTCGAGAAGCAAATCTAGTATGAATCCCGCTATGATTGCAAGAATTCCGACTGTGACAAGCATGAAGGCTATCAAGGATCTTCCTATCTCGTTGAAAACGCCTGAGGAGATGTAATTTAGGATCACGTATCCTCCCAGAATAACGCCCATGAGCACTAATATAACACCGAGGCCGCCGAATATCAGCAGCGGATTGTAGTCCCTTGCCATCCTGATTATGTGCGACGTCACCTGCGTTCCGTATACGATCTTAGACTTTGCAAGCTTCGACTCGCCGGATGTCCTTGGATAGTAGTGTATGGGTATCTCAGTGACCCTAAAGCCCCTTTTTGCAAGCTCTATTGCGAAGAAAGCTATGCCAGCTCGATACGGCTTTATGTCCCGAATTGATTCGAGCGCCCTTCTGTTCATTACGAATAGGCCTGTTAGCACGTCGTGTATCTTTGCCTTGTACATCTTGCTGTATACGCCGGATATCGCCTTGTTTCCAAGAACTAGGTGCGGGCTCATCGCCCCTTTCTCCAGTTTGCCGAACCTGTTTCCGAGCACAAGGTCGGCCTCTCCGTTCTCCACTATCTTCACTGCGCGCTCTATGCCTCCTAGCTCGTGCGTTCCATCAGCATCTATGCTAGCTATTATGTCCCCTTTTGCTGCGCGAAGCCCAAGCATTATCGCATTCTCGACCCCGGAATCCTTCTGGCGAATTACCCTTGCGCCAGTGGACTTGAGCCTGTTGAAATACCTGCTGCCGCTCTTGTCGACTATTATGAGCTCCAGCCTTTTCTTGAAAGTGGACTTGAGCTCCTTTATTATTCCGAATACGGCCTCCTCCTCTATGGTAGGTATTACTACGCTTATTTTATCGCTCATTTGAACACAATATTAGCGTTTGAAAAGCTTATAAATAGTTACCAGGCTATCTAGATTCTCTGTGAGCCAGTCGGAAAAGATTATTAATTTTTGTTCATAAACTAGTTATGACGTTTTATGGATTTTATGAATACGGCATCGAAGCTGTCTTTGCATGGATAACAAATTCTACTCGTATATAGCAATAATCGCAGGGGTGATAAGCTTTGCCTACTGGTCGCTTTTCGGAGCAAATGCGCTCTACACTTTTCATGAGTACAACGACCTTGGGACGTTCGCGTACAACATGTACGTATATTTGCATTATCCGCAGTTTGCTCACGGCTTTCAGATCCTGATATACGGAAACCACGTAGTGCCTGACTTCCTTTTCCTTCTCCCGATATATTACGTAGCCCAATCCGCACTCACTCTTCTCGTGATTCAGGCGTTCGTGCTTTCGCTAACTGGAGTTGTAGTCTTCTTCGTTGCAAAGGACCTTATCAAAAGACCACTGCTCGCACTTGGAATATCGCTTGCATTCCTTCTCAATCCGGGAGTTTTCGGGATGCTTGTGTTCGACTTCCACGCAGAGGCTTTCATAGCCCTCTTTTACATCCTTACTTTCTATTTTTACATGAAGAACAAAAGGAACGCATTTTTTGTATCGGCAATATTGCTGCTTGGAACAATAGAAGAGGCGCCATTCCTTGCCGCAACGCTCGGCCTTGTGCTTCTTCTCTACGAGTACAGGTTCACGCAGGATGCTGCGCTGAAGAGGAGAAGGCTCATCATGTCAGGCAGCCTGATAGTTCTCTCGCTGTTGACATTCGCATTCTACTCGTTTGTGGTCAGCTCTTTGCAAAGCGGCTATAGCCAGGGGCAGTATGCTGGTCTGCCTGCTATACTTCCCGCATTTCCCATAGCGCAAAACCAGCTTGGCAACCTTGCAAATCCATTCCCGTCCCTTGGATTCGAGTTTAGTGGCATGCTTACATACACCCTCTACGCTATGCTGATAATCTTCTTTGGTTTCGGGATTGCAGTGGTGTTCGATCCGCTAAGCACTTTAATACTTCTCTCTCCTTGGCTTGGTGAATTCTTTGTTATTGGAAATAGCGAGTTCGCATTTGTGTTCAACCAATATTTCGGATTTGTAATTCCATGTACAGTCGTTGCGGTTATCCTTGCAATAGTCAAGATAGACGAGAGCAAGGGAATAGTAGTCAATAACCTATTCAAGGGAGATGAGGCGAAGAAGGAGTTCGTGCTCAAGAAAGTGGTTCCCGGATCCTTGGCGGTGATGGTGGTTTTGCTTCTCGTTTTGCTGCCTACATTCATGCTATCTAAAAATGTGGATAACTTCGGGCAGAACTTTTTCTTCCAGGTGGGTCCGCAGCAGCAAGCGCTTGACACTCGCCTATATTCGGTGCTAAGCTACCTTCCGCCAAATGCATCTGTGTTGACAACCTACTTCATATTCCCGCACGTTGCAAACAGGCAGAACATAGAACTGCTATATCCATATGATTATTACTTCCAGCCAAACTACATACTAGTGGATTTCGATCTCAACGTATCCCTGAATGTCTACTCGTTCAACCAGCCGCAGCAGTTCACCGCATTCTGGACCAACAACTCGAAAAACTACACGCTTTTTGTCAGAAATGGAACAGGAAACTGGACGAACAGCGCTCTGCTGTTCAAAAGAATAGGCGCACAGTAGATTTTGCGCACGGCAGTTTTGCGCATCGGAGCTATAATTTTTTGTTTAGGAGTTTCCCGTAGACTTTTAGCGTTGCATTTGCAGAAAATTCTTTTATTACCTTATTCCTATTTGCGTATGCGTCCCTCCTGAATGATTTATCGTCTAGCGCTTTGCTTAGCAGTGCCGAGAGGCCTCCGTCTTTTGCCTCGAAGCAGTACCTTCGAACCTCTTTTGGTATTACGGTTGTATTTAGTATGAGAACTGGCACGCCCAGTGCCATCGCCTCCAGAGATATGAGCGAGAGCCCCTCCCTTTCGGAAGCGACTATCAGGCCTTTGGAATTCTTGATCCTCCCGAATAACTGCTGCCTCGTCAGGCTTTCATAGAACTCCACCTTTCTGCTCACCTCCATCTGTTCTGCATGGCGCTTTAGCCTCTCCCTCTCCGGCCCGACCCCTACGATTATCAATTTTGCATTAACTTCTGCCATTGCGTTTATTGCAAGATCCACCCGCTTCTCCGGAATCAGCCTGCAGGCCACTACGAAAGATCTTGACTCCTTAGTTTTTTTGCTGAGATCTTTTATCTCCTGCGCGGATATCGCAGCTGGCAGAAGGGCTATGTTTGATCTTTTGGTGCCGAATATTTTTACAAGCGAATCGGAAGTTGCTGTCGATATGGAGATTATCTTGTTCGAGCATTTTGACGCAATAAGCTCGGCCCAGTAGCCTGCCATGCCGCCTGCCGTTCCAAGATACGTCTGCCAGTACTGTTTGTCCCACGCCTCGTACCAGGTTACTACGAGCTGTGCACCGCTGAGCCAGGAGTATATTTTGAGCAGCGCCACGTTGAAGAAGGGGAAGGCGTCGGTGTCTACGGCATCGAACCTGTGGGGGGTTATCTTGAAGAAAGTAAGGAAGCTGTGCTTGACGGCCCACCATATGTTCCTCCTTCCGTTTTTGTATAGCCCCGAAGAGTTGGTGGCATCCGAAGTGCAGTGGTAGTGTATCCCGAACCTCGAGAAGTCATTTGAGACCATGCCCTTTTGGAGCATGGTGAAGAAGTGGACCTCGTGCCCTGCCTTGACAAACTCCTGCGCTATTAGCAGTCTTCGCTTCTCTATCCCTCCGTTGAACCATGGGTATGCGTTGTCTGAAGCGAATGCTATTTTCATTGCGCCACTTTTGCTAAAAAGATTAGGACGTTGAGTTATATATTATCCTGTATATCTTGGTGTCGAGATTTACATAGACCAGCTGCAGCTTTGCCTGGTTGCTGCTCCACGCGCACTGGGAGTTGTCGCACATGAATAGGAACTTTATCAAGTTGCTGTTCATCATGCCGGTGTTGAAGAGGTATCCCCCGGTCACGTTTAGCGAGCCGTTCGCTGTCGGAATATCAGAGTAGAGCAGAAGGAACATCTGGTTGTTTGTAGTGTTGAACTCTGTCTGGTGTATGAGCGTGTAGTTGCCTGTCCTCACATCGTAGAACACCACGTTTGAAAATGGGGATATCTGCTGCCCGCTTCCGCTTGTGGCGTAGCTCTCTATTCCCTGGGTTCCGTTCGAATAATGCTTTATCGTTGTCTCGACAATTATGTTGTTATAAGAATTCCTGAAGATTATGTTCGTCTGCGTGGAGTTTGAGTTGCCGCTCAGATTGTCAAATGGAAGATACGAGTAGTAGTTTGATAGAGTGCCGTTTATCTGAGCTTCCGTGAATATCCCGCTGGTCTCGTAGAGCCATGAATATCTTACAAGCAGGTACTGCGGCTTTCCGCTCACGTTGCTTATCAGGAACTGTGAGTCGGGATTGGAATCGAATAGCCATGACGCGAACGGATACGCCTTTGACGCGTTCTGCGAGCCTACGCTGTCAGTAACGCTTGTCCTGTTTGCAACACCCTCTATCACGCTCCCGTCAGGCCACAGGGTGAGAACAGTGGCGTTTGGCGCGGAGTTCTGGTTAAACCAGGTGAGCGCCCCGATAAATGTAGGGTTTATGTTGTCCGCCTGGGTTATGCTTGTCGAGTATATTGAGTCGGTGTATGCAAGATATGCCACTATCAAGAATACCATTCCAAGCCCGAGGTACAGCCAGGTCTTTTTCTCTTTTGGTATAAGCATCAGGAGCCAGAAGATCGTGAATGCCGCGAATATCGCAAGAGGGATGGACACCAGGGAGTTGAATCTCACCGCGTATATCTGAAGGTAGGACGTCACCATGAAGTAGGACATCAGGGCTATAATCGGGAAGTCAATGCGGAATCTGCCCCTCGCTTTTTCCGAGAGGATACTTCCGTCCCCTTCTGTAAGATCCATGAACAGGTAGGGTATCAGGAATAATGTCATTATTATCCAGAACGTTGCCTGAGATCCCAGGTAGGAATATGCAATGAATAAAAGCATCGACGCTAGTATAAATGCCAGAAATATGTTGGTTATCCTCCAAAACGGAGTCTCAAAGAGCTGGAGGTAGCGAGAGGCCTGTGGGAGCAGCGCCACCGACAGATAAAATACCAGGAATATTGCGGCAGTAATCAGAAATGGCACAAATCCCGCATTCAAAAAGAAGAATACGGTTAACAGGATTATCAGCATCAGTATAAACAGCAGGATCAGTGCGGTTTTTTTACGGGATCCTTCCTTAAGACGGGAATACTTCAATAAGAGGATCAGCGTGGCCACGTAGGATATCACAAAGAAGCTCAGTATTATCCAAAATGCGCTGCCTGAGTTATAAAAAGCTGAAGCTATGTAGAGTATGATCGACATCGGGGTGAGGAGCAGGGCTACCCCGAAGCTCGCATACAGGAAGCCGGGGGTCGGAGGCTGCAGCTCCTGGATCGTTGCCTCGAAAGGATTTGTGATTGTGAATCCGTTGTTCACGAATATGTTCTGAACAAGCCCGGGATCTACAGCATTGATCACGAAGAAACCAAGGACCGCGAACAATATGATCAGGCACGCCCTGAAGTACATGTTATGGAAGTAGTGAATGCTGTGAAGGTTCTTTATTATGTAGTAGGCTATTCCCCATCCTATTGTCATAACTATTAGCAGATAGATGGATGATAGTCCGCTCAGGGCCTCTGGCTGGATCCATCCAAAGTAGAGGAAGAGAAACACGAACACAATCCATGTGGCAAATACTATGAGCATGTGCCCTACTTCGAATAATTTTTCCTTGTTCTTTGTGAGGAAGTAGTATATGAGGCCGAACGCGAATATCAGCAGGAACGTGAGAATTGTGAACGGCCCTCCATTCCATACCAGATTGCCTGCGCTCAGAACGAATCCCGAGGCTATGGCAAGGTAGACTCTCTTCTTGCCCGTGCTCTTGAATGCCTCAAGAAGAAGTATCAGGGCAAGTATCAGGAATATGGTGACAAAGCCGTCCCCACGATATATTCCTCCGCTTGTCCTTGCAGCATCGCCCATGCTGAATCCCACGAATAGGAATGCAAGAAGCCCGAGGAATTTGTCCTTGGAGAGATAGCGCACAAGGTAGAATGCACCTATCATGTCCAGTATTCCGAAGAGTATCGGAATTAGGCGCATCACTGTGTAAAAGCTGATTCCGAAGTACTGAAGTATGGCGTATGGAAACAGTGTGACCCAGTATAGACCAACTGGCTCAATTATAGGTTTTGCGTGAGGCCAGCCGGATATGCTCAGGTATTTGGGCACTATGAAATGATTCGCTACTGCGGCGCGTATCACCGAAAAGTGGTAGAATCCGTCCGGTTCGTAGAAGCCTATGTATTGGAGCAGTGTGCTCCTAAAGTATATTGATAGTATGAGCACTAGGATTACTATTGCGATAAGTGCTAAATCAATTTTTGTGAGGGAAAATTTCTTACGCTCTGGTTTTTCACTTATGATTTCATCCGCCAACAGATAACCCCGGTCAAGCTTGAAAGTATGAGATAGATTTATAATTAACTTAGTAATTATTAAATATGTTCGTAGCCCGCAGCGGGTTTGGATCTGCCTTTATCAGCAGATTTGACATCTTGCACAATGCGATATTATGGCAGTTAAAAAAAATAGAGTAGTGTTCATACCAAACACGCTAGAAACGTTCGGGGGAGGAGAACGCTGGACACTCGAAGTCGCAACCGGACTGAAGGGACAGCATGATATAACAATTCTGAATCCGCTCTCTCCAAATTCGATAATAAGGTTGACCCAGAAAAAAATTGCAGATGAGTATAAGCTAGGAGGGATAAAAGTTGAAGACCTGGAGTGCTTTGGGATAAAATCTGTGGCATTCGGAACAGAGCCCTTTATACTGATGCTTCCTAGCGTAGGCGGCATATTAGAAATGCGGCATGAGATAAGAGACGCTGATATTGTATATCAGCTTAGCCTAAATCCATTTTTGCTATTCTATTCGATATTGTTTTCAAAGATCTACAGCAAGAAGCTCGTATTCGGCGTCCACAATCCGACTTTCTTCAAGCTCTTTGCGGGAGACAGCGGTCCGTTTCAACAGCTGCTGAATTTTTTTTACGTGGTCTTATTAAGAAATGTCAGATACTTCCATGTCTTGAACGCGCATGACGAGAATCTGGTAAAAGCCAACTTCTCCGGTCCAATCGTCTATAAAATACCTGATTTTGTAAGGCCGGTAAAAACCCGGCTAAAGGCCAATAAAGACAGGTTTGTGGTGTTATTCGTGGGAAGGCTGGAGGAGAACCAGAAGGGCCTTGACATTCTTTACAAAATAGTAAATAAGGTACTGGAAGATAACAACAAGATAGTCTTCCATATAGCAGGGGATGACGGGACAGGAAAGCACATAGTTGAAAAATTGAGCAAGGAGCATCCAGGGAAAGTCAAGATGCTAGGTTTTGTAGGGAATAGGCTTTTGGAGTCCGAATATGCAAATTCGAGCTTGTTCATTATGCCTTCGAGGTTCGAATCATTCGGGCTCTCCCTCCTTGAGGCCCAGAGCTACGGCCTACCTGCAATAGCATTCGACATAGATCCCATTAGGGGGATATTGAGAGAGGGCTATCAGGGCAGACTGATAGGGGAATTTGACTACGTGAAATTTTCGGATGCGATTATTGAATACTATGATCTATGGAAAGCCAAAAAACTTGATCTAAAATTAAAAAACAGAATATCAAAAAACATCGTAGCCAGGTATGGAAAGGGTGCGATTATCATGCAGCTAGCCCGGATATTTAATTCGAAAGAATAGAGAGGATTTTCAACATCTGCGAATGACAATGTTTATTAAACAGTTATGCCAGACTTATAATTGCTCAAGGAAAAGGGATCTATTATTTTTAGCTTGTTAAATACAGCGTGAGTATATGCTTATCAAAGAACGCAAGACCTGCAGAGTCTGCGGTGCAAAAAATCTCGTTCCAGTGCTATCGCTAGGCGAGCAATACGTTACAAATTTCGTTGACGATCCAATTGAAAATGCAAATAAGGGACCCTTGGAACTGGTATTGTGCGACATCAAATCCGGAGGATGCGGACTGCTCCAGCTAAGGCATACCTTTGACCATGACGTGCTATACAGAAAATATTGGTATCGAGGGGGCATGAGCACGATGATGACCGCTGCTCTTGGAGACATAGTAAAGGTCGCCGAAAAATTGGTAAAACTGCAAAAGAACGACATAATCATAGACATAGGGGCGAATGACGGAACGCTTCTCAAGCAATACGACGTAAACGGGCTTATAAAAGTCGGGTTTGAGCCGTCAAATCTCTGGGAGGAGGCTGCGGCCGGGAATCCGAACATAATACATGATTATTTTTCGTATAAAGAGTTTGCCAAAAAATTCCCAGGTAAGAAGGCAAGAGTGATAACAAGCATAGCGATGTTCTATGATCTTGAAGATCCTAACGTTTTCGTGGAGGACATAGGGAAATGCCTGGATAAGGACGGCCTTTGGATAATACAGATGAATTATCTTGGCACAATGATAGAAAATAACACATTCGATAACATAAGCCACGAGCACCTTGAGTATTATTCGCTATTTACGCTCGAGAACCTGTTGAAGAGGCATGATCTGGAGGCATTCGACGTTGAACTCAATGACGTGAATGGCGGAAGCTTTAGGATATATGTAAGGCACAGCGGCAGCAAGCTCGCAGGCAATCCCGGAGCAGAGGCGCGCCTCAAAAAACAGAGGGCCTATGAAAAAAGCATGAATTTCGACAGCAAAGAAGTTTACGTAAAATTCGCAGAGAGGATAGGCAACATAGGAAAAAAGCTCAGGGAGTTTCTTGAAACGCAAAAGAAGAGCGGGAAGAGGGTATTCATATACGGCGCGTCGACTAGAGGGCTTGTGATACTCCAGTTTGCAGGAATAGACAAAAATCTCATAGAAGCCGCAACGGATAAGAGCAAGGACAAGTGGGGGAAATTCATAGTCGGGACAGGGATTCCAATCATATCGCTTGAAGATTACAGGAAGAGAAAACCAGATTACCTCTTTGTGCTCCCATACCATTTTGTTGACGAAATAAGGGAGCAGGAGAAGGATTTTATAACACGCGGTGGAAAATTAATTGTGGCAATACCGGAATTTAGGGTAATTGGAAAATAGGCAGGAGAAAAATGAAAAAAGTACTAATAACAGGCGTTACCGGCTTCATAGGCAGCCATCTTGCAAGAGAGCTTGTAAAAAAAGGGTATGACGTTTACGGCGTGACAAAGTTCTCGACAAGCAGGGACATGAAGGGCGTTGGCGAGTTTCTAAAAGACGTGAAGCTCTTGACATGCGACATCGGTGATTTCCAGTCTATCCACAACGTGCTAAAAAAGGTGGACATGGATGCAGTTGTGCATCTTGCAGCGCTAAGCCCGGTGAGAGACTCGTTCGAGAAGCCTTTCTCTTATGTACAGACAAATGTTGTAGGCACAATGAACATAGCTCATGCCATGACGGAGCTTGGCGACTTCAAGGAGAAGAAGCTCGTATACGCATCAACCGCGGAAGTATACGGCATGCAAAAAGTCAGCCCGATAAAGGAGACAGCACCGCTCAATCCTTCAAGTCCCTATGCAGTTACAAAGGCAATGACAGACGTATACCTAAGGGGGGTGATGAACCAGGTATTCGGGCTCAATGTCACTGTCATGAGATGCACCAACTCTTATGGCAGAAAGCTTGATGCGTCATTTTTCATAGAGTACCTTGTGACGAACATGCTTAAGGGAAATAAAGTCTATATCGGGGCGCCGAAATCGATGAGGGATTATATGTACGTCAGCGACCATGTGAATGCGTATGTCAAGGCCCTCGAGCATCAGAGGATATCTGGCGAGGCATTTAATGCAGGCCTGACAAAGGGAATAAGCAACATCCAAGTCGCGTATAAGATTGCAGACATGCTGGATTTCAACAAGAAGGATATTGTAGTGGGCAAGTATCCTCCAGGCTATCCTTACAGGCCGCTCGAGTCTGATCAGCCCTTCATTATCCTGGACAGCTCGAAGATAAAGAAGATGCTGGGCTGGAAGCCGCAGGTTGATCTTGATGAGGGGCTGGGGATTACGGTAGACTACTGGAAGAAGAAGCTAAAGCTGCAGTAAAATCCTTATTCTACAGGCGTTCGGTCCTTTACGAACTCATAGTTGTTGAGTTTGGAATCGTACGAATACGTTCCCATCAGGTTCGCAACATTGTATCCTATCCAGAATGCGATCTTATTGCCAAGGGTCTTGTGCTTGACTATTGCGTAGAAGCTTTTGAAAGATTTGTAAGATCCGCTCCTCTGCGTCTCCACTATCTGCCGTATCATGCGGTATAGCAGATTTATCTTGTTGCCCGCGTATCTTTTCTCCCTTGAATAGGCGCTACTGCCGGCCCCAGGATCGTTTTCAAAATATGAATTCTTGTTTCTCAGCTTTGAGTCCTTTGCTATGGCGGCGGATATCTCATCGAGCATGTCGTAGTCGACTATTTTTATGTGTGAGCATTTTGCCCTTGCAAGCCTTTCGACGTCCTCGCAGTCGTTTAGCGTGTTCCACGGCAGTTTTCTGTTGGTCTTTGCCGTTGCCATCTGGAGCATAAAGGATATTTCGTCGTGCTTTATCTTCGTGAAAGCCCTTTTCATGAGCCTCAGGTACGGCTTTTTGTATACCATGTCAAGGTCTATGTACCCCATGACGTCGTTGTCTTTTGCTTGGGCCAGCGCCATGTTCATTGCTATGCCCCTGCCCCCGCCTTTCGTGCTCTTCTGCTGCTTCACTACAACATTCTTGTGTTTCTTTAGCACCTCAAAAGTGCCATCTGTTGAATAATTGTCTATGACAAAGAATTTCTTGGGTTTTAGAGGCATCAGCGACTTGATGCACGCATCTACCCTCCCTGCGTTATTATACACCGTAGTGTATATGTAGAGGTTCCTCTTTGCGTTTTTATTTTTCATGGAGCGACCTTTAGAATATATGATATTTCGAGCATTTTTATATTTATCATATCTCTTTTAAAATAATTGCTACGGCCTCCTCGAGGTTTTTTGCCTCGTAATCCGGGGTGCTCTTTCCCCGCGCGCCTGTAGAGAGCGGTTCGTCTATCAATATTGTTTTTGTACCTGCCGCTTTTCCGCATTCTGTATCGGAGTCCCTGTCCCCAACCATCCACGAGCTCTTCAGATCAACACCGTGGTCTTTTGCGGCCTTGAGAAGGAAGAATGGCTTTGGCTTGCGGCACTCGCAATCGTAGGAGTAATCTGGCACTATGCCTTTTGGGTGGTGGTAGCAGTAATAAAACTCTTTAAAATGCACTCCTCCTTCGCTTAGGATCTTGCTAAATTCTAGATGAACCTCCTTTATCGATTCAAGGGTGGCTTTGCCCTTTGCGTAGTCTGGCTGGTTGGACACCAAGAACAGATAGTATCCGGAATCCTGAAGCTCTTTGAGGCACTTGATTGTATATGGAAAAAGCTTAAGGTCTTCCACATGATGTGGAGGTTCGTACTCTCCTGTGACTTTGTTCAATACGAGTACGTTCAGAACCCCGTCCCTGTCCAAAAAAATTCCTTTCTTCATTTTGCTCCTTCCCACTACTTGGTGCTTTCCCACTTCATTTCGGACTTCTTCATGTCAGGGCTCGATACTAACAGGTGCCATATTACAGCTTGGAATGCCTCTGTGTGGGTCGTTACCGTCTCGCTGTTAACTGTAGGTACTATCACGCATGCGTCTGCAATCTGAGCGGTGAACCCCCCGTCACGACCTACTATGCCCATTATCTTTGCGCCCTTTTCCTTTGCATACTGCAGCGCCTTGACAATGTTCACGCTGATATTCTTCTCTACATTCCCACCGCCAACTGAAAATACCAGAACCCCGTCATTTTCCTTTAGTTTGCTGCCCTTGAGCCAATTTGAAAAAACGGTCTCCCAGCCATCGTCATTGACACGCGCAGTCAGTTCCGAAACATTATCGGTTGGGGTATACGATTCGATATTTGCTATCTTCCTGAAGTCGTTTACTGCATGCGATGCATTGCCTGCAC
>VFSW01008850.1_pt1 | contig 14424 bp, 16 predicted proteins | sample 5358111 | NCBI WGS metagenome assembly VFSW01 (sample SAMN11554181, study PRJNA540505) | mine drainage metagenome | isolation source: sediment from site ElyBrook_90M | place: USA: Ely Copper Mine, Vershire, VT | collected 2017 | reverse complement strand
CCAGAACGCGACGGAGTACAGCAGCCCCAGCCCGAGCGCCACGAGCTCGAGCCCTCTCCAGCTCCAGCCCTTCAGCGGGCGCGACGAGGCGGCTCCCGCGGGCGCCGCGCCGGCCTGGGGCTGGACGTCGACCGGCACGGCGCTCATGCAGCGTCGTTCTTCATGGTGCGCTCGCTCTTCTCGCGACAGAAGGTGCAGAGCTCGGCGCCGGGCGTGAGCAGGAAGGTCGGCCCCCAGGGGACGACCATCGCGCAGCGCACGTCGACGCAGTGGTGCAGCTCGAACAGGTGGCCCACGGTGTGCACCGCGAGCTTGGCCAGCCGCTGCGCCTGCAGCTCGACGGTCGCGGCCCCGTGGGTGACGAGGGCGGCGGAGATGGTCGCGCGCTCCCTGCCGTAGTCGGCGAAGCCGTGCGTGGGGAGCGGGCCCGCGTGAGATTGGCGCGGGCGAAACGGGCGCTTCACAAGATAGAGCACCTTGTCATCGCCATAGGTCTTCAGGCTCTCGGCGAGCTCGGTGATCCGCTCCGCGTCGAGGCCGCCATCGAGCGCGACCCCCTCCGGAAGCGCCAGGTCGGAGGTGTGCTCGGCCCCCATGCCGTAGGCCGTGAAGAGCGCCCGGGAGACGGCTTGCACCAGCTCGGGCTCGTGCGGCTCCAGGGTGACGACGTGGATCATCGCCCCCCCTTGGCCTTGGGGGTGGCCTTGGGCGGGCGCTTCGACCCGCCCTTCGCCTTCGGGGCCTTCTTGCCGGCCTTGGCAGGCGCCGCCTTCGGCGCGGGCTTCCGGGGCAAGGCCCTGGGGGCGGCCACCTTCTTCTCGGGCGGCCTGACCGCCTTGCCGGGCGCCTTCTCGGGCTTTGGGGCCTTGCTCTTGACGGGCTTCGCGACCGGTTCTGGGGGCTCGTCGGTGGGATCGGCGGCAAGCTCGGCGAGGTCGCCCAGATCGGCGTCGAGCTCCCCGAGGAGCTCCGCGTCGGCCGCGGCCTCGCGATCGGCCTTGAGCTGCGCCTTGAGCTGGGCGCGCGGGCTGCCGAGGGGCGGTGTGAGGCAGAAGTCGATCAGGTCCTCGGCCGATCCGCGCGACACCGCGAGGGCCACGGCGAGCTCGTTGACCACGAGGTGGCGAGCGCTGTCGTAGAGCTCGCGCTCCTTCTGGGGCAGCGGCCGGCGCTCGGCGAGCGAGTGCAGCGCCTTGAGCACGTCCGCGGTGCCCTGCAGACTCCCGCTGATCATCTTGTCGGAGTGGGTGCGGTGACGGATCTTCCAGTCGAGCTCGGGAGCGGCCCCTTCGCGCTCGAAGAACTTGAGGATCTCCTGGATCTGCTCGACCGCGGCCACGGGTCGCAACCCGATGGTCGCGAGCTTCTGGCGCGGCACCATCACCGTCGCGCCGTCCTCCTCGCGCCGCATCGTCAGGAACTCGGCCTTGACGCCGCCGATCTCCTTGGTCTCCATCCCGGCGACCAGGCAGACCCCCTGGTTCGGGTAGACGACTCGGCGACCGACCTGCAGATCGCTTTCACGCAGGCCCTGAGCGGGGAGTTCCACAGCGCCTCTCGTACCTCGGTTCGCGCGAGTGGGTCAACGAACACTGGCGCTTGCGCCCCCCACGCCGCCGGCGCCCAGGTTAGACTCCGGGGGTGCCGACGCTGCTCATCGAGGGCCCCCTCGGCCCGCTCGAAGCACAGCTGGATTTCCCCGAAGGCGCTCCGGCCACGCCGCCGCTGGCCGCGGTGCTCCTGTGCCACCCCCATCCCCCCAGCGGTGGCACGATGAATACCCACGCGGTGTTCCGGGCCATGCGCGCCTGGCGCTCGCTGGGGTGCGTGATCCTGCGCTTCAATTTTCGCGGCGTGGGCAGGAGCACGGGCCCCCTCGGGGATGGCGAGGGCGAGCGCGACGATGCGCGCGCCGCGCTGGCGTGGCTGACCGCGCGCCAGCCGGGCCTGCCGCTCATCGCCGGAGGGTTCTCCTTCTGCGCCTGGGTGGGCATGACCGTGGGAGTCGAGGCCCACGCCCAGGGGCTGCTCGGCCTCGGAGCCCCCTATGACCGCTACCCCTTTCGCCCCGTCGCGGAGGCCGACGTCCCCAAGGCCTTCGTCCTCGCGGAGCGGGACGAGTTCACCGCGGCGCCGACCTTCAGCGCCGAGGTCGCCGCCATGCGCCCCCCAGCGCGCCTTTGGGTGGTCGCGGGCACCTCGCATCTCTTCACCGAAGATCTCGACTCCTACGAAGACCGAGTGCGGGACGCCGCTCGTTGGCTCCTCCGAAGTGTCAAAAAAACTGAATAATAAAAGACTGTTGACGAGTTGAGCCGCAAAAACATAGAAGCCATTTCGAATTCGTCGGATGTTGCCCAAATCGCTTCATCATCTGGAGAAACCACTTTGGCTCGGAAGCAACAGCTCGCGGGTGACCGCGATCCCACGGGCCTCGCAAAGTTCGTCGGGCAGCGCATTCGTTCGCTGCGCGTCGATCGTCGAGGTCCCCCCGTCACGCAAGGCCAGATCGCCAAGCGCGCCGACATCTCGGTCTCCTTCCTGTCCATGATCGAGCGCGGTGAACGCACCGCGAGCCTGGACACGCTGTCGATGATCGCCGAATCCCTCGGCGCGACCGTCGAGGAGCTCTTCGCCCAGGAAAGCCGCGGTCCACAGAGCACCCCCGCCTTCCAGCAACTCGCCACGTACCTGAGGAAGCGCCATGTCAGCCGCAGGCAGATGCACCAGTTGCTGGCGGTGGCCAAGGCGATGTTCTCGGACTAGGGTCGGGGGATGAGGCTCCGCCTGCCCCTGCTCACCGCGCTGGCCTGTCTGGCCTGCGCAGACCCCGCCGCGCGCGTCGCGGGGCCGGTCCTCCGACCGAGCGCGCCCGAGCTGCAGCCCGCGCCTGCACAGCCAGCCGCGGCTGCGGCCGCACGGCCCGCGCCGGTGGCGCCTCCCCTCGATCCGTCGCTGCCCGAGGCGAGCGACCCGCGAGGCCACGCGTGCCAGTGTGGCAAGGAGTGCCACTGCGGCCACTGCTCGGGCGCCGTCCCGGGTTGCCACTGCCGCGCCAGGCGCGCCGACGGCAAGGAGTGACCTTTGCCTCGCCACAGGCCCTTCTTGCTATGCTCGCCGCCGGGATGAACGCGTTCGTGCGCCAGCTCGTGCGGCAGCTGCTCACCGAGGACCGGGAACAGGTGCGCGATGGGCTCTCGCGCAACCGGCACTTCGAGGTCTTCGAGGACGCCCAGGGCCGAACGGCCCACCGGATCTTCCGGCGGCTCCGCGTCCTCGCCCGCGACATCCGAGCCGCCGCGCCCGCGCCCCTGGAGGTCAGCCGGATCGCCGCGCGCGCCGGCGGGCGACGCGAGGTGACCCGCCCGGTTCGCCTGCGGGTGCCACTCCCCGGCGGCGTTCGCACCGCCTTCCTTTCGGAGGACGAGCTCGAGCTGCTCTCCGAAGCGGCCGACGTGGGCGAGAGGCTCGCCGGCTGATGGCGCGCGCCTCCCCCGGCATCTCGCTCACCGAGATCGACCGCGGCCCACTCGCCGCCGAGACCTTCCCCGACGAGCGCACCGCCGACGTGGCGCTGCGCCCCCGACACTTCGACGAGTACGTCGGACAGAAGGCGGTGCTCGACAAGCTCAAGGTCTACGTGCAGGCCGCGAAGCAGCGCCAGGAGCCGCTCGATCACGCCCTGTTCTGCGGCCCGCCCGGCCTCGGCAAGACCTCGCTCGCCCACCTCATCGCCCAGGAGCTCGGGGTCGAGATCCACGTCACGAGCGGGCCGGCCGTCGAGCGCAAGGGGGACCTCGCCGGCATCCTCACCAACCTCACCCGGGGCCAGATCCTCTTCATCGACGAGATCCACCGCCTGGCGGCGCCGATCGAGGAGACGCTCTACCCCGCGATGGAGGACTTCCAGCTCGACGTGGTCTTCGAGACCGGCCCCGCGGCCCGAACCCTCAAGCTGCCGCTCGAGCGCTTCACGCTCATCGGCGCGACCACGCGCAGCGGCCTGCTCACGTCGCCGCTGCGGGACCGCTTCCAGATCGTCGAGCGCCTCGACTACTACGCCCCCGAGGATCTCGCGGCGATCGCCAGTCGCTCCGCGGGGTTGCTCGGGATCCCCCTCGATCCCAGCGGAGCCAGGGAGATCGGCCAGCGATCGCGCGGCACGCCGCGCATCGCCAACCGGCTCCTGCGCCGCATCCGCGACTTCGCCGAGGTGCAGGGGACGGGCCACATCGACCAGCGCGCGGCGGATTCGGCGCTGCGCCAGCTCGAGATCGACGCGCTGGGGCTGGACGTCATGGACCGCCGCATTCTGGCCACGATCCTGGACAGCTTCGACGGCGGGCCGGTCGGGCTCGAAGCGATCGCCGCCTCGGTGGGGGAGGAGCGCGACACGATCGAGGACGTCTACGAGCCCTTTCTCCTCCAGCAGGGGCTCCTGCAGCGCACGCCCCGCGGGCGGGTCGCGACCGCCCGCGCCTATGAGCACCTGCAGCGGCCCGCGCCCAAGAACCGCCCGCAGGGAAACCTCTTCTAGCCCATGGTCGAGACCGCCCAGGCGCGCTTCGCGCGGGACTTCTTCTTCGAGGTCATGAAGGACAGCCAGCGGCTGCGCGCGGGGTACATCGCCGAGCGCGAGCGCTGGCTGCGCACGCTGGCCGTGGACGGTCGCGAGGAGGTGCTCTTCGAGTTCGAGATGCTGCTCCGCGCCCTCGAGCGCTACTTCAATGTCCACAACCTCCCGCTCGAGCCCCGCGCGGACATGCTGAACCGAGACTTCACCGAGGAGCTCGCCGCGGTGCGCGAGGCGGTGGCCCGCGCGGTGCAACTCACCCAGCTGCTCCTCGACCCCCCGAGCAATCGCAACCTCGTGTTCCGAAAGTTCCTCGAGACCCAGCTCGCCGACGACCGCACGCGCGGCAAGCTGCTCGAGCAGCAACTCTCGCAGGAGACGCCCCAGGAAAGCCTCTTCCTGCTCCGCTCGGGGTTCATCGCGCTCCGCGGCGTGCTCGACTCCCTCCTGAAGTTGCCCACGCAGAGCTACCAGACCTTCCAGGACGTGGGTCAGCTCATCCTGCGCGAGGTCGCGCTGAACAAGTACTTCCGCCCCTTCCGACCGCTGGAGTTCCGCAGCGAGTACGATCGCATCAAGTCGGTGCGCATCCTGGAGATCCTGCGCCAGCCGGTGTCGAACGACGCGCAGAACGAGACGGTGCGGCGCCCGGTGTCGCTCGCCTTCTTGGCCTTCTTTCGTCTGCTGCATTACCTGCGCTACGTGCCCATCGGCCGCGAGGAGCCCCACCGGCGCGGCTATCTGACGCTCGCCTTGGTGCGCAGCGAGACCGCGTCGCTGGCCGCGTTCCTCGAAAGCGAGGTCGCGGCCGCCCTGGTCGACGTCGGGCCTCGCCCGGCCTCTGGGGTCTCCCGCATCGCCCTCGAGATGCGCAAGGAGACCACCAAGGTCTACAAGCGCCACCTCGAGAACGCGCCGCCAGGCGACCAGGCCGCCGCGGGCCGCTCGCGCGAGGCGCTCGAGGCCCTCTTCAAGCAATGGGTGACCTCGCTGGCTCAGCTCTTTCAAGAGCAGATCGACGGCAAGGAGCTCTTCGACGACTACGTGTCGCGCCGGGAGCAGGCCCGGCGGCTCCGGCTGGACCTCTGGGCCTTCCGGGAGGTCTGCCGCCACTGCGAGCGGGCGACCCAGCGCGGCACCACGGCCGAGGCCGAAGAGGGCCTGCGGCGGCTGCGGCGGTTCCTGGCCTACTTCCAGGACGTGAGCTACCAACTCTTGCGCTACGGGGACTACGAGCCCTTCGATCGCTTCGTGCAGATCGCGGCCGAGGCCGATCCCAGCAAGCTCGGGCAGCCTCGCGTGCGCCGGCAATTTCGCGACGATTGCCGGGCCTTCGGGGAGGTGCTCGCGCAGACCTTCGAGTCGGTGTCGAAGCGGGAGGAGCTGTCCGGGCACCCCTTCGTGGAGGCGGAGGCCCAGCAGGTGCTGGCGGAGATCGCGGCGTAGGACGAGCTGCGCCGCGGCTACTGCGCCGAGTGCATCAGCAGCTCTCGGCCCCCGAAGAGCTTCACCAGCACCCACCCCGCGAGGAACCCGCCCACGTGGGCCACGATCGCGACGCCGCTCGCCCTGGGGCCTCCGGGGAGCGCCACCAGCTGCATCAGCAGCCAGAACCCGAGGAAGAGCACCGCCGGGATCTGCACCAGCCGGAGGAAGGGGGGCAGGATCACCAGCGTCAGCGAGAGCACCCGCGAACGCGGAAAGAGCAGAAAGTAGCCCCCGAGCACGCCCGCGATGGCCCCCGAGGCCCCGACCATCGGCAGCACCGACGTCTCGAGCGCCAGGATCTGCGCGAGCCCCGCGAGGACGCCGCACACCAGGTAGAAGACGAGGTACAGCGCGTGGCCCAGCTTGTCCTCGACGTTGCCTCCGAAGATCCACAGGAAGAGCATGTTGCCGCCGAGGTGCAGCAAGCCCCCGTGAAGGAACATCGAGGTGAGCACCGTCGCGTAGGCGGGGATGCCCGCGTGGAGTCGGCCGGCGACAACGTTGCGCGGGATCATCCCAAACACGTCCACGCTCTCCTGGGGGCCGATGGAGAGCTGCCAGAGGAAGATCGCCACGTTGGCGGCGATCAGCGCGAGCGTCACGCTCGGAAAATTCCTCGGTGCGAGGTTGTTCTTGAGTGGAAGCAGCGGGAGCATCGCCAGGCCACACTGTAGCCGAAGGAGTCCCCGCGACGTGAGCGCTTCGACCGATTCCCGTGCGTCGCCGCGATGCGTCAGATTTGTATAGAGATGTAAATTCCCTTGCGATATCAAAGACGCATCACATATAGGTCATCCCTGACGCGGATGTCGCGACGCGGCATTTCTGGACAGGGCCACCGGCTCCTGGGGCCCGCAAGAAGACCTTGAGCCATTGAATATACTGGAGTTTATTTGAGGAGTGGATTTTCCCGAGCGGCACGGCACTTGCTGATCTGATTCGACCTCGATGACCCAGCTCCATCAGCAGACTCTGAAATCCTCGATTTCGTGCGTGGGCATCGGCCTGCACACCGGTCGCCCCGTCCAGCTGACCCTGTGGCCCGCGGCGGCAGGCGCCGGCATCCGCTTCAGCCGTTCCGATCTGTCGCCCGCGGTCGAGATCCCCGCGCTCGCGGAGAACGTGGTCGACACCCGGCTCGCCACCACGCTCGGGGTGGACCGGGCGCGAGTGAGCACCGTCGAGCACCTGCTCTCGGCGTTGCTCGGACTCGGGATCGACAACGTCCGCATCGAGCTCGACGGCCCCGAAGTCCCGATCATGGACGGCAGCGCGGCGCCGTTCGTCAGCCTCATCCGCGCGGCGGGCATCGAGGTGCAGCGCAAGCTCCGGCGCTTCCTCGTCATCCGGCGCCCGCTCGAGGCCCGCGACGGCGACCGCCTCGCCCAGCTCCTCCCCGCGCCCGAGCTCTGCGTGAGCTGCACCATCGACTTCGACCATCCGCTGATCCAGAGCCAGAACCTTCACCTCACGGTCGACGCGCGCAGCTTCCAGCGCGAGATCGCGCCGGCCCGCACCTTCGCGCTCCGCCGCGACGTGGAGGGGCTGCGCAAGCTCGGGCTCGCCCAGGGCGGTTCGCTCGAAAACGCCGTCGTGGTCGACGACTTCAACATCCTGAACCCCGAGGGCTTGCGCTTCACCGACGAGTTCGTGCGCCACAAGGCACTTGACGTGCTCGGGGATCTGGCGCTCGTGGGCACGCCGATCCTGGGCCACGTCGTGGCCCACAAGAGCGGCCACGCGCTGCACCAGAAGCTCGTCCGCGCGCTGCGCGCGGCGGGAGATGCCGTGGAGCGCGTCGAGGCCCGTGAGGAGCGCCAGCTCGCGCTCAAGCTCGATCGCCTCTTCGGCCTCGCCACCAGCCCCGCCTGAGTCCAGGTACACTCGCGCCCATGCCCAAGGCCGTGGTCCTCTTGTCCGGCGGGATGGATTCCGCCACTTGCCTCGCCCTCGCCCAGCGCGAGGGGTTCGAGGTCATCGCCCTCACCGTCGATTATGGACAGCGCCACCGGGTCGAGATCGCCCGCGCCCGAGCGATCGCCAAGGCCCGGCGCGTGCGGGATCACCGGGTGGTGCGGGTCGACCTGCGCGCCATCGGTGGCTCGGCCCTCACCGGGGACCTCGCGGTGCCGAAGGATCGCCAGGCCGCGGAGCTCGGCCACGACATCCCCCTCACCTACGTGCCCGCGCGCAACACGCTCTTCCTCGCGCTCGCGCTGGGTCTCGCCGAAACCCTCGAGGCCGAGGCGATCTACATCGGCGCCACCGCGGTGGATTACAGCGGCTACCCCGATTGCCGCCCGGAGTTCCTCCGCGCCTTCGCGGCGCTCGCGCAGCTCGCCACCGCCCGCGGCGTGCGCGGCGACCCGATCGACCTCCGCGCGCCGCTCCTCTCGCTCACCAAGGCGGAGATCGTCCGCACCGGCGTCGCGCTCGGAATCGACTATGCGACCACCCTGTCGTGCTATGACCCTCGGCGCGACGGCGCGGCCTGCGGCCGCTGCGACGCGTGCGCGTTGCGAAGGAAAGGCTTCGCGGAAGCAGCCCTGCCGGACCCGACCCTGTACGTTCAGCCCAGAGGAGCGAAGACATGGCCAGCTGGAAGACGGAGCACCAGTACCCCGGCAAGACCGCGCAGGAAATCTATGCGGCGACGAAGACCATGATCGAAGGCGTCGCGACCAAGTACGGACTGAAGCACGACACCAATGACCAGAGCCTGAAGGGCACCGTGAAGCGCACCGGCGTCGACGGGGCCTACCATGCCGCGGGCGACAAGCTGAGTCTCTCGCTCGACTTCGGTTTTCTGATCCCCGGATCGATCCGAGAGAAGGTCCAGACCGAGATCGAGAAGCGCTTCGAGCAGCTGTTCGGCTGACCGCTCAGCGCTTCTTCTTCTCTTTCTTCTTCGCCTTCTTCGCCTTCTTGAGCTTCTGCTTCAGGGCCTTCTTGGAGAGCTTCTTGCTCGCCTTGCCATCGCCGATCGTGTCGCGCTTGCGCGCGCCCGCGGCGCGGGGGCCCGAGAGCAGCACCACGAAGTTGCCGTCCGGATCGCGGCAGATCGCCCGCCGCGTCCCACTCGAGTCCTGAGTCGGATCGAGGTCGAAGGGCACGCCGAGCCCCCGGAGGTGCTCGACCTGCTCGTCGAGGTCGTCCACCACGAAGGTGATCGACACCCGGGGCAGGCTCCCCCGCACGCGGCCATCGCCGGAGTTGACCCCCAGGTGCAGGTCGCCGACCTGAAAGAGCTCCTCCCCGTGGAGGTGGTCGGGGTCCCCGAGCCCGAGCCCGTCCCGGTAGAACCGGACCAGGTCGGAGCGACTGGGGCTCGAATGCACGATCGCGCGGATTGCAGTCACCATGTAGCCTCCCTCTCTTCAGCAGACTCCCACGTCATTTGCCCCGCTGCACGACTTTCTTCGCGCGCTCGGGGCCTGCCATCCTAGAATTCCGCCTTGGCCTCTCGCGCCATGAGGTGCGCGACGGCTTCCTTCGGATTCAGGTTCTCATACAGCACCCGATAGACCGTCTCGCAGATGGGCACGTCCGCCTGGAGCTTCTCGGCCAGGTGATGCACCGACCGGGCGTTCTTCACCCCCTCGGCCACCATCTGCATTTCGTCGAGGATCTGCTTGAGCGTCTTCCCCTTGCCGAGCTCGATGCCGACCTTCCGGTTGCGAGAGAGATCGCCGGTGCAGGTGAGCACGAGGTCGCCCATGCCCGCGAGCCCCATCACCGTCAGCGGATTGGCCCCCTTCCTCGCCGCGAGCCGACCGACCTCGGAGAGGCCGCGGGTGATCAGCGCCGCGCGGGTGTTGTGCCCGTAGCCGAGGCCGTCGGCGATTCCGGCGGCGATGGCGATGACGTTCTTCACCGCGCCGCCGAGCTCCACGCCCACCACGTCGGTGGAGGTGTAGGCCTTGAACGAGCCTGCCACGAACGCGGTCTGCACCTGTCGGGCGATGCGCTCCCAGCGCGCGGCGACCGTCACCGCGGTGGGGAGCTGGGCCGCGAGCTCACGTGCGAACGACGGACCGGAGAGGACCGCCAGGTAGGGGTGCAGATCCACGGGGAGCACGTCCTCGAGGACCTCGAGCATGGTCATCCCGCTCTCGTACTCGATCCCCTTCGAGCACGTGACCACCGGCACGCCGGGGTGAATGAGCTCCGCGGCGTCGCCCATCACGTTGCGCACCGCGTGCGAGGGCACGACCACCAGCACCATCTGCGCGTCGGCGAGCGCGGTGCCCAGATCGTGGGTCACGGCGATGCTCTCGGCGAGCTTGAAGCCCGGCAGGTAGGTCCGGTTCTCGCGGACCTCGGCCATGTCCTTGGCTTTCTTCTCGTCGTGCGACCAGAGCCGCACCGGGAAGCCCTTGAGCCCCAGGTGCTGCGCCAGTGCCGTTCCCCAGCTTCCCGACCCGATCACCGCCGTGCGCATGGCTCGCTCCTGACTGAGTGACGACGAACCCCAAAACGCTGTAGTGGGGCCCTCCGCACGCTGTCAAACGACGAGGTGGATTCTTTTCCCTCCCGGCCGCGGTCGGGGTACTGTTTCTTCATGCGTCTCAAGGCCCTTTCCCCGCTGTTCCTCGTCGCGTTCCTCGGCGCCTCGACCGCCCTCGCGCAGAGCGATCCTGCGGCGGACCACTATCGCGCCGGGGTGACCCATTTCAAGGCCGGCCAGTACTCCGAGGCCATCGCTGAGTTTCGCGCCGCCGATTCGATCCGCCCGAGCCCGGTGCTGAGCTTCAACATCGCCCAGTGCTTCGAGAAGATGGCGGATCTCCGGAGCGCCAAGAGCGCCTACCAGGACTATCTGCGTCGCGCCCCGGCCGCCGAGGACCGACAGGCCGTGGAGGCGACAATCGCCTCGATTGACCAGAAGCTCGCCTCCGAGAAGAGCCAGGACGCGGTGGTGATCATCCCGCCCTCGCCGCCGCTGGAGGTCCGCGGGCCGGGGGAGCGCAGGTCGCCCAACTATACCCTCGGAGCCATCGCCGGCGGCGTGGGGGTGGCGACGCTCGCCGCGGCGGTCATCCTGAACGCGATCTCGCTGCAGAACGCGGGGAGCCTCCAGCTCAACGGCCAGAATGGGTGGGCCTCCAAGGCCAACCTCCAGGGCTTCTACGACAACGCGAGCAACCTCTGGACGGGGGCGCTCATCGCCTACGTGGCCGGCGGCGTGCTCACCGCGACCGGCGCGGGCATCCTCGGCTACCAGTACTTCACGCGGCCGGTCCCATGACGCTCCGACCGACTCGCTGGTTACCCTTGGGCGTGCTGGCGGCGGCGTGCGCGCCGTCGCTCTCGGGCGGCCCCTGTGACCCGCAGCACGACGATTGCCCCGCCGGCCAGCTCTGCTCGCCGCTCCCCGACGCCGGTGGGTTCTGCACCGCGGGCGCGGGCGGCACCACGAGCGGCACCACGAGCGGCACCACGAGCGGCAGCACGAGCAGCACCAGCGGCACGTCTGGCCCCGGCCTCTTTGGCACGGTCACGCTCAACGGCGGGGTCCCGCTGCCCGCGGGGGCGAGCGCGATCGTCTACGCCTACCCGGGCAACATCGACGCGGGCACTGGCTCGGCGCTCTCCGCCAACGTGGCCGCCGATGGCTCCTACAGCGTGCGCGGCGTCGGTAACCGGGCCTACACCCTCGAGGCGAGGTACGCCTTCTCGAACGCCGGCAACGGCTCGCGCTCGGTATTCTCCGGGGTCCCCAAGTCCGCCTCGACCACGCCGGTGGACCTCGACATCCCCACCTACTCCTGCACCATCGTGTCGAATCAGGTGACCGACACGCGGCTCCTCGGAGCGCTCGCGGACGTGCGCGACATCGCGACCGGCGCCGAGTTGACGGCCGGCGTGAACGTCACCGTGGTGGCGCCGAACGACACGGTGCTCTCGCCGGGCCCGTTCACGCTCCAGAGCGGTTCCCCCCTCCTTCTCCTGGACGGACAGTGGGGCTACGTCCCGGGCGGGAGCTTCGGTTCGAAGCCCGCGCTGGACCCGCTGTACGAGATCACCATCGTGGCGCCCGGCCACGGACTCACCGACGCCGGGGTCACTTGCCCGGTGTCGACCGGGACGATCTCGGGGTTTCCGGGGACCACGTTCACGCTCAACGACGGCGGTCTGTTCTGGTACCGGGGCACCAATGTCGACGATGTCGTGAGCTGGTCCGCGCCTCCCCCTGGCTATGACTTCACGTTCATCGAGCTCCTCGGGCCGAATGGCGGGGCGCCGCTCGCGACCGCCTTCACCGACGCGGGTCTGTTCTCGTTCCCCGGCAACGCCATCCCCCTGGGGCTCTGCTCTGCAGTGAGCTCCGGTGGGGCCCACTGCGTCGCCGACTTCACGTTCTTCGAGCCCTTGGGCACGCCGCCGTCGATCTTCATCCAGGGCCACCTGGTCCCGTCGCCACAGTTCCAGACCCTCTAGCGGAGGCCGCATGCGCGCCCGTCTTTCGATTCTCGCCGGAGTCCTCGCCGCCGCCTGCGCGCCGACGCTCTCGGGAGGCCCGTGCAGCCTGGAGCAACAGGACTGCCCCGCCAACCAGACCTGCGCCCCGCTCGCCGATGGCGGCGGCGCGTGCGTGGTCTCGACCGGGACCGGAGCCACGACGTCCGGCACCACCGGAGCCAGCAGCTCGGGCACGCCCTCCAGCACGTCTTCGGGGGCAACCTCGACCGGCACCAGCGGCGGACCGCCGGTGTTTTCGGGGATCGTCCAGCTCAACGGCGGCGCGGTGCCAGTGAGAGATGCGTGGGTCTACGGCTTCCAGGGGATCCCCTACCTGACCGACGCGGGCGGGCTCGGCGGGTACGCCTTCGTGGCCACCGCCGACGCGGCCGGCGCCTTCAGCTTCTCCGGGCCGGCGACCGACGGCAGCTACGGGTTCGTCGCCCAGTACGATCTCGACGGCGATGGCTTGATGTCCCAGCTGGGGGGAGACGCGGACGGCACGGCGGTGATCACCTCCGCCGGGGCGCCGGGCGCGCTGGGCCTGGCGCTCGACGTCGAGACCGCGACCTGCTTCAGCGTGACCGTCCAGTTCGCGTACGACGGCGGCGCGGAGACCTACCTCGCCGGAGTTGGCGCGGAGATCCCCGACATCTCGAACGACGTGCCCTTCACCCATGCCCGCGAGATGTCGACCGCCGAGGCCAACTACGACGCGGGTGGGGCCCCGTTTCCCGCGGGCGCCACGCCCCCGGGCGCGCTCAAGCTCACCCCCAGCAACGCCCCCGCGGGCGCGGGCAACCCGATCGCCAACGCCTGGATCTTCACGGCGATCTCCGACGGGGGTCAGCCGCTGAGCGACACCGGGGCGTTCACCTTCACGCTGAGCGATCAGGGCGTCCGAACCCCGTCGCAGTACCCGTACGGCACCTGCGTGGTCGGATATGCCCCGCCGCCCGGCCTCCCGACCAACGTGAGCTCCGGCGCCGACGGGAGCGGCGGCAAGATCCTCCGCTGGATCGACCCCGGCGGCACTCGGAGCGCCGCGTTCCTCGGCGACGTGGTGACCGTCTTCGAGGCCGGCACGATCGTCTACACCACCCCGGCGGGGAGCTTCGACACCTCACCCCTCGACCTCACGGTGAGCCGGCTCCAGGGCCACTGCCTCACCGTTGCGATCCCCTGCACGGCCGAGATCGTCGGGTACTTTCAGGTGAGCGACCCGAACGCCCGCTCCGAAGCCATCGAGGGCGGCGGCGTCTTTCAGCCGCTGTGAGGCGGCCCCGAGGCGATCGCCTCGAGGATCCGGTACAGGCCGAACTTCGGCAACCGCATGAAGCCCGCCCAGGCGGCGCCGGCGAGGGTCCCGTCGAGCAGCCACTCGGAGATCCACTCGCTCGCGTACTCGGGATCGCGCTGCTTCAAGCCGGCGCCCCCCTCGATCGCCCAGCGCCGGTTGTAGCGCTCGTGCACCCCGACGGGCCACGAGAAGACCACCGGTAGCCCCAGCGCCGCGAAGAAGGTCAGCTCGCTGGGCTTGGTGAAGAGCACGTCGGTCTCGCCGAGGAGCGCGTTGAAGCGCCGAAAGTAGGCGGCGAGCTCGGGCTCGAAGAGGATCTGCACCCCGGTGCCGAGCTGCCCTTCGAGCCCGAGCGCCTTCACCCACTCGCCGAACTGCTCGGCGACGCGGCGGTGGGTGGCCGCGACGAGCGCGAGGCGCAGCCTGCCCGCCCCGATGTCGCGGCGCAGGCTCTTCAGCAGCGTGCGGGCGAGGGTGGCCTGCGAACCCGCGCCGCCGACGGCGAAGGTCACGAGCGGCGCGGTCGGTCCCCCGGCCGCAGGGCCGGGCGGGGCGGCCCGGGAGGGGGGGGGGGGGGGGGGGGTGGGGGGGGGGAAGGGGG
>VFSW01008848.1_pt1 | contig 14425 bp, 10 predicted proteins | sample 5358111 | NCBI WGS metagenome assembly VFSW01 (sample SAMN11554181, study PRJNA540505) | mine drainage metagenome | isolation source: sediment from site ElyBrook_90M | place: USA: Ely Copper Mine, Vershire, VT | collected 2017 | reverse complement strand
GGCGTTTGACTGCGCGTTCGTTACTGGTGCCAAAGACCTTTGCGAGTAAATTATTAAGCAAACCAGGTATCCTTCAGGGTTTCACGGGCATCGTAGAGGCCAAGTACAAGTTTACGCGATGTTTGCGGTCGAGGATAGGCGAGCGGTCTCAGTCCCGGCCCGCGAGAAGTTTTATGACGATCCACAATCTGGTTGCATCTTTAGGAATGGCGGCATCGTACTTATTGGCAGAACAGGATGTGGAGTCTGCGCCCAAGGGTGCGGATCTGCAATCCCAAAAACCTGGAGGGCCCATGAAACATATCGTGAAGATACTGGCAACCGCACTTTTCGGTGTTGCTATTGCCGGGACACCTATTCTGGCGCAGAGCGTGACGATCGACTACGACCACAGCGTCAACTTCCTGAAGTTGAAGACCTATACATGGGGCAGCATCCACGCGACCGACCCGGGCGTTGAGGACCGCATCACGATCGCCGTCAACCGCGATATGAGCGGCAGGTATATGACATTGGCGGGGAAGAACGCCGATGTGACCGTTACGGCAATCGACGCAAGTAAGAACCAACAGGAGTACGCGGACTTTTACTCGGGGCTGGGCAACCTGACCTGGCAGCGTCCCTGGGCCAGCGGCGGGTTCCTCGATTCAACGACCAATGTGCAGGACGTTCCCCTGAACACGCTGATCGTCGATATGTACGACACCAAGACGCAGAAGCTGCTGTGGCGCGGAATGGTGGCCGTACCCTTGGCTGGGAGCGAGGACAAGAAAGACAACTCGATCGATAAAGCGGTTACGCAGCTCATCGGCAAGTACCCTCCGAAGTACTCCAAGTAGAAGTAAGTTGGAGTGGGTCGGATATACGTTGGAGTAAGTGGGAGTGGGTTGCAAGAGTGGGCAGGCTATAGGGGCGTTGTGGTTCCGCGTGGGTAGCGCGGCCCATGTTCCAGAGCAACCGGGGCGGCACACGTGCAAACGACAAAGGGTCAGGCTGTCTCCGTGGGGATGGTCTGGCCGGTATATCCTTCCGGTCAACCCATGCTGGACCCGGATTGTCTGGCTGCTTCGGGAGCCTGCGCGGGAGCTGGAGTCTGCGCGGGCAGCGGGATTTTACCCTCCACCGGGCAGATCGCCGCGCGGTTTGTTGCCGCCGAGGCGCAGCAATCGTTATGCCCCACTGGAGCATGACGCAGTCACCGGGGTTCATCCCTGCGAGGGTCCTGTCCCACAGGCCCAGGACGATGTAGGAGCGAGTGCTGCGTCCGGCGCGGGGGCGGTTGGCGACGTTGATCTTTGCGGTGTCGAAGCAGTGCGCAGGGTGGTCTCCCCAGACGACAGTTAAAGCACCGCTGTTTCTGCGATCATCAGGAACGGGCTAAGGGAGCTCTGAACAAGCCCCGGAATTCCCCGGGCACACAAACAACGACTGAGATTCTGACCCAAAGCCGGGTCAGAATGACGCTTCTGGTGAGATCAACCGACTTAATCGGAGTTTCCTAAAGCGCGTCCTTTGACGGCGTGGTCTTGTCCAGGCGATGAATATCCAGGAGATGAAGATGAAGACGACAGAGGCGGCGGTGAGGTTTGCTTCGGAGAACGGGGCTCGGTTTGTCGAGGAGCTGAAGGCACTCCTGCGGATTCCGTCGGTCTCGACCGATCCGGAGCGGGCGACGGACGTGCGCCGCGCGGCCGAGTTTGTGGCGGCGGAGCTGCGACGGATCGGGATGGAGAACGTGCGGCTGATCGAGACCTCGACGCCGGAGACGGTGCTCGCGCCAAGCTCTGGCGCGGCGCAGGTGGTTGCCGCGCGCACGGGACACCCGCTGGTCTACGCAGATTATCTACATGCTGCGCCCGCGGCGGATGGGAGACCTGCGACGACGGTGCTTCTGTACGGGCACTATGACGTGCAGCCCGCGGAGCCGCTGGACGAGTGGACGTCTCCGCCCTTCGATCCGGACGAACGCGACGGCAACCTGTACGCGCGCGGCGCGGTGGACGACAAGGGGCAGATGTGGATGCATGTGAAGGCGCTGGAGTCTCTGCTGGCGACGGGCGGAGGAAGGCTGCCGGTGAATGTGCGCGTGATTGTCGAGGGTGAGGAAGAGGTTGGAGGGGAGGGGATTGCGGCGTTTGTGCGTGAGCACCCGGAGGAGCTGCGCGCCGATGTGGCGCTGGTGTCGGATACGGAGATGTTTGCGCCGGACCTGCCGACGCTGTGCGTTGGACTGCGCGGGATGATCTACACCGAGATCGAGGCGCGGGGGGCGCGGACGGACCTGCACTCGGGGATGTACGGCGGCGCGGCACCGAACCCGCTGGTTGCGCTGGCGCAGATCGTTGCGCGACTGAAGGACGACTCGGGCCGCATTCTGATCCCACACTTTTACGACCGCGTGACCGCGCCCAGCGATGCGGAACTGAAGGCGTGGAAGGCGCTGCCCTTCGATGAGGAGCGCTATCGCGAGACGGAGGTGGGATCGACGGCGCTGACAGGCGAGGCTGGATTCTCTGTGCTGGAACGGACCTGGGCGCGGCCTACGCTGGACGTTCACGGCATTGCTGGGGGATTCACCGGCGCGGGCGCGAAGACGGTGATCCCGGCGCGGGCGGTGGCGAAGGTGTCGATGCGTCTGGTGCCGGAGATGAAGCCGGCGGAGAGCTTTGCGCTGTACAAGGCGTATGTGGAGTCGGTCTGCCCCAAGGGGATTGCGCTGGAGGTGCGGCTGATCCACTCGGGGGACCCTGTCGTGGTCTCGACGGAGAACCGGTATGTTCGCGCGGCCACGTCGGCGATGCGTGCGGTCTTCGGCAAGGAGACGGTGTTTGTGCGCGGCGGCGGGTCGATCCCGATTGTTGGGGATTTTATCCGCGAGCTGGGCACGCCGACGCTGCTGATGGGGTTCGGACTGCCGGACGACAATCTGCACGCGCCCAACGAGAAGTTCCACCTGGCGAACTTCCATCGCGGCATTGAAGCGATCGTGCGCTTGCTGGGCGGCGTTGGAGAGGCGTAGGGGCGGGTGAAGATTCGCATTCCGTTCATCGGATATTCGACGACATGCGGGTGGGGATCGTGTCTACTGGATGAGCAGGCCGCGGAAAGGTTTTATTGCAACTTTTGGCTGAGGACCCCGGGGCTAAAGCCCCTTTGAACCCAGAGGCTTTATTCAGGGGGCTGAAGCCCCGTGCTCCCTCCGAAAGGCAAGAACGGGAGGCTTTTCGCAGTTTGCAAAGCAGCGCGCCGACCGCGATACGAACGCGGTTTGGCCGCGCCGGATTCACGAGTGACGCGTACCGGATTCACGAATGGTCCGTACCGGATCCGTGAATGGTGCATGATAGAGAGACTTATGGCAGAGGTGGGACCGAAGGCGGAGATGCAGCGCGCGGGCGGCGGAGAGAGTGCGCCGCTCGATGGCGTTGCCGACGGGGCTTTACCGGCGGGGCCGAGTGCCGTGGATGCCGCGGTGGCACAGGAGACGGTGCAGGAGTTCATGGCCGTGGCTGCGGAGCAGAATGAGGCGGCCAACGAGGCGGTGCTGGAGCGTCGCAACCATCCGGGGCCGTACATTGCGTTCGACCGCGTCTCGATTGCGTTTGGCAGCCTGGTTGTGCTGGATGAGGTGAGCTTCTCGGTGCTGCCGGGCGAGACGCTGTGCATTCTGGGGCGCTCGGGCGTGGGCAAGTCGGTCGCGCTGAATATCCTGATGGGCTTCCTGAAACCGGACAGCGGACGCGTGCTGGTGGCGGGTGAGGACATTGTGGGCTTCAGCGAGCGCGAGATGCAGGCGGTGCGGCGCAAGGTCACGATGGTCTTCCAGAACGGCGCGTTGTTCGACTCGCTTTCGGTTGGCGAGAACGTTGCGTTTTCTCTGCGCGAGCGGGGCGACCTGGCCGAGGACCAGATGCGGCAGATTGTGAGCGGGATGCTGGAGATGGTGGGAGTGGCGGGGATGGAGGATGTGCTGCCGAGCGACCTCTCGACGGGGATGAAGCGCTCGGTGGCGATTGCGCGCGCGTTGGCCAGCCAGCCGGAGGCGATCCTGTACGACGAGCCGACGACGATGGTCGATCCGCTGATGGGGCACCTTCTGGGCGAGCTGATCGAACGGCTGAAGACGCAGCTGCATCTGACCAGCATTGTGGTGACGCACGACATGCGTTTTGCGCGCAAGCTGGCCGACCGGGTGGTCTTCCTGCACGAGGGAAAGGCGCGCTTCTTCGGCACGGTGGAAGAGATGGGCCGAAGCGGCGACCCGGTGCTTGAGGAATTTCTAACACTGGATGAACTTGTGCTGCCTGTGTAGGGGTACAACCTTTGTGGTATGCCCTCAGTCTTACGATAAGAATTTGGTCAATAAACTCTTTTTCAGTGTGATAGGATCGGATCAGTCATTCCAGACCGTGGCACGAAGGCACATTGTCGCAACAGATTGTTGCAACAACTCATTGTTGCAATATAGGACATTGATTTTGCCGTGATTCTGCCATTCTTGCAGAGTAGGGTGAACGACAGAAGCGATCTAAGTGGAACAGGGCCCCTTTTGCATTGGAATTTTTTAACGTGCTCTGACGCACGTTCTGGAATGTGAGTAATACCGCCATGGCGACACCGGATTATCTCGATCAGGCGATCGATTACGGTCAGAGACTGACTGCAGCGGGCGGAGCGCGGGCGGAGCGCTTAGGGATGCTTCAGCGGCCCTCTGTCACCAGCCTTTTCTGGGCTGTGCTCGATCTGGCAACGGTCGCGGCGGCAACCCTTCTGGCGTTGCGTTGCCGCATTGATGTGCCCAGCGGGGCTTCCATTTTCTGGCAGCCTGTCTACCTGATGCAGTCCGCAACGCCGTCTCTGCTCGTGTGTATTGCGTGGTTTGGTCTTCTGCTTGTGGGTGTCGGGCGGTCATACGGGCTTTACGAGCCTATCCTGAGTCGCAGCGGACTGAACGAACAGCGCATGACGGTGCAGGCGGCGCTGACCGCGGGGCTTTTGTTGTGTGGGACGCTGTACTTGACGCACGCGGAGATGATCTCGCGCGTGGTTGTGGTGCTGACGGTAGTCTTCACCACGGGCATAATGTGCGTCCGGCGCGCCATCTGGCGCAAGCTGGTGTACAGGCGCTACCGGGAAGGACTGGTGACGCGCAACGTACTGATTGTGGGCGCGGGGCGCGTCGCACATGCTCTGCGCAACCATCTGGAGAGCCTGCACCACCTGGGGTTCCGCTTCAAGGGGTTCGTTACGCTCACCGAGCAGGAGGCTGAATCCGGCGACGCGGACATCATAGGCGACGTGCGCAACTGCCTTTCGCTGGCGCGTTCGCTGTTCGTAGACGAGATATTCTTCTCGGTCCCTGCGGACAAGCGTCTGGTGATCGGCATTGTGGAGGAGTCGCGCAGCATGGGCATCGGCGTGCGCGTGGTTCCCGACCTGTACGACGGCCTGGCATGGAACGCACCGGTGGAGTATGTCGGGCGGTTCCCGACCATACCGCTGCACCGGCGCGATCTGCCTGCCGCAGCGCTTCTGATGAAGCGCGCGCTGGACGCTGTCGGCTCCACAGTGGCCCTGCTGCTGGGCTGGCCCGTCATGCTGCTGCTGATCGCCGCTGTCAAGCTGGACTCGCCTGGCCCCGTCTTCTACCGTTCGCAGCGCATTGGGCACAAGGGCCGCACCTTTACCTGTTACAAGTTCCGCACCATGTGCGTCGATGCGGAGAGCATGAAAGAAGACCTGATCCCCAGGAACGAGCGCGACGGGATCCTGTTCAAGATAACGAACGACCCACGCATCACGCGAGTTGGGCGCTTTCTGCGCAAGTACTCGCTCGACGAGTTGCCGCAGTTGTACAACGTGCTGCGCGGCGACATGAGCCTGGTGGGGCCGCGGCCCCCGGTGGGCTCGGAGGTGGAGCAGTACGACCTGTCGCACCTGCGTCGGCTGGACGTGCTGCCGGGCATGACCGGACTGTGGCAGGTGGAGGCGCGTCAAGACCCCTCCTTCGACAGCTACATCTCATTGGACACGGCCTACGTCGAGAACTGGAGTCTGTGGCTGGACATGAAGATCCTGGCGCGCACGGTGGGCGTGGTCCTGAGCGGCACGGGATCATAAGAGCAGTTGTAAGCGACGAGTTGCGAGTTGTGAGTAAACTACTATCAGTCGCTGTCGTGCCAATAACTCGCAACGACCAACTCACAACTGCCTTATGAAGATCGCACTTGCGCAGATCAACCCGACGGTTGGGGACTTTGCCGGAAACGCGCGGCTGGTCCTCGATACTGCGGCGCGGGCCGCCGGTGCCGGTGCCGGCCTGGTGGTCTTCCCTGAACTCTGCATCTGCGGATATCCGCCCGCCGACCTGCTGGAGAAGCGGTCGTTTCTGGACCGCGCAGCAGAGGCGCTGGAAGAGGTGGCGGCGCACAACGCGAGCGGGCCCGCGATCCTGTGCGGTACGGTGCTGCCGAGCGGCGCGGCGGATGGCAGGGCGTTCGAGGGAAAACATGCGCGCAATGTAGCCGCGCTAGTGACCGGCGGACGGGTTGGGTTTGTGCAGCAGAAGATGCTGCTTCCGTACTATGACGTCTTCGACGAGCAACGCTACTTCGAGGCCGCCGCAGAGCAGACGCTAACCGTGTTGGACGGCCAGCCGCTTGCCATCACCATCTGCGAAGATGCGTGGAACGACAAGGACTTCTGGCCGCGCCGCCTGTACTCCGTAGACCCGGTGGAAGATCTGATGATGCAGTGGCGCACGCTGCCCGACCCGCTGGCGGTACGTCCGCGCCTGGTGCTGAACATCTCCGCGTCCCCGTTCTGGCGTGGCAAGCCGCAACTGCGGCGCAATATGCTCAGCGTGCTGGCGCGCCGCCACAACGCAATTGTGGCGATGGTCAACCAGGTGGGCGGCAACGACTCGCTGGTCTTCGATGGGTCGTCCATGGTGGTCGCGCCGAACGGCGCGGTTGTGGCGCAGGCCGCATCGTTCCGCGAAGACATGATTTTTTTCGATACGGATTTCCTGGGGGCGTGCGCGCCTCATGCTGGGACGCATGGGGCCGGAGGCGAAGCCCCGCCGGGACCGAGCCACGTCCGTGCGGGAGAATGCGAACTGGAAGAGACGGCCGAGACATGGAAGGCGCTGGTGCTGGGTACGCGCGACTATGTGCGCAAGTGCGGTTTCTCGCGGGCGTTGGTTGGGCTTTCGGGCGGCATCGACTCGTCGCTGGTGGCGGCGATTGCGGTGGAGGCGCTGGGCGCGGAGAACGTCCTGGGCGTGGGGATGCCCAGCGAGTTCTCCTCGACCGGATCGATCGACGATGCGCGCGCGTTGGCGGAGAACCTCGGCATACGCTTCGAGCTGGTGGCCATCCACGATGTGTTCACCGAGTACCAGCGCGCTCTGGGGCCGTTGTTTGCGGGAACGCCGTTTGGCCTGGCGGAGGAGAACCTGCAGTCGCGCATCCGCGGCGGACTGCTGATGGCGCTGTCGAACAAGTTTGGCGCGCTGGTGCTGACGACGGGCAACAAGAGCGAGATGTCCACCGGCTACTGCACGCTGTACGGCGACATGGTGGGTGCGCTGGCGGTGATCGGCGACGTGATGAAGACGCGGGTGTACGCTCTGAGCCGGTATGCCAACCGCGAGCGCGAGACGGTACCGCGCGCGTGCATCGAGAAGCCTCCCTCGGCCGAGCTTCGACCGGGGCAGCGGGACACTGACTCTCTGCCGCCGTACGAGGTGCTGGACCCGATTCTGGAGGCTTATGTTGAACGCTACGCATCGGCCGAGCAGATTGTGGCGGAACTGAGCGAAGGTAGGGTGGCCAGTTCTGCCGCGGCCAGCGGCGTTGTTGTCGATCTTGCACTGGTCCGGCGCGTGCTGCAACTGGTGGAACGCAGCGAGTACAAACGCCAGCAGGCAGCGCCCGTGCTGAAGGTGACGTCAAAGTCCTTCGGCAGCGGACGGCGCTTCCCGATCGCCGTCAAGGTCGAACTGTAGCCGTAGAAAACGGCGGTCCGATCTGTCGCTTCGATTCATGGAGCAGGACGGTCGCATGATTTCGAGCTACGCTTTGTCCTTCGTATCGATTGAAATAGAAATGGAAGACAATGTGGGCCCCGAGAGGGCGAGTCTGGCCGGAAAACGGAGGGAATTATCTTCAATGCATGCGATTGGCCTGACAGTGTGGACTATTTGTACTGGGGTTCGCCTGTGAAGTGGTACGCGACGCCGAAGGTGAAGAGCTGCGGGGTGAGGCCTCCGTTGGAGAAGCCGGACCAGCGCTGCAACTCGTACTCTCCGCGCAGGCGAAGATGGAGACCGATCTTGTAGTCCGCACCGATGCCTCCGGCAAACAGAGGGTAGGCGAGGTCGGTCTGAGAGTATGGATAATTGAAGTAGCCAAGGCCGGCCATCGCTTTGACATAAGGGACCAGGGACCCGCAGTTGAGGAAGTAGCGACCGCCGACCTCATAGGTCCGCTGGTAGGCCTGGTCGCCGTTCTGGCTGTCGACCTGGTGGAACTCGGCTTCGAAGCCGAGATGCGACCGCAGGTCGAAGTCCGCGTAGGCGGCGAACCCGCGGTAGGTCTGCGGGCCGTAGTCGGGTTTGGCGATGGTGTAGCCGACGCCCACCTGAAGGTCTCCCGAGCGCGTGGCGGTCGCGGTGGCCTGGGCATGCAGGATGGATGTTCCTGCGAGCAGCAACGCTAGCGCCAGTCGTCCGATCAAGAGGGGACTCCGATTGTGCGTGCAGTTTGAACCTGGTTTCACAGAGGCACGCCCGGTCCGCACTAGCGGAAGCGATATGCGGCCCCGGCGGTGATGACGACCGGATTGATGCCGTTGGTGCTGTAGGTAGGCCATTTCTGGACTTCGATATCGAAGACGCGGATGTTCCACTTCGGGTTGTACTGATAATCGAGTCCAGTGCCGACAGCGTAGGCGGATCCCATACCTCCGGGGATGCCGATGTTGTCCTGCCACTCCTGGATGAAGAGGTCTCGGAACCCCACCATGCCTTTGACATAAAAGGTGTACCGGTTGCGATATGTGTACATGAACCTGGGTCCCACCAGGTAGGTCAACTCGGCGCGGTCGAGGGAGGTGATGAGCGCGATGCAGTGGAAGTCGGCTTCCAGTCCGATGCGGGCGCTAAAGTCGTAGTCCCCGTACCCCGAGACGCCGAGGATGAACTGTCTGGAATACTGTGGATCGCCGATGGGCTGGACCCAGAAGTCCGGCCTGGCATAGGTGATTCCAAAGCCAACTTGTGACGCGGGGCTCGTGGTGACGGGCACGGCCTGGGCGCCCGCGATGGAGGCGAGGCAGAGCAGAGATGCCAGCGGGCCGATCTTAGTCAAGGACTTCAGCATTCCATCTCCTGAAGCGAGTGCTGCAAAGCACTATGCGGTACATGGTTCCGTGTGTGCAAATCACCGGCAGCGCGAACCCGTCTCGATCGCAGCTCGGATGGAGACGGTTATGGCGCTGGCGTCGGCGCAGCTTGCTGGGCTGGCGGATTTGCGGCGGCTGGCGCGGTGGCGGCTGGGGCCGTATCCGACACAGGGGCTTTGTAGTAGTCGAGCTTCAGGTAGATCGGCGAGACCTCGAAGGGCATCTTGTCGCGTTCGCTGAGCAGGGGCTCGTAGCTGACGTGGAGCTGGACGAGCTGATCGGTCCAGGGGTCGTAGCGCAGGAAGCTCGACAGCGGCATAGCCGCCTGCTGCTTCAAGTCCTTCATGTCGAGCTTGATGCCCTTGGGGACCATGGCCGCCATCCAGAAGCTGTCGTCGATGTCGCTCTTGACGAGGGCGTCACCCAGTATTGGCTGGTTGAGCGCGGGCAGCGCCTTGATCCTCTGCTGCAACTGCTGTAGATAGAGGCCGAAGTACTTTTGCCCGTCGGTGAGTTCCTTGACGCTCAACAGGACCATTGCCTTTTTGGACGCTTCGTCGTTTTCCTCGGCGGTATGGTGCATGGGGATGCGCTCGAAGACGGAGGTGGAGGGGAAGAGCATACGGTCGTTGAAGGCGTACTTGGTGTCCAGTCGGTGGCCGAGGATGATATGGGACAGTTGGAAGGCTATGATGGCATTGAGATTGCCCATCTGCTGTGAGCCGTCGGCGGAGATCACCGCGGTTGTGTCGATCAGCCCCTTGGAGAGGATTATGGTGTTGCCCACGGCGAGCGACTCCAGCGGCTCGGTCATGAGGGTGCGCACGCGGATCGGCCGGCTGACCTGAATGTTGTTGTAGGCGAGGATATTGTTGGCGAGGTCTGCGAGGATCTTGTCGAAGTCGCTGGGTGCGTCCAGCAGCCCGGCCTGGAAGAGCCGTTCGATGACGTTGTCCTCGGCCTGCTGCACCCACTCGCGCTGGGCTCCCAGAGGGCTGAGGTCGGGCGCGTCGTTGGAGACGTCCTGGGCGTTGACCACATCCAGCGAGGTGTTCTCGGCACTGGTATCCGGAATTTTGAGTGCATAGCCCCAGACGTAGTTGATGGCCTTGAATTTGAGCGTGCTGGTGGTGCTCTTTGGGTCGCTCTCCTCGACATAGAAGGAGGTGGGGAGCCAGAGGTCAGGCTGCACGTTGGTGCGCCAACTGTCGAAGTGGTAGAACTCCTTCATGCTGGCGATGGAGCCGGCGTAGTCGCCGTTGAAGCGGACCACGTTGCCCCCGTTGGTCTCAATCCAGATGCGCCCGGAGAAGCGTCCGAAGTCCCTCCTCGAGTTGGTCGGCGTAACGTCGAAGACGGCGGTGGGGATGTTGCCGAGGAAGTCGTTGCGGACGAAAGTAAAGGTGTAGTGCTGTCGGTCGAAGTTGTTCGAGTCCATGAGCATCATCTGGACGAAACCGGACTCATGGAAGGTGAGATGCAGGCTGTTTGAGATGCCTGTGAGAGCGGCCAGGGAGTCCTTGAACTGGGTAAGGCGGCCCTTCTTCGTCTTCGACTGGAAATTGCCCTTGTAGTTCTTGTATGTGTCGTCGTTGATGACCTTGCTGAAGTCCACCCTGGCCAGGAAGTGCTCATCCAGGACGGGAACCTGCATGAGGACGGGATCGGGCTTCATGTTCTGGATATAGGTCTCGACCAGGGGAGCGCGCTGCTTGACGGTGGCGATGACGACTTTCTCGCGCAGGATGGCTTTGTCGATCAAGGCATTCTGAGCGGCAGTCGGCTTAAGGCCGGATGTATTGTCATAGGTGGGCTTCTTCTTCCCGAAGATATGAGGCAATCCCACAGCCATCGCAGGAAGTGTTGTCGCGAGGAAAAGCGCCAGCGTCGCACCGGCGATGGATCTTGATCGGAGAATCATGGTTTGCGGCTCCCTGTGGCGACCTTGAGGTCCCCTTGGTGAATCAACTCATCGTGTTGGTAAAGCGCGTAGTGGTGAAGCGAACAGCTTAAAGAGAAATGCAGAAAAGCCAACTGAACTTCCAACCAGCGACGAGATCGCAGTGCTACCCCGCGAGCTGAAAGGCGACATTCACGATTCCCTCCCAGGTGATCGGCCGCCCGGACATATCGGTCGCGGGCTCGAACTTTGTGGCCAGGACGGCGCGTTTGGCGGCGTCGCCGAGGCCGTGACCAAGATCGTTGACGACATTCAGGACCTGGACCGAGCCATCCGGCAAGACCCGGATACGGACGGTAATGGTGCCCTCGATGTGCAACTGGCGCGCCTCCGCGGTGTACTCCGGCTTCGGCTTGTAGAGGACCCTGGGTTCGGTGCGCTGCACGGCCGTGACGGGCGCAGAGGGCTTTGCCGTGGGCGCAGGCGTCGCCTGACCGAGGTTGACCTGGTACGCTCCGCGGCTGGTCCCCGTACCGGCGGGGCCGCCGTGCGGAATGCCCGTGACGGCGCCCACGCCGTTGCCCCGCACGCTGGTGCCTCCGGGACTTCCGGTACCGCGGTCCCCCTTGGTCGAGCGCGGGCCGTTGCCGCTGTTGGCGGAGTTCATCCCTGGCATGCCGGCCCCCAGGTTGACGCTGGCGACCGCGGGGCCGTGCAGGTTATTGAGCGGGCTGGTCGAATTGCCCAGCCGCACCGCGGTGGGATGCGCGTCGTTGTTCACCACCGACGCGGCCTGCGGATGGGAGAGGTTCACAGCTACCGGCGCAGCCATGGCAACCACCTTGGCGGGTGCCGGGGGAGCGATGACCGGCTTGGGCAGATCCACCTTGACATCCGGCGGCTTGGGCATCTCCGGGAGCTTGACATGGACGATCTGGGGCAGCTGCACCTCCGGCTTCGCAACCTTGGGAATCTCCGGCGGCTTGGGAGGCGGGGGCACAACCTTCGGCTTGATCGGCTCGACCTTTTTGGGAACGTTCTGAAAGGTCAGCTTGGTGAGCATGTCGTTATTCGCGATCATCTTCCTGTTTGCGGCCGTAACCACCACGACGACGAACAGTACGACCACGTTGAGGAACACCGAGACAAACACCGACGGCTTGCTCTGGCGTCCGTCGTCAAGGACGCCAAAGTGCGCGAACCGCATGTCAGTCCGTTGGCCGCGTTCCTCGCTCTGAAGGGTCGTTGGCATGGTTCGAACGGTCCTTGTACCGGTCGCCCTGCAAGAGGGCGACGGGTCAGTCTTAAGTATGACGCAATCTGCGACACGGAGGAAACAAATTGCGTTGCCGATGACGCAACAGGGAACCCGATACTTCCTGGAACAAAGGGGAAATCGCCGAACAACGACAGATTGTGAAGCTCATTGTAGAGTCTGGATTCCCAATTTGGCGCGCGGACGCGTCTTGGGATGAATCAAGTTAGATGCGCGGTAGACCCCTGCCTATCTTCCTTTAACCCGGATTTACGGGAAATTACTCTTTGGCGCTGAAATCCCTATACTTTGGTTGTAGCTATGAACAAGATGCATGGAGTGGCGATGAGGATTCTGGTAACTGGCGGTGCTGGGTATATCGGCGGGACCGTGGCAAGACTTTTGTTGGCAGGCGGCAATGCCGTCACGATCTACGACAATCTGAGCCACAGCAAGCGGTCCGCGCTGCCAGCCGGGGCCGAGTTCGTCGAGGGCGATCTGGCCGACCGCGCGCTGCTGGAGCGGACGCTGACGGCTGGGCGGTTCGATGGCGTACTGCACTTTGCCGCGCTGATCGAGGCGGGCGAGAGCATGGCGAAGCCGGAGACATACTTCCGCAACAACACTATGGGGACGCTCACACTGCTGGAGGCGATGCGGGCCACCGGGCACAACCGCCTGGTGTTCAGTTCGACGGCGGCGTGCTACGGCGAGCCAGAGACGACGCCGATCCTCGAAGACGCAAAGCTGAAGCCGACCAACGCCTACGGCGAGAGCAAGCTGCTGGTCGAGCAGATGCTGGGCTGGTTCAACCGCATCCACGGTCTGCGCTACGCCAGCCTGCGCTACTTCAACGTGGCGGGCGCAAGCACATTCTTCCTGAACGGCGAAGACGAGGGCTACGGCGAGGCGCACGAGCCGGAGTCGCACCTTGTCCCTCTGGTGCTGGACGTGGCGCTGGGACGACGCGCATGCATCAAGATCTTCGGCGAGGACTATCCGACGCACGACGGCACCTGCATCCGCGACTACATCCATGTCAGCGACCTGGCCGACGCGCATCTGCTGGCTCTGGCGGCGCTGAAGGAGCGCGACCGCATGATCTACAACATCGGCAACGGGCAGGGCTTCAGCGTGCGCGAGGTGATCGAGTCGGTGCGGCTCGTCACCGGACGGCCAGTTCCGGTCGAGGAGTGCGCGCGCCGCGCGGGCGATCCCGCAGTGCTCGTCGCCAGCTCGGAGAAGATCAAGCGGGAGCTTGGCTGGCAACCGAAGTTCGCCGACCTCGACAGCATCATCGCCAGCGCGTGGCAGTGGCACCAAAAACGCTACGCGTAAGGGAGCGAGGACGAAGCGATCGCGCAAGGCCGATGCGTGCCGGGTCGTGTAGTCCATGCAGATTGCACACCGTAGGCAGAGTCCACGGAGGCTTACTTGTGCCAGTGGGTGGGCCAGTTGAGGTATTTGGCGGCGGCTTCCTGGATGGGGGCGGCGGTGGTGGAGAAGCTGGCTGCGACGTGGTGCTCAAAGCCGTTCTCGCAGATGTAGCGGAGGAGGGTTTGCAGGTTGGGGATCTCGACGACGCCTGCGCCGCCGAAGGTAGAGAGCGGGTCGTCGGTGAATGCTCCCTGGCCGACGTAGCCCTTGATCTGGCCGGAGAAGTCGTCGGTGGAGAAGCGGGCGAAGGACATGGGGCCGGCCTTCACCCTTCCATCTAAAGTCCCGTGGGTGTTCTCCTTGCCGACCGTTCCGGCGATGATGAGCTGGTAGTCCTTATTTACGCACTTGTTGAAAAAAAGTTTCTCTATATTGGTGCAGTGGTAGAAGAACTCCGTGTCGAGAATGTCGCCGTTGTTGTTGTTGCA
>VFSW01008847.1_pt1 | contig 14426 bp, 8 predicted proteins | sample 5358111 | NCBI WGS metagenome assembly VFSW01 (sample SAMN11554181, study PRJNA540505) | mine drainage metagenome | isolation source: sediment from site ElyBrook_90M | place: USA: Ely Copper Mine, Vershire, VT | collected 2017 | reverse complement strand
GGAGTGGTGCCCGCCGCGAAGGGCGAACCCGCCACCGGCGTGAGCGCGCCGGTCGTCGCGTTGACGGTGTAGGCGGAGACGTTCGCAGAGCTCGCGTTGGCAACGTACGCGAACTTGCCGCTGGGATCGACCGCCACTCCATGGGGACCAAAGCCCGTCGCGAAGGGCGAACCCGCCACCGGCGCGAGCGCGCCAGTCGTCGCGTTGATGGTATAGGCGGAAACGCTGTTGCCGTTTCTGTTGGCCACATAGGCGAATTTGCCGGTAGGATCGACCGCCACTCCACTGGGAGTGGTGCCCGCCGCGAAGGGCGAACCCGCCACCGGCGTGAGCGCGCCGGTCGCCGCGTTGATGGTGTAGGCGGAGACGTTATCGGAGCTACGATTGGTAACGTACGCGAATTTACCGGTGGGATCGACCACCACTCCATAGGGAGTGGTGCCCGCCGCGAAGGGCGACCCCGCCACCGGCGCGAGCGCGCCGGTCGTCGCGTTGATCGTGTAGGCGGAGACGTTAGCGGAGTTACGATTGGCAACGTACGCGAACTTGGGAATTAACGGAGGCGGAGGTGGATTGAAGGCGGTGCCGCTCGACTTGCAACCGACTGCCGCCAGCGCGACGACAAGAAGCGTCAGCCGGGTGGCGGCGCTGTGAACTCTCATGGTCTCACTTTAACGGCTCCGCCCCCCTTCTCGTAGGTCGGGAAACCACACTCTTTATAGGGGATGCGCGCCGGTCACCACGGAAGTTTCAAGCGAAGTCATGGTCCTAGAGCCTGTGGTTTCGCCGTTGCTCGTGGGACGCGAGGACGAGGTACACGAACTCGTCGAGCGTCGCCTGGCCTCGTCGAAAGGCCGCGGCGCGCTGCTTCTGGTCTCCGGCGACACGGGCGTCGGGAAGAGCCGCCTAATCCAATCCTTTCGCGACGAGCTCGCGGGACGCAAAACCAAGTTCGGGGTAGGGTACTGTCGCCCGACCGGCAACGCTCCCTACGCGCCTTTTATAGAGGCCGCGCGGGGGATTGGGTTGCCGCTGTCGATTCCCCAGGCCTCCTCCCGCCCGGAGCAGTTCGCGCTGATTGCGGAAGCGATCGGCGCTGCCTGCCGCCGTAGGAATGCGGTGATCGTGCTCGAGGATATTCACGCGGCCGACGACGCGACGCTGAGCCTTCTCGTGCATTTTCTTCCGTCGATTCGGCTGCTGCCGTTGCTGCTCGTCGCCACCTATCGCGCCGGCGAGGTTCGCCGAGCACCAGCTACGATACATCTTGCCGCTCTTCAGCGCCACTGCTCTTCCGAAATCGCACTCGAACCGCTCTCGCCTGCCGAGATGCGGCAACTGCTGCGTTCGGCGTCTCCGGTGCAGTACAAGCTCACTGCCGACGAGATCGATGAGATCGTGGCGCGCGCCGAGGGGAATCCCTTCTTCGCGCTGGAGTTGCTTAAGAGTCTCCCGTATACGCGGCGCTCGGGCCGCCCTCCGCAGCTGCCGCCGACAATCCGCGCCGCGGTGCAAGAGCGCCTGCTCGAGGCCGACGAGCAGACATTGACGGTGATACGCTGCGCCTCCATTTTCGGGCGCTACGTTGAATCAGCGCTGCTCGCACAAATCTGCGAGACATCCGGAACCGCCGTTCTCTCCGCTCTCCGGCAGCTCTGCGAGCTCCAGGTACTCGAGCGTGTCTCTTCGATGGACGACGCCTTCGCATTCAAGCACGTACTGATCCGCGAGGTCATCTACGACTCGATGCTGCCGCAGCAGGCGAGACCGCTGCACGCACGCATGCTTTCGCTGCTCGAGCGCCGGCCGGTTTCGAGCGCGCCCGATCTTGCCTATCACGCATGGGCCGCGGGCGACGCCGAGCGTTGTACCTTCTACAACGAGCATGCCGGAGACGAAGCAAGCGCGCTGCATGCCTACTCGGACGCTGTCCATTGCTATGACCGCGCCCTTCAGACCGCATCCGATCGCGCGGTGCGCCTGCGGCTGCTCGGAAAGGCCGCGGAGAGTTGCGCCCGCGACGGGAAGGCGCAGCGCGCCGCAAATCTCTACGCAAAGGCTGCGGACGAGAGCCAGGCCCTCGGCGACACCTCGGGGTGGATTGAGCGGCAAGCCGCTGCGGCCGTGCAGCTGCGCCATGCCGGCCACAACGAGCGCGCGCAAGCGATCCTCTCGCGCGCTCTGGGGGAGGCACGTGATGCGAACCCACGCCTGCGCGCGGAGCTCTCGCTTCATCTCGCCTTCTGCCACGTGGATCATGCAGAGATCGCGCACGCGCAACGATTGATCGCCACCTCGGCGGATGCGGCGCCCCCGACCTTCTACTGGCGAGCCTGCTGCTACGCGGCGGCGGTCGCCGGCAACCTCGAAGCGATGCGGACGGCATCGGCACAGGAGATCGACGCCAGTCGCGCGCTGGGAGAGATTGCCGTGTTGCAGGCGCGGTTCAATTTCGCGTTCCACCTCGGTGCGCTCGGTATCGACGACGAGGCGCTGGCCGCGTTTGATGCCCTTCTCCCGAAACTACGGGCTCTCCATCTCTCGTCACTCGAGATGCTATCCCTTGCGAATGCCGCACTGATCGACACGAGGCGCGGTGATCTCGCCGGCGCGAGCGAACGCATACGGGAGGCCTTGCTCATACCGGAACCTTCGACAACCGGGCCGATCGCGCTCGCGGCTGCGGCACTCACCCTTGCAAACTACACGGCAGACGAGGCGCTCGTCCGCAGCGCCGTTTCTGAGCAGGTCGTCGCTGCGGCATTCGCCAGCAACATCGACTCGACGCTCGGGCGCATTGCAGGACCTTATGCTCGCTGGCTTCACTCCAATCGTCGCGAAGACGAAGCACGAGTCATCCTAGTACGCGCCGTTCGCCGGCTTCACGGACTCTTCGGTACCACCGAGACGCTGATCGCGGCCGCAGAGCTGGGCGACGACGAGACGGCGGATAGAGCGCTCGAGCTGGCGGCGCGGAGGCCCGAGGCGCAGGTACTCCCGATCTACGCTGCGACGCTTGCTCACCTGCGCGTACTGCGCGCGCTGCGTCGCGTCGACGGTGAAGGTACCGGCTACGCCTTCGAGGCGGAGCGCGCGTATGCCGAACTCCAATGGCCGATCCACGCTGCGCGCTGCGCCGAGTTTCGCGGCAAATCCATCGCGTCGACAACCTATCGGAGACCTCACGCGCGCGGAGAGTTACGCCGAAAAGCGGTGCTCTCTCCACGCGAGCGCGAGATTGCTCTCCTGGTCGAGGAGGGTCTCTCCAACAAACTCCTTGCCTCTCGCCTCGAACTGAGCCTTCGAAGCATCGAGAAGCGCCTAACCTCTATCTACTCCAAACTCGGCCTGCGCAACCGTGCTCAACTGGTCGCGTTCATGGCCCGTCTACCGCGCGAGCCGTGAAGCGATGATCTTGTCGTCCGAAGTGACGACAACCAGCCACCCGTGCTGCACGGCGCTGCGACATATTGGTGCGGCGTTGCGCGTAGAGCTTTGCAGCTAACGCTTAGCCGCCTCGATCGCAGCCGCTCGGAGCCAAGATACGCTAAAGCCCATGCCCGGGGCCGCGCTAGATGGTGCTCGCGCTCATCAACACGGTGTTGGCCCACCTCGCCGAGCCACGGCTCGTACACCACTCCGCGGGACACGATCGAAGACGGCGGCAAGTTCTGTTGCCCTAATCCAATATCTCATGTTGCCTGTCCCCCGATAGGGTGTTCCTTTGTCTTTGCATCGGTCTCCCGCCAGCGATCCGGAAGCGTTTCTCGCGCGAGCGAGCGCGGAAACGTGCCGTGCGGATGACGATCGATCCATTTCGCCGCGCGGATCGCAAGAAACTCGAAATCTGCGTACTGTGACTCGCCCCGAGTGCGGCGCATGATTGCAACCGCCGACGCCGCGTGCGCCCAGCAATGGACGATCAGGCGCCCGAAGAGCTCCATAAACGGAGCCTCGGCGACGAGACGGTGCTTGAGCAGCGTCCCGATCTCGTTGAACCAATTGCACGCGATCAGCTCCGGATGTGCCGACGAATCGACAAACCCCGTCGTTTCGAGTTCTCTTCGATACACCGGGTCTTCCAATCGTCGCGGAAGTTCCACCTGGATGTAACGAAGCGCCGACTGCAGATCGGGGAGCCGGAAGTCCTTCTTGAGCGAGAGGAGCGCGTCTAACTCGTTTCCCGCCCGCATGTGCCGTAGCTGGACGAGCGCGGCAAGCGCGCTCGCACCGATGACAATGGCGGTTCCGAGCGACGCCCACGCTCCAAGCACTTCCGGACTCATGTCGTCGTTCCGTTCGCCCTTCGACGGCCGGCGTCCGCTGCAGGCTACCCACTACTCTCCGCGCTCGAACGCCGCGATCGCTGCCAGCCGATCTTGTGCAGCCGTGAGGTTATCGCCTCCGATACCGCGCGCGACGGTGGCGGAACCATCAAGACACTCGCGCTCTCGTGCGGTTCTGTTTTGCACGCTCCCAAAAAGTAGAGACCTTTTTTGGCAGATTGCATTCGACATCGTTGCGTGCGTTAGAGGCTTCTTAGCATGGACTCTCCTTAAGCGCGAGTGCGATCGCAGCCTCCGGTGTGAGCGCGGCGCCTTCTGCGATCGAACCCGCGAGTTCGTTGGGCGTGAGTCCCTCGCGCAGGAGTGCGGTGAGGCGATCGTGCGTCGTCGTCTCGGTAAGCTCGCGCTCGAATCCCTGCTGCTGGAACGCAGCGTCGGCGTAACCTTCGAGCGTGGCCGCGCGCGCCAAGTCGCCGCGCAGCGCGAGGACGAGCGCGAGGTGCTCGATCGCAATCGCGATGTTGGCATGGCCCGGCTCGCGCTTTGCGAGAATCACAATTGTCTCACGAACCGCCGCGACCGCATTGGGAAGGTCGTCGACCGCAACGAGATAGCCTGCGAGGTTGACGAGCATGAGGGTGAGCATGTTCTCATCGGCACCCGACCGCGTCGCGGGAAGCGTCTCGCGCACGAGTGCAATCGCTCGCTGGGTCTGACCTCGCGCGTATTCGGTCTCTGCGAGGTTGAGCGCAGACCAGAGCTCTGCGCGGGTGTTTCCGAGCGAGCGCTGCTCCTTGCGAAGCTGCTCGTGCGTGAGCGCTGCCGTCCGGAGATCGCCACGTAACTGGCTGGAGAATGCGCGCGTTTGGAGGAATCGAACGCGAAAGTTCGCCGAGGTCCCCGCGATCGCTTCGGCTTGCGCTAACGCGCGCTCCGCGTCGTCAATGCGATGGAGGGCCGCCGCTGTATACGCGCACCGAATCAGCGCCTCAGCCAGCGTCGAGGCGTCGCCACTTGTCCGCGCCTGCTCGACCGCCTCCGTCGCCAGCTCAAATGCGCGCAGCTTGTGCCCGGAACTGCTGAGCATGAACGACAACGCGTTTGAAAGCAGAGCGCGCAGTCGCGCCTGCGCCGCTGGGAGCACCGCGAGATAGGCTTCGCATCGTGCCATGCCTTCAACCTCGAGTGCGATGGCTTGCCAACTCCCATGAATGGTGGCGAGCAACTCGCCGCCGTCAATGACTTCCGAGCCTGCCAACGCACCATCGAGCGCCGAACGCACGTCCTCCAGTTCGGTCTGCAGCGCCGCTTCAAGATCGGTATGTCGTACGGTCTGCTCGCGCCGTTCCCACAGCTGCACGAAGCGGTCGCGCAGGTAGCGCACATGGCGGTCCGTAGCGAGATCGCGCTCGCCCGCATCAGTGAGTTTCTCCTGGGCATAGGCGCGGGTCGATTCGAGTAAGCGGTAGCGCAGCGCATCGCCTTGCGGCTCGGCGAGCACGAGCGATTTATCGACGAGCGAGGCCAGCACGTCGAACGCGTCGAGTTGATCAATATCCTCGCCGCACCCGACCGCAACGGCCCCCTCGAGCGTGAAGCCGTTGACAAAAATCCCCAGCTTCCGGAAGAGTGTGCGCTCGCGCTCGTCGAGCAGGTCATGACTCCAATCGATCATGGCGCGCAGCGTCTGCTGGCGCGGTAACGCGTCGCGGCTGCCGCTGGTGAGCACGCGAAATCGCTCCTCGAGCCGTTCGCGCAGCTGTCTTGGGCTGAGCATCTTCACCCGCGCAGCGGCGAGCTCGATCGCCAGTGGAATGCCGTCCAGTCGCCGGCAGATGTCGGCCACGATCGGCGCGTTCTCGTCAGTTAGGGAAAACGTATCGCTCGCGGCCGCCGCACGTTCGGCGAAGAGCACGGCCGATTCAAAGCGCAGCAGTTCGATTGCGCTCGGATGCGCTTCGCCTTTGCTAGGCAGGACGAGGGACGGCACTTGGTACGTTGCCTCCCCGGCAACTCCGAGCCGTTGCCGGCTCGATGCAAGGACCTTGACCGTCGAAGCGCCTTGTAGGATCGCAGAGATCACTCGTGCGGCGGGCTCGACGAGATGCTCGCAGTTGTCGAACACGAGCAGTGCGCGCTTTTTCTTGAGTGCGCGAACGAGGCTCTCGACCGGATCGCCCTCGCTCGCGAGCGTAAGCCCGAGTGCGTGCGCGACGGCGGATGGAATATAGTCGCCCTTGGTAAGAGGAGCGAGTTCGACGAACCACACGCCGTCGCCGGAGCCATCGAGCAAACTTGCCGCGACTTGCAGGGAGATGCGCGTCTTCCCTATGCCGCCTGAGCCCGTGAGCGTGACCAAGCGATGCTGCTCGATGAGTCCCACGATTTCGGCAATCTCTGCGTTGCGCCCAACGAAGGACGAAACCTGTGCCGGTAAATTGTGTGACGATTGGTCGAGCGATCGCAGAGCCGGAAATGCTTCGGGCAGGTTTGGAGCGATAAGTTGGTAGATGCGTTCGGGGCGCGAAAGGTCTTTGAGCCGATGCTCTCCCAGATCGCGTACGCTGCACTGCGACGTCATCTCCCCTTGTAAGAGCTGCGTGCACGCATCGGAGACCAGCATCTGGCCGCCGTGACCGACCGCCAACAGGCGCGCGACGCGATTGACCGCCGGGCCAAAATAGTCGCCGTTGCGCTCGTTCGCAGTACCTGCGTGCAGCGCCATACGCACGCGGATGCCCTCAACTGCCGAAAAATCTTCGGCCGCGAGGGCTCGCTGTGCCTCGAGCGCCGCAGCGAGTGCATCTGGAGCTGTCGTGAAGGCCGCGCAAAAGGCGTCGCCGATGGTCTTGAAGACGTAGCCGCCGTGGGCTTCGATCGCGGATCGCACCAACGCATCGTGACGCTGTAATGCGGGCGCCATTGCATCGGGGTGACTTTCCCAGCGTGCAGTACTGCCTTCGATATCCGAAAACAGAAACGTGACCGTACCCGTAGGCCGAGCCGAGGCTGGCATCCCCGATTTCACGCGAGCCGCCATGCTCCTGCGTTTCGCGTTTCGATTAGCTGCTTCCGCTGAAGGCCTTACTCGGCATCTGCGGTTCTGGCGATGGCGCTGCGCGTTAGCCGCACCGCGCTTGCGCCCCGCGTACGAGATCGCGCGGGGGTCTTTGCCCGCGGCGCCTGCGCTTTAAGACTGGTTCGGCGCACGAGGCGCACGCGATTGGATTGAGTTTGCTCATGTACGGTCGCGGCTGCGAGGCGTTGTCGGACGCACGACGTGAGCGCGAGGCATGGCGCCAGGTCGTCGGTGCGCTCAAGGCGATGACGAAGAGTCAGCTGCACCGACACCAGCGGGCGACCAACCATTTCGAATAGAGATGAGCTTTACGGCGAGCGTTCTTGCACCTCTGCCGCGCGGAACCGGCGGGATTGTGCCGCTTGCGGCCGCGTTCCAGATACCATTGCGACATGGGATCTATGAGTTTCGGGCACGGATCAACGGTCAAACGGGGCCGTACATTACTGTCCCACTTATCGTTCTAGATCCTCAGCAACGACCGGTCGGGGCATAGGTTCCTCGCGCAGCCCCCGGCGCAGGGGGCGCCACTTTGCCGGCGTTACCTATTAACCCCGGCCGGGGTTGACCCCGAGGGCTATACTAAAGATGGATACCTCGCTAGGTGAGGCGTCCACGCAATACACAAGCCGCTGCCCGGAAACGTCGAGAGACGCCAATCGGGTGGACCAGGCTCCGCCGAAACAAGGCGATGCCTAATGCGGCTGAGGAGCGTGGCTCCAGATGGAGCTCGCTTTGCGAAGGTATTGCGCCGGAAAAGCAGTCCGGTGCGAGACCGAGCAAACTCTACGGTGCGTGGTGCCAAAGCTCCAGGAGCGAATGAGGTAGGCCCTTCGGGACGCTTCTTCTTTCGCACCGGCCGCTGGCGAGGCAGCCGGTTTCGTATTTTGGGAGGGGGTGAGCGGCTGTGGCATTTACCGAGGGATTCATCTCCGAGCTCGTCGGGCGCAAAGCGACGATCGATGATTTGCCGATCGGCAAGGTCGCCGATTTCATCGTCAACAAGCCCGACGACACGTTCCCCCACATCGATGCGCTGGTCGTGAAGACCGCACAGGGCAGACGCATGGTCCCGATCGAGCAGGTCGCGGACATCGACCGCAACGGCACGGTTGCCCTGACGGTGCCGCCGAAGGAACCGGCTCCGCCCGACGCCGAGACGCTCTACCTCGTCGCGGATCTGCTCGACAAACAAATCGTCGACGTCGACGGCCGCAAAGTCGTACGCATCAACGACATCGAGATCGCGAGCACCGCAGGGCGGCTGCGCGTTATCGCCGCCGACGTCGGCGTCAGCGGCTTGCTGCGCCGCCTCGGGTTACGCTCCATCGGCAGGCACCTCACGCCGGATATCTATCGCGGCGCGCCGCGCTCGCTCATCCCGTGGAGCTCCGTCGCACCGATCAACGACAAGAATCCGGCGCAGGTTCGACTCGCGATCAAACAGAGCAAGCTCTCGCGAATCCATCCGTCGGAGTTGGCCGACATCATCGGCGACCTCTCCAAGCGCGAGGCGCTCGCCATCGTCCAACAGCTCGACGACGAAACGGCCGCCGACGCGTTCGAGCATCTCGAGCGCGACGTCCAGAAATCGCTCATCGAGGACATCGGCACCGAGCGCGCGGCGGACATCATCGAGGAGATGGACGCGGACGATGCAGCGGACCTGCTGGCGGAGCTCCCCGAGGAAGAGCGTTCCAAACTCCTCGGCGAGATGAACACGTTCACCGCCCACGAGTTGCGCGAGCTCGCGAAGTACGCCGAAGACAGCGCCGGCGGCCTGATGACGACGGACTTCGTGTGGATTTATCCGCATCGCACGACCGAAGCGACGATTCGTAAGATTCGCGAGATCGCGCCGAACTCGGAGTTCATCTACTATCTTTACGTCGTCGATAAACGCGACCGGCTGCTCGGCGTGATCTCGCTGCGCGCGCTCCTGCTCGCGCTGCCGACCGCCTTCATCGAACGTATCATGGAAACCGACGTGGTCACGGTCTCGCCCGAGACGCCGGCCGTCGAGGTCGCGGCGACGATCGCGAAGTACGACTTGCTCGCCGTTCCCGTCGTGCACGAAACGGGCGAGCTGCTCGGCATCGTGACCGTCGACGACGCGATCGACGCGATCATGCCGCACGAGATAGCGCGGCGGCTTCCGCGCTTCACCCGCCATCACAAACCACACGCCGCGACGGCAGAGAGCGCCTAATGTCTCGGCGGCGCACGGGCATCCGGCAGCTGCTGATGTTCCTCTCTATCATCGGGCCGGGCATCATCACGGCCAACGCGGACAACGACGTCGGCGGTATCGCTACGTACTCTCTGGCCGGCGTGCAGTTCGGCTACTCGCTCCTGTGGCTATTGATTCCCGTCACCGTCATCTTGTACGTGGCGCAGGAAATGGGCGCGCGCATGGGCGTCGTTACCGGCAAGGGCCTCGCCGATCTCATTCGCGAGAACTTCGGCGTCAAAGTAACGTTTTGGGTGCTCTTGCTCTTCGTGCTTGGCGACCTCGGAAATGTCGCGGCCGAGTTCTCGGGCGTTTCTTCATCTGCGACGATCTTCCACGGCTACGCGCGTTTCATCTCACCGCTCTGGCTCGTTCCATTGGTCGCTGCATTCGTATTCACCACGGTCACGAGCAATAGCCGCAAGGTCGTCGAGCGCATCTTCTTCGCCTTTTGCGCGGTCTACCTCGCGTACATCGTGAGCGGCATCATCGTCCATCCGAACTGGCACGCCGTGCTTCGCGGAACGTTTCTACCGACGTTTACGCCGTCGAAGGCCTACTTCCTGATGATCGTCGGCGTCATCGGTACGACCATCGCACCGTGGCAGCAATTCTACATCCAAGCCGCGGCGGTGGAAAAGGGCATCCCGCGCGACGACTACCGGTTTACGAAGTGGGACGTCGCCATCGGCTCGATCACGTGCGATATCGTCGCCTTCTTCATCATCGTGGCGAGCGCTGCGACGATTTACGTCTTCAACCAAGGACACGCCCACCACCAGATCCTGGTCTCGCTGCCGAGCGACGTCGCCATGGCACTGCAGCCCCTCGCGGGAAAGTTCGCGTCGTTGCTCTTCGCCGTAGGCTTGCTCAACGCCGCGATGTTCACGGCGTCGATCCTCCCGCTCTCGACCGCCTACTACGTCTGCGAAGCTTTCGGGTTCGAGCGCGGCGTCGAGCTCCGCTTCAAGCAAGCCCCGATCTTTTACAGCCTGTACCTCGCGTTCATCCTCATCGGCGCCGGAGTCGTGATGCTGCCGGGAGTGCCGCTCCTCGGCATCATCTTCTATTCGCAGGTCGTCAACGGCGCGCTCTTACCCATCGTGTTGTTTCTGATGCTGTTGCTCATCAACAACAAGCGGCTGATGGGCGAGTGGACGAATAGTCTTGCGTTCAACGTCATCGCGTGGACAACCGTCATCGTCGTAGCGACGCTCACGTTGATCTCGATCGTTACGTCGCTCTTTCCGTCGCTGGCCTCGTAGCGAGCGCCCACGCCTCCGCCTGCGACGCCGCCCGATCGAGCGCGCGGTCGGCAGCGCCGGCCAGTTCGCCGGCGTTTTCGCCGTCGCCGGGAAAGATCGCGATCCCAACGCTCGCGCGCAGCTCCACAGACGCGCCGTCGACGGCGATCGGCGCCCGCAGCGCGAAGATGATCTTGCGCGCGACGTCAACGGCGTCGTCGGGGTCGTCGATCATCGGCTGCAGCACGGCGAAATCGTCGCCGCCGGCGCGCGCGATCGTGTCGCTCTCGCGGAGCACGTCGCGCATACGCCGAGCAATCGCACGCACGGCGTCGTCGGGCGCCGCGACTACGCGGACGTGCATGAGCGCGAACGCATGACGGTAGCGCCGAGCGGTCACGAGCGTCTGCGCGATGCGATCGTCGAGCAGCGCGCGATTCGGCAGACCGGTGACGGCGTCGAGAAACGCGGCGTGCTGCGCCCGAACTTGCAGGAAGACGCCGTAGGCGCGCCCGTGCAAGCGCGCAGGGAACGCGTCGCATGCCGCGGGAATCGCGGTGCCGTCGCACGCCGCGAGCTCCACCTCCAGCCGTTCGGGGCCGCCGCTCGCGGCGCGGCGTACCGCGCGCTCGAGGCGTAGGCCATCGCGACCGAGATCCCGGCAGGCCCTGCCGAGGAGCTCGCCCCGTGCGTAGCCGGTCACCTGCTGCGCGGCGTCGTTGGCCGCAATGATGCGCGCGTCGCCGTCGCACAGCAGCGTTGCCGTCGGGGACTCTTCGAAGAGCGAGGCGAGCACCTCGCGCGTTGCCGCAAACTCCATGCGATGAGTACCTTCGCCGTTCGCCGAACAGAGCCGCGTGACTCCCGAAGAGATCGTCGCCTTCGTCGAGGGACTCGCTGCAGCCGTTGCCAAGGGCGACTCCGAGGCGCTGCGCTTCGCCGCTACGATGGCCGCCGAGCGATCGCACAACGGCGTAACGAGCTCGCGCCACACGTTCTGGGAGCGCCTCGCCACCGGTGCCTACGCCGACGAAGCGACCGTTCGGGAGGCCGCTGCATCGGCCGGCATCCACCTCGCACCGTCCTATATCGCGGTCTGCCTCGAGCTCGACGAGCCCGCCGCGCCGTCGGATCGCGCGGAGCTGCGCCGGCTCGCGCTCGACGTCTTCGCGCGGCCCGACACCGGAACGCTCGAATCCGGTGCGGCGGTGGAGCTGCTCGTTCCCGTCGCGCGCGAGGTAGACGCGAGCAACGTGCGCACCGCCGCAACGTTGCTGCCGAAGACGATCGCCAAACGGCGACTGCCGCTCCATCTCAGCGGAGGGGTAGGCGGCAGCGGCTCGGCAACGTCCGTACCGCAGCACCTCCAGCGCGCGCGCAGCGCGCTTGCCATCGGCAGGCGCATCTTCGGTGCGAACCGCGTCTACGTGTACGACGAACTCGGCGCGTATGCGTTGCTGCACGGCGGCGCCTCCGTCGAACAGCTGCGCGCCTTCGCTCGCACCGTGCTTTCGCCGCTGCGCGACTACGACGAAAAGCACCAGACCGAGCTCGAACGAACGCTGCGGGTCTACTTCACGTGCGGTCAAAACGTGAAGACCGCGGCAGCCGAACTCAACGTGCACCGCCACACCGTCTTCTATCGGTTGCGCCAGATCGCGGAAATCTGCCGCAGCGATCTCTCGACGCCGCACGACCAACTCACTCTTCGCCTTGTGATGGCTATCGATGCACTCCACTCCTGAAACCCACGCCGCGACCAAACGCGACGTCCTGAAACTCGCAAAAGAACGCGGCGCGCGATTCGTGCGCCTCGTCTTCGCCGACATTCTCGGCGTCAGCAAGAACGTCTCGATTCCCATAAGCGAGCTCGAGAACGCGCTCGACGGACGCGTGACCTTCGACGGCGGATCCATCGATGGGTTCGTTCGGGGTGAAGAACTCGATATGGTGCTGCGTCCCGATCCCCAAACGTTCGCGATCTACCCGTGGTCGACGGCCGACGGGCTCGAAGCGCGCCTCATCTGCGACATCGCAATGCCCGACGGCTCGCCGTTCGAAGGCTGTCCGCGCACGACGCTGCGCCGCGCCGTCGAGAGCGCGTCCGCACTCGCCGGCACGAGCGTCGGACTCGAGATGGAGTTCTATCTCTTCGAGCGGGGAAGCGACGGAGCCACCGAGACGACCGATGTTGGATCCTACTTCGATTTCTCTGCCAACGACCGCGGCGAGGAGACGCGCAACGCGATCGTTGCCGCGCTGCAGGGCATGGACATCCACGTTGCGTCGGCGCATCACGAGCACGGCGCGGGTCAGCACGAGATCGACGTCGCACACGACGCTCCTCTGCGCGCGGCGGATCACGCGCTGACGCTGCGCACGGTAGCCAAGCACGTGGCGGCGACCTTCGGCCTCGACGCCACCTTCATGCCCAAGCCCATCGAGGATCGCGCCGGCAGCGGTCTTCACGTCGACTTGCGTCTTGCGAAAGGAACGGACGAGGAAACGCTGCTCTACGCCGTCGGAGGTCTGCTCGCGCACGCTCCCGCGACGACCGCGATCTGCAATCCGACGGTCAACTCCTACAAACGGCTCGTCGCCGCGTGGGACGCACCGATCTATCCGCTCTGGTCGCGGCGCAGCGCGAACGCGCTCGTGCGCGTCCCGCCATCGACGGGCGCGCCGCGTATCGAAGTGCGTAGTCCCGATCCCGCCTGCAATCCGTACCTCGCGCTTGCCGTCCTGCTCGGTGCCGCCGCCGACGGCATCGCACGCGAGCGCTTGCCGGGCGACGCGTGGGAAGGGTCGACGTACGAGCTCACCGAGCGCGACCGGCGCGAGCGCGGCGTCGGAGCGCTGCCCAAGTCGCTGCGTCAGGCGATCGCGGAGCTCGACGAGGATCCGGTCGTGCGCGCCACCCTGGGCGATCATCTCTACCATGCGTTGCGCGACGCAAAGCTTGCCGAGTACGAACGCTATCGCCGGGCGGTGCACCCGTGGGAACGCCGCGCGTACCTTCGCCTCTACTAGGCAGCCGCCGCCGCGGCGTCTCTGATCGCCAGCCACGCCGCTTCCACGTCGGCACGCTGCGTGCGCAGGTTTCCGATGGCCAGGCGCAGCGCGTACGTACCGCCGATCTTCGTGTGCGAGATGAAGATATCGCCGCTCGCGTTGACGGCCTGCATCACGCGCGCGTTGAACGCCTCCGCCTCCGCTTCGCTCATCCCATCGGCGCGGTAGCGGAAGCACACGACGGAGAACGGATGCGGCGCGAGGACCTCCCAACCGGGTTCCGCGCCGACCCACGACGCGAACTCCGCCGCGAGCGCGATGTGCTCGCGCAGGCGCTCGCGTATTCCCCGCGCGCCGAAGTGGCGCAGCACGAACCACAGCTTGAGCGCGCGAAAACGCCGTCCGAGCTGCAGGCCATACTCCATGTAGTTGCGCACGCCGCGCTCCGGCGTCGTCAGTACGAACTCCGGAACGAGGCTGAAGGCGCCGCGCAGGAGCGACTCGTCGCGAACGTAGAGTGCCGAGCAGTCCATCGGGACGAACAACCACTTGTGCGGATTGACGACCAGCGAGTC
>VFSW01008846.1_pt1 | contig 14429 bp, 10 predicted proteins | sample 5358111 | NCBI WGS metagenome assembly VFSW01 (sample SAMN11554181, study PRJNA540505) | mine drainage metagenome | isolation source: sediment from site ElyBrook_90M | place: USA: Ely Copper Mine, Vershire, VT | collected 2017 | reverse complement strand
ACGCGCGAGTGGAGGCGCGCAATCGTGCGCTGGATCTCGCGCATCACCGCGCGATACTCCGACAACCCCTCGCGCGAGGGAACGAGCAGCGCCACGAACGTCACCCGCTCGCGCATGCGCGGGCGCCGCTGGAGCATCCGCTCATATGCGCGGAAGCCCGCCACGATATTTTTCGTCGGCTCGATCCGGTCTACGCGCAAGATCAGCTTGTGGCCAGGTGTGGGGCGCGCCTGCGCGAGCAGTTCCGCCGTCTCATCGCCCGCGCAGCGATTGGCCTCCGCATAGACCTCCGCAGGCGACGCCGCGATGGGGTAGACGCGCACGCTGACACGCCGCTCATCCACCAGCAGCGCGCCCACCTCGCCGGGAGCCGCGCCAGCGTCGGTCGCGTCGGTCGCGTCGGGGATGAATCGCCGCGCGCCATCGAGGAAGTTGCGCGCGTCACGCTCCGTCTGGAAGCCCACCAGATCATTCGCCGCCAGACCAGCGAAGATCGCCTGTGTCATCATCTCGGGCGCCAGCTCCCAGTAGCGCGCCTCTGGCCAGGGGATGTGGACGAAGTGCGCCAGCCGCGCCCAGGGCGGCCGCTCGCGAACAATGCCCGGCGCCAGATAGAGATGGTAATCCTGGAACATCACCGGCGTGTCATAGCCGACAGTTTCCAACTCATCAATGACGGCGCGGGCGACAGCTTCATTCACCACGCGATAGCCATCTTCCCAGTCGCGCAGCAATCTGGGCGAGAGCGGATGGGTCGTTGGCTGGAGCAGATAGTGCTGGATGAACCAGAGCGCCTTGTTGCTCACACCTTCGTAATGGCGGCGATAGGCCTCGGCGGTGGTCTCGACCAGACGCAGCGAAACATTAGGCCAGTCACGCACGCTATGGCCTGCGCCGCCTTCGTGCGCCCGCGCGATGGCGCGATCCGCGTCGCTCATCGCCAGCGCCACCCAGGTCACGGGGCGCTGCGCCGTGGCGCTGAGCAAGCCGCTCACGACACCGCCTGCGCCTGTCTGGCTCTCGAACGCGCCCGTCTCAGGATTGGCGCTGAAGCTCACAGGGCCGCGATTGCTGACGACGATGATGCGCTTGCCCTTCGCATCATGATGTGTATTCCATCCTTCACGACGCTCAGCCGGGGCTTTCTGTAGCCTAACCGCAGCGCGCGTGATGGCTGTACGATCAACGCCTTCATGACGTGACTTCCAGGTCATGCATTCCTCCTTACTTGCCAGGTGATGCGCTCCATTTCTCAGGTTGTCACACGGGGCTAAGACATTTGTGATACATACATAAGGTGAATATAAGAGATTTGCCGCAGGGTGGCGAGCATCTGGCAAAGGCGCTCCCGTTGAGGCTGCGCCAGCGTACACGCCTTCGCCACTACCATTTCCGCCCGGCGTTGAGAGAGGGTAGCGCAAGTATGGGAGCGCAGGATGGCGCTACGAACTTCCGCCACGGATAGGACTTTTGCCCTATTCGTCATCCCTCCATTTCACCAGCAAGGATGGAGCGCGGAATCGGTTCCGCTGACGTGTGAAAGGATGGTGCACAGGATATGAAAGCGCAAATCCTGGTTGTTGATGATGATGTGCGCATTACGCAGACCTGGCGGCGTGCGCTAGCATATGAAGGCTACGGCGTTGATGTGGCGCACACAGGGCAAGAAGCCTTGCAGAAGGCGCTGGAGCGGCCACCTGATCTGTATATTCTCGATCTGGCGCTACCGGGCCTGACGGGCTTCGAGGTCTGCGAACGTCTGCGTAACTCTGGAGACCAGACGCCGATTCTGATGGTGACAGCGAAAGACGCTGTGGATGATCGGGTGAAGGGACTGGATACAGGCGCCGACGACTATCTGGTGAAGCCTGCGCAGTTGGCCGAGCTGCTGGCGCGGGTGCGCGCGCTGCTGCGGCGACGCAGCCCTGAGCAGTACGAAGTGCTGCGCATGGCTGACCTGGAGCTGGATACAGGAACACGTGTCGCCCATCGCGGCCAGCGCGAGATCGAGCTTTCGACGACGGAGTATGACCTGCTTCAGCTCTTCATGCGCCGACCACGCCAGGTGCTGACGCGCGACATCATCATGGAGCGTGTCTGGGGCTACGATTTCGGCGGCGCATCCAACGTGCTGGAAGTCTATGTGGGCTATCTGCGCGTCAAGCTGGAGGCCAATGGCGAGTCGCGCCTGCTGCATACCGTGCGTGGCGCTGGCTACGTGATGCGCGAAAAGAGCGAAAACGATCCGGCGAAGAACTAGGCCACGCGACGGCGTTCCCCGTGGAGGACGATATGGCAAGCGTACAATCATCGGGGACGGAGCGCGTGAAGCGTCCGGCGCGACGCTCAACCGATCCCCGTAATGTCGCGCAGCTCAATCGTCTGCGTCGCTGGCTGGCCGAGCGCTTGTCCATCCGTCAGCGCCTTACGCTCTGGTATGGCATCCTGCTCATTTCCCTGCTCACGCTGCTCTCCATCATCACCTTCACCGTGGCGCAGAATCAGATTCAGAGCAATCTGAACGCTGATATTCGCCAACGCGCCATCGCCGTCGCCAATGCGCTGCAACACGAGCAGTATTCCTCGGCTGGCGGGTCGAGCGTGCTGCCCACACCGACTGCGACCGCCACGGCGCCTGCCGCCACGGCGCCTGCCGCCACGCCTGCCAAAACCCCTGCCGCCACGCAGGCGACATCCGCCACGCCAACCGTCATTCCCACGCCGATAACCACACCTGATCCTGCGACTAATGCAGCCATCCAGCGGCAGTTGACGTTGACGGTGCCGGATGTGCTTGGTCGGCTCGACCTTGGCTTCGAGGTACTCGATGTCAGTGGGCGCCTGAAGTATCTGGCGCCGTCGCTCAATGGCCGCTCGCTGCCAATCAACTACGCGGTGGTCAACGATGCGCTGCGTGGTATGGCGGGATCCTATTCGGCGCGCGTGGATGGCGCGCTGCTGGCGATCTATGCGCAGCCCATCATTATCTCCACGCATTCCACAGGTCGAGTTCCCATCTCGGGGCCGACGCCGACCCCAGCGCCGGGCAACGAGCTTGCTGCGCGGGGGGTGCAGGTTGCGGGCGTTGTGCTGGTGGCGAAGTCGCAGGAGGATGTGAATGGCGCGCTCAGCACGCTGGGCCGCATCCTCCTGATCGGCGATATGATCGCGATCTTCTTTGCGCTATTCGGTGGCTGGCTGATCGCCGAGAGCAGCCTGCGCCCCATCACCACGATCACGCGCACCGCCAACGCCATCGCACGCGACGCCAGTGCGGCGGGGCTGGGGACGCGCGTGAGCTATCGCGGGGCGAAAGATGAAGTGGGCGAGCTGGTCACGACCTTCAACGAGATGCTGGCCTCGCTCGAACAGGTGGCCAATTCCCAGCGCCGCTTCGTGAGCGACGCCTCACATGAGCTGCGTGCGCCGCTCACGACGATTCGTGGCAATCTTGAGTTGCTGCGCCAGGCGCCCGACCTCCCGGATACTGAGCGCGTGGAAATCATTGACGACGCCTACCTCGAAGCGGAGCGCATGTCTACGCTGGTGAACGATCTGCTGCTGCTGGCGCGCGTAGACGCCGCCTCCGCCAGTCGGGGCGCACGCGCGACCCTGCTGGATGGGCAGCTCTCGGGCCGCCGTGATACCGTGGAGATGGATCTGATCGTGATGGAACTCTACCGCTCCGGACAATCGCTCTTGCGCGCGCTGCGCAAGCAGATTGATCTCGCTGTCACGGAGATCTCCCCGGTCAGCGTGTCGGCTGACCCCGGGCAGATTCGCCAGCTCGTCATGATTCTGCTCGACAACGCGATCAAATACACGCCCGCAGGTGGACGGATTCGCCTCGCCGTGACGCAGTATGGCCCATTCGCCTCGCTAACCGTCAGCGATTCGGGCATCGGCATCAGAAACGAAGAGCTGCCGCATATCTTCGAGCGCTTCTATCGCGCGGATAGCGCCCGCGAGCATCATGAGCCGGGTAGCGGTCTGGGGCTGGCCATTGCCCAATGGATCGCTACAGCGCATCATGGCGAGATCAAGGTGGAGAGCGAAGTGGGCAAAGGCAGCGTCTTCACGGTGTTATTGCCCGCCATAAAACGCGTCGCCGATCAATCATCGCCCAAGATCGCCACAGGCCGACGCAAGCGCGTGCGCCCCAACGCGCTCAGCCTCGACCCAATCAAGCCGCTGGCCCGCCTGGCGCGTACTGTCTCGCGCCCCGTCTCGCGCGCACGCGGCGTCAGCGCGTCTGGCGGCTCCAGCAAGGCTCCAGCAGCGACACAAGCCCAGCCCGACGACGCGAGCACGCTCACCACTCCCAGCGCGCCGCATCCAGCGCGCAAACGCCCGACGGCGCGTAAATAGGCGGCCCACTCCCGCGCAATCGCCATCCAGGCGCATGCTATAGTGTAGGGAAGGAACTATACAGTTCCATCACACACGCGCGCTGGGAGACGCCAGCGCTGGCTGGCGCTATCACCCCCTGGCGATGATGGCGCGCTTCTGAATACAGGACTACAAGGGCTTGCCTCATCATGGAAATCGAGATTTGGTCTGACATCGTCTGCCCCTGGTGCTACATCGGCAAACGGCGGCTGGAGAAGGCGCTCGCGCAATTCCCACACCGCGACGCCGTGACAATCGTCTGGCGCAGCTTCGAGCTTGACCCCGACGCGCCTCACCACTTCACCGGCACGCTCAACGAGCGGCTGGCGCAGAAGATGGATATTACGACGGAACAGGCTGCGCAGATGAACACGCGGGTTAGCGCGCTCGCCGCCGACGAAGGGCTGGACTATCAGCTCGACAGGGCGCGCCCCAGCAATACCTTCGACGCGCATCGCCTGCTGCATCTCGCGACGAAGCGGGGTGTCGGGGCAGCCGCCACCGAGCGCCTGATGCGCTCATACATCAGCGAGCGGCAGCCCATCGGTGACGAGGAGACGCGGGCGCGGCTGGTGGCCGAGGCTGGGCTGGACGCCGACGAGGCGCGGGTGACGCTGGCGGGCGACGACTATGCCGCTGCGGTTCGCGCGGACGAACGGCGCGCGGCGATGCTGGGCATCCACGGCGTGCCGTTCATCGTGATTGATGAGCGCTACGGTGTCTCCGGCGCGCAGCCGACCGAGGTGTTTCTGAAGGCGCTCCAAACCGCATGGAACGCCGCACAGCCGCTCACCATCGTCAGCGGAGCCGCTGGCGACGACGACGCGGCGGGCGCCTGCGATGACGAAAGTTGTGCGATCTGAGCGGCGACCGCAGGAAACGACAGCGCGACGAGGATGGTAAGCGCAGCTCACCGTTCACCCCTACCAGGCGCGTGGGCCCATACAAAAGGCCCCCCCCCCCCCCCCCGGGGGGAGGGGGATAGGGGGAAGGCCCGGAGGGGGCGGTTTAGTATTTGGCCCGCTTCAATCGCTAAGTGAAACAGCGACGCCGCATCCAAGCGATGGACGGCCGGCCAGCGATTGGACCCGTCGCCGATATAGGCCGAGACGCCCTTCGTGCGGGCGAGAGTGATCAGTCGCGGCACGAAGCCATGATGGTCGCCCTCGCCGTGTACGGACGGCGCCAGCGACACGATCGCTGGCCGCACGCCACGCTCAGCCAGCGCGAGCGCCGCGCGCTCCGATGCCTCCCCGTTCAAGTGCGCGGTGATCACGAACGACTTGCCAGAGCTTTCGAGCGCCTCCCCCATCGTCTCGACGGCGCGCAGATCAACCTTGAGCGAGTTGGCGAGGTTCGAGAAGTCTCCAGTGTGATTGAATGCCAGATGAATGACGCCGTGCGCAGCGGCGGCGGCGCTATGAAGGCTGTCGAGGTCATCCAGGGCGCCGAAGTGCGCCTCGGCTCCAGCTGCCTTCAACTCTGCGGCGCCCTGGTCGGAGCGGGTAAGGCCGACGACCGTGTGGCCAGCAGCGACGAGTTCGCGGACGACAGCGGACCCGATGTAGCCGGTGGCCCCCGTGACAAACACACGCATGATGCTTTCCTCCTGTAGTTACCTGGAGCTCGTGAACGGGCGAACTCCTTGACCAGGAGGAGTCTAAACTATAGAGTAAACTCTAACGCAAGGGCTTTGGAAGGAAATTGGTCAAGAGAGAAGAAGAGGAGCGAGGGATATGAAGATTCAAGAGCTGGCGGAGCGGACGGGGTTAACCGCCCACACCATTCGGTTCTATGAAAAAGAAGGCTTGCTGGATCATCGGCATGTCCATCGAGAGGCCAATAACTATCGAAACTATTCAGACGAGGCGATCGAGCGGTTGAAACTGGTCAGGAAGTTTCAGGGGGTGGGGTGTTCGCTCGCCGAACTGAAACAGGTCTTGCAGGACCGTGACACTCAGACGCGGACCAATCAAGACGTGATGGACTGGATCTGCCACAAAATGCAGGAAGTCGAACGGAGGAAGGCCGAACTGGATCAGATGCTGGGTACGCTGCACCGGATGTTGGACTACCGTCGGGCAGTAATGCATGATCCGTTGCAGGATGCGCAGGAGGCCACAGCGTTGTCAACGGGCCGACATAAGGATTGATATTGCGCGCAGGCTGATTCTTTTTCTGTCATCCCGGGGGCGAAGCCAGGAAATCTCGGATTCCATGCGCTACAAGCCACTAAGGCAAGCAGGCATCATGAAACCTGATCTGAGCGAACCTTGCAGCGAGCAGGCAAAGCAGCCACGCCCCAAGATGACAGAAGAAGGATTAGCCGCGAATGCCTTCGACCAGCGAGAGGTTGACGAACAGGTCGCAACTCTGCCGCAGGATCATCGAGGCGGCGTCGTCGAACGCGGCCACCTCGACACGCACACCGTGATCCGAGCAGTAGTCGAGCAGCGGCAGGAAGTCGCTATCGCCACTGACCAGCACGATGGTATCAACCGCCTTCGCATCTACAATCCGCACGATGTCCATGCAGAGGTCGAGATCGAGGTCGGCCTTCTTGGCGCCATTCGCGAAGGTCTTGTAGTTCTTCGTCGTGATGCGGTAGCCCAACCCCTTCACGGCGTTGAGGAAGGCCTGCTCGGAGCCTGGCGTCGGGTCAGTCGGCGCGTACGCCTGCGCCCGCACCAGCCGCCGATTCGCGCGGAGGAAGTCGAGCAGGTGGCCGAAGTCCACCGATGCGCGGAGGTTGCGCGCCGAGTAGACAACGTTGGCGACATCCACGAAGACGCCGACGCGCTCAGCGGTCTGCGCATTCGGGATAGAGAGTGTGACGGCAGGCGGCTGCTGGCGGCGTAGCTCGGACAGGAGCCGATCAGTCTGCGTGTTGATCGCCTCGCGGATGACCGAGCCAAGCTGCGCCACGCTGGCTGTCGTGGCGCCCTCGCCACGCTCGATACGGCTGGGGCGCTGGTAGGTCTCGCGGGCTGGTGTCGCCACGCCGCTCGGTGTGGGGCCAAAGCCGCGCGCGAACGCTGGCTCAGGGCTGCCATACGGCGAGGTCTCCGCGGGCGGCGGGGCGCGCGCCCAGGGCGGCTCCGGCGGGGCGCGGCGCGGCGTATGGCTGGTGTAGCCATAGCGACCGCTGCGGCCACGCGGCTCGCGCTGCGGCTCCACTGGAGCGCGCGGCTCGCGCTGTGGCTCCGGGTAGATCGGCTCAGGCAGTTCTGGCGCCTCCTCACCGAAGAGCGTTGATTCCAGCGTATCGAGTTCAGCGAGCGGCAGACCTTCTTCCTCCGCAGCCTCCTCGAGGTCGGCGCCATGCGCGCCATTGTGCGCGGCGGTAGCGCCACGACGACGGCGGCGGCGGCGGCGCGATGCGCCAGCCACACCCTCGGCCAGCTCGGCGCCTTCCTCCGCGCCCGCAGCCTCAGCCGATTCCAGCTCAGTCGTCAGCGGCTCTGGTTCCGCGAAGGCGAGCGTCGGCAACTCAGCGCCAGCGCCACCCACCAGTGATTCGAGCGACGGCAGATCGAAGAGTGGCTCAGCCGCTGGCTCGGCTACAGGCGGCGTGAGCATCGGCGCCTCAGACGCCGATACAGCGGGTGTGGTATAGAGGCTGGCGGGAGGCTGGGCGCTGATGCGCTCAGGCCGCGCCGCGCTGGCGCTGGTCAGCGCGCTCCGTGTGCGGTCGAAACGGTAGCGCCGCGCAGCCTCAGCGGCGGGCGCTGGCTCAGCCTCAGCCTCAGCCACCGGCGCGCTGGCTGGCGCTGGCGTGGCGGGCGCCTGTGTGGTGGCAGGCGCCTCCTCACCCTGACGGAAGCGGCGTGGCTGGCCGAAGCGTGTCTTGCGTGGCGCTGGCTCGGCGCCCGTTGTCACGATAGGGACGATTACTGGCTCAGCGGTAGCGGGCGCTTCGGTTTGTGCGGCCTCAGGCTGCGCCTCATCATCCGTCTTTGTGATGATGAGCTGCGCGCTCGCCTTTCCGCGCGTGGCCGGGCGCTTTGCGCCGCCACGACTGCGGCTGCGGCGGCTCTCGCCACGTGTGGCCTGCTCATCAGCCGCTGGCGGCGCGGCTGGCTCGCGCTCAGGCTGCGCAGGCGCGACGGCGACAGGCGCCGCTGGTGTTGTCGTGGTTGTGGTTGTGGTCGCCTCAGCGGGCTTTGCGCTGGCGGCGTGGCCACGGCGTGTGGGGCGTCGGCGCGTCTGCGGGCGGGCGGCGCGTGTCTCGCCAGCATCGTCTGCGGGGCCGCCGGGCGTGGTCGGGTCGAATGTTGCCTGGCTCATGTGAATCCTGATTCTCCTGAAATGTTGAGTGGCAGGGGATCGCGTAGACACGTGGTGTGGGGAGATCAGACGCGCAAGCGGCCCGCAAGCGCGGGAGCGCTCAAGGCGCCGACAGGAGGACACACCTGCCGCATCATGCGCGTGGCGGGCGACGCTTTCTTCTGTTCGTCATGCGTCACTCTGCGCCACACGCGCAGCGGGTAGACCTCGCCGCCAGCGCGCTCATCGGCGCCGCGCGACATCACTCAACCCCACCGGCGTCGTATCCGGCGTAGCGCCATCCCTGACGGAGGCGTCGCCCTGCCCATGCGTGTGGGCTGACACGCCGGCGCGTCAACCCGCCTGCCAGAATCCCCCAGCCTAGCTGTTTGTGGGAGAATCTGGCGTAACCTGTGATTGTGAAACCTGTGATACCTGTGAAACCTGTGATTGCGAAACCTGTGAAACCTGTGTCGTAACAGAGTGGGCTACTGGCACGGCATGGCCATTCGCGCTTACTGTGCGCTACGCAAGTGTCGCCGCTCTGGCGCTGGCATCCGCTGGCGCGGCTGCGCTCGCTACGTCTGCGGCGCGCTCATGCGCGAGCATGCGCGCGACATCGCTGATGCGCTGGGCGGAGGTAAACACGCTAGTTACCGCCAGCGCAAGCAGCGTCCACACGCGCCCCCCAGCCCCGCCGAGCAAGAGACCACCAGCGAGCAGCACCACCCGTTCGGGGCGCGCCATCAACCCTGACTTCAGGGAGAGGCCCAATCCCTCCGCGCGTGCGCGCGTGTAGCTCACCATGACGGAGCCTAACGCGGCCACGTAGGCCAGCGCAACCTCCCAGATGTGTGTCTGCGAGGGCATCTGCCGCAGCGAGAAGACGATCACGCCGAGCAGCGTCAGCCCTTCTGAATACCGATCAATTGTCGAATCGAAGAATGCGCCGAATGTCGTCTTGTGGTTCGTGACGCGCGCCAACGCGCCATCCACCATGTCAAACAGCCCGGCGATCAACAACGCAAGCCCGCCCAGCCGAAGCTGCCCACTGGCGAGGATAGCTGCCGCCACCCCATTCAGCAGTAGCCCGATGAGCGTGGCCATATTCGGCGTGAGGCCCATCGCCGCTAGTGGACGCACGACGTATTCCGCAAGGCGTCGCGCTCGTTGTTGAAGGCCTGGCCCGAACATGTTCTTCCTCGCTCCGCGTGCTGTCTATTGTACCATTCCAGCGCCATCTGGCATACACACGAGGCGTCTCACCTATCCAAGGCGGTTGAGTGGTCGCCCGGAGTGCGGCAGACATCTGCGCTAGCCCTGATGGATAGCTCCATGCGCGGCACGCGCCACGCATGGAGCGCGCTCACTCCACCAGCGAGATTGACGTGATCTCCGCTGGCAGAAAGATGCGATTCGCCGCCGCGTGTGCGGCGCGTGTCTCTTCGTAAAGGTTCACGACCTGCGTGGCGACGCGCTGCCAGCTAAACGCCTCAGCGCGCGCTCTGCCCGCCGCGCCCAGCCGCGCGCGCTCCGCCTCATCACCGAGCAGATGGCAGACCGCCCAGGCCAGCTCTTCGCTGCGGGTGGGTGGGGTCAGCAGGCCGTCGCGCTGATGCTCGATCACCGAGCGGAAGCCAGGGATGTCTGAGGCGATCACCGGGCGACCCGACGCCATCGCTTCCAGCAGCACGATTCCCTGCGATTCTCCGCCGGTATTCGGCGCGCAGAAGATGTGCGCCGAGGTATAGAGCGCGGGAACCTGCTCCGCTGGCACGCGCCCCAGAAAGACGACATCGGGCCAGCCCGCCTGCGCCACCAGCCGCTCGAACCCCGCGCGTAATGGTCCCTCGCCACCGATCAGGAAGCGGGTATTGGGGTAATATTCGCGAATCATCGGGATTGCGCGCAGCAGATACTTCAGCCCTTTGCGTTTCTCGATGCGCCCCAGATAGACAATATTCAGCTTGCCGTCATCGAATTGTGGCAGCGGCGGCGTTTCGGGGTGAAAGAGCTGTGTATCCACACCATTGGGGATGATGCTGTACTCGCCGGGGAAGAAGCGCGACACGAACTCGCGCGCGGCGGGCGAGACGGCGATGCGGCCATGAAGTCGGCGGAAGTAGCGCCCCAGGAAGGGCGCCGCCGAAGCATACGCCCACTCTGGCGCCGAGGCCAGGCTGTGGCGCGCCCAGGCGTGAAAAGTGCCGATGAGTGTAGCGTTCGTCAACGACCCTGCATAGAGGATGTAGAGGCCGAGCGGTGAGGCGAGCGGCTCATGCAGATGGATGATGTCGAACTGCTCGCGCTGCAAGATGTTGCGCAGCCGCCCTGACGTATGCGGGGCGAAGGCGACGCGCGCGATGGAGCCATTCACATGCAGCGGCGCCGCCCAGCCGACCTTGTACACACCATACTCCACCTGGCGCCCACGCAGGCCGGTGGCGGGCGTCAGGATACGCACATTGTGGCCACGTCCGCGCAATTCGCTGGCGAGCCGCTGAATATGCTCCTGGACACCACCGGGGTAGCTCCAGTCATATGGCGAGACAAGTCCAATTTTCACAACTTCACCTGGGCGCAGGCCCACATTCCAGTTGGCGTGATGGCGCGGTCTACGATTACCGTATCCCCACGCCTGTCACGTCCAGCGACTCAATGAGCATAGCGACGCGCCGCTGAGCTAATCGCCCGAAGGTCGCCCGCCGCGCCCGCGCGAGCGCCGACGGCGAGAGCGTGGTCGGCTCATGGGTAGCGGCGACACCATACGCCAGGGTATGCGACACATACGTGACGTACTCGCGTGGCCGCCAGTAGCTGCCCTCCGCGCTCGTCGCGCGCTGGAGCACCGCCTGGCGCAGCGCCTCGACCCCGAAGCCGGGATAGCGTGTCATCGCGCAGCCAATCGCGGAGGGCGTGTGCGCGTCGCTGCCACCCGTCTCGGCCCAGTGATAGATCGTGCGCGTCAACTCCTGCGCCACCCGCGATGAGCCGATGCCCGCGAAGCTGCCGTTCAGCGTCTCGATGCCATCGGGATGCAGATCGGGCTGGCGCAGCAGCCGGTCTACGACAGGCCGCTGTACGCTATGACGAAATACGGGATTGAATGGGTGCGCGATGATGGCCAGCCCACCCTGCGCATGCGCCATCTCGATGGTGCGCTCGATGCTCAGGCCCGGCGGGATGCGCTTTTCCAGGAAAAGTGTCAGCACATGCCCTTCGCGCGTGCTCACCTCCTCGCCGACGATGACCTCGAACGGGAAGCTCTGCCGCTCCGCCAGGTCGCGTGCGCGCAGCGCCCCTTCAATCGTGTCGTGATCCGTGATGGCGATCACATCGAGCGCGGTACGCCACTGGATGTAGGCGAGGGTCTCCTCGACTGTGCCGACACCATCGCTATAGGTCGTGTGCATGTGCAGGTCGGCAAGCCCGGTGGCGCGCTGTTGCCCCTGTTGGTCAGTGGCGGAGAGCACGGCGTCTGATCTCCTCGATTGCGGTGAAACGTCAGCATGTTGCGTAATGGGTCTGCTCCTTGTGATCGCGGTTTGCGTTGCTCGCGCGCCGTCTGTCTTTGCGCTGCCCGCCGTCTGGCCATTTCATTATACAGATCCAGAGCGAAAGGCGGTAGCGCGTTCCCTGCGAGAGGCTGTTGCGCGGCTGCGGCGCTGATGCGCTCTCCAGGGTCACTACCGGGGTCTCTATCCACGCGCGCACTACGGCTGCCCCGCCAGATTCCCGGCGGGAGTGAGATGGGCGTTTGCTTGCGCCCGCTGCTCCTCCTCTGCGCTTGCCATCGCGCTGGCCAGCGTCGCTTCGCTGCGCTTCTGCGGCGCGGCGGGCGGCTGATCCCACACGCTCGAAAGCGCTGATACCCACTGGTCAGGGTGTTCCGCGATGAGCCGCTCCAGCAGCGGATACACCCGTGCGCGCATCTGCGCAATGGCGGCCTCGCGGTTGCGAATCCGCGCGGGCGCTGCGTCGCCGGTCGTTGCGTTTGCCTCAGGCGACATGCGCTCCGGCGTGATCAGTTCCACGGCGCCCTCGAAATGTGTCAGATCTACCCGCCACGGCACGATAAGAACGACAGGCGCTTCGCTGCGGGCCGCCAGCGCGAACGGCGCGGTTGGCAGGCGGGCTGGCTCGCCAAACAGCGGCCAGGCCTCACTCGGCCCCATCACCCAGCGGTCAATGGCAAACAGCGCCATCTGTTTGTTGCGCAGCGCCAGCAGCAGCTCGCGCAGGGTCTCGCGGTCGTCGCCGGGCAACAGTCGCGCCTCATGATGATTGCGCAGGCGTGTCACGAGCTGGTACAGCCGCTCCGGGCGCAGACGCTCCGACGGGGTCAGCAGCGGATAGCCCAGCTCGCTCAGCTTCCAGGCGGAATACTCGAATGGCCCCATGTGCGCGCTCAGCACGATGGCGCCGCGCCCACTGCGTATGGCCTGCTCAAAGACATCCCAACCGTGGATATCCCAGCCTTTCGCCAACTCCTCATAGGTGACGAAGCGTCCGCGAAAGAAATCCAGATAGTTGAGGGTCATAGTGCGAAAGACGCCACGCACCGCGCGGCGCAGTCGCGCTGGATCAGCGGCCAGCGCTGGCACATGCCGCAGGTTGCGCTCAGCGCGGCGCCGTAGCCCCGGCGCGAGCGCCCAGAGCAGCGCGCCCACGGCTACGGCGATGCGTTGCGCCAGCCAGAGCGGCGCCAGCGGCGTCACGGCGGCCATCACGCGAAATGCCCAGTACTTGAGCGCAAGGCGCTCGCTCAGCGTTTGCGGGCGCTCACTCATGTGCGCCACCCCTCGCATCGCGCGCCACCAGCGCCGCCGCTAGGGGCTGGGCGGGCGCGGCGCTCGCGCGCTCCTCCGCTGGCCAGAAGGGCCGGAACATGAACCACTGGTCGAGGTGCGGTGCGATGAAGTTTTCGAGGGCGCCAAAGATGCGCTGTGTCAGCGCCGCCATAGCGGCTGCGCGGTCGCCGCCGCGCTCTGGATGGAGCATCTCGATCAGTTGCACATAGTACGTCGGCGAAAACTGCTCGTCGTAGAAGACGCCTCCCACAGCGATGGGCGCGCCAGAGAGCAGCGCAAGTTGCGCCGCGCCACCTGGCACATAGCAGCGCTGCCCGAAGAAGGTGATCGGCACGCCGTCACGCGCCGTCATCGGTCGGTCGGCGACAATCGCGACCGCTTCATTCTCCTTCAGCGCCCGCAGGATGGTGCGTGGCGACTTTTCCGCGCGCAGCACGCGCATGCCAAAGTGTCTGCGCTGCCCCTGGATCAACTCATCCATGCGCGGATCAACGAAGGAGTCCGCCAGCACATTGAACGGCATGCGCGAGGCGACCATCACCGCCGCGACATCCCATGCGCCGAAGTGGGCAGACACGATGATCAGCCCTTTGCCCTGCGCCAACACGTCATCCACGGCGGCAAAGGCGCCTGGCGCAGCGGTCGTATCGTGCATGCGCTCGATTACCTGCTCGCGCGTGGCATTGGGCAGATAGAAGAAATCAGAGAGATAGCGACCATAGTTGCGCCAAGACTGGCGCGCCATCCGGCGCGCACGCGGATCCTGTGGCGCTACGCCGAGCGCATTCGCCATATTGGCGACGGTCGCTCGCCGCTTCGACGCCCACAGGTAGTAGATGAGCGTGGTGATCTGTCCTGCGAGCGCAAGTCGCGCCGGGCGGGGAACCTTGCCCGCCAGCCAGCTCGCGAATAGCGCCAACCTGTATACCATCGCACGCGCCGCGCCTGCCCGGCGCCAGACGC
>VFSW01008845.1_pt1 | contig 14429 bp, 12 predicted proteins | sample 5358111 | NCBI WGS metagenome assembly VFSW01 (sample SAMN11554181, study PRJNA540505) | mine drainage metagenome | isolation source: sediment from site ElyBrook_90M | place: USA: Ely Copper Mine, Vershire, VT | collected 2017 | reverse complement strand
TAATATTTGAGTTTAAACTATAAAAAATGAATTATACCAACACCTGATTTATACGACAAGGAGCCCGCACAGGTTACGGGTATTGAATTTTGCCGGACTACCGGTTATTACAATATCCGCTTCAGCCTTAAAGAATTTCCTACTACAATCACATCGGAGAACGACATGACCATTGCACTCCATATCGGGCTTATAATTCCGCTGGCGGCAAGTGGTATGGCAACAGCATTGTACAAAATGGCCCAAAAAAGATTCTGCTTTATTATCTTCAGGGTGGCTGCGCTTATTTTAAACACCATAGGCAGCTGGCTAAGATCGTGCTCTCCGAGCAGTATAACCCTGGCGGCCTGCATGGCTATTTTTGTGGATCCGCCGAGCGATATGCCCAGGTTTGCCATGGCAAGTGCCGGAGCGTCGTTTATGCCGTCGCCTACCATAGCGGTGGGCGATAATTTGGCAAGCCGGCTAATCTGGTCTAATTTCTGATAAGGCAGTTGTTCGGCGTGCACCTCGTCAATGCCAAGCGCGCCTGCAATTTGTTCGGCAGGGGCTTTTTTATCGCCTGTAAGCATTACGGTATGCAACCCCAGCGCTTTCAGTTCAGCAACGGCGCTTCCGGCGTTTTTGCAAATGGTATCTTCAAGGTCTATGGTTGCCACAAGCTTTCCGTCTTTCAGTAAGTACACGGAATGTTTATTTTCGGTCGTCAGCCCTTCAGCTATTTTATAGGAGCCGAGCCTGTAGCTGTGCCCTGCTTCGTCACTGGCATACATGCCCTTGCCTTCCTCCTCGTGAATGTCTTTCAGAGCTATTTTCGAAGCCCTGCCTTTCAGGTATCCGCTAATGGAGTGTGCAATAGGGTGTGTGGAATATTGCTCTATGGTGTATAGTATATTCTCAACCTGTTGCCGCCCGGCTCCGTTATATATTGAAATATCCTTTACCGAAAAGGCTCCCGTGGTAAGCGTGCCTGTTTTGTCAAACGCCACATTCTTAATGGCCACTACAGCCTCCATGGTGGATGCGCCCTTTATGAGTATCCCTTTTCTGGCAGCCATGCCGAGCGATACAGCTACTGCGGTGGGCGTTGCAAGCCCCATGGCACAGGGGCAGGCAACAACAAGCACGGCAATGCTGTTCAGAATGCAGCTTTCCGGATTGATATGCAGCACGAAATACATGACAAGAAACGTGAGCGCGGAAACGGCAATAACAGCAGGAACAAAAACGGCGCTCACCTTATCGCCTATACGCTGAATTTTCGGAGCAGAACTTTCGGCATGTTTCACCATATCTATAATATGCGCCACCACGGTATCCTTTCCTACCTTCTCGGCGCGGAAACGCAGATGCCCGTTTACAAGAATGGTTCCGCCTATTACCGGATCGCCGGGCTGCTTTACTACCGGCATGCTTTCACCGGACACCATAGATTCGTTGATGGATGCCGTACCCGCGGTAATAACCCCGTCAACGGGTATGCTCTCCCCCTGTTTAACCAGCAGCATATCGCCTATCTGCAATTCCTTGTAATCGGTTACTACAAACTCTTCGGCGCCCTGATGCGTAACAATTTTGGTGGCCTTCTGCTTCTGCACCTTCAGCAGGGAGGTAAGCGCAGAAGTGGTTTGCCGCACCGAACGGCTTTCTATCATATTGCCGAGCAGCACAAGGGTGATAATGGTTGCGCAGGTATCAAAATAAAGGGGGAGCGCCGAAGCTGCCGGGTAATGTCGCATAGCCAGAAGGCTGTATAAAAAAGCGGCCGTAAACCCCATGGTTATAAGCACATCCATGTTGGGCGATTTTGCCATTAGCGAACCCCATGCGCTTTTGCCGAAGTAAAGCAGTCCGGTTATAAATACAGGCAGGCAGATAAGGAGCTGCACAAGCGGATCGTGAAGCGCCTGTATATGTAAAAACATGTGCAGCAGCAAGGGAGCGGTAAGTATGGCAGATGCGATAAACCTTATCTGCAACCCATTTTTGCGCCAGAATGACGGCTCTGCCGCAACTTCGCCCGTCTGGCTTTCGTCGTGAAGATGGGCCTTGTACCCCGCCTTTTCAATGCTTCGTATCGCCACCTTCACCTTCTCCTTGTCGCAAGCAGCAAAAGAAGCCTCTTTGGCAAGATAATCCACCTTTACCTTCTCCAGGCCCTGCTCCTTCAGCGCAGAAGTTATGGTATTTGCGCAGCTCTGGCAGTGCATACCGTCAATGTCGAGCAATACCTCCTCCTTGTTGTCAGTTTGGCTGTTGGTCATTTCTTTCAGATGCTATAATCTTAGTGCAAAGTTAGTCAATGTAACGCGAATCAGGTATGATGCCGGTCAGGCAGACCCAAGAATCAGATAGTGGGTCAGTTTGCTTGTAGGTTATTCATACCACAGGGGGGTAAAATGTTTCTTACCCCGGCCTTCAGGTCGGGGTTTATAGCGCCCGCGCCCCTTACCTCTCTCCCATAGTGGGAGAGGGGCTGGGGGAGTGGGTTGTTATAATAGCCCCGCCTTTTAAGGCGGGGCTATTGATTTTAAACTCCTTTGGAGTTAAAATTTCAAACAGAACCACTGCCAGGAATTGGGCTATACGGTGGGTCTTTGGTTTTTATCGTATATTTGCCGCATGAACATATTGCAATTCCATCTGCATCATCACGCTTATCCTGCTACGGGTAAGTCTTAATGCGTATTGTTCACCCCATCAAAATTTAACAATATTCACAAGGCTTACCTTAATAAGTAAGCCTTTTTTTATACCAAAAACCCAAAATAATGAGACTGAAAATAGCAATACAAAAATCGGGACGGCTCTATGAAGAATCGGTAAAGCTGCTTAAAGAATGCGGTATAGACTTTAACAACAGCATGAACAAGCTGCGCACGGAAGCCACCAATTTTCCGCTGGAAATACTTTTTCTCCGCGACGACGACATACCCCAATATGTAGCCGACAAGGTTGCGGCCATAGGCATTGTGGGCGAGAATGTTATTGCCGAAAAAAAACAAAAGGTAAAGATTATGGAACAACTGGGTTTTGGCAAGTGCAGGCTATCCATTGCCGTACCCAAGGATAAAAAATATGAGGGACTGAAGAGCCTGAACGGTAAACGGATTGCCACCTCTTATTCCCATGTTCTCACTGCATTTTTGAAGAAGAACAAAATAAAAGCGGAGATTCACGACATCAGCGGATCGGTGGAAATAGCTCCGGGTATAGGTCTTGCCGAAGCCATCTGCGACCTGGTGAGTTCGGGCAGCACCCTTTTCTCCAACGGGCTGAAGGAAGTGGAAACAGTTATGAAGAGCGAAGCGGCGCTTATTGCCAACCCGGGTCTGAACCGGCAGGAACGCGAAATAGTTGATAAGCTTATTTTCCGCATGAGGGCTGCCAAAAAAGCAAGGAAGAACAAATACATCCTGCTCAACGCCCCGCGGAAGAACCTGAACAAAATCATCTCGCTTATTCCCGGTATGAAGAGCCCTACTGTATTGCCCCTGGCCGAAAAAGACTGGTGCAGCATACATTCCGTAATACATGAAGACGAGTTTTGGGAAGTTATTGAAAAACTCAAAGAATACGGAGCACAAGGTATTCTGGTTGTTCCCATCGAGAAAATGGTCATTTAACGGAATACAAATAATGATGCAGATTCATAAATACCCCGATCGCGAAAGCTGGACAAAGCTTGTACAGCGCCCCGGAGCGGCCGACTCCGAAAAATTGCGCCTCGTAAAGGAAATTCTGGAACAGGTGAAAAGTAAAGGCGACAAGGCGCTTTTTGAACTGACAAAGAAGCTGGACAAAGTAAGCCTGACTTCGCTTAAAGCAGACCAGAGGACTATTGCCAATGCGGGAAACAAGATTTCGCCTGAACTGAAAAAAGCAATTGCGAGGGCATATACGAACATCTTCCGTTTTCATAATGCCCGGCTTAAAGGGAAACCGGAAAAGATAGAAACCATTCCCGGCGTATTGTGCTGGCGCAAACCGGTGGCCATTGAAAACATTGGTATTTATATCCCCGGCGGCTCGGCTCCGTTGTTTTCAACCGTGCTGATGCTCGGCATCCCCGCCCGTATTGCAGGTTGCAGGAATATAATCTTATGCTCGCCCCCACCCGTGCACCCTGCCATATTATACAGCGCCGCTCTGTGCGGTATAAAAAATATTTTCGGCATTGGAGGTGCGCAGGCTATCGGGGCTATGGCATACGGAACGGATACGGTACCAGGGGTTGACAAAATATTCGGCCCCGGTAATTCCTTTGTTACTGCCGCCAAGCAACTGGTTAATCAAACAGGCACAGCGATAGATATGCCTGCAGGACCCTCGGAGTTGCTGGTAATTGCCGATGGCAGCTCCAATGCCTCCTATGTTGCAGCCGACCTGCTTAGTCAGGCTGAACACGGCCCCGACAGTCAGGTTATGCTGCTCTCCGACAACCACACGCTGGTAAATGATGTGTTGCGTGAAATTGACAGTCAACTGGAAAAGCTTCCGAAGAAAAAGACAGCCCGCGAGGCGCTTGGCAAGAGCCGTGCCCTGGTGTTCAAAAACCTTAGCGATTGCATGGATTTCTCAAACTTCTACGCTCCCGAACATCTTATAATCTGCTGCCGCAACGCACCCGCGCTTGCCGGAAAGGTGGTAAATGCAGGTTCTGTTTTCATAGGGAACTACTCCCCCGAAAGCGCAGGCGATTATGCATCGGGCACCAACCATACCCTCCCTACGTCAGGGTTTGCAAGAACTTACAGCGGTGTGTCGGTCGACAGCTTTGTAAAACACATCACGTTCCAGAAAATTAGCCGCACCGGTCTGCTCAACCTTGCAGACACAATTGTTACCATGGCCGAGGCAGAACAGCTCACGGCGCATGGAAACGCAGTTCGGATAAGAATAAAGAATGATTAAAAACAATAACTCCGGCTTAAAATATTAAAAGGCGACCAACCACTGATATACCATGTTTGACCTGAATAAACTGATTCGTAAAAACATTAAAGAGCTCACTCCCTACTCTTCGGCACGCGACGATTTTAAAGGGAAGGCCGGCATATTTCTTGATGCCAACGAAAACTCCCTTGGATCTGCCGTACCCGCACAAAAACTGAATAGGTATCCCGACCCGTTGCAATCGGAAGTGAAAAAAAAGATAGGAAAACTGAAAGGCCTGCACCCCGAAAATATTTTTATCGGCAATGGCAGCGATGAGGCAATAGATATACTGATACGCACATTCTGCAACCCCGCAAAAGACTCCATACTTATTATGCCTCCCACTTACGGCATGTACGAAGTGGCTGCCCAAATCAACGATACAGGAGTGGTAAAGGTGAACCTTAAAACCGGTTTTAAGCTTAATTATAAAGAAATACGCAGGGCGGCAAATAAGCATGTAAAACTTATTTTTGTTTGCAGCCCCAACAACCCAACGGGAACCATAACCAAATTATCCGATATTGAAGCCCTGTTGAAAATGTTTCCGGGAATAGTGATAGTGGATGAAGCCTATATTGATTTTGCAGACTCACCGTCGGCTCTTATGCTGCTCAACAGGTATCCAAACCTGGCGGTGCTTCAAACATTCTCCAAGGCATGGGGACTGGCCGGCTTACGGGTGGGCATGGCTTTTGCAAGCCCTGCAATAGTGAACACCATGAACAAAATAAAAGCGCCCTACAACGTAGGCGAACTTCCGCAGCGAATTATTTTGCAGGCTTTACACAACAGCAACAAGGTACAAAGCATGGTTGCAAAAATAAAATCGGAGCGCGCCCTGCTTGTAAAGGAATTATCGCGCCTGCCTCTGATAAAAGAAATTATACCATCTGAAGCCAATTTTCTTTTGGTGAAAACCGAACACCACGCCAGTTTATACAACTACTTGTCGGAGGCAGGGGTAGTGGTGCGTAACCGCTCCGCCGCTCCTTTGTGCGCTGGCGGCTTGCGCATAACGGTAGGAACCCCGCGCGAGAACAAAAAATTAATATCGCTCCTGAAATCGTATAAATCAAACAAAGCAGCGTAAAACCATGAAGAAAGTATTATTTATTGATAGGGACGGCACCATTATCCATGAGCCGGCCGGCACCGAACAGATCGACTCGCTTGAACTGCTTGAATTTGTTCCCGGCGCCATTATAGCACTCGCCGAGATAGCCGCCAAAACCGATTTCAAGCTCGTACTGGTAACCAATCAGGATGGTTTGGGAACAAGCTCCTTCCCCGAAAAAAAATTCCTGCCCCCGCACCGTAAAATGCTCGACACCCTGAAAGGCGAAGGGGTGCAGTTCTACGACACGCACATAGACAGAACCACCCCTGCTCAAAAGGCGCCCACACGCAAGCCGGGCACCGCCATGCTTACCAAATACTTTTCAAAGGAATACGACCTGAAAAACTCTTATGTGATAGGCGACAGGATCACCGACCTGGAACTGGCAAAAAACCTGGTCTGCAAGGCCATACTCATCAACTGCAAAAAGACTGTTCCGAAAGAACTGCGCCCCTTCCTCGCCCTGAACACCAAAAGCTGGAAGGCAATAAGGGATGAACTGCTCGCACCCGGACGTATAATTACGCGAACAAGAAAAACAAATGAAACCGATGTAAGGATAACCATTAACCTTGACGGCAAAGGAAAGACAAGCATAGAAACAGGGCTGCCGTTCTTCGACCACATGCTGGAGCAACTCGGCAAACATTCGGGCATTGATCTTACCGTAAAAACCAAAGGAGACATCCGCGTGGACGAACACCATACCATTGAGGATACGGCCATAGCCCTCGGCGAAGCTTTCGCCGATGCCCTGGGCGACAAAAAGGGTATTGAAAGATATGGCTTCTGCCTGCCTATGGACGATTGTCTTGCGCAGGTTGCTCTTGACTTTGGCGGAAGAAGCTGGCTTGTGTGGAATGCCGATTTCAAACGAGAATCCATCGGCAGCGTTCCGACGGAAATGTTCTTCCACTTCTTTAAGTCATTCTGCGACGGGGCCAGGTGCAACCTGAACGTGAAAGCAGAAGGAACCAATGAGCATCATAAAATAGAAGCCGTATTCAAAGCCTTTGCGCGTGCAATTAAAATGGCAATCAGAAGAGAACCCGGTAACACAACGCTGCCAAGCACAAAAGGAAGATTATGAATAATAACGGGAAATAATGAAGGTGGTTGTTGTAAAATATAATGCAGGAAACGTACAATCGGTACTCTTCGCCCTGCAAAGGCTGGGGATTACGGCGTCGCTTTCTGATAATACAGAAGAAATTTTGAAAGCCGATAAAATAATATTTCCCGGCGTGGGCGAGGCGAGCAGCGCCATGAAGGAGCTGTCGCGCACCGGTCTCACTGCTGTCCTGCGGCAAATAAAACAACCCTTCCTGGGTATTTGTCTGGGCTTGCAGCTTATGTGCAGGCACTCGGAAGAAGGCGATACAAATTGCCTGAATATATTTGAAGAGGATGTGAAAAGATTCAATCCGCATGAAGTAAAAACACCTGCCCGCAGCATTCCGTACAAGGTTCCGCACACGGGCTGGAACACCATAAACACCCTGCACGGCAATCTCTTTAAAGGCATAAGCGAAAATAGCTATGTGTATTACGTGCACAGTTACTATGCCGAAACCGGGCAGCAAACCTGCGCCACAACCGGTTACATAAATTCTTTCAGCGCCGCACTGATGAAGGACAATTACTATGCCGTTCAGTTTCATCCTGAAAAAAGCGGAGAAACGGGAAACCAAATCATTAAAAACTTTTTAGACCTGTGATAAACATCATTCCCGCAATGGATATAATGGAGGGCAAATGCGTAAGGCTTGCCTCGGGAAACTTTTCAAGTAAAGTGGAATACAAAGAAAGCCCCGCGGAAGTGGCAAAGCGCTTCGAGGAGGCAGGGCTGAAACGAATTCATATTGTTGACCTCGACGGGGCAAGGCAGGGCAAGGTAATTAATTTCAGGGTGCTTGAACAAATAGCCGCTCAAACCAAACTTGTAATCGATTTCGGGGGCGGAATAAAATCGTCGGAGGATGTTAAAATTGCCTTGAACAGCGGGGCTGCATTCATCACCACCGGAAGCATTGCCTTTAAGGACAAGCCGCTGCTGAAGCAGTGGATTGAAGTGTTCGGCGCACAGATTATTATAGCCGCCGCCGATGCGAGAAACGAAAAGATTGCAGTGGCAGGATGGCAGCAGGAAACAGGTATTCCGGTATTTGACGGGATAAAAGAAATCATGGAAACAGGAATAAAACAGATCCTGTGCACCGATATTTCCAGGGACGGGAACCTTGCGGGCCCGGCATCGGAGCTCTACAAAAAAATTCTCGACAAATGCCCCGGGGCTCATTTGATTGCAAGCGGAGGAATAAGCGCTGTGGGAGACATTGAAGAAGTGGAAAATGCAGGGTGCGCCGAGGTGATTATCGGCAAAGCCCTCTATGAAGGCATCATTAAATTAAGCGACCTGAAGCCCTGGATAGATGAGAACTGAAATAAATTAATACGGATAGTATCCGAATCTGAATTTTAAAGCGACGAACCGGCTATGTTAAGCAAACGAATTATACCCTGCATGGATATAAGGGATGGCAAAATTGTAAAAGGAATCAATTTTGAACAGATACGCGAAGTGGGCGACCCCGTGGAGATGGGACAGTACTATGCCGCACAGGGAGCTGATGAGCTGGTGTATCTCGACATAACCGCAACCCACGAAAAGAGAAAGATACTGCTGCCGCTTGTGAAAGAAATAGCAAGGAACATTAACATCCCATTTACGGTAGGCGGGGGCATTAGCGGTATGGAGGATGTGAACGGCCTGCTCCATTCCGGAGCAGATAAAATAACCATCAATTCGGCTGCCGTCAGCAAACCGCAAATGATAACGGAACTGGCACGGAATTTTGGCTCGCAGTGCATTGTGGTTGCCATGGATATAAAGCAAACGGACAAAAACGGATGCTGGTTTGTTTATACCAACGGGGGCAGGACAAAAACGGAATTGAAAGCGCAGGAATGGGCAAGGCAGGCCGAAGAACTTGGCGCCGGCGAAATACTGCTCACTTCCATGAACCACGACGGCACAAAAAACGGATTCGCACTAGAAATAACACGCGAGATATCGAACATGCTGAATATTCCCGTTATCGCATCGGGCGGTGCAGGCACCATGCAGCACTTTGCCGAGGTGTTCACCCAAGGCTGCGCCGATGCGGCACTGGCAGCCAGCGTTTTTCATTACGGCGAAATAAAAATACCCGAACTTAAAAACCACCTTCAAAAACAGCATATTCCGGTAAGGATGTAAATGAACCTTTGAAAATAAACAACTATGGAAATAGATTTTGAAAAATTCCCCGACGGGCTTGCTCCGGCAATCATACAGGACTCCGTTACAGGAAGGGTATTGATGCTGGGCTATATGAACCGCGAAGCACTTGACAGGACGATGAGCGAAAAACGGGTAACATTTTACAGCCGCAGCAAAAAACGGCTATGGACCAAAGGGGAAGAATCGGGAAATTTTTTGAACGCAACGGATATACTTGCCGACTGCGATAAGGATGCAATACTTATAAAAGCCGTTCCCGCCGGACCCGTATGCCACACAGGAGCCGACACCTGCTGGAATGAAAAAAACGAAGCCGCGGGGTTCCTTGCACTTCTCGAAAACGTTATCCGGCAGCGCAAAAAAGAAGGTACAGGAAATTCATACACGGCTTCATTATTTGCATCGGGGATAAACAAAATTGCCCAGAAAGTGGGTGAGGAAGCCACAGAACTGATCATTGAGGCGAAAGACAACAACAAAGATTTATTTCTAAATGAAGCCGCCGACCTGCTGTTTCATTACCTTGTGCTGCTGGCGGCAAAAGATTCAGAGTTGAACCAGGTGGTTGGTGTTCTTGAAAAGAGGCATAAGAAATGAAACGCGAAAGGGTGATGCGGATTCCCGATTTCATTTTCTTCAAACCTATGCCGGCATGGTATGAAAAATAAACTTGCCCATCTGCTTTTTAAGGACCCTGCCTACAGAACACACTGGCTCTTGCTGTCCTTATTGTTCAAAGGATTGCCTTTTCTTATTCTGCTCCACAATAAACCCCTGAACCAGATACCGGGATTTTTGGGCGCCAGCATGGGCGATACGCCTTCCTACCTGAACCCGATAGACGCCCTGCTGTCGGCAGGGGTTTATACTCCTGATTTCCGTATGCCGGGCTATGGAATTGTTTACCTTTTCTTCCGGCTTTTTGCCTCCAAAGCCGCGGCCTGCAACCTCGTAATCGTTTGCCAGTTTGCGCTTGCCGCCCTTTGCGTTTATCTGCTTGCCCTTACCGCAATAAGGCTGTTTAAGAAAAGACAGGCATTTTATATATGCTTCTATCTGATGCTTGTGAGCTCTTACTCCAATTTTTACGACGGCTACCTCCTTACCGAAAGCTTCTGTTCTTCGGCGCTTATTATTTCTGTTTACTTTTTCACGCTGTGGATTGAATCGCAAAAAACAAAACACCTTATCCTTGCGGGAATATTTCTTACATGGGTAATATTCCTCCGCCCTGTATTTTTACCGCTTCTGCCACTGTTCGCCTTTTTCATAACCCCTCTGCAGCAACCGCCATTGCCCCATTGGAAGAAAGCTGTTTTGCTATTTGTAATTCCCTTCATCCTTTGCGACGGAGCATGGATAACAAGGAATTACCTGCGCCATAAAAAGTTTATCGCCCTTACAGCCAGCGTGGAATACCCACAACTGAAAAACTCGTACATAATCCCGCTTACCTCCTTTGTTCAGGCATGGGGCGGCTGTACAGGCTATACCGACAACAACTCTTCGCTGGGCTGGTTCGGCTACTATATTGCCGGAACCCCGAAACCGGTTTTATATGATTCTCTGCCCGGCGACATTTACACCTCTGCATTTAATAAGGATAGTTTGATACTCATCAGAAAGCTGATACAGACTGTACAAAATCCGTATACCGATTCTTTGGTAAGAGAAAGCTGCAACAGTGAACTTATTTATAAACTCATAAATTATAAAAATTCCATAAGGAGAGAAAAGCCTTTTTTATATTACATCATAAGGCCTGTGCGACTGTTGGGTATGTTTCTGTACGGTAAAGAAACCAGGCTTTACATGGCGCGCGGACAAGTATTCGGTGGCATAGGAACGGCAATCAGGTATTTTTATACTCTCTACTATTTGCTACTGCTTGTTGCCGGAATTGCCGGCATGTTTTTAATGCTTATAAAAGGATCCGGAGCCCCGAGGCTTAATCTGCTTTTTGCCGCCATTCCTCTATATACCATAATCATCCACCCACTTGTTTTGCACTTCGGACAGAACCGATACCTTATGCCGGCATGGGCATTCTTGATTGTCTGCGCCACTTGTTTATGCCTTCAGTTCATAGGGCGGGGCGAGACTGTACCAAAGAACAAACAGTGAAACTGATTGCCTTATGCAACCTGCAACAGGGCTTGCCTTTATTAACAGCCAATGTTTCACAATTCCGAAATGCAACAGGGCGGTTTTTGGCAGGGTATATGTAATTTTGTATCATGGAGAAGCGTGTATACCGCATTATTTATCCATGTCTTGCCGCATACCTTCTTTTGTTGAGTTCCTGCGGCAGCAACCGGAGGCTTGCCCGTACCGAACCGGCGGCGCACAAGGACTCCGGCAGGGAACTGAAACAAAAATATGCCGGCATACTTCAGGTTCCGGTAAGCGATATAACCAACCAGTCTCTTTATGAATTCATTGACTCATGGTACGGTGTGCCATACAAGTTTGCAGGACGCACCAAGGCAGGGGTTGATTGCTCCGACTTTGTATCGCTGCTGTACGAAAAAGCTTACGGAGTGAATATATCGGGCACCAGCGCCGACCTGTTCGACAAGTGCAAGGCAGTAAAAGAAACCGAGCTGAAGGAAGGCGATCTGGTCTTTTTCAGGATTAACAGCAGGCACATTTCGCATGTAGGCGTTTACCTGCAAAACAATAAGTTTGTTCATGCCAGCGTGCATGCAGGGGTTGTTATCTCCAGCCTGAACGAGCCCTATTACAAAAAATACTTTTACAAGGCCGGCAAATTGCGTTAAGGCCTGCCCGGCACAAAGAGAGCCTTATTTCCCTCTACTCTCCCAGCATTTTCTGGAGAGAGGTGTCGTAGCTCTTTTTCAGTGCCTCTATTTTTCCGAATGGTTCGCGGTCAACAACCGCCTCGCTGCCTGTTACCGTTCCGAGCATGCTGAACTCTGCCGGTGCATTCATCATAAAATCCAAAAAAGCATCCTGAACGTCCTTTTTCACCGATACTATCACGCGGCTCTGCGCTTCGCCGAACAGAAAAGCATCCTTGCGTATGGAATTGTCGCAGGAAATATCAAAGCCCAGGTTGCGCGGCATTGCCGATTCGGCAAGGGCAACAAAAAGACCGCCGTCGGAGCAGTCGTGGGCTGAAGCAATCAATCCCTCCTGAATGAGTTTTTTCACGGTGTCCTGCACCTGCGCTTCCGTATCGAGGCTGAACGAAGGCGCCGGCGAAGCCTTCACCTTACAATATGAATACAGGTATTCCGAGCTGGCAATATCATTCTCCGATTCTCCTATAAGGTATATCAGGTCGCCTTCTTCCTTGAAATCAAGGGTCATGGTTTTGTGCTTATCCTTTACAACACCGAGCATTCCTATTGCCGGTGTCGGAAACACCGCGCCCTCGAACGATGACTGGTTGTAAAAGCTGACATTGCCGCCCGTTACCGGTGTGTTGAACCTGCGGCAGGCCTCGCCCATGCCTTTTATGGCTTCTTCAAATTGCCAGTACACTTCAGGGTTATAGGGGTTGCCGAAATTCAGGCAGTTGGTAATGGCGCAGGGTTCGGCGCCCGAGCAAATAATGTTTCTTGCGGCTTCCGCCACTGCAATAGCGGCTCCTTTGCGCGGATCGGCATACACATACCTGGCGTTGCAATCTACTTTAAGCGCAATGGCCGCCTTGCTGTTCTTTATATTTATTACCGCGGCATCCGAGGGGCTGTTCACGCTCATGTTTACCGTGCCCACCATTGAATCGTACTGGTTATATACCCATCTTTTTGAGGCTATATTTGGGTGCGAAAGCAGAAAGGCTGCAACAGCTTTGTAATCCTTTGGTTCCTTTACATCATCAATTGAAAACCTTTGAAACTCCTTAAAATAGCCGGGTTCTCTGGATTCTCTCCGGTACACCGGCGCGCCTCCGCCCAGCACCAGTGATTCGGCGGGGACATCGGCTACCAGATCCCCGTTCATGTAGTAAAGCAGACGTCCGGTGTTTGTAACCTTGCCTATTACCGCATATTTCAGGTCCCATTTATCCAGTACAGCCTCTATTTCCTTCTCCCTGCCTTTTTGCACCACCACAAGCATGCGCTCCTGCGATTCGGACAATAATATTTCGAATGGCATCATGTTGGGCTGCCGCAAGGGCACTTTATCAAGGTTGATGATCATGCCGCTTTCACCCTTGGCCGACATTTCGGAGGTGGAGCAGGTAATGCCTGCCGCACCCATATCCTGCATACCCACCACGGCTCCTGTTTTAATAATTTCAAGCGATGCCTCCAGCAGCAGTTTCTCCATGAACGGGTCGCCAACCTGTACCGAGGGCAGATCCTCGGCCGAATCTTCGGTAATATCGGCCGAAGCGAAAGTGGCGCCATGTATTCCGTCCTTTCCGGTATAAGAACCTATTATGTAAACGGGATTGTCATCGCCTTTGGCTATTGCGGATACCGATTTGCCTATTTTTACTATCCCCGCCGACATGGCGTTCACCAACGGATTTACGTTATAGCAATCATCGAAAAAAACTTCACCTCCCACGGTAGGCACCCCGAAGGCATTGCCGTAGTCGCCAATACCTTTTACCACACCTTTCATGAGCCATTTGGTACGTTCGTTTCCAAGGTTGCCGAAACGCAGCGAATTAAGCTGTGCAATAGGTCGTGCGCCCATTGTAAATATATCGCGGTTTATACCGCCTACACCGGTAGCCGCACCCTGATAGGGTTCAACAGCCGAGGGGTGGTTGTGCGATTCTATCTTAAAGGCGCATCCGTATCCTTCGCCTATATCCACAAGCCCCGCATTCTCCTCACCCGCTTTTGCCAGCAAATGCGTGCCTTCGCGCGGAAGGGTTTTTATCAGTGCAATGGAATTTTTATAGGAGCAGTGCTCGCTCCACATCACGGAATATATGCTTAACTCCGTAAAGTTAGGCACCCTGTCCAATATGGTTTTTATTTTTCCGAACTCCTCGGGCGATAAGCCCAGTTGCTGCGCTGTTGCTTCAGTAACTGCCTCTTCTTTTTCTTTTGTTTCCATATCTTACTTTCATAAATCATGAAATTATAGTAGCGCTTTCTT